>Ga0206954_1009_pt2 | contig 59119 bp, 72 predicted proteins | sample Alteio_BWOrgHeat_37_FD_153250 | JGI IMG/M metagenome (GOLD analysis project Ga0206954, IMG submission 153250) | Enriched cells from forest soil in Barre Woods Harvard Forest LTER site, Petersham, Massachusetts, United States -... | ecosystem: Environmental > Terrestrial > Soil > Temperate forest >...
GTTTAATTATAATAGAAAAATAATGCCGGTGTTACTAGCTTCCTTGACGATAGGAATCAATTTGATCTTTATTTTACGAAGTAATCTAAAACAATCAAATGAAGTTCTGATAAAAAATGAAAAGCTGACTGCTATAGGAAATTTATCTGCAAGAATATCTCATGATTTGAGAAATACGCTTACAGTGATCAAAAGCGAAGTCTCTCTAATCTCTTTTCAAGATGTCAAGGATGAAAAAATGAATGCAAGGCTACGACATTTGACACAAGCAATTGATAAAATGGACCATCAGATTGGGGGAGTCTTGGATTTTGTAAGGGAAAGGCCATTGAAAATTGAGAGATTTTCATCAAATGAATTGGTATCTAACACTCTTGAAAATATCTCTGTTCCAGATGGAATTCAAATTGTAACTCCTATGAAGGATATTTCTATGACTGGAGACTTTGTTCAGCTGGAAATTGTCTTATCCAATATAATTATCAACTCGATACAGGCAATGGGAGAATCAGGCAAGATCACAATATCTGTAGAGGACAAGCAGGATACATTTGTAATTAGTGTAACAGATACGGGCCCTGGAATACCAGAGAAATACGTGGCCAAAATATTTGAGCCATTGTTTACAACAAAACAACGAGGTACCGGTTTGGGATTGGCCAGTTGTAGGACAATAATAAAAAGCCACGGAGGAGAAATTTGGGTAAAAAATAATCCTACTACATTTACCATTCAGTTGCCTAAAACAAAAGAACTCTGATTCTACGATTAATGGATTTACCAGAAACCCTGCGGAAATACGAATTCTTTGGTTATGATATGGTGTATACCGACTTGTAGAATTTGAACTGGTTAAACTCTAAAACTGATGTAATTTGTACGTGTAAATCTCTTAAAGAATTAAATTGCTACATTTTCGCTGTTCTGTATGGTAAGAACATGTACCAAATGTAAAAAAGAAATACCAGATGGCATTGAACTTGATCCATTTGCTTCTACATATCCATGCTGCAACGAATGTTGGGCTGAATGGAAACAGTATAGAGTCATGGTTATGAACGAAATGAAACTAGACATGTCAATGCCAGATCATCGAAAAGTAGTAAAAAAGTATGAGAAAGTGTTTGTCGGTGTTTTGACTCCTGAAGGAGATGTTGTCAATTTTGCTGATGAGAGTCAGAGAAAACCGGAAAAGCCAACTTAGGTAAATATCTTATTTTTTGCCATTTCTGGAATTATCATGTAAAGTTTTTTTCTATCTTTATCATCCAACGATTCTAGTATTTTCTTGATGGTTGTAGAAAGTATGGATTTCTGGTCCGCTGATAATGACATGTAAATTTCAAAAATTCCATCTAGGTTAAAGGCAATTAGCTTTTCTGGATGATGTATGATTTCATTTACATAACTTGAAAACATGATTGTTCTTTGTTCTTCAGACAAGTTACATAGAATTTCAAGCCAGGTCTTAAACAAAGTAGAAAATTTGTCAAATGGTATTGTGGGCCCTGCTTGTAATGCATTATTTATGATCTCTTTCTTGTCCTCTTGGATCATGGAAAAAAATTCTGATAACCTCTTGTGCAGTATTGGTTTTCTTAGAAATTCAGGAAGGCCTGCTAAATTTACTATGATATTTCCAGCATGATTTGGAGAAGACATGTGAATCTAGGCCTTGGATCTCTTCTAAAATCGTATTGTTAAGATTTGGCTTAAATATATCCGGTTATGCTCTCCATGTGTATGCCTTCTACAGTTATCGTTGGTGGTTTTTATGGTGATGAGGGAAAAGGAAAGATCGTCTCTTATCTTGCTATGAAAGATAATCCGACAGTAGCAGTTCGAGGTGGAGTGGGACCTAATGCTGGACATACAATTGAACATGAAAATAAAAAATACAAAGTTAGAATGCTACCAAGTGCTTTTCTGAATCCCCGTACTAGATTGCTCATAGGGCCAGGAGTTGTAGTGAGCCCTGAAGTACTTCTAAAGGAAATAGAAGAGTTTGGCACTCAAGATAGGTCATTTGTGGATTTTCAATGCGGTATAATAGAAGAGTCACACAGAACAACAGACTCTGCTGGCAGGCTAAAACAATCCATAGGTAGTACTGGAACAGGTACAGGGCCTGCTAATGCAGATAGGGCAATGCGTACACTAAAGCTTGCAAGAGATATTGATTCTCTTACTTTGTATCTTGATGATATTCCTAATCAAGTAAATTTTGCACTTGACAGAAAAGAAAATGTAATAGTAGAAGGAACACAAGGAACATTTCTTTCATTGTGGCATGGTACATACCCATTTGTTACATCAAAAGATGTTACTGCGTCTGCAATATGCGCTGATGTTGGAATTGGACCAAAAAGTGTTGATGAGGTGCTTGTTGTTTTCAAATCTTTTGTTACTAGGGTTGGAGAAGGTCCTCTAAAGAATGAAATTTCTCCAGAAAAGGCAGTGGCAAAAGGATGGCAAGAAGTGGGAACGGTAACTGGACGCCAAAGACGCGCAGCTGAATTTGATTTTGATCTTGCAAAAAGATCAATCATGCTAAACAGTGCCACACAGTTAGGAATGACAAAACTTGACGTGGTCTTTCCTGAATGTGCACACATGCAATCATTTTCAGATTTGAGTTCTCCTGCCAAGTATTTTATTAAAAATATTGAAGATCAACTCAAAGTACCTGTTACACTTATTGGTACTGGACCTGATGTAAATGACATAATTGACCGAAGACAATAGGAAAAACAGAATCATAAACGACTACTTTTAATGTGGATGGTTTTTGAGAAATCCTATGGCAAAACTTCCTTTTTACATTGAAGTATCTGACATGACTGAATTTTCAAGAATGGTGTGTGCGTTGGAAAGAGTTCCACGTACTGCATTTTCCTTTGAACTTGATGGAAAAAACATAATCTCAGTTCAGATGGATCTTCTCAAGGAGAGGTCTGTCAATTACTATGTCCAGACAGACAAAAATGGACACTATCTTTCGTATGGATTCAAGGCAGGAAAAGAAGACTTTGATGTTGTCAATACTGTCTCAAATCCCATGTATCTTTACTCGCCAATTATACGAGTAAAATCACTTCCTGAGACACTCAAGCCTGAAACTACATCACCTCCTGAAGTTGTATACCAACCAATTGAGCTTGAGGATCTTACAAGTTTAATCAAACTAAGTTATGGATTTGAAGAGTCTCCATTTCCACTCTTTGCTTTTCCAGATGGCAATAAATGGAATGTGGGAGTCTTCATGAATTTCAACGAATCAGATGAAACTTCATACTTTTGTCATATCAAACTTGATTCTGAACCAACAAAACCATTTCTAAGATATTCTAGCAAAGATGGCGCAGAACCATCTTTTGTTAATACGGTAAATGACCATGGGTACTCATACCTCAAAGTAATAAAACTCAAAGGTAAGCATCCTCTAGTCAAGCTATGAGTAGTTTTAGAAATAGAATAAAAGATTCTTCTTCTAGAAGCTCTGTAATATTAGCAAATGATCTTGATGGCGTAAATCTAGAGTTACTTGAAAAACATACTCTGAAAAACATCAAAATGCTTGGAAACTATCTATGTGCTATTAAATTTAATTTTCATCTCTTGTTGCCCTTAGGCGAAAAAAGCATCAAAAAAATAAACAAAACTGCACATGATTTTGGACTGCAAACAATCGCTGACATCAAGCTAAATGACATTGGAAATACTAACATGGTAACTTTGCAAAGGCTCTGGCACAGTGGATTTGATGCTGTAATAGCCAACCCAATAATGGGACCTGAAAATTTATCACAGCTTGTAAAAAACGCTCACGATGATAATAGGGGTGTCATAACCTTGGTGCACATGAGCCATCCGGGAGCAAAGATGGGATATGGCCTGAGAGTACAAGATCCAACTAGTGGAAAAATGTCAAACATTCATGATCTTTTCCTAAAGTGGTCTTATTCGCTCCACGTTGATGGTATTGTTGTTGGTGCAACCGTTCCAAAACTCATAGAACTATCAAACAAGAAAGCAAAGGGAAGGCTTGAGATCTATTCGCCTGGAGTTGGGACTCAGGGTGGGGATCCAAAAAGTACACTGGATGCCGGTGCGAACTATTTGATTGTTGGAAGAACCATTCTGAATTCAAAAAATCCTCAACTTGAAGCAAAAAAACTCCAAGAGTTAACCCTCCGATTATAGGTCCTTGACTTTTCTGAATAATTTTTGAGCCGTCTTGTAAGTCAATTTGGCAAGTGCATCATCAAAGCTTAGCCATGTATAGTCTCGATGTTCATGCGATAAAATAACTTCCTCTGTTTTTGTATTTGATAAAAAGAAGACAACTTCCTTGTGTATTACTTGACCGTCTCGTTGATAATGATATTCTACCTTGTCTTCAAATCCATCAACAAATGTAATGTCTGTTATTCCAGTCTCTTCTCTTATCTCTCTTAGAACAGTTTGCTTGAAAGTCTCGCCCTCCTCAATATTTCCCTTGACAAAATCCCAGTGACCTGAAGGGTAGTTCAAAAGCAAGTATAGCTTGCCTTTAGGCGATTGGCGATAAATGACTGAACCTGCAGATCTTTCTTCTAACATTACAAAAGGAGTTCTTATGTCCTGTATTTCTATTTTCCAAGCCTGCGGCCTCTTTTTTGAAAAGTCCTAATTGCACGCATTAGATCTATCTTTCTGAATTCGGGCCAGTATACATCCATAAAGACAAGCTCACTGTAGGCGCTTTGCCAAAGTAGAAAACCGCTTAATCTCTTTTCACCAGACGTTCTTAATATCATGTCTGGAGATGATTGCGGTAAATGTGAAGTATAAAGACTGGATTCGATTACTTCCTTGTCAATTTGATTGACATCAAGAGAACCGTCTTTTATTCTAGATCCAATCTTTTTAATTGCGTCAACAAGCTCATCTTGTCCTCCATACGCTATTGCAATGTTTAGGTAATGATCATCATAATCTTTTGTAACTTCCTCAAGCTTGTTGAGAATCTCTCTTAGAAAATCTGGTAATAATTCAATACTGCCAATGGCCTTTACCTTCATGCGGTTCTTGTGTATTCTTGGATCGTTGAATAACTTGTGTAATCGTTCATTTATCAATTCATAAAGATAATCTAATTCGTCGTCTTTTCTATTGAGGTTTTCTGCTGATAGTACATACAGCGTAATTATTTTGATATTTAGTTCTTCACACCAATCCAGTAACTTTTCTACAGCATCGGCACCTCTAAAGTGACCATCTATCTTCATAATCAGATTGCGTTTTGCCCATCTCCTATTCCCATCCAAAATTATGGCAACGTGTTTTGGCATCTCTCCACTTTGAATATCGTTTTCTAATCTTCTAGAGTATAGACTGTATAAACCGCCCAAGTTGAGAACTTTGTCTTTTATTCTGATAATACTTCGCCACCCTTCTTCTTTCTGTATTTATGGAAGAGTAAGGATGCTGATATCAGTATTACTGCAAGACCGATTAGTAACGGCGGGAGGAGAGTAAACGGGCTTTCTCCTTTTATCATAATTGTGGTAAATTGAGAAACAACTGGATATAGTGTAACTAGTACGATGAGTCTTAGAATGTCTGTAATTGATCTAATACTTCCCTTGAACCAACTGCTTAGCAATGAACCTCCAAAAATACATCCTATTCCCATCCAAAGGAAAGGTAACATTCCTGATACAAAGAGTCCAGTTGTTTGCTGATTCAAAACTAATTTCAAAATACTGTCAGGTTTTGTAGTAATGCCGGGTACTGCTGCACCTATGCCTGCTGTCAATGACGCAAGAATCATGACAATTCCTGCTACCAGTGTAAATGTTCGTATAAATCCTCCAGGTGTAGGTTTGTTCCAATTTGTCCATGCTCTATCAATATCAAAAGCTCTGATTAGAAACGCTCCTCCCAGAATACTAACTAGAACTGCAAATATTTCTCTGGTTAATCCAAGAACGGTAGCTACTCCACCTATTAGCAAAAGCATTCCTGGAACACCTAAAAAGAACTTTGAATATTTTGAATCAAATGCAATTGTCTTGAGGTATCTTCCCAATACTGCATAAGAATATTCCACGGTCCTACTTGCTCGCATGACTACTCTTTTTACAGAAACTATTGGCAAAACATTTTGAATTATTGGTATAACACTTTCATCATCTTCTCCATCAGATACTATCACAGCTCCATTTGCTGCAAATCTCAATGCAATTGTTTTTACTTGGGAAACTATTTTTTCATCTCCTTGTACACCTTTGTTCTGAGTACCAGAAACTAGGGCAACCTCTGCTTGGTATCCCTTGCTTGTCAAATCTTCAAATGTTTTAACAGCTGCAAAAATTGAATTGGAATCTGCATCTTCTGGATCCTCTAACGCAAGCCTTTGAGCTGCCTCAATGCATGCGTTGCGCCCAACCACTGGAGTGATAACTCCTGCCTTGATCCCTATATCGTCATCTCTGTCAACACAAATCACCAAGAGTCTACTGGTCTTAGTCTCAGTTGTTCCACTTTGTAGTCCAGCTTCTTTTGTTGACATTGTATAGACGAAAATCGCGTTTCCTATTAATTAATGTAGTTTCTATCAATTTTTACAAAACCTTCAAGATATCTCACTCTAATCTCACACTTTGGTGATTCTATGGACGAGTTTGATTTGATTTTGACATTAAAGAGTCTGACTCTTGCTTGAGAGAGTCAATCTTTGACATCTCATCACTGATGTCACTAGGAGATGCTCCTCCTTTGATCTTGCTTGCAAGTGATATTGTCTCAGCCAAATAATCATTATATTTTTTGAGAGATTCAAAATATGCTCCATAGCTCTGCTTCCATTCTGTAGGTGGATTGCTCTCAATTAGTTCACTTATCAATGAGGTAATCTGAGATGATGAGATTTGGGCTTGACTTGTAAAATTATCTGGAGATAAGGTCTTGTCTGACAATCCTTTGAGGTTTGACTCTGTATCTGAAATGATGAGTAAATGTCTCTCTTTTACACTATCTAACTCACTTTTGTAGTCTGAAACAACAACAGAAGAACCATGGTTTTGTGGAAGAAACCATACCACAAAACTTGCTCCTGAAATGACTGCTAATATTGCAATAGTGATAGCGATGCCTTTCTTGGATGCCATTTGAGTGAGTCTCTTTGAGGCTTTTAAAAGCATAACTACATTCAACAATTTGCTTTTTCTCACGCTCAATTTGTTAATTTCATGGTGTTGGATAAGTTCCTCATAAGAAATATCATAAAACTGCATATTTTTATATAAAAACTAGATCTATGACCTGAATTAGACCATGTAAAAATTTAACACCCTCTAGTGTATAGTTAAATAATTTTTACAGCGTCTTGCTATATACCACTTCCTTCGTAAGAAGATGAAATGACTCAAGCATACTGCGTAAAATGCAGAAAAAAAGTCGACATCTCAAATCCAAAGGAAGTTAAGCTAAAGAACGGACGACCTGCGGTAAAGGGCACATGCCCAAAATGTGGTACTAATGTCTTCCGAATAGGAAAGCCATAAGTACAATTTTCTTCTTTTTCTAAATTTATTAAAAAAACTACAACTGTATTTGTTTGTCTGAATAAAATTTAGGTAGTTTTGATTGGCTTGAGTTTTGGAAGTGTTATGATAAATGTGGTTCCTTTTCTGATTTGGGTTCTTATCTCAATTGTACCACCGTGTTTTTCTATGATGCTTTTACAGCTTACCAATCCCAAACCCGTCCCTATCTGTCGGGTTGTAAATAATGGCTCAAACATTTTTTCTATCAGGTGTTTTGGTATGCCTGGACCTGTATCCTCTACTTCTATTATTGTAGAATCTAATTTATCAATGACTTTTACATGAATACTGCCTTTTTTCTCCATAGCTTGAACGGCATTTAGTATAAGATTGGAAAAAACAATCTCTATTTTTGATCCATCACATAATATGGCATGGTCTTCTTCTGGAACATTTACTTTTACTTCTCCCAGATCTATTTTGGATAGTGCTGAATCTAAAATGCTACATAGCGAATGAGTCTCTAGATCTAATGGTTTTGGTAAGACATAGTCAAGAACTTCTTCTAATTGATGGGATATTCTGGCAATAGCCCGCTCCATCATTATTATATGATTTTTGTTTTTTTCATTGAGATCAGGGTTTTGTATCTTCATTAGCTCTAGGCTATTTCTGATTATTGATATGGGATTTCTAAAGTCATGAGATATTCTTGCAGAGAGATCTCCTATGACATTGAGACTTTTCATCTTGTGTTCTTCGACCTCTTTTTTTGCATTGTAAATTTCAGTCATATCTCTTATTGCGGTATTGCTTCCCACCAAGGTACCGTCGTTTCCATATAGATTCGCGGCGCTAAGTAAAACTGGAAATATTGTCTGGTCTTTTCGTTTTAACCATATTTCTCTGCTTGATACAGCTCCTGCCGTTTTCCATGTATGATACGTATCTTGTAACATTCTGAGGCTGTTTTCTGCTACATGATCAAAAATTGTTTTTCCTATGACCTCTTCTTTTGTATATCCTAGTTTTTCTGCATACGTCTTGTTACAATCTAAAATGATGCCATCCAAATTGATTGTTCTATAAAGATCTGGTGAGTTATCGTATAGGTTTCTGTATTTTTCTGCCATCTTTTCATAACGTTCTAACAGAATGTTGAGGTCTTCTTCTTTGTAATGATATGATTCGTTTTTGTTTTCTATCACTTTTTCAGTTTACTCCTAGTCGCTCTCGTTTAATAAATTAAGATGAAAGTCTTATTGGTTATGAGGACTTGCTCAGTAACTCTATATTTTTTAATTATTATGATCTGACTTTCTAATTTACCAATGTTTCTAACAAAGAATATGCCAATTCATTTTTTAGCATCTGTATCTGTATTGTATCTCTGAATGTGCTGTCTAATTTTCTCAATTTTAGATACAGTCTAAAAGTCTGCATATGATCCAAACTTGCCTTGTCTGGCATCATACCTATTGGATTTAGATTCTTTCCAATAAATTGCCACATTTCTTCAAGTGATGATATGTTTTGGTTTTCTATGATTGACATGTTTTCAACTCAATATCGTTATGCCTGTTATCCTTTTGACATCCTCACTACTCATTTTGTTTGCAGACAAGAATATGGCAAGTTTTGTGGCATCCTGACCACCCTCTGATATCTTCAAGAGGTTTATGGTACCGAGTTCCTCTACAATTCTGGTATCATTTGAGACGACCTTTCTGGACTCTTCTATATCTGCATGACCATTGGATTTTCTCTCAAGCAAAGATTCAATCTCAGAAAGATCAATGTTTTTCAATTGATTTTCCAAATCTGCTGTGTCAGTAAATTCGATCATTAGTTCACCAATAGACATGTTTATCCTTATTTTGACCATGATCTGACAGAATTATTTTCTCGCATCAGGACGACCGCCTGGTTTTCTGGTGCTTGGCAATAATTGAATTTAGAAATGTACTATTATCAAGTGTAGGATCCACTTTTTTTGCTTCTCTTATGGCCTTCACAAACTTCTGGAACGCCTCAGTTTTTACTGTGATTGTTTTGTATTCTTTTCGTGGCATTAATTTATCTGTCCGGGACATATGGATAAGTTCTTGGTATGCATTTTACGGTAAAAAATGACCTAGTTACCAATATGAAGGAATTTTATACTAACGATCCCCTTAAATGGGGAATGTACGGTACTATATTGTGGCTCTCAATGAACTCCACAAAAGCTTGTTTCTTGAGGAATGCTCACGGCTAACCGTGCTTGTATTTGACTGCCTACAAAAACTAGAAAAAAACCCAACTGATCTGGATGTGATAGAAAGAATGGTTAATGCTGCTGATGTAATCAGAGGGGGTGCGAAATTTCTTCAAGATGTGGATCTTGAGATGAACGCTAAAATGCTGATTGAATTATTTAAAGGGGTACAAGACGTGCGATCTAGACAAATGGGATTTGAAATGATGTCAAGCCGTTTTAGAATGCTGGCAAGCAAAAGTCATTCCAAGTCTTATCTCAACTAGATTCCAGACCTGGAAACTAAAAAGACGGGTACTAGTTAATGCAAAAATTTGTAAAAAATATGTTATATTTGCAATAAAAAAAATAGAATTATTAATTTTGAAAGAGACCTTCATACATAATTGTACGTTACACTCAACAAAACAGGCAAATTTATCATGTAAATCAATATAGGTGGCGATTCTCATACTGAAATAGTTGACAAAAGCCGAATATGAAAAATTACTAAAGAACATTCAGGATAAAGTGTCTCAAACCAAGACTGGTTCTACCTCAAGATTTGAGCTTCCTAAAGTGGATATCATGTGGCAAGGAAATAGAACATTTTTCAGAAACTTTTCAGAATTTCCAAAAATACTAAGAAGAGATCCCGAAAAACTTCTTCAATATCTCTCAAAGGAGTTTGCAACTCCTGCACAATTTGGAGGCGACAAAGCAGTATTTGTAGGTAAAAAAGATCCTCATGAATTTTCAGCTCTTTTGAATAGATACCTTAAGGAGTATGTGGAATGTCCTACATGCAAAAGCCCAGATACTAGAGTAGAAAAAGAAAATAGAGTGACACTTCTCAAATGTGAAGCATGTGGAGCTAGATCTCCGCTAAAGGGTCAATATGCGTAAATGAATTTTGCCGTTAAGCAAGTGAATCAGCAGCGCAATAGGATGCTGAATATATGCGACGCTGAATTGGTTGGCAAAACTGTTAGGCAGTCTGATCTAGAGATAAAAATCACTGAGAGTTACTATGGAGACCGTATAGTGGATGAAAAAGAGGCAGAATCTCTTCTACGAACCTCTTCGATAATCAACATGGCTGGTAAGCGAACAATTGATCTTTCAATAAAAATAGGATTAGGATCTGCAAAAGGTGTGAAAGAAATTGGGGGAATTCCTTTTCTTATAGTTTTCAAATTTTGAAAATACAACGATTATATACGTACTGAACACATTGTTGTCTGAGAATTTTGGGTAAGCGAAAAGTACTAAACGAAAGTGAATTGAAGGAAATGCAGTTGCCTGGAGAAGGCGAAATGTTAGGACGAGTTGTAAAACTTTTGGGTAGTGATCACATACTTGTAAGATGTACGGATGACAAGACCAGAATGGGCAGGATTAGAGGGAAACTAAAAAGAAAAATCTGGATAAGGGATAACGATGTTGTAACAATAGCTCCTTGGGATTTCAGATCAGAAGATCGTGGAGACATTACTTGGAGATATACACTCTCACAAGTTGAGATGTTAAAACAAAAGGGACTATTACCGCAAGATTTCTAACAGCAATCAATTTTACAAGGTTCGTATTACAAACTATATTGTCATTAGGAGCAAACTAAAGTGAATGAAAATTCTATAGATGAATCCAAAGATGAGGTCACAGAAGAAAATGATCTGGATTTATCCGAAATAACTGATGAATCCGAAGATTTCACCACTGACGAATCCGAAGATTCCATCGCAGACGACTCTGAAGATTCCACAACTGAAGAATCTGATCTGGGGCTCCGAGAAAATTTGGCAAAAAAAATGAACATTGTACTTGCAGGAAAAGCAAGGGGACGAAAAACCGCGAAAGATGTATTTGATAAAGACAAAGTGCTCGAGGCAGTATTTGACAAGTCAACTGTAATGATCCTCTCACGGTTCATAAATAATGGCATTATTTCATATGTAAATGGCGCAATAGGTGCAGGAAAAGAATCTCAAATGTATTGGGCAGTTGATCCTTCTGGTCAAGACCTTGCAGTAAAAATTTATCTTGTCACTACATCAAACTTTAAGAAAAGATATCCTTACCTTATCGGAGATCCAAGATTCACGCGAATAAAAAGGGGCACTAGATCTCTTGTAGAGTTGTGGGCAAAAAAAGAATTTCGTAATTTGAGCAAGTCTTTTAACTTTGAAATTCCATGTCCAGAACCAATAACCGTGGTAAAAAATATTCTAATAATGAAATTCGTGGGAGTTAATGGTGTTCCATCACCTACATTGGTTGAATCTGAAGTAGATTACACCGATTATGAAAAGACAATAGAAATCATCTCAGATCTATATCAAAAAGCAGAACTTGTTCATGCGGATCTTTCAGAATATAATATTTTCAAGACAGAAAATGGGCCGGTAGTTTTTGATTTTGGCTCTGCGGTAGATATAAGGCATCCTAAAACAAAAGAATTTCTTGAAAGAGATATTAGTAATATTACTAGATTCTTTGTTAAGAGAGGACTAACAGTGGACAATCCAATTGATGTGTTTAAGAGGGTGACAAAATGATCTTTGAAAAAATTATACTAATTCCAGTTGATCGTGTTGGAGTGTTAATTGGTAAATCTGGAAAGATAAAAGCCAAAATAGAAAAAATTTGCTCCGTCTCATTGTCAATTGACGGTCAAACAGGCGAGACAGTCATAAGGGGAGTGGGTGACGTTGAAAATATAATGCCATTTAAAGCTGAAGAAATTGTGATGGCTATAGGTCGTGGATTCTCTGCAGAGAATGCAATGCGTCTTGTCCAAGAAGAGACTTCGTTACATATTATGGATTTACGCCAATTTGTTGGAAGGTCTCCTGCTCAGATTGAGAGAATAAAGAGCCGAATAATAGGGGAAAGTGGTCGTGTTAGAAAAAATATTGAGGATCTAAGCGGTGCCAAAGTATCTGTTTATGGTAGAACTGTTTCTATCATTGGAGATGGGACACAGCTAAAGTCTGCTATAAACGCAATAACATCTATTTCAAGTGGTAGTACTCATGGGAAGGTCTACAACGATCTTCAAGAATCAAGAAGAAGACAAAAGTTAGAAAAACTCCAACTCTGGGAGGGTGGAAATATACTTGAGTAAAGAAGTCTTCAGCCAGATATCTCCAAGTGAGTTCTTTTATAGAAATAGAGACCTTGCAGGATTTAGTAATCCAACCAGATCACTTTACACCTCGGTCAGAGAATTTGTAGAAAATGCACTTGATGCATGTGATCAAAAGAAAATGCTTCCCGACATTCATCTTTCAATAAAGGCAGTTGATCCTGAAAAGGCAGATCCAAAACATTACATCCTAACTGTAAAAGATAATGGTCCTGGAATTGATCCTGAACATATTCCACTTGCTTTTGGTACTGTTCTTTATGGCTCCAAATTTGGTCTCAAACAAGCCAGAGGAATGTTTGGTCTTGGTGCTACCATGGCCATACTGTATGGCCAAATCACTACAAACAAACCAGTTACTGTAAAGAGTTGTTCAGATGGTAAAACAATTGATGAATTTGTAATGCTACTTGACATTCAGAAAAATAAACCAGTCATACAAAAACATACAACAAAGGAAGGATCAAAGACCGGTCTTGCAGTAAGTATTGTTCTTGAAGGAGATTATTCAAAGGCAGGATCAAAAATCAGAGATTATGTGTATCAGACTTCATTGATCACACCTTATGCATCAATAACATTTGAAGATCCAAGTGGAGAAAAATTCCATTATGCAAGAATTGTAAAAGACATGCCACGTCCGCCAACCGTCATCAAACCTCACCCACATGGTATTGATGTTGAAACTATTCGAAGAATGATAACTGATACACATTATCAGATTCCAACTATAGACAACAAGATGATTGATAAGGTCAAAAAAGAATTGAGCTTGAAAAAAAATCTCTCTCCAAAAGAGATTCTAGAGCGTGCACAAAAGCGTTGGTCTGACATATCAAGACCGGTAAGAACAGTGGTCTCAGTCATGTCATTTCTAAATATTGATTTTGAGGGACTCAAAAAAATCCGAATCGATGATATTGACATTGCAAATAAAACTATCACATATTGGGACTTTGGTGAATCCACGACTCATGCAGTGGAATTGGATCCAGAGAGCCCATATTACAAGCAGCTTGCAAGTACTGTTCAAGGAGATACGCTTCTTACATTTCTTACAAAAAGATTCCAAAGGGTTGGACCTACTACGGCAGAAAAATTCTGTGAATTTGCCAAATTCAAGCCAGACAAAAGAATAGGCAGCATGACAAATGAGGAACTAGTAAAACTAGCCGACGGGCTTCAAAAATTTGAGGAATTTCTTGCACCCGATCCCAGCTGTTTGGCGCCCTTGGGAGAAGAACCACTCTCAAAAGGAATAATGAAGTTTTTCAATCCCGAGTTTGCGGCTGTATGGCAACGTAATGCATCAGCATATTCGGGATTTCCGTTTGTTGTTGAAATGGGAATTGCTTATGGGGGAGATATTCCTCCAAATGGACTCAAGGTTTACCGTTTTGCAAATCGTATACCGCTTTTGTATGATGAAGGAAGTGATGTTGTACTCAAAATAGTTAACGAAACTGAATGGAGTAGATACAAAATAAAAGGAGATCCTCCACTTGTCATAGTGTCCCATATCTGTTCCACGAGAATTCCGTACAAAACAGTTGGAAAAGAAAATGTGGCAGATAGGCCTGAACTTGAAAGAGAACTAAAGAACGCATTACAATATTTGGCAAGAAAATTGGCCGTTCACATGTCACGACAAGGTGCAGCTGACATGGCAAAAAAGAGGGCAAATCTTTATTCAAAATATGTACCGCTCATTGCACAATTTGCTACTGAACTTGCTGGCAAGAAAAAAGAACCAAATTATAACCAACTAATAAGGATGGGAAGTGAGATTGAAGAACAAGTCTAATGCAAAGACAGCCGAGACAAGAAAGAAAAGATTACTGTCATTGCTAGAGCAGCAGGGTATTAACATCTATGATCACCTTGACAAAGGAAAATTTCCACAGTTTGTAATCCCTAGCAGGTCCGTAAGCAACATAGTTTATGATAAAAAAATACGACAATACATCTTGGGCAGTGCAAGTGCTGTCCGAAGTTCAAGAAACATGTCACAATTGCGTTCTTATACACAGCTTGCATGGCTTGCTTTTTTTGTAAACAGGCTTGTACGTGAAGGAAAATCATCTACATTAAGAGACATTTATTATTCATCCCAAGCATTTAGCATAGATTTTGAGGATCAGCCAGAGTCTGACAATATTATAGTAGATCTAGAAGCAGTGCTTACAAGTCCCCGTGAAGAATTTCACATATTTCCTGAAGAAAGAAGCAGTGTCTTTGGCGACCTGACAATCGAGTATACTGTTCCAGGATATGAAGGAAAGAGAATGAATTTGTCAGATCATCCTGATGGATATTTGATAGGCCCAAGTTTGAGTAGTGCAGAACTTGTTGATACTAGTGCAGAACTTGTCATTGCCATCGAAAAGGGTGGTCTTTTTACAAGATTTGTTGAAGAAAAAGTACATAAAAAATTCAAAGCCATAATTGTTGATACTGCAGGCCAAGCTCCTAGATCAACAAGAAATCTTTTGAGAAGACTAAATTCTGAAATGGGGTTACCTGTTGTTATATTAGCAGACGGTGATGTGTATGGTGAACATATTGCAATGGTCATAAAATCTGGCTCTGCAAACGCTGCTCACTTGAGGGAACTGACTGTGCCTGATGCAAAGTGGTTGGGTGTTTGGGCAACCGATATTGAAAAATACAAACTCCCGACAATCCCAATGACAGAATCTGACATAAAGAGAATCTATGACCTTCAAAAAGATCCTAGATACCAGGAAGGAAACTGGAAAAAGCAACTCGAAGTCTTTCTCAAATTAAAGAGAAAAGCAGAACTTGAAGCATTCTCAAAGTATGGTCTTACTAATATTACAGACAAGTATCTTCCAGCAAAGCTAGAAGAATCAAAGAGTTTCTAATTTTTTAATTTTTAAGGTAAGAACACCGTTTCTATACTTGAAATCATGAATTCCCATGTCTGGTGTTGTCTCGATTGGAACCTCTTTTGAAAAGTGTGCTGAACCTCGTACGTATAAAATTCCATCAATCAATCTTACCGTGACTTGGTCTTCTGGACCTGGCACCTCTGCTACAAATATTATCTCTTTTTCTCCCTTTATGAGGTCATAGACCCAGTTCTTGGTATCTGCCTCTTTTGGCGTATATTGTGGAGTGCTACTCTCTACGGTCATTTTCTTTAGTACCTTGACCCAATAGATCATAATCACGGCAGCTATTCCAATCAGTATGAAACTGACGTATCCTTGTGAAGATCTTAGTGAGAGCATGTATACCACACCAAGAAATAGCAAGACCATTAAGGGAATTATAAAATCAAGTGATTTGTCATTAGAGTATCTGCTTTTGTAGCTTGCCAAAGATATTCTGTATGATTTAACTATGCTCCAAATATAAACACTCGTAGAATTTTGACCAAAATTTCATGTATCTTTATTTCATAATTGTATGCTGGAATTACTGTGGCTTAGGTGGTTTCCCATCTTTTGAACAAGTTGTGTTCGATTCCAAATTGATCCAAGCACTTTCCTACAACGTGATTTACAAGGTCATCAATATTCTTGGGTCTGTTGTAAAAACCTGGCATGGCAGGTAATATGACAACTCCAATTCTAGAAAGCTTGAGCATATTTTCAAGATGTATACTAGTAAGTGGGGTCTCTCTTGGAGCAAGGATCAGTTTGCGAGATTCTTTCATTGTAACTCCAGCTGCTCGAGCCACCAAGGTCTCTTCATAACCATTGGCAATGCTTGAAAGTGTCTTCATGGTGCAAGGAATCACTATCATGCCATCTGTTTTGTGTGTTCCACTTGAAACACTTGCAGCCATGTTTGAATCATCTGAGTAGTGGTCTGCCAGTGATTTTACATATTTTAAATCATAATCAGTTTCTAGTGTCAAGCATTTCTTTGCCCATTCTGTCATGATTAGATGGACATCAACTTTGCATTGCTTGAGAACCTCCAACATTCTTACACCGTATAAAATTCCTGAACTTCCAGTTAATCCTATAATTAATCTCATGAGAAGATTGACCATGTTCCATATTTAATTTCAGCTGTGATTTTGGCATGTTTATTTATGGCACTATGAGTCTCAATATTTGTGAGCGTCAATATTGATTCAGTTGAAGAAAATATTATTTCAGAACTGAAACTATCCCCTATTCAATCCAAAGTTTATGTCTTGGTCGTAAAAACAGGCAAAATGTCTGCGCAAGATATAGCAAAGAGTCTTGGCATATCTGAAGATGAGGCACATCAAGCAGCAACAAGTCTGATCCAAAATGGCGGATTTATCGATATAACAAAAACAGAGTTTGAGTCCATGCATCCGAGATTTGCTGTTGTCAATATGTACAGAAGAATGTGTGATCGGGAAAACATTCCATTTAAGAAGAATCTTTTGGTAGATAACATTTCAATTATTTTAGAAAAACCATATGATGATGCAAGAACTAAATATAACCAATAATGGAGGAGGAAACATGTCTCTAGATGAAGAGTCTTCTTGTAATCATGAAATAGTATACTTTGGAGTCACAAATCTAAACTATGAAAGAAGAACTATAGGTTCAGTTGATACATGGAGATGTGTCAAGTGCAAGAAAATTTTCTGTGAAGAAAAACAACTTGGAATCGAGAGCATAGTAGATTATGTTGGAATGCCAAAAATATCTCCAGATCAAAAATGGGCTGTACTGTTATGTAATCTTAAAAAACACAAGGATAAATGGAAACTAGTAAAGATAAAACAAGATGATGAAATTCAACATGAATGCGTTGATGAAAAAGTAATAAAACTCAGGGTGAAAGACTTTAAGATAGAAGATGATAAACACTGGAACTTTCTTATCGAAACCTCCATTAACAAAGCAGTAGAGATCTAAATCTTAGATGGACATTCAAGTTCATATCAATAATGTTCGTGGTAGCCAAATAGCTGCAAAGATAACTGGCACTTTTACTATTGATACTCATCCATTCAAGTTTACTGCAATAGCTTTTGGCAGAATCGGTGGCCATAACATAGGTGCCAAGATATCAAAAACTGTTGAAAAAAGTCTTGTAAAACTTGGTTATGATGTAGACGAAGTGATAAACGAACTGCAACAAAGGCTTGTTCGTGGTGATATCACTCTCCCAGAGGGACTCACAAAAGACTCTTTTGCAGACGGCTAGAACTGTGCTTCTTCAAATGCCTTGTGACATGAGCAACCACGTTGTTGTGGTATGGAATCAAAAAGCAATGAAAGTATGTTCTTTGTGGTTCCTACGTTTTTAGATAAAGTTTCTAGAACTTCCTTTGCAGTAACAGGCTTGTCTGCCCATACATCATAATCTGTTACTGTTGAAATTGATACATAGCACATCTGGGCTTCTCTTGCAAGTTGACATTCTGGAACTAGTGTCATTCCTATAATGTCTGCACCTATGACATTTTTGTAGAACTTTGACTCGGCTCTTGTTGAAAATCTTGGTCCTTCAATGCAGATGTATGTGGCATCTTTGTGAATGTGCAAATTCATTTTCTTTGTTACATCCAAGACAACATTTTGAAGCTCAGGGCAAAATGGATCTGCTACTGATATGTGGATGACCTTGCTGTCTTCATAAAGTGTATACTTTCTTGATTTTGTAAAATCTATGAATTGGGATGGAAGTACTACATCTCCTGGTTTTAGTTCCTCCTTTAAGCTTCCAACTGCTGATGGTGCAATAATTCTTTTAATTCCCATCTCTTTGAATGCCCAAATATTTGCTCTAAAGTTTATCATGTGGGGTGGAATTGTGTGTTTTTTACCATGCCTTGGCATGAATGCAACTTTTCTTCCCTTGTACATGCCAACTGTTATGGAATCTGAAGTTTTGCCAAATGGAGTATCAATAGTAATCTCTTTGCTTTCTGTGAGAAGACCTGAATCATATATTCCAGTTCCGCCAAAAATGCCTATCTCTGCTTGTTCTGTCAATATTTCACCAATGAATTGTATTTGTAACCCTTGATTTCCTTTGATCCTTTCAGATCAGTTAATTCTACTATGAAAGCAAAACCTGATACCTTGCCGCCTATTTTTTCTACTAATTTTGCTGCAGCCTTGGCAGTACCTCCAGTTGCAAGCAAGTCATCGCAGATGTATACTTTCTGACCTTTCTTTATTGCATCAACTTGGATCTCCATTGTTGCAGTACCATATTCGATACTGTATGATACTTTGTGAGTAGGACCTGGTAATTTTCCTTGCTTTCTAATCATGATCATTCCCTTGTTGTATTTGAGGGCTAGCGCACAAGCTAGGGGGAAACCTCTTGACTCTATTCCTGCAAAAATGTCTACATCATTTGGATGAATTATCTTTGTGAACTCATCGATGACAAGTGATAATGCTGCTGGGTCTCTTAAGAGTGGACTAATATCTCTGAATAGAATTCCTTTTTTTGGAAAGTCTGGTATCTCAGATATCTTGTCTTTTAAGTTCACGAATCGTTCTCAAGTAGTGGATATAAAAAATATTACTAATTGGATTTTTTATTGAATTGTTATACTAATTACTGCTTTTCCTGTGATTGAAGATGCTTGAACTGTATACATGCCAGGATTGACATTGCGTGGAACCTGCCAGTCTGTTACATAGTCGCCTCTATTTGTAGCTGAAGTTGGTAAGGTATCGATAATAGTACTGTTACTATTGATAGTGATCTTCACTGATGCGGTAATACCTGCATCAGATCCCGCGATTCCTACAATATCTCCACGTGTGTATATGCCTGAGGGTCTATCAAGATGAACCGTAATTGCCTGCTTGGATGATTTTACAATTATTGGTACAGATACATGATTGACTCCGCTAGTTCCATCAAGTTTCCATGTTCCTGGAACTGCAACAGATGGTATGCTAAAATCAAATGAAGAAAAGTGACCCGTCTTGTCTGAGAATGTCTGTATTGATTTTACTATCTGGCCATTTGGATCAGTCAAGGAAATTTGAAGAAGACTGTTTGCATTAGCAGTTCCAATAATTATGATATTGTCTCCTGGTAGGTATGAGTCCTTTACTGTGTTAAGTAAGATTAATCCACTGCTTGTTGAAAGTCCCACTGCAAATGACTTTTCGACTTTTTCTTCTGCATGGGAGACTACGGCAGAATAAATTCCTGGTGTATAGGATGTCAAATTAAAGGAGTATGATGCTTGTCCATCTGATCCCAAATTGATAATATCTGCAAACTTTTGTTTGTCTGATGGATCTACTATGATGAGGTTGATAGTTGAGGATGAGGGGCCTGTGACACTAACAACAGGCTTGTCTGTATTTTGATAACTGAGTTTGTCTAATGTTGCTGTTATGGGTGGAGATGGATCTTCACCTACTCCAAAGAAGACAACTACAAGATCATTGCCTTGTGTTATGTCTGCTGCATAGGTTCCTTTTATGGCAGAATCCTCTATCTTGTATGACATGGAAACTGTACCGTTAGATGTCACATTTGCATCCTTTGCATAGATCTGGTGATTGGTGGGGTCCATGAGAACAAAGTGTACAAGCTGATTTGAAATTGAAGAACCATTTATGGAAACTGTTTGTCCAGGTTCATATCTTATTGCACTTGGTACGACTGAAATATTGTGAGTAGTAACAATACTGTATTGTTTGGTTACCTGAATTTTTCCATCTGAAGCTGTAACTGTATACTTGCCAAAGTCTCTATCAATTGGTACTACATCACTCGTTGAATACTTTCCATCACTGTCTGCTTGTACTGTAGAAGTTGTTATTGGATTTCCTTTTGAATCAAGAAGGGTCAGAGTTATGGTGCTTTCAGGAGTAGCTAAACCCGAAATTACTTTTGTCTCTCCTCTGTGGTATATGGGATCAACATTTAGTGTAAGTGGGACATATTGCTGGGTGCTCATGTGGCCTTTCTGTGGTAACTTGATGTTTGTTGAAAATGTCTTTTGGTTACCTTGTTGGTCTTTTAGAACAAAGTCAACACTTCCTGATTGCTCTGATTCTGGTAAGAGTACAGTTGTGACAAAATTTCCTTTGTCATTGGATGAAAATGAGTCTATCTTGTCGTTGCCTACATACAAATCAAGATTAGCTAATGCTGAAAAACTTAGGCCAACTATACGAATATGAGAACCTGGTGTTGGAGTTGAGGGAATTATTCTAAATGATGATGTATCAAGTATGCCTCGTTGTGTTGGATATGTTTGAGTGCTACCATCCCCTTGTGGTGGTTTGTTACCTGGATTATCACTGTTGGGTGGTGATGTTTGGTTATCTGATTGTTGAACTCCAATCTCGCCTGTTTCTCTGTCTACATTATTTGCATCTGATGTCTTCCAAGTAAAAGTTGGTGCTTGCTGATCTGTTTTTATTTCAAAAGATATTGTATTTCCAGGCTTTAGTGGATTTGTTGTACTAAACGCAAGTGTAGTCGAAGTCTTTATGCCTTGCCAGCCATTTTCACTTTTGAATGATTTGAAAGTTCCTCCTCCGTTTATCTGTAAAGTAAATGAGATTATGTCCGCAGTATTACTTGCACTATTGCTAACTGAAATCACCGTTGCACCTCCTGTATTTGTAGAAGTTACAGTTACAAATTGTGGAGCTGCATAAGCTGGGTGTATAGTATATGCTGTAAATATGCTACCGACAATTATTGCAAGAATAATGACTGATTTTAATAACACGTTGCTCATCCACTCCCAAACCTTTCTCTCAATTAAATCTTAATAAGAAATTCTATTTTATTATCTTGTACTCTAGTACAATTTATGAGTAAAGTACAAATGCTGATATTTTTTGTCTCATCTATTGCTGGTTGCAGATGACTGGATTCCTAGATTTTGATTCTGTCTTATCCTCTCAGCAATCAATCGGTATAGTGACCTGAACTGGTCCTTTGTCTTGTCTGATAAAAAGTCTGTCTCACCTAACACTATTTTTTCACAAATGTATCTGCAAATGTCCTCTCTGTCAAATTTTTCCCAGCCTAAATGTTGATTCTCTTTCCAAATCTCATTTAGGTTGTCTATTATGCTCTTTTTGCCCTTGCTTGACACTTGGTCTTTTGTGAGTGTTACATATCCTTCTTTTCTTAACCTGACCTCATAAGTCTGGTTTACTGCATAAAGATAATCATCTTCCATCAAAAGGTCTTCGATGAACAGTTTGGGCTGTCCTGCTAATTCAAAGAAGACCATCTGTACAGACTTGAATTCGTTAGACTGGAGCGATGTGGCAATTTTTCTTGATTCCTCGGTGTTGTCCAGTAAGATAAAAGTGTCATACCCGTGATTTTTATAAAATATTGCAAGTGACATGACTGAATTCTTGTTGTATGCTGCAACTATGTTAAGTGGATTCATGGAAAGGTTTGGATCTTTTAGGAATCTGTCAAATGCATTAAGATACATGCAATCAGACATGGTTTCGACTATTATTACGGGTCTTGAGTTAAAACCAATCTGCTTATCCACTATGGATTCTACAAGGCCTCTTGATAGACCATATAATATTGGAATAAGAGTTTGATCATCTGCATTCCAGTAATCATAATAGATCTTACTTAGGTGTCTTCTCTTATCGAGTTCCACTACTAGCAAGTTTCCTTGTGTATAATCAAATATCATAAACGGTGAGTGGGTTGCGTACAGTATCTGATTGGAACCTGCCAGACCTTTTAGCAGATCTGAAATTCCTCTTTGCTGTGCAGGATGTAGGTTTCTTGCAGGCTCGTCAAGTAACAATATTGCTTCCTTTAGTTCTGCTTTTTGTGTTTCAGCTGCAAAGTTTACAATAAATGAAAAAGTCCACTTGAACCCCTCTGCTCTTCTGTTGAGTAATCCTGTATTTGTAACAGTACCGTCTCTGTGTACATCTGATATTACTACACTCAAAACATTTCCTGGATTCCATCTTAATTCAACATGGATGGGGTCTCCCTTCCATGCAGGATTGAGTCTCTCACTGAGTCTTCTGCTAGAAGTGTGTAATAGTTTTATCAATCTTGATGGGCTGTTTTGAGCATCTTCAAGTTTCTGTGCGTCAAGCTCTGCTAAATAAAATAAGTTGTTTACAGTCTCTGCCTTGTCAAACTCTTCGACATACTCTAATCCCTTTGCTCTGATTCCTTTTGTCTCTCTGATAAATTCCTCCAGATCAATGTTTCCAAGTATTTTCTTATAGTCTGAAAAGTACACAAATCTAGGATGTAGCTTGTCCTCGATGAAATTGTCTAGAGCAGAACGTTCGTTTGTTCCTATTAGCATGTTGTCAAATATGCTTTCTAGATCTTGGTAGATGTCTTTCCATTCTGAAATTATCTGTGGTTCTTGTGATGCAATCAGGTAGATGTTGTTGTTAAATTCGGCCATCATGTCCATGAAGACTTCGCGAGTTCGTGGTGGAGGGGCACTTAGAAACTTGGTATCCACCCTAATTCGTATGGGGTTTGGCATGGCTTCAACAAAAGACTTGATCCTGTCTACAAAGTTTTCCCAAGAGTTGAGTCTCTTGCTTGCCTCGCCGCTAATTTTTACATCGCCAAAATCATATTGTACTCTGGGATGCTTGTTTGTCCTGTAGATTATCATCTTTCTTATGTCTTGAAGATTTGGAAACTTTTCTCGAATTAGTGCAGTCTCTTTCTCACTTAGCACAAACTCTCCCTCAGCTAATCTTACCTCTGACTTTAGCTCTTCTGTCATTTCGTCACACAAGTCCAAGTCAGAAAGTTTTGTATCCTTGTTAAGCAATGTTAGAGCTTCCAAAATTGTGGTCTTGCCACTTTCGTTTCTTCCTACAAATGCTGCAAGATCTCCAACTTTGATTTCGCCAGAATCATGAATGCAACGATAACCTTGAACTCTAAACTTTCTAAGTCGCATCTAGCGGCTATTGGCTTGGCTGTGATTTAACTTATTCGTCAAATTTGTTACTTGGAACTTTTTCGACCAAATAGATATATGGGAACTAGAGCGGTTATACTATAATTGGCAGTAAAAAAAATTGCTTATCTTGTTTTTGTCTTTCCTGTTATTGTGTCACTGATTTTTGGCGGGTATGTACTGTCTGATGTTTTAGGACAACCTGGTAGACAATTAAACATGTGGCAATACAAATCTGTATCAAATATTGGACAACAAGAGGGGGATAAACAAATCAGGTTGTTGAACCTTGTTAGCAATTATACGGTATCAACTCCGTTGAACTTTGGCGTAATGGTGAACAATACTTCGTTTGACTGTGGTGATTTGTATATGACAATATATGATCCAAATACATCTCCTGTACAAGTAGTTGTCCAGCATGCGTACTTTACACAGTGTTTTGCACAAACTAACTCTAATTTACCAATCCAAGATACATTTTCAGCTGCGATTGACAAACCAGGAATATACCAGATTGTGGCAGAAATGAAGGACAAGACTGGTCAAAATAGTATTCATGTAGCGGCCAACTTTAGGGTACAATAAGAAAATTATATGTTATTATATTCCACGAGTGTTTGTAATAACGAGGAGTAGCGTGTTCTATTTATTGTGATTAATTATGGCTAAAAAAGAAAAAAAATCAACCAAAAAAGCTGAAGAGAAAAAGGAAGTAACCAAGGCAGAAAAGAAGAAGGAATCTCCCAAGATTGTCAAGAAAACAGAATCTGACAAGCTTGACAAGAAAAAGCCTAAGGATGGCAAGAAAAAGGATGCTGAACTCTCAGAAGAAGAACTCGAAGCAATTGATGAAAAGGAGATAGAAAACTTCCAGATCGAAGGACTGGACATGGAAAAATTGAAGACAACTGTTTTGGGCTTGGTGGCAAAACGTGGTGACAATGGAATGTTCCAAAGTGAACTTTGGAAGAAACTCAAACTCTCAAGCAGAGATGGTTCAAGACTTGCACTAAAACTTGAAAGACAACATCTTGTGAAAAGAGAAAAAATTCTTGAAAATGGACGTTGGACTTACAAGTTAAAGATTGCACATGTACCGGTAACTACCCAGTCCATAGAATCTGCTCCTTGTTTGATATGTCCTGTAGAATCCAAGTGTACACTTGAAGGAGAGATTAGCCCAAGGACTTGTCCTTTGATTGAACAATGGGTCTTGACTGAACTTACTACAAAGAAGGCAAAGAAATGAAATTAATCGATGCAAGGCGTGACTTGTATAGAAGATTAGCACACAAGGAAGGATATCGAAGCAGAGCTGCATACAAACTAAAAGAACTAAACACATCTTATCGAATAATAGGTCCTGGATTTTTTGTCTTGGATCTTGGTTGTTCTCCTGGTGGATGGAGCCAGGTTGCACATGAACTTTCAGGAAACAAGGGACAAGTTATGGGAATTGACAAAGCATTTGTTGAAGAAATTCCTGAGGTTCATTTCATTAGGGGAGACATTGAGGATGAATCTGTTGTAGAACAAATTTTTGATTATTTTGGAGGCAAGGTAAATGCTGTAATCTGTGATCTCTCACCAACAGTTACTGGAATGTGGGATGTAGATCACTCTAGACAAATTTCGCTAAATTATGCAGCAAGTAAGATAATGGATCAGGTGTTGGCAAAAAAAGGCAACGCACTCTTCAAGGTCTTTGATGGTCAATATTCAATTGAATTTCGAGACTATATCAGAAAAAAATTTGCCAAGGTACAATTAAGAAAACCCCAAGCAAGCAGAAAATCAAGTAGTGAATTATACTATATCTGCTTGGGATATCTTGGAAATTAAACTAGAGATAAAATTTCACTGATAGTGGCATCAGTCTTGAATCCTGTGGGGTTCATGCTTGTTTTTGTGGCCCTGTGTCCTATTCCTTTGATCTTTTCTATTATATTTGCTAGAGATGGTGGTGCCGACTGTTTTCTATGTGCAATCTCATCCAGAGTAAAATAAGCCGGAGGCATTTCTGTTTCTGCCTGACATTTTTCCAAGAATGTTGCACAAGACTTGTCAACTGTCAAGTTCTTTTCTTCAGATATCATGGAATCAACAAAATTTTTGTCATGCATGCTCTCTGTCCAGAGTGGCCCTGCAAGTTTTGCCTTTGAACTGCAAATGTTGCATGTATGTTCTACTTCATGCACAACTTTTCTGTTTCCGCAATTATCGCAATGTAAAATATAACCCATGCACTCTTTGGTGTTTGTTCTAACGAGTATCTTGGCATATGCCTTGTAGTAATGCATGCTGTGCTGGACAAATAGAGGCACTATCATGATGTCTAGTCTACCTGCAACCATATTCATGCATCCAAGAATCAATCGTAGTGCAATTTCATTACCATATGTTGTTTTAACAGGAGTTCCGTAATACTTGCGCTGACATGCTTCTGGAAATATTCCGTGCAAAACAGTCATGTCAGTGGCTGTCACTGACAAGAGTCCGCCATGAAAAGTAGCCCTTATTGCACAATCAAGATAACGAGAGGGTGAACCAAATGGATCTACATCTACAATTGCACCCCGTCCATCTCTTGTTGAATGAAGACTCAGAAACCTGCAGGCCTCGTTTTCAGAAAACTCGCAATTTGTAACTTGATTTAACTTGGCAATACTTTTTCCAATGTCAAGAGCTTGAGGATTGACATCGTTTACAACAACTTTTTCTATTGAGCTAATTTCATTTGCAACCCTTATGCTTCTTGCACCTATTCCTGCAAGCGAATCCAAAAAAATCTTTGGCCCTTTAAAGTTTTTAACAAATGCAGAATATGCTATTATGGAAAAATCCCTGCTAACTCTAGCCCTTGGATTGAAAAAAGCTGGTTCTTTTGGAGGAACTTTTTCTGATAATGATTCCTTTGGCACTAGAAGCCTTGTGCTTCCCTCCACTATCTCTGCAAGTTCAGACTCCAATGGATTTTCTTGTCTAAAATGATTTAATACATCTAACGCAAGAACAACTCAAATGCTAGTCTGCGGAGTAGATGACGCAGGTAGGGGTTCAGTCCTCGGTCCACTTGTTATAGCTGGAATTTCTATTGAAAAAAGTAAGATAAAACAACTTGTCAAGATTGGTGTAAAAGATTCAAAACAACTCAGCCCTCAATCAAGAGAAAAATTGTATAAACAAATTTTGTCCATTGTGGATGGGTACCATGTAGCAAAGATCTCTCCACGAATAATAGACAAGAGCGTCAGCAAAAATCTGTTAAACCAACTTGAGGCAAACTATATGGCCAAAGTGATAAAAAAACTGGAGGCTGGCTCTTCATATGTTGACTCGTGTGATGTAAATCCAAAGCGATTTGGTCTGTATATCTCAAATATTGCCAAGACTGGAAAAATCATCTCTAGTCATCATGCTGATAGGAAATATCCCGTAGTCTCTGCTGCTTCTATTATTGCCAAAGTAAGCAGAGATAGGGAAATAGAAAAACTGCGAAAAAACTATGATTTGGGAAGTGGATATCCATCTGATTCTAAAACTATGGGATTTATCAAAAATTGGATATCTCAAAATGAAGGCGTGCCAGTATTTGTCAGAAAGAGCTGGAAACCAGTTAAAATTTTGCTGAATATATCATCCTAGATATTTTGCTATAACCATGCCGTGGTCACCCTCGTATGGTTCTAGGTTTATCTCTTGGACTATCTCAAAATTGGCAGATAATTTTTTGACTTCTGAGCGCATTACCTGTGATGGCTCTCTTGTGACATCAATGCTTCTTGTTTTTATCACTAACATGATGTATCCATCTTTTTTCAAATATGTCTTGCAATTTAATATGGCAATCTCTGTCTGGTCTGGCTGGGCAATGTCTACGTATACGACATCAACAGGACCATACACTGAAAAATATTCCTTGGGGCTTCGGGCGTCTTGTAATATTGGAACAATGTTTGATCTAAACGAAGCTACTCTTTCTAAAAAGTCTCTTGCAACTCTGCTAGAGTGTTCTACTGCAAAAACAATCCCATTTGGACCTACGATATCTGATACATGACTTGCAGTTGTCCCAGTGGATACGCCAAGATAGAGAACTTTAGATTTTCTGACAATTGGCAAAATCTCAAGGCCATTCATTATTGCAGCGCCAAGTTTGCTGCGGTAAGGATCCCACGCCCTAAATTCCTCATCATCTATCTTGACTAATTTTTCTCTGTAAACTTGATTTCCAGGTACGAGATTTATGGTTGCAAGTCTCTTTTCCCCTTCAATTTTTACCCAAAAAATATTATCTTCTTCGTTTTCCAAACTTCTTTCTCTTGCTCTTTTGCCAGTCGTTTCTCTTCTCTCCGCCTCCTCCTCTTCCTCCTCCACCACCGTATCTTCTCTCTCCGCCTCCTCCAAACCTTCTGTCTCTTTGTTCATCAGTTCTGCGTGGCTGGAAAGCTGGCCTCTCAGGCTGGTCCTTGTACTTTACTCCTATCTCGGTAACTCGTATGTTGAGTTTCTCAAGCAATGTATCATTTCTTCCCGCTCCAAAGACATCCACTCTTGCACCAATTGCAGCTTTTGCAGCTATTGCTCTTGCAATTTTGCCTCTCTGCCATCGTGGGGCGGCATGAACTAGTTGATGTTGAAATAGTAAACCGTGTTTTGGTGGCTGTGCACCAGTCTTGAGTGCTCTAAACAATGCCTTTTCAGCACCAAGAACTTGAATTGTACTTGCAGGCATTGATGCAAGTCTCTTTAGACTTCCTGCCTTGGCAAGAATTCTTGCTCCTACTGCAGTACCAAGTATAACCGAAATGTTTGGTGCAATTGCCTGCATCTGTGATTCAATGTGTTTTTCTAATGATTGTCTTAGCTCAAAAAGTTCCAAAATCTGTTTTGCGATGCTTTGAACTATGACAAGATTCTCATCTGAGATTTGTCCACCCCTGCTCTTCTTTTGTAACAAGGACAACATCTCGGCTTTCTCCTCTGGAAAGCCTGCATCAAGGTATATGTTCTGGGTAAAACCATCTCGTCTTCCAGCCATTACAATTTTTGAATATCCGTTAATTGTATCAATTAGATTGTCAAGCTCTGGAAAGTGTAATCCGTACCATTCTCTTACTCTGGAACTTAGCAAGTTGATCATCTTGTCAGTTTCATCTAGTGAATTAATTGCCTGAATTATGTGTAAATCTGGACTTTCGGAAATCTCTGTTACTCTTGATGATGAAAGGCTGAGTGCAAAGTCTCGCAACTTTCCTCTGGCATCTCCTTCGTTTGTGGCAAAACCAGAATCTACAAGGACACGCAATTTTGAGGACTGGATTGTTTCAATGTTTTTCTCTTCCATGATATCTGACTCTATGGATCTTTTTCTAAGAAGTTTCAACAAGGAAGAATCGTTTACAGTAACAACACTTCCAAGATTGGCAAGAAACTGTTCTAGTTCATTGAGGCTGGCCTGTTCTTTTTTTACCTCTACATACTGTATTGCGGGATTTGAAAATGGAAATGATTTCACACATTTGTTATCGTCAAAAACTGCAATACCTAACTCTGTTAAAATGACAGAATGCATAGAGTGCATTTCCATGGCTTACTAAAAAATGTAACATTATAGATCTAGAACTGCATCAAACGTTATAAGACAACTATTTTTTATTATTAGAAGTGAGTCCTGACATTTCAACTCGTGTGGGCCCAATTGAACTTGAGAGACCCACAATGCTTGCGTCTGGTATTCTTGGTATATCACTTGATGTTTTTGGCCGTCTATATAAAGAAGGAGCGGGCGCGCTTGTTACAAAATCACTTAGCAAGGAACCTTGGGATGGATATCCAAACCCTACCATAATTGGACTAAAAAATGGATATCTAAATGCTGTTGGACTCTCAAACCCTGGGGCTCCATATTTTGCAAAACTGCTTGCACCCAATCAAACTATTCCAATAATTGTAAGTCTTGTTGGCTCTATTCCTGAGGACTTTATATTTATGATAAAACAATTTGAAAACGTAAAGATCCTAGGATACGAACTTAATCTGTCATGTCCTCATGTTGAAAAAGTTGGACTAGAGGTAGGTGACGATCCTGAACTTGTCCACACAATAATAAAATCTGTAAAAAAAGAATCAAAGGTGCCAGTGCTTGCAAAAGTTGGCCTTGGCTCTTCTGACTATTTGAAAACTGTACAAACTGCTTGTGAAAGCGGCATTGATGGTATAACTGCAATAAACACACTACGAGCCATGGCAATTGATGTTGAAACTGCAAGGCCGATTTTGAGTCACAAGATTGGTGGATTATCTGGATCTCCAATAAAACCGGTTGCGGTAAGATGTGTCTATGAAATTTCCTCAAAGTTTGACATTCCTATTATTGGCTGCGGTGGAATATCAATCTGGGAAGATGCAGTAGAATTTTTACTTGCTGGAGCAAGTGCTGTGCAGATTGGAAGTGCTGTTGGAGAAAAATGGACCGGAGTCTTCTCTGAGATAAATAATGGAATATCAAAATATATGGAAAAAAAGAATTATGGAAAAATAAGTGAGATGGTTGGAATTGCAAAAAAGTTTTGACACTCCAAAAATTGTAACAATAGAAAAAGTTGTTGATGAGACACCAACTGTTCGTACTATATTTTTCTCTGATGATGTAATGTCAAAGGTTCTTCCAGGACAATTTGCAATGGTGTGGATACCTGGAATAAATGAAATACCGATGAGTGTAATGATATCACAAGAAAATGGAAAGGCTGCATTTACAGTAAGAAAACATGGACTTGCCACAACTGAACTATTTTCCAAAAAAGTTGGAGACCAAATAGGTATTCGTGGACCCTATGGAAATTCGTTTACAATCAAGCAAGGAAATCTATTACTTGTGGGTGGAGGAACAGGGCTTGTTCCTCTAGTACGGCTGGTGACATTTCTCAAGAAAAGCGATAATGTTACCATAGTCATGGGGGCAAAGACAAAGTCTGAGGTCTTTTTTGAAGGTCTTGCAAACAAACTACTAGAGGGAACAAAACACAAAGTGATTATTGCAACAGAAGATGGAAGCTATGGCGAAAAGGGCCTTGTCACAGATGTCATGGAAAATCTAGTCCGAGAAAATAAATTTGATGCAGTCTATACCTGTGGTCCTGAAAAAATGATGCACAAAGTTGTACAAATTGCATCTGGGAACAAGATCCATGTTGAGGCAAGCATTGAAAGAATGATGAAATGCGGAATTGGAATCTGTGGAAGCTGTTGCTTTGGTGATGTGATGGCATGCAAGGATGGTACTGTCTTTGACGGTCCAACTCTTCTTGCAAACAAAGAGTTTGGATACACTCATAGAAACAAATCAGGCATACTTGATAATTATTAGATAATGGAAACTCCGGAAAACTTAAAATGCTATAAAAATCCATCCAAATTGAAAATTGGCCAAGATAGTACTAACTGCAGACCGAACTTTGATGTCCCCCTATCGTGGAATATCACTTGCAACCTTCTTTGGTTGTGCTCCTGCAGTAGATCCACATAGACCAAAAAACAGTTTCTGGTACTATATCCTAAAAGACCAAGTTACTCCAAAGGTTCTCTTTGACTTTATCTGCAATCCTATAGGACACAAAAACGGTATTGCAAGCTATGCTCCATATGGATTAAGAAAAGTAGAGGCCGCACTTTTACGAGATGGATACAAGAGAAATGAAGTTGTAGTGGCACATCCTGATCATGTGGACAAGTTCATTGGTCCTGAAACTGAAGTAGTTGGAACTTATGAAATGGATCCTCTTGGAATGGGTCCTGTAACTATGACATTTACTTATGGTAGAAAACAGACATCATATGATGAATTTTACAATCGCGATTTACACATGAAGATTAATGCTGCAAAAAAGAAAAACGGAAGTCATGCTAAAGTTATTGCAGGAGCTTCTGGAACTTGGCAGTACAACTATGATCCAAAGAAGATCCAAGAATATGGACTGTATGCAGTCTTGGAAGGAGAACTTGGTGGAATTGCACCAGAGATAGACGGACATGCTGGAGAATTCTTTAACAAACTAATTGCTGGAGACTTTGAAAACATGAATCCATTTGTCAAGAGTGATTTCAAAGTTGAAGTTAAAGAATTTGGAAAAGATGCAGAAAAATTCCATGGAAGATTCATCCACTATTGGGATGAGCCAAGTGTTGATGACATACCAAACATCGTAGAACCAAGCATGCACGGAATGGTAGAGGTCATGAGAGGCTGTGGAAGAGGTTGCAAGTTTTGCGATGTTACACTACGACCATTAAGATACTATTCACCTGAAAAAGTAAAACAAGAGATTGAAGTAAACATCAAGAAAGGAGGACAACGAAACGCATGGCTACACAGTGATGATATCTTTGTCTACGGCCTTGACCCAAGAAAGACCAAGAACATGGCTCCAAACAGAGAGGCATTAGAGGAGCTCTTCAAGGCAGTCATGTCCTGTGGAATCGAGCACACAAACCCAACTCACGGTACTTTGGCTGGTGCAATTGCTGATGAAAAACTATTGCCAAGCCTTTCAAAGATAATCAAATCCGGTCCTAACAACAAGACTGGAGTACAATGTGGATTTGAGACAGGAAGCCTAAGACTAATTGGAAAATATGCAGACAGAAAACTTGCTCCATACAAGCCAGAGGAATGGCATTGGGTTGTAAAAGAAGGAGTAAAGACACTAAACGAAAATCACTGGATTCCAGCATTTACATTAATCATGGGCCTTGACAATGCAGAAACAGAAGAAGACGGATGGGATACAATACGCCTCATCAATGAGCTAGAACTAGAACAGCCAGAATCCCAGTTTACAGTAACACCACTAACATTTGTCCCAATTGGATTGCTTGAAAAATCTGAATTCTTTGATATTGGAAATGAATTGACTGCACCGCAACTTGGTGTCATGTACAAGACATGGCAGCACAACTTCAAGTATGGTATCCAGAAATTCATGGATAAAACAGGAAGCAACAATACCTTGAAGAAAAAGGCATTCACAGGTCTTGCAAGAGCACTAGGTGGTGTTCCATTGACTGCAATGGAAAAATATGCAAGAAGAAAGGGTCCAGAACACGAGCGAGTAATTGAGACCATCAAGACAAAATACTGGTAAGTTTTTTCCCAAACCAAATACATAAATTGAATTAAAGGAGAGTTTATTCGTGCCAACTCACGGATCGCTTACTAAAGCAGGAAAAGTAAGAGGACAAACTCCAAAGGTTCCATCAAGAGAAAGACATGGAACTATATCCATTACACGAAACAAAGACAATTTCAGAAAAAGATTCATCCTAAAAAGAGTCCCAGGGCAAAACAAACCAGGCCAACGAAAAAGAAGATAAATTTTAAAAATTATACGTCAAATATAATTACGACTTTTTGTTGTATGTTGATTTTACAACTAGTTTGATCTGACCTGCTGTCAAAAATTATCTACCTTGATACTTTAATCTGAAAATTGGTACGATTCTATCTTGACGCTAAGACCTACTGTCTTGTCTAATAGAACGATTGCCCTTGAAGTATTGGGGTTTGCTCTGCTGTGCTTTGTCATGTTTTCAGGCTATGCCTCGGTTAAATCTGCACTAATTTTGGGAAATACTCTTCTAGTCCTTCCTACTGGTGGATTGTTTATTGCCCTTGCTGTATTTGGATACAAGATCACTGATTTTCTGTTCAAAGGGCATTTGGTTACATCGTTGATAAGTAAAATAAAAAAATAATCAGATTCTAGCGGTTGCCCTTTGGGTGTTTGGCCCAAAGAACAATCCCGCCAGTATAGAATCTGCAGTATCTCTTATGATACCTGTATTGAAAAGAATGTGTTCGTTCATTTTGAACTGGCAAATGTGCTAAATCGATACAAAACCTGGTAAGATTCTCTGTTCTAAAATAAAATTGAAACCGTGGATATTAGGGACTTGTGTCATAGTGATGGTGTGATCGTACACTGGAAGACACATCCACGGTTCCACCAATAATTGGTCTTTTGCTGTATAAAAGACTCGATTAACTATGTTAATGGAATGATGATGATTGTAGAATGAAAAGTATTTTGGCATCACAATTCTTTTTAATCGTATAAAATCCCGTACAATGGGATAAGGGAAATGAGGGATAGTGAAAAACTAATTGGAAATGCCGTTGGCGTAATTATAGAAAAGGTACTAATGGAATTTGGTGTCAGTAATCATAGCAAAATAGCAGAAATACTTGGTACTTACCACATGACATTTTCAGATTGTTATGGAAAACCTGATGTTCTAAACTCTGCATTAAAACAAGTATTTGATGGTGAATACCTACATCCTATAAGCAAAATCAAAAATGAACTAACGGGTCTTGAGGAAGACCACAAGATAGAGAAATTCATTGAATTAATCAGTGAAGCGTAGAAGAATCTTAATTTTCATTAACTGAAGATAACAGTTCCTTAATTAACTTGGTTTCAATACCTGATTTCTATGGATGCTTCTCATGTCAGTCCATCAATTTTAATGGGGATAGTTGCAGCGACTGTTATTATTGGCGTAATGCTTTGTTTCTTTGCCTACCAATCTAGTAAAAACAAAAAGAAGAAGAAAACTCGACGTTCATAAATTTCTATCAACTGATGGGTGATCACAATAACAAGATGGAGAGATACAATGGAGAGTTTAGAGACAGAGAGAAGGTAGCTAGAGGCTTGAAGAAGGAAGATTCACCCTTGATTAATGGTTATCAGATTTATCATAACTATGTTAGACCGCACATGGCACTTGACGGTAAGACACCGTCAGAAGCTTGTGGAATTATAATTGAAGGAGATAACAAATGGATGACTTTAATTCAGAATGCAAATAAACCCACCTAAGAATCAAATTGGAACTGTTTACACATACTCACGCATATGATGTATTTGCCATTCTCTTGCAGATGGTTGGTTTTATTTGTATGATAAAACTTTATGATAAAAAACCTAAAATGAAAAATGTACAAAATTGGATAGACAAGTACAAACATCGATACCCTGAAAAATTTAAACCTGAAATTTACATGGAATTAGAACAACAAAATATTTTTGATACAGAAAAGCATTTCTATATAGTTGATAAAAGATTCAAAAGTAGTTGGGAGTTTAGACGTAAATTTTCTTTAGTTATGATCAGTTTTGGGCTTTTTCTACAAATCATGCCGTTTTTATTTTAATAATCAATGTCACGACAAAAAACAGGTTAAACTAGTCCCACAGTTTGTACCGAACCTTGCATATTTAGATCGAACCTAATTCATTTTTTAATTTTTGAAATGATGGAAATCATCCAAATTATGTAAACAAATCCCAGAGCAGACATAGTTTCATACATGTAAATGAACATGAAGTGAAAAACGTTAGTGCTTGTAAAATCTGGAAATATTGAACTATCGGCAATAACAAAAATTGCAGATAGTGAAAAAGGTGCACACATTATCAATACAATGGAATAAAGAGTATACCCAAATTCATGTCCGAAAATCTTGTATATCATATTTTTACGCATATCTTCAAATTTGAATGCAGAACCGATTGTGAGTAGGATAAACACTCCTGCAATTGCTGTTGCATCTACTTGCAAGTATGTATTTTGATCAATCATCTAATGAGATCCTAACCTTGTAAGTTATATCGATACCTGTTATGATTTTGGAGATGAGCCGACAGTTTACAGGGAGAAAAAGTCAACTAATGTGCTGTCAAGTTGACAGAATCTTGACGCAGTAAGTTTATTAGGTACTGGTACCGTAACATACGGTAAGATGGACGATTTAAGATTAGAAAATCTAGATGGGGTAGGCCCAGTAACTTCCAAGAAGCTAAGTGATGCAGGAATCCATAACATAATGGATCTTGTAATAAGAGGACCAGTGGACATATCAGAAATTACTGGTATGGATCTTGATGCTGCAGTAAATCTTGTAAACAAAGCAAGACAGCAACTGATTGACAATGGCCAAATTGCTAAAGAATTTGTCACAGCAACTGAGATCTATAAAAGAAGACAAGATATTGGAAAGATCACAACTGGAACCAATGCCCTTGATACTTTATTTGATGGCGGAATAGAGACACAAGCAGTAACCGAAGTTTATGGTGAATTTGGTGCTGGCAAGACACAACTTTGTCACACATTATGTGTAACTGTTCAAAAACCAAAAGAAGAAGGCGGATTGGATGGCGGCGTCTTGTATATTGATACCGAACACACATTCAGACCTGAAAGAATTGTTTCAATTGCTAAAGCAAAAGGTCTTGATCCGGAAAAAGTTCTTGACAGAATCATAGTAGCAAGAGCATACAATAGTGCTCACCAGGAATTAATCTTACAAGAAGCAGGTCCTGTAATTGAAGAAAGTAAAATAAAATTACTTGTTGTAGATTCTGCAGTAGGACTGTTTAGAGCAGAATTCCTTGGCAGAGGCACTCTCTCTGTAAGACAACAGAGATTGAACAAATTCATGCACTTGCTTTCAAGAACTGCTGAAACCTACAATATTGCAGCAATAGCAACAAACCAAGTCCAGTCATCGCCTGACCAATTCTTTGGTGACCCAACAAGACCTGTTGGAGGAAACGTTGTGGCACACGCCTCGACATATCGTGTATACCTCAAGAAATCAGGCAAGAAACGAATTGCCAGAATGGTTGACAGCCCACATCATCCAGAACAAGAGGTTCTGTACACACTAACTGAAGGTGGTGTTGCAGATCCAGAGGATGAGACAAAGAAGAAAAAGAAAGAAGACGCTGAAGAATAGGTCTGTCATCCTGTCCCCGGAATGGAAGTGCAGCCTTCCATTCCGTACTAATTTTTTCCTTTATATCCAGTAAGTGTTAAATTATGGTCATCTCAAGTCTTAACGATTAATGACTACTAAGAAACCAAAGGGTCGTTCACATGGCTTTATGCACAAGTCACGATCAGTCATGACTAAGGACAAGGTCAGAGGCGTCTCTTTTCTGCTAAGAGAATATGCCGTAGGAGACAAAGTTTTGGTAATCATAGATCCTTCACAGCACAAGGCATTGCCACACCGAAGATATCATGGAAAAGTGGGAACAGTGACAGAAGCTGGTCGTAGAACGGTAAAACTGATAGTTAAGCTTGGTAACAGGCCAAAAACCTTAATCACTAGATTAGATCATATCAAACCATTTGGTGTTGTATAGATGGAAGAAGTAAAGAAGAAACAGGGTATTTCAATTCCAGAGGTAAAAGAGATTATGGAAAAAGTTGACACTGAATCAATGGACCAAATTCAAAGATGGACATATGATTATGTTACAAAGTTTTCAAAAATTGATGCAAAGGCTGCAAAGAAACTCAAACAGCAACTAGTAAAAGAATGTGGCATACTAGAAGAAGAAGCAGTAGAAATTGTAAATAATCTCCCAAGTACTGAAGCTGAATTGCGAGCATTTACTTTTGGCTGGAAGAAACTAATTCTTGCTGAGACACTCGACAAGATGCTAAAGATAATCAAGGAGAACTCTTAAGTTTTAGGAGTCCGGTTTTCTTGGAACACACTCAAACTAGAAAGTATGAGGAATACGCATACGTATTAGATTTTGTTACAAGAGGCAAGTCGACTACAGTACGGGGCAGAGATGGAATAATTGTTACAGCTATTGGAGAAGAAAGACTTACCATACTTGAATTATTAGCATTACCAAATTCTACCTTTGAGATAGGAGAGCGAGTTTACATTGGTAAAGAAGGCAGAACAAAAATTCTTTCAGTTCTTGGCAGGCTAGAGCATGATCAAATATCTTCTTCTGCCCAGAGTGAACTAAATGCAGTGGTAGAAAAAATTGTCATGCAAAACGAAAAAAGATTCATTGATTATCTTAACAACGCACAACCACTCACTCCAAGGATACATGCACTTGAGCTAATACCAGGAATTGGAAAAACCTACATGAAGACAATGCTAGAAGAAAGGGAAAAGAAACAGTTCACAGACTTTAAGGACTTGCAAGAAAGAGTCGGACTAAAAGAGCCAGCAAAACAGATTGCAAAGAGAATCATCGAAGAGATAACAGGAGAAACAAGGATGAGTCTCTTTGTTAGAAAATGATCAAGCGCAGGTTACTTGGACAGCACTTTTTAGCATCAGAATCAATTGCAAAATCAATAGTTGATTCTGCCCATATAGAAAAAGACGACATTGTTCTTGAGATAGGAACAGGCCATGGCATCCTAACACCGCTTCTCTGCAAGAATGCAAAACAGGTTATTTCAGTTGAAAAAGACCCTGTGCTATACTCACAGGCATTAGATGCTTTTTCCCACCTGCCAAACTTAATCTTGGAAAAAGGTGATGCTTTCAAGAAAGATCTCGAGTTTACAGTGCTTGTCTCAAACCTTCCATATTCTGAGAGCCGTACTGCAATAGAGTGGCTTGTACAAAGAAAGTTCAAGTGTGCTGTTGTGATGGTCCAAAAGGAATTTGCCCAAAAACTTGCCAAAAAAGATGGCAAAGAGAGAAGGGCCATATCTGTTATTGCAAGCTATTGTCTTGACATTGAAAGTATTCTTGATGTGAAAAAAACAAATTTTAGACCTCCTCCAAAAGTTGATTCAGTTGTAGTATCAATTACCCAAAAGCATGTACTCTCAGGCCAAATTATAGACACTGTGAACAAACTGTTTTCATTTAAAAGAAAGACCATACGACACATTGGAAAAAAAATGGGAATAGAGATTGATTCAGATAAGAGACTCGAAGAGATGCCTGATGGAGATATAATAGACATTGCAAAAAGAATCACAAAGTGATTATTATGTGCCAGCAGAAGACTCGTTCTTTCTTGCAGATTTTCTAGAAAATAAACAAGGCAAGTCTGTACTTGACATAGGAACTGGTTCTGGAATCATTGCAAAAATACTATCCAAGAATTTTCCACTTGTTGTTGCAACAGACATAAACATTTCTGCCCTGAGAAAAGCGCATGAAACTGTAGACAATTGTATTTGTTGTAATGCTGCAGATGCATTACGGTATAGTTTTGATCTGATTGTATGCAACTTGCCATACTTGCCGTCTGATGAGCTACTTGATCCTGCAGTGGATGGATTGCATGATGGAGTAGATATTCCAAGCATGATAATAAAATCTGCCAGTAATCTAATTGAAAAAAATGGCAAGCTGATATTTCTTACCTCCTCTCTTGCAGATTATGATATCCTCATACAGCTATGCCAGTCTATTGGATTTGATACAAACATTGCAGCAAAAAAGAAATTATTCTACGAAGAGCTGATGATTATAGAATGTACAAAGAACTGACATGAATCCTAATATGATTTTCTCACAAAAAGTGCATCTGGTTTATCTGTCCAGGTGAATAATTGGTATTGTTGAGATTTTCACATCTTGTGTGTATTGTTGTTATTACAATTTGTTGTTTGATATCATCTCAAAACGTACAGGCATATGATACTCAAGTGACCATAGTAAATGGAACTGAAAACCACTGTAGGCCTAATCTCTCATGCTATAATCCATTTCAGGTAAATGTCTCTGTTGGAGATACTGTCACCTGGATAAACCAAGACAATCGAACCCACACTGTGACCACTGGAACGTCAAACTATGGCCCTCAGGGCATATTTGACAGCGGAGTCATCATGCCTGGCAAGTCATTTACCCAGTTCTTTGGTACTGTTGGCAAGTACAGCTATTATGACAAAACAGACATGTGGCCATCTGGATTGGTTGTTGTATCAAAAGGATTCTCACATGCAGAACTCTCTTGGGTTCCTAATTCACTCCAAGTTGAAAAACAAAACTATACCTCAAATGGCATTGTCATAACAAAGCAGATTCAAAATACAGGAAACGCTGATGCTGTTTCTATAATATTTACATTAAAAATAAAAAACCAAACCTCGCTTTTTTACAACAATCTAATTAAATTAGATATTCCTGCAAAGCAGATTGTTCCTGTAACATTTGTGTGGGCAAATGCACCTAGTGGACAATACCAATTATTCTTTGATGCAAATTCTGCCAACAATGCAGGTGACATGAATGCAAATGATGACAGATCGCTTGATCTAATATCTATCCCACCACCTTCTACTCCTGTACAAAATGAACCTGTTCCAATCATACACCAAAACTTTACAATATCTGACAACACTGCAAGCGTTCCAGAATTTGGTGCTGCATCATGTCTTGCTTTGATGGTATCACTAGTATCTATTGTAGTCTTGTCCAAGTCTGGTCTAAAGTTGTAAATTATTTTCGTAACTTTTGTTTTGCAATCTCTATTATTGCTTCTGTCATCTGTGTAGTAGTTGCACTGCCGCCAATGTCAAATGTAACATACTTGCCTTCATTGATTACTTGATCCGTGGCAGCAAATATTGCATCCTTGATGTGGGTCTCTCCTAGATATTCCACCATCCATGCTCCTGATAAAATTGCAGCAGTTGGATTTACCTTGTTTAATCCCTTAAACGACGGTGCACTGCCGTGAGCAGCTTCGAACATGGCAAATCTGTCTCCCATGTTTGCTGAATAGACCAATCCAATGGACCCAATTATGCCAGAGGCCAATTCTGATATTATATCCATGAATAGATTGGTGCTTACCAAAACTGTGCCATTGAACTGCTCTGGTTTTATGACAAGTTGCTGTGTCATGTTGTCTATGTAGAGTTCTTCAACAGATATTCCAGGATTTGCCTTTACAGCCTTTTCTACTTCTTCCCAGAAAATTCCATCAGTAACTTTGAGAATGTTTCTTTTTGTTATTGCAACCATTTTGCTCATGTGATATTTTTTTGCCCATGATATTGCAGAATTGATAAAACGACTGCTTCCCTGCCTTGTAATCTTTCTAATTGCAATTGCAGCATCATCTGATACCTTGAATTCAATTCCAGTATAGAGCCCCTCAGTTGCCTCTCTAAAGCACACAAAGTCAAGTGTCTTGTCCGGAGTTATCCTCTTGTATGTCTTGATTGGCCTGATGTTTGCATAAAGATCAAATTTTTGTCGTAGAGTGACTGCAACACTTCTTGGAGAATTTGGTTTTGGAATTGTAGTTGTAGGACCCTTGAATCCTGCATCTGAATTTTCCAATATCTTCATTGTTGCATCTGGAATGTATGTTTCACCACCGTGTTTTTCCCATTGCTCAGAGCCTGCTTCGCATAAAACCAATTCAGTTTGAGTATTACATGCTTTCAATACTTGTAACATTGCATCTACAATTTCTGGACCGATGCCATCGCCCCTGATTATTGCAGCCTTTTTTCCCAAATCAGGCGGGATTGTAGTATCAGTATATTTAACTCTAACTAGAAAATTATTTGAAATTTTATTGTACAATGCTAAAGCTTAAACCTGCATTTATCAGATATTTTGTTATGAGAATAGTACAGATTTCAGACATTCATGTAGGTGCTCAATTCAAGGAAGAAACATTTGATTTGGCTGTTGAAGAAATTAATCAATTAAAACCGTCAGTTATTGTTGCTACAGGTGATCTCACAAATGAAGGACTACTCAAAGAATATGAAAAATGCAAGGCCAAGTTTTCCCAGTTTGAGACAGAAAAAATACTTGCAATCAGTGGGAATCATGATTATAGAAATACCGGATACCTTCTTTTCAAAAAGTATTTTCCTTTTGACTCTGTAAATGAACTTGATGAAGATACTGTACTTGTAACACTTGGTACTGCAAGACCTGATAGAGATGAAGGCGAGATAGGTTACAGACAAAATCTATGGCTTGAAAGAACCATGAAAAAATATGAAAATAAAACCAAGATACTTGCAATGCATCATCACCTGATTGGTGTTCCCGATACTGGAACTGATAGGGTAACTGTAATAGATTCTGGAGATGCATTGCGTACTGCACTTGCAAGCAAGATTGACCTAGTCATATGTGGCCACAAGCACAGGCCATGGTTTTGGAACTTTGGAAATCTATCTATTGCAAATGCTGGAACTGTATCATCTGAAAGAATGAGGGGACTCTTTGATAATACATACAATATCATAACAATTGAGAAAGGCAAGATCCAAGTGGACCTGAAAATTGTAGGTGGAGAGAAAATTCATCTCAAGGATCTTGTGGAAAACTACAAACGTTTTGGCGAAGAGTAGGAAAATTCATTCCCGTTCTGGTTCCAAAGTTATAATAACAGTTTAAAATTCAGCAACATCTATGCGGGGGTCGCCTAGCCTGGTAGGGCGTGGGATTGCTAATCCCATGTCCGTAAGGACCCGTGGGTTCGAATCCCACTCCCCGCGCTTTTACCTGTGATAATGCTGAACAAAATTTTGAATCTAGGCGTATCTGTATTTTTTTGGAACATACAACCCTTCATACCTTTTTAGCAATTAATCTAAGTCATGGCCAAAGTATCAATTGAAGAAATGAAAAAGGTAATAGAAAGTCATGTACATGAGAGAAAAACTCTAGAACAACCTAATCTCTCAGAAGACACTATCTCAGAAATATATGATCGAATTATGGCGGGAGACAAAAATAGGGATACAGAAACGATCCGACGCTTGCATGAATTTATTGAAAAAAGAAGAGTATGAATTCATAGAAAACCTACTGGTAAAACCGCTCTTTATCTAAAATGAGTCTAAAAACAGGTTACACCTCCATTTTACTCGATTCTGCTCATATGGTATTTCAAAATGGTCGTACACCCCACAACACGCTTTTTGCGATCTACGCTTAAACTTAATAAACCGAATTTCAGAATTGATGCAATGGTAAGGCGAAAATCAGTAAAACCACGATCAAGCGGTCCAAAAAACGTTACAACCGGCCTTTGTCCTAAATGCGGTACAATCGGAAAAATTTTGATTATAGGATTGATTGGAAGTGAGAAAGGAAAATGCCAATCATGTAACGGTGAATTCACACTATAGAAAATACTGACAAAACCCTCAACAAAATAAACCATAAATTTTTAAGATCATATCTAGTGAAGATAAAACATATGGCAAGCGAAGATGAATCTATTTATGAAAGAGTAGCTAGACTTGAAGATGAAGTTGCCAGCTTGAGACATGAAATAGATGTCCTCAAGGGAACAATGCGAAACAAGATTGTAAGATACGAACACAAACTAATCAAGAAAGGAAAAGACGTACAATCAATTATTGACTAGATTTCTCTTTGATACTTTTTATCATTTCCAAGATGTCATCAACATCATCTGCTTCAGGTGCCATCTCTAGATACTTGTTAAGAGATACTAACGCTAGATCATTTTGAAGCAATCTTGTCTGGATGATTCCTTTGTCTCTGATCTCTTCTGGCGAGTTTGTGTCAAGGCCTAGCACCATGTTTATGCAATGCATTGCTTTTTCATAACTAAAAGACTCTGTGTAAGAACTCTTTAGATTTCTTAAAATTCTTATCAGCATTTTTTCTGGCTCTATGTCATTTAGATATTCTGGCTCAAACTCTACCCCCTCTCCATATGTTGCATCAAGTATATCTTGGAGATCTTCGATGTCTAACAGACTACCTCTGTTAAAGGGATCTAAAATAAGCTCCTCTGAATATTTTACAAGAAAATGACCTGGGAATCCAACTGGACGGAGCTCAAGACCTATGGCTCGTGCAACTTCGATGTAAATGATTGATAATGTAATTGGTATGCCACTGCGTTTATCCATTACAACATTTAGAAAGTTGTTTCTTGGATTGTAATAATCATCACTGTCTCCCTGAAACTCTAGGATGTCAAACATGTACTCATTTAACATGGAAACAAGGTAGATCGGATTTTTAACATCAGAGACATGATCACGTAATCCTTGATCAAACGATCTTAGTTTCTGGACATATTCTGTAATGTCTAACTTGGGAAATTCTAGTATCTGAGCCAGTTTTAGACATTTTTCAACCAATGTGTATTGTGGGTTTTTTGCATAAGATACCCACTCTACTGCAAATGGATCAAATTCACTCATTTTCGATTTAGATAACTTTCAGGATTTTTAAGTTCACGAGTTGTGGGAGGGTTTGCAATTAGAGTTTTGTATGTATTTTGGCCTAATTTTGCAAAGACGTATTCTGTAAAGTCTGTTCCCATACTCTTTCTGACTTGATATGATGAGATGTCGCTGTTTGCAAATGTAACTAGATAATTCTTGAAATCTTGATCTTCTCTTAGAATGTTTTTTACCGCAAACTCTGCCATTCCTTCCATTACTGTAAACGCAGCATGGTGTGCCTGTATTGGTTTTAACCATCGCTGGTAGATGTCAAGGAGTTGCGGAATCATTTCTAAAATTTTAGGATCCACTGTTACTTTGGTAAATGTCATCACATCTGGACCAAGAACTTGAACTATGAAATTGTCTGGATTTAATATAAAAAACAGATTTGCTCTCTTTGCAATTGGATACTCATCTGGAACTTCTGGCAACTGCAGATAGTTGTAAAGATTCTTTGTTGCAGTATCATCAAGGCCCAGGATTATTCTGGCAAGCTCTTCGTTTATTGCATTTACCTCCGATACTGCACTTTTGTTTATGTTGTACAGATTGTTCTGTATCGAGTGCATTTGCTCCTCCAATATAGTCATCTTCAAGGCTCCGATGTACCCAGAATTTACCTGATCAAATCTTGATTCGTAGGGCTCTCCTTGTTTGTATAGTATTATCTGTGGATAACTGGATAAAATGAACTTGTTTAGGTATATTGCAGACTCGTAAAAATCACCATACGTAGTGGATATCTGTGAGATGTACCCCTTTGCATAGGTCGAATAAACTAGATATCTAAAAGTCTGTTTTTCTGCAAGTTCTGATATTTTTTGAACATCTTCATGTGCAATTGCAGTAAAAAGTTCGTCTACAAACACTGCAGATTCCTTTGTAGGGTATACCTTGCGTCCCTTTAGTTGCTTAAACTCTACAAGTTCTGGAAAATCAACTCTTGTCTGTGAAACTGGAATTCCGGTAAACTCTGTTATCTTTTTTGACATGTCTGAAAATAATCTGTTGCAGATTGACTCGATATCTTCAAATTTTATCTTTGAAGCAAATGCCTGCTCCGCTTTTGACTTTGAACTCATTATCTCTTTTTCTTCATTTAATTCGACTGAGAGCTGATCCAAAAGAGCATATGCAAATTCTTCAAACTCTGTCATTATGGGGTTTGATTAGACCTGCCAATTTAACATTAACTTTGGATCTACCTGCATGTTTTGGGTTGCACTTGGTTTGCTAAAATCTACCTTGTAATAATGACTAGTCTATTTTGATCCAGTCATGTTCATGTTTGTATGACTTGACATCATTGTTGAATTTGAATGGTTTTGGGTCATCATCATTTGATTTGCATACCATGATTTTACTAGTGAATTTACAACTATCTGATGCATGATGATACTTCCGTATAGTGCGCCAGTGGCTTTACCAGGACCTTGTCGTTGTGATGCTAGCACTGCTGATGACCATTTGGCATTTTCTCCAGGCTGGCAGACATGGTTGCCACAAACTCTGCTTGGATCCAAGCTTGCTGTAGTGCGACTAAAGTCTCCTGTAGCTCTGGTCAAAGCACTAGCCTCTTGTGTTATTGTCATGGATAAAACAATAGAAAACAGGGCTGCAAAAACTAGAATCTTTTTAGACATTTTGAATATTTGCAGAGTCTGAGAATAAAAGGTATTCGCCTTTTTATGAAAAAAGGGTATACCGGGGGTGGGTTTGTCGGCCATATTTTGAAACCCAATGAATAAAATTCAACTAATACCATGTATTCATACTAATTTTTAACGCTTTTCTTTAAACAAAGTTGAACTCAAAACGAAATGCGGTTGCCGGTTTGCAGTTCCGAACGGGTCCAAGTCCATCCAAAAATCAAGTTTTTAGTGGATGTTTCCAATTTTATAATTCAAAATAGTAAAAGGATTCATTAATAATCAGTAAAAATATGAACAAAATTTATTATCTTCAATATGTATTGCATTGTATTGGACAATGTATCAGAGATGATAATAGCAGGATTCATTGGTACTACTGGTGCGAATCTTTTAACTTTGTTCTTGTCAAATGCCATAGAAAATAAAAAAAATTACTAAAAGTATAAAGATCTTATCTAGATTTAGGCATGAAACCCTACACAAGAAAATTAACAGGAGGTCTGTATAATGGATGGGGTTATTTTACAGTCCCTAAAAAAATAATTAGTTACATAGTAAGTAAAGATAGATGGGTAGCTTGTTGGCTTGACAAAAATTATAATTTAGTCCTTTCAAGAGAACCAAGTCCAAACGACATCAATGGAATATTCTTGTGGAAACGATACTACTATGCCAGCAGTGGTTCAATACAATATCGTATACCCGTGGACGTGTTTACGGCATGGACGGCTCAATACCCAGAAAGTGACTTTAAATATGTAAAAATAGTAGTTTTACAAAATAATAATTTACAAATCACTCTGCTAAAAACCCCAAATTGATATAACTACATACTTCAACCGAAAAAGCTTTAAAGCTTATTAAAATAAGTAACTGTATTGGTAGACAAACAATTCGTCTTAAATGACATAATTTGTACTGATAGCAAAAAGCTAAGTGATCATGTAAAACCTGAAAGCGTAGCTTTGACCATAACCTCTCCACCGTATAGAAATGCAATAGATTATTCTAGACATGTGAAAAATATTGCACGCAATGAACAGGCTCATTTTAGAGGTGAACTTGAACTAAAGACGAAGGCATATCTTGATGAAATGGAACAGATCTTTTCCGAGGTTCATAAGGTCACCATTAAAGGCGGCTTTTGTTGCATAATTATAGGTGATGAAATAGATAATGGGAAATTGATTCCACTTTCTAGCCTCTTAATTTCGAGACTGGTGAAAGAAGAAAATTCTGAAGATGGTTGGCATCTGAGAGATATGATTATTTGGAATAAGGTTACCGCTGGTAGAAATGGTGCAGGTAACCGATTTGGAATATTCATACAACATCCTATTCCCACTTATTACCGAAGCAACATAATGCACGAATACATCATAGTATTACAAAAAGGCACTCAAAAGAGGGAATTAGACAGAACTCTTGCTGATAGATTACCTCTTAATCGTGCAATGAAACGTCAGGTCTCTCTTTCAATCTGGGATATTACACCTGTCCCTCCACGAGTTGTTAAACATCCAGCTGTATTTCCAGAACAAATACCTTGGAGACTTATCAATCTGTATTCACTTCCAGGTGATACCATTCTTGATCCTATGAATGGAAGTGGACAAACAACCAAAATTGCAAAACAACTTGGACGTAATTACATTGGTATAGACAAAAGAAAAGAATACGTTGCACTAGCCAAGCAGAGACTAAGTTCACCATTCATGCTTTCTAATTTCATGGTTCCAATCTATATGCCCATAGAATGGTCATCACATGAAGAATCTGGTAAGAAAGACGACGCAGCATTAGATATTTCTAATATTCCTAAAGGTTACGAACTTGTATTTCAGAGCAAGTCTTCAAAAGAAGTACTTGGTGTTCGGGGAACCTATCTGTACTACAAAAATAATGATGGTGATTATCTATGTTATATTATAGCTAGAAGTGAAAACCCCACCAGAATAAAACTTGGTAAACTCTCGAATCCAAAATCACCGCTACAAATTGTTCTAAATCAAATTCCAAATAAGCCATTTCATAAGGCTGATCTAAATGAATCATTACCGCCGAGATTGGTTGAAAATAGACAACCAATCAAAGCAGTAATTGATGTGTTAGAGTATGAAGGATTTCTAAGGAAAACTGGTAAAAAAACTGGATCTGCAGAAGAATATGAAAAAGTTATTCCTAAAAAATCTGCAGAAATGATAAAGAGATCTAAAATATTATCAGTAGAAAAAATTATAAAAAAATGAAACTGTTGAAATATTGTTATCAACCTATGTATCATGAATGATCTTAATCTTATTATTCTACAACCTCCGTCAGATAGATCTAAACAGTTCCAAAACTATTGTATGGATAATAATTACTCAAAGGAAGAATTTACTTCATATTTAGAATTTCTTAAATATATTCTTGCCAAATTATTTCATCTTGCCAAAAATGATAGTTTATGTTGTTTGCTTTTCCCAAAGACTCTAACCTCCAATGATAAACTAACTTATGCTCACATAGTTTCTGCAGGTACTTCTAGTTATACATGGGGATTAAATGATGAAATAATCTTAATGAATGAACAAAAGAAATCATTGGGAAAAATAGCCATATTGAAAAAAAATGATTTGGTAGAAACTATTAGCAGGGCGGAAAGACTCACACACATATCCATTCCACAAGAGGAAAAAGAATTCATATTTGAATCTGTATGGGTCATTGATTCTCTCAAGGGAGATCTAATGGATGAAAAAGTTGTTAGATGGTTGATACTTTCTTACTCTAATCCTATGGGAGAAATTCATGATCCATTTCCAGAGTTCACTAATTCCAAGAAAATTTGTTTGACGCTGGGTAGAATTTTTTTAGAATCTATCAATACATGATCATTCCTTGTTATGGCAAAATGTATTGACCGCCATAGTAGAAAGTTTGACTATATTCAGGGGAAAATTACAAGATAATTCATACTATCATCAAAAAAGTAATTTTACATTAGATCTGTTATTGCAAAAACCTTATTTCCAGTTTCTTTAATGGTTGCTCACAACTCTGGCATTCTAGATACAGTTATCACTAAGAATATCCCACAAACCATGAAATATTGATGAATACTCTTTTTCTAAAGTTCAGGATTAGTCTAGAAAATCATAACATAGATTTTAGCCCCAAAGGTCCACTCACCCATAGATGGATGCCAAATGGTGAATCGGATTCTATTAATTTGAATGTGGGAAATTCTGATTATAATCTACAAGCTTGGTTTGAACGACATGGCGTTGTAAGTGGTGGTATGATTGAATTTGATTATAAAGAAAAGAAAGTTGATCCAACTATCATTCCAAGACAAGGAATTTTAGAAATTGGTCCTTTGTATTGTTTGTTAGAAATTAAAGATGTCTCAGATGATGAATTAAATGCCGTTAGAGACAATAAAATTGGAGATCCTAATTATATGACTCTTGGTAAGAGAGTAATCGGTGTAATACAACCTCCAATTTCAAACTTCTTGAGAATATTAAGAATACAATATGGACAATATTGGTTACGAGAATTATTTCCTTTTGATTCGAGATTTCATTCTCTAGGAAGTTATTGTGGAAGTCTTAGATTACTATGGAGTATAGATAAGACAAACTGGTCAGAGTTTACACCTGATCAACAGGTTATACGTATGACAAGCAACATCATACGAGATCATGCTAGTTTTAGTAATTATATTAATGAAGAAGACTGGAATGAAATAAAATCGAAAATAAAAGCAGAATATTCTCCTTCTTATGTAATGATATTGCTAATACAATCTTGGGAACACTATGATCAGAAAAATACAAAATATGCAATTTTAGACGGTGTTACCGCATTAGAGTTAGCAATAGATGAATTACTTCGGAGTGCACTTGGAAAAATGAATATTCAGTTTACAAAGATTGATGATTTCAATACTACCCAGAGTTTGCCTGTCAAAACAATGTTAGTCACAGCATTAAAAGGAAATATCAAATCTGAAGAAATTACTGATACCCTAGAAACGATCAAAATTAGAAATGACATAGTCCATGAAGGAAAAAACCCTCCTGATGACGCTGGTAACAGACTAAGAGGATTGATAAACACAGTATCAAAGATGATGGAAAATAGAGAATTTAGATTTCCCAAAGCGAATCGTGGTAATGCAATACAGGATGTTGCAGAATGGGAAAAACTAAAAGCAGAATATCTCGCATCAAAAAAATGACAATAAATAAACAAGATAAATTTGGGATTATTTTTACAATTTGTCTTGTTGGATTCATAATCGTCATAATTCAGATGTTATCATCAACAGTTCCAAATAGTGAACGCATTATCATAATTGTAATATGTGGAGGAGTTCTTTCTATAGCAGCATTTTTTTCCTATCGAAAAAAACCGTCTAATCATACCTTTGTTCTGACTAATACTTCATACATGATATTTTTTATAATTGGAATTGTTCTTGGATTACTTGTACGTGCTAGCATAGATGCTGCATATGGAATAGATTATCAAAAAGCTGAGCCTACTTCAATTTATTATGGAATATCATTGATTTTTGGTGGTTACTATGGATTTTATTTTTTTAATGCAATGTCAATGGTGGTATCTTTAATACGGATTCCTTTTATTAGAACGAGACTTCGTGGTGACACGCGATGGATTCCTAGTGTTGAAGGAGTAACATTTGGTTTTGCAGTAATGACTTTTTACGAATTATTTTCAAAAGGGATTCCTAAATTATGGTTTATTTTTTCTTCTTGTAGTTTTCAAGCAATTCCTTTAATGCATCAAGTGTTGGGATCTTTCCTGTTCTAGCCTGAAATTTGTCTTTTCAGATGCTCTTATTTTAAAAAAATTAGTCAGTGTTTATTAATTTTAGTGGTTTATAATATATTAATACAGTTGTTTAATATTAAATTAATTGTTTAATAGTGTTTAGTATAAAATACAGTTAAATATGGGTATTTAGTAACAATATACTAGTATGATAATCATGATGAAAATTACACCTGATATGTACAAGTCTGCAATGGAATTAGTGAATCTTGGCAAATACAGTTCGTTAGAACATTTTACAGAATTAGCTTTTCGAAATCAACTGATATTAGAAAATGATACTCAAGAAAGTTCAATTCATGTTTTGGATAATGCCAAATTAACTACTCATAATGAATCATCTACCGGATATTTACCACGAACAATTAACCCAATTCCATTGAGTAAAGAGCGTCGTGAAAAACCCCTGTGGGGTCTTATCAATAGATTTGCTCCTGGTAAGCTTGTTTTACGAATGTTGGCTAGTGGGTTAGAATCTTCAACAACTGAATGGATTAACTATAAAGAATTTGCAGCTGGTGTAGTTGAACGTGCAATAAGTATGAGAAATCAAATAGAGAAACATTACAAAAATTCACAAATTGTTCGAGGTGAGGGCCTCCAAATTGGTTTTCCTCAAAAAGATGAAAATAGTCGTCAACGATTCGCTGACATATACATTGGAAGACTCAGATCAGACGGTAGAATAGATGGTTTTCTAGGAAGTTTAGAACTAGGAGTAATAAGAAAAGCATCTGATGGAAGTTTGCAGATTGGAATAACAGAAGCTGGTCTAAAGTTAGCTAATCTGAAATCTCCCTTATTAGATGAATTTTTTACAGTAGAACATCCGATTGCATTTTCTAAAAATGAAATTCGCTTTCTTATGAATCACGTGAAAAAAATAAGACCTGGAGAATATCAGTTTCTTGATTATCTTTTTACTTCAGTCAAGAGTGGTATGAATACTCCACAAGAGATTGGTAACCAAGTTGCAGATTATGTTAAAAAAAATAAATGGACAAATTCTCATGGGGGAAATATTTCAGAAGCAGAATTGAATACAATGAAGGTTGGAGGAATGGCAAGACTCGTGGAGATGAGGCTAATAAGAATTGAAAAGGATGGTATACATACAAAATATCAAGCTAGTTCAGAACTTGATAATTTGGAGGGTTTGTTAAATGAATGAACAAGAAATTCTAATTAAATTTCTGGAAGCAAAAACAAGCTTGGATATTGAAGCATTAGTCCAAGGAATAAGAGAAGAATTTGGGGATAGAATAAAGACAAAACCAATTGGTCATGATAATAATAGGGGACAAATTGAAGTTGGAACTGATCCTGGAAAAAGTATTGTTGAAAGAATAACAAATGGAATTGATGCTGTTTTGGAATTAGAACATAACAGGCATCATGGAATTCCTACATGTTCTAACCCTCGTGAAGCTGCATCATCATGGTTGGGTGTTCCTAAAAAGGGGCTACATGTACTTAGTATTGCGAAGAGGCAAGAACTGGCAAAGGATATCGTTGTGACAGTAGAAAATGGCGATGGTAAACATCATAGAACCGTATCAATCAAAGATTTAGGATTAGGCATTACTGCTGATAAAATATCTTCAACTATTCTTAGTCTTGGTGAAAGTAATAAACTGCAAAAATTGTATCTTGCAGGTGCATTTGGTCAAGGTGGCTCAAGTACATTTGCTAATTGTAAATATTCTTTCATTTGTAGTAGATTTAATTCAGAGTCTCCTCAGAACAATAAAGTTAGTTTTACTATAGTGTTTTTTGAAGATCTTCCCGCAGACCAATATAAGCATGGTCATTATGTTTACCTGACCTTAGATAACCGACTCTTCGAAGCAGATGTTCCATTAGAAATTTTTAACGAAGGTACACTTGTACGACATTATGCTTATGATTTAACCAATTATGGAGCTTCTTTTGGTCCTGCGAGTATGTATGGATTATTGCAACGTGTTTTATTTGATCCAGTAGTTCCAATATATCTTGAAGACAAAGTACATGATTTTAGAAGGGTCATCAAGGGAGTTAGAAATGCTCTTAATGGAGCAATTGATGAACCCGAGGAAAGAGGTCCAGCAATACGTCATAGCCTTCCATTATTTTATGTTCCAATAGGGGAATTTGGAAATATCGGAATTGAGTATTGGGTTCTAGAAGAAGTAAAAGGACCCAAACCTATAATGGCTTTTGTTGATAACAAACGTCCTATACTTTTGACTGTAAATGGTCAAACACATGGAGAATGGTCTGATAACATCATTAGAAATCAACTCGAAATTCCGTTTCTAAGAAATAGAATCATAATTCATTTAGATTGTAATGAGATTTCTCCTATTGGTAAGCGGAATTTATTTAGCTCAGGAAGGGAAGATACCAGAAAAGGTGAGGTCAGCAAATTAGTAGAGCAGGAACTTATCAAGGCACTTGATGCAGATGATGAATTAAAAATCATTAATGAAGAAGTTAAAAATCTTACTCTGACTAAGGGAGATGATGAAACAGAAAAGATCATCAGAGGTGAGATCGCTAAAGTTCTAAAGATTCATGGATATTCTACTACAAGTATTTCTACCGCAGGTGAAATAGGTCAATCTACTTCAGTATCTGATGAAATTTTACTTCCTATCGGTAAATCTCATCATAACAAAATTTCAAAGAAGATCAATATTCAAGATCCACCTACATTTGTCAATATACTTGCTAACTCGCCTATTGAGTTTTATCCGGAACAAAGAAGATATGTTAGAATTGAAACTGATGCACCCACATCTTATCATAATTCTGAAGATTTTACAAAAAGTAAAGTTAACATCATTTTAAGCGGATCAGACATTAAGTTAGCAGGAAGTACTTCTTTGAAGGAAGGTAGAATGAGAATTATCCTAGACTGTATGAAAACATCATCTATTGGTTCTATTGGTGATTTTATTATTGAAATATCTAGACCTGGAATGATTTCTATATCTAATAAAATTTCTTATAAAATAGTTCAAAGACCCGAATCTTCTCCAAGTAAAAAGAGTGTTTCAATACCAAAAATGAAATTTGAACCAGTAAATGGCCCAGACGATCCTAATTGGGAGTTGCAAGAATGGCCATCAGGTATTACGATGGTGGCATCATCTTCAGAACTTAGTACTGAGCTTATTTTGTATTATTCTACTGTTTTCCCTCCTTATGCAAACGCAAAAAGACAATTTGAAAAATCTAACCCGGTACTTGCTACATCATTCGATACAAGATATAGGATCTGGTTAGCAGTTCATTCTCTTTTGTTAGATGAAGACAAAAAGAAATCTGAAAACCCAACAGGATTCGAACAATGGGAGCAAATTGAAAGATGTAGATTAGCAACTATTGCCTCTATGATTGCAGATAAGGAGGTTCGTCTTTCAATGAAGGAATCAGTTCAAGAAATAGAATAAATCTGAAAAATATATGATTAAAATTCATTTCTTCTTTTTCTTCAAAAATTCAAACAATATGGTAAATGACTAGATTTGAAATATGTACACAAAATCAAAATATTTTACTGAAGACAGTTAAATTTTAGAATGTTATGTAGATACGGTTCACGTAATTGCAAGTCTTCAAACTATCGTTGAAAACAAAAATATTCCTGACTCTAACTCACATTGGAAACAGGTCTAACTGGATCAATCTCTCATTTGGTTCTTTTTTTCAGTAGTGCAAGTTCCGGTAGTGCAAGGGCAAAATGAATGTGAATACAATCATCTGCCTCATCCTGGCTGCAAAACATTTTGCTATTTTTAAGATAAACCTCTGCCAGCTTCCCTGTCTTGTGATCTCTGAGTACCAATGTTTCCCCAACACTGATTTTTTCAATATATGGTGCATAGTTTTTTAAAAAATTATCTTTTTCTACATTCAACAAAAGAGTTTCATTGACATAATCTACAAGTGTTAATCCCTTTTCCTTTGCTTTGTTCTTTACTTTTTGATATGTTGCTTCTTCTATGGCAACGGTTGGATTACGTTTTTGTTTGTCTCTCATTGACATGTCTTTGATATGGTATAATATTACTAGAATATATGTTTTACATGTTAATAACATGTAGATTAAGAGTTGTTAACGAGTAAACTTTATTATTACGTATTACATGTTAAAAACATGTTATTTACAAGTTTACAATTTGACTTTAGAAAATCCCACAAGAATGTTCAAAAGTACATGATCTCAGTAAATCAATCAATTTGTAGCTGTGTGCTAGATCTAAAGTCAAATCCTTTGGAGGGTCTGTAGATTGAGTCAAAGACAGGATCTCTCAAGTTACAATATGATGAACAACAAATGTCCAAGATGTAACAAACTCAGTTTATGCGTCATGGATAATGAGATTTGTTGCAGCAAATGTGGAATTGTACTTGGACCTGATTATCAATTACAAGAGACCACTTCAAGCTCCAAACTAAACCTGTACCAGATTGCTGAAGTGGGATGTAAAAAGGTGAATCTTGAATTTGCAAGGCATATTCATGAAAACAAGTCTGATGTATCCCAGATATCAAATGTATGTGTAAAACTAGATCTTCCAATCTATGCTGCACAAGACATTAACATTGTATATCAAAAACTCTCAAAACACAAGCAACAAGAAAAAAAGACATACTCTGATTCAATTAAACAATATGAAATTGATGATAAAGACACTTCTGAATTAAAAAGGAACAGGCCAAAAGGGTGTACCAAAGCACACATTGTAGCATTTGCAGTGCATTTATCCTGTAGAAAGTATGGCCTCCCAAGATCTGATGCACAAATAATTGAAGCAATCAAAATGAATTTTGGAATGAAACGCACGTTTACTATTTTAAAGACGTATTCATTGAACCGAGTTACTGCTGAAAGCCTTGGAATTGTATGCGATTATGATAAGAGCAATTATTACATGAGAATTCTTCTCAGTAAAATCCGTTCCAAAATAGGAGATGGGCCTCTTTTTAATAAAATACAGCGACAGGCCATTGAGAATTTAACCAACATTACTGACACGCGAGAAAATACCAGAGCACAACGAGCCCTAGACCTTGCATTAGAGGGAGCGAAATTAAATGTTCAAGTATGAAGAAGCAATAGCAGACATTTCAAAACTAAAACCATGTCCTGTCAAGGTTACACTACATACTGAAAAGATGCTAAAGGACCTTACAGGCATAGTAAAAACAAATCCCGAACAAATTGAACCAATCGTAGTTGCAATTCTTGGCTCTGAACAATACATCCTAAATGGTGATCTTCGTGTAAAGGCCTTTGAAAATGCAGGAAAAGATTCCATAAAATCATGGTGTATCAATGTCAAGACAATCTCAGATGTTGTAAGACTTCATATCGAACTGAATACCCATGGTTCCATCAATCCAATCAAGATGGCTGAAGCTGTACGTTATCTTGAAAAACATAACGTGATACCATTAATTGATAAAAGATATCTGGAACTTGCCAAGAAAACTTTGTACCCTAAAGTGCGCCAGGAATGGGAAGATTTCATCATTACAGCATGTCAAAAGCATCCAAATGTAGATCTCCCTATTCATATCATAGAAAAAATTGCCGATTTCTCAACTGAAAAAGAACAACTAACTGCAACAACTGTCATTTTAGATACAGTACGGACTTTAAAGCCCAACAGATTTGTCTTTCCTGCTCCCCCTGCACTTGAGGTGATACTTTCATCTCTTACGCAAAGACAATCTGAAAAAGAGATAATCGTATTTGAGCCTCCTGAATCTGAAAAGAAAGACTGGAAAAAACCAAACATGAAGGAAGCAGAAAATCTAATCCGGGGTTCATCACATAACAGTCTTGTACGTTGTAAATGTGGCAGAGACCTGCTTTTGGATACAAAAACTCACAGAGTTTCAAATGTCAATTTTGATCAAGAGAACCAGTGCATAAAGCTTGTAGATGGAGATGGCCAGGCAGCATATGTGGTGCCACCAACAGTCATCGAGTTTTTAAAAGTTGAAGACGGGCAATCACTTCGAATTGTTACCATAAATGGATCAAGAGAACTTGAAAAGTTTGCAAAGAGTCTAAAATCAAGTTCATTTAGAATGGTTGTAGTCACTTGTAATTGATTCCAAAAATCCGGAGAAAACTCTGGCCACATGTTTACGGGAACAAAAAACTATTTTCTAAATCCAAAGCATCAGAAATAATTAACTCGCTTTATCCTGACAAGAAAAAACTATTTTCTATTCTAGTAAAAGAATATGGTATTACCATCCAATCAACACTAACTAGATTCAAGCATCAAGGACTTGTGATTCAAGATCCAGATGGCTCATACCATCTAACCAGTTTTGGTATCTGGTTTTCAATCTCAAACCAACTTGGTATGACATTTTTGGAACTCTGCGCGCTGGCATGTGCATGCTGCGTACAAGAAAGATTAGAGTCTCATGGCAGGGAAGGATTTTACATGTTGCCAAGTTTTGAGGAAATCTTCAAAAAATATTATTCAAAATCACGGTTAGAAAGAGTGTTTGCTAATCTTAGAAAAAATGGATTTGGTTTTAGGGTTACAAAAAAGAGTTTGAGAATCTATCACAAAATACACGAGAAACTAATGCTACAATATGGCAAGCAATTTCGATCCCTGGAAAAATGGCTTGATGAAATCCAGGAAAAAGAATCTGATCTAGTTTCGGCAGCACTTGATGAATTGTCTCTTACCTAAATAAAATATAATATACGAGTAAAGATTCATGTTCATAAAACTATTTACAATGCAATTGGGTTGCAATTACACTGACCATATCTCAAAACATGAAGAATATGATATTATTTTTAGATTGTCGATTTGTCATAATATTTTTTATTAATTATTTCTAAAACTGAAGGATCAGAACATAAATAACAATCAGGCATCTTACCTCGTTGAATCCAACTATATTCTGTAGGATAGGCTAAAACTGAAGTTTGCCATGCACCGGGAATTGAATTAACATTCCAAAGTTCTCGTGATAATTCAATAAAACCACACAATCCGGCAAATCCGCTTGCAAACACTAATGGAATATCGACCTCAGTGGTTGCTGCGGACATTTTAATTTTTCCTGTGGCACATTGAAAACCGCGAAATGTTCTCAAGGGTTTTCCCACAATAAACTGAATCTCTTGTGGAATTCGTTGTACGATTATAGCCGCATCCTCTTGTGTAAGAGCAGCTCCAGAATCCAGAAGTTCGCGAATTCGAGATGGTGGAAGACCAGTTTCTTGAAAAATTACCCCTACTTCATCTAAGAGTACACTTTTGTCATATGGATAACTACAAAAAATACATGGCCAGTTTTTATCAAAACCGGATCGTGATACCCCGAAATGTTCTTGCGATGTCCACATGTTCACTAAGCGATAAGGAAGTTTGAGACCGAGTTGTCTCCTACCCTCAATTGAATCTAAACCCGCAACTACAATTTTCACTCGATAATCATTTCTATTCTCTGAAAAATAATCATTCATGTTTTTCTGGTAATCAAATACCGTCAAACCACCATGTTTTTTTTGCAAACGTGCAGCAGTTTGAGATGACTTGTGAGAACCTACATCATCCTTACACATACCAACATATCTTTGTGCATTGGAAATATCATAACTGTCATGATCAATAAGATGTAGATTGCCTGTAACTTTGTATGGCCAACGTTCAAGGATCCATAATAATCCATGTGTCACTGCTCCTATTCCAAAAAAATGGACATCGTCGAAGTGTAAATCTAAGTCCACTGGTGGTAAATCCTTTGTGCCATACCACGCGGACAGTTCAAAATCCGGAGGCAAGAATTTACATGCAAGACAATCGCTGAACAATGTTTTGAAAATTTCTGTGGATGCAATTGCTGCCACTAACATTGGTCCTACAGGGTTTCTATTATCATCGATAAATGATTTCTGTCCTACAAATGCTTTCCATCCAGATCCGCCAATTTTTAATCCTGTTTTAGTACCATTCGGAAGATCAGAACCGATACTTACCACGTAATCATAAGGTGGGTTCCATGTTTCATTTATGGTAGCTTGAACGTTTCCTGATTTAGTTGAGTTAATGGCTGAAGTAAGAAATGGTTTTGCAAAAGGTCCTATTGCATCAATATTTTTCCAGAGACGCCCAACAAATTCACCTAATGCTTCTGCAATAAGATAACCTGAGAAACCAGAATTTTTATCTTCACTCCATATTCCTATGCGATATGATCTTAACCTTGATTCCACTTCGTTACCAGTAAGTGCCTTAATTGCATCGCAGTTCTTTCTCTCTGCATCACTCATACTATTATCAGCCGTTTTTTAGTTTCGTCACTGGTCCATAACCTCCAATCGTTTGTTTCACGTTCATAGATATTTACACCAGAAAATCCATTCAATTTGTCTTTGTTGTAACTTGGCACAATCATGCTTAGAGCACCAACATGATTAACTACCTCCCATTTTCTATCCAGTAAAGACATTTCCACATTCTTTGAGGGATGCGTGTGAATTTGCACAACACTACGTTCTCCTTTTTCATAATTATCAAACACAATTCGACTTAATTCATTTCCATCTATGTGTACATAAGCACCAAAATTAAAACCAGCATCTTGTTTTGGAGAAACACATCTGGAAATCCTGAAAATATTGTCTGGCATATTTATTGGAGCTGTCCATAAAACAAATACCTCAGCATTTTTGCTAGAAAGGATAGTGGAAGTCTCGTCAAGGATTTTTTTTGGGATTTGCCATGTTGGTTGATTCAAACTGCTTGT
>Ga0206954_1010_pt1 | contig 58625 bp, 53 predicted proteins | sample Alteio_BWOrgHeat_37_FD_153250 | JGI IMG/M metagenome (GOLD analysis project Ga0206954, IMG submission 153250) | Enriched cells from forest soil in Barre Woods Harvard Forest LTER site, Petersham, Massachusetts, United States -... | ecosystem: Environmental > Terrestrial > Soil > Temperate forest >...
TTGTCATCGCTGATAAGTTTCGCGCTTTTTTTTGATAATTTTATATGGCCAGGGTTTAACCGGTAAAAATAAATATTAAATGATAAAGAGGAAACAGGGGTTTTTCCGGGAAAATATCCTTGCTATTTTTGTTTGCCAAATAATATATATCATTGCATAAATTATAATGCGCGTGGTTTTTAAAGCCACGGATCTTAAATTAAAACTTCGGGCGGAGCTGTTGGTTGATGACCGATTTTGCCGGCAAAAAAGCGGCTTAACAGCGGTGAAGAGGGGGTGATTTTAAGGGCGATAAAATAAATATTGGCATTAAAAATGCATTTTTATTTTTTTAAATTACAAAGTGTTTTTTTTACAATAAGTAAATCATACTTTTACGAAATTTTTTCCGAAAATATAAACTTATTTTATGATCATTATTGCTGACGGTGGCTCAACAAAAACCAATTGGTGCCTCGTTACCGAAGAAGGTAAAAAGGTGTATTTCAACACCGAAGGTTATAACCCTTATTTTGCCCCTAAGGATTACATTATTAAATCATTGGACGAAACTTTGCCCACCGATTTGCAGCGTGACGAAATTACGGAGGTGAATTACTATGGTGCAGGCTGCTCAACTGACGATATGCGCAAAATTGTGCAGGAAGCTATGCAGGCTGTGTTTACAAAAGCCAAAGTGTTTATAGGGCACGATCTTTTAGCCGCAGCGCGTGCTTTGCTGGGCAATAATGAAGGCTTTGCTGCGATATTGGGCACCGGTACCAATACCTGCCTGTACGATGGTAAAACCGTTACGCATAATATCGATTCAGGCGCTTACATCCTTGGCGACGAAGGCAGCGGCTGCTACATCGGCAAAAAATTACTGACAGACTATTTAAGGGGTTATATGCCCGAAGCCGTGCGCGAAATTTTTTGGGAAACTTATAAACTTACCCCCGACGATATCAACGAAATTGTATACACCCAGCCCCGCGCCAACCGTTTTTGCGCCAGCTTTAGCAAATTTGTTTACGATAGCCCCGTACACCTGGAATATTCGCGCAATATTGTACGTACTTCTTTCGAAGATTTTTTCCGCAACCTGGTGACGCATTATCCTAATTATCAAAAATATACCTTCAATTGCATCGGTTCTGTAGGCTATAACTTCCGCAACGTGCTGGAAGAATTAGTTGCAGAGAACGGCATGGTATTAGGCAATATCATCCGCTCGCCAATAGATAACCTGGTGAAGTTCCATTTGGAGCTGGCGCAGCATGTTTAGTTGGCAGTTGCCAGTTTGCAGCTTGCAGTTAAAAAGAAAAAGAGCTATGGGATTGAACCATGGCTCTTTTCACTTTTTCACGTCACTGCATATTGCTTTTTTTGTGGTTTTTGTTGTTAGATAGGAAATTTATACGGCTGCTCGGAGATGATGGAATCAATATCAATCAATTCGACATAATCTTGCCTGATCATATTATTTGAAACCAGCTCTTCAACCACCTTTTCAAAAAGTTCTTTTTCTTCATCTTCTTGTAAGTGCATTTTCATTCTATCCCAAAAACCATAGAGCACTTTGAGTCCATCATTCATTTTTGTATAGAGATCTTTTCTAACTTTTGCATGAAAAGTGTTACTATAATATCGTAATAACGCTGGATAGTCCGCAAGTTTGATGATTAGTATATATCCTTTTTCGTAATTTATTTTCAGAGTCCCTTTTGATAAACCATCAAATGCATGATCTACTCTAGTCTGTTTTCCAAACCACAAATATTGAATACCAAGCAATTCTTTATTATTTAATAGCCTTGTTTTCATCTTAAGAAGTATCTCCTCTTTTTCCTGTGACAATTCTTTAAAGTAAACTGTATGGTACGCCACGCCACCAATTTCCTCTGGAAATAATTCAGCGAGATCCGTCTTCCATACATCGTTATCTCTATGCAAACTATCAGGGTTCCAACGTTTAATTTTTATATTTCCCTCGTCTCCCTTATAAACATCAGTATAGTTTAATACATTAATTTCGTTAAAAAAATCAATTAGTAACTTGTAGTCAGCTTCAAGAGAAAGCGTTTTAAACCTGAGTTCGGATTCATCAAATTGGGCTTCAACATGATATTTCTTACCCCGATACTCATAAACTAATATAGCGAAATCTTGCTTAGAATAGTTTGTATCAACATCCAATGTAAACCGTTCTAATAAAGCTTTATACGATTTTAGAGAGCATATAAACACACCGCCATTTTCCCCGTATCGATCATGGCTGGCATGAAGAATATTTTTGTATTTGTTTGCCTCTGAAGGTGTGCTAAATACAAAAATCCTCATAGTATTTTGAGGTTGATGCTGGATATACTGCTTTGCCAAGCCTCTGTTTTTATCATGTGTCCAGAAAGTTGAAACATGATCAATACTAAAGGCGTACACGTTTTCAGCGTTTTCAAATAAAGATTGCGCTCGTATCAAAAAATTTTTTTCGATGCCTACATTTATTCTATATTCAACTTGCTCTATAGACTGAATTTCTGTCAAGGCTTCCGCCAGTATTTTGCGCACTAAATGAGATGTAAAATTCGGCAGGTTGATAATTTTTCGTGTGGTTTCAATAATTCTGTTTAATTCAATCGGCATTGAAAGAAAGTCTTCTTTTTTTTTGTCTTTGAAGTACTGCTGAATATCAAAGTCAAGGCTGTTGTAAGATCGATAGGTTATCCTGTTATTGGTATGCAAAAAAAATAACGACTTCGGAATTTCGATATTAATATTGGATTCTTCTGCGATTAATAAAATTTTTTTACCCCTATCATGGGCAACTATCAATTCATAAATAACCTCAGGGGAATCCAGCGAAGTTACTGAAACCAAAACGCAGTCTGACTCCTGAATCCAATGTGACAACTCTGATCGAAAGTCGGTTCCGAATGGCACGTTATTTTTGTCCCAGATTGGCTCAATTCCGATTTTCTCTAAGGCGGACTTAATGGCATAGAGCACATTGTCATCAGAACGTTTATAAGAAATAAATGCTTTAATATTATCCATAAAAAAGTCTAGGTTAAGGAATTTGCTCCGGCAGTATTCAAAAATTTACTTATGTTTTTGTTTTATCATCAACTGGGCCCTGGTTCGCTATGAAATATCTTGGCATATTTGCGCCTGTCGAATTTGTAAAGTTTGGCAGCACGGTACGAAACGCCTTTTTGCTTTTCATCCAGCTCCTTTAAAAAGCCGTAACTGAGCATTTTCTTGCGGAAGTTTCGTTTATCCAGTTTGCGGTTCTCAACTGCTTCATACAGCGACTGAAGCTGCGTAAGCGTAAACTTCTCAGGCAACAGCTCAAAAGCAATAGGCTGGTAATTTAACCGCCGCCTGATCTTGTTAAAAGCCGTCTGAAAAATTTCGGTATGGTCAAATGCCAGCTTGGGCAAATCGTTAACCGGGTGCCAGAAAGCTTTCCGCGCATACTGCGTAACCGGCCGCAACTCTTTTTGGCCGTTTATCCTGATCAGCGCATAATACGCTACAGTTATAACACGGCCCTGCGGGTGTCGGTTCACCTCGCCAAATGTGTGGAACTGCTGCATGTGCAGGTCGCGCAAGCCGGTGAGCTCATAAAGGATACGTTCGGCGGCGTCGTCAATACTCTCGTCCTGCTCCACAATATAGCCGGGCAGCGCAAGCCAATCCTTATAGGGCTCTTCATTCCGCTCGATGAGTAATATTTTAAGCTCGCCCGCTTCAAAACCAAATATTACACAGTCGACGGAGAAAACTGAGTCAAATGTCGGTAGTTTTACTTCCAAACTTCGATAATTTTAGGTTTAATAATTAAATTTACTGGTCAAGCGCTAATGTAAAAAAAATAAATTAAATTTAATGGTGTAATTTTTACACACTATATTCGTGCCGAAAAAAATTCTTTGTATTAAATGCCTAAAATTTCAAAACTTGGGGTGCTTACTTCAGGCGGCGACGCACCGGGGATGAACCCCTGCATACGCGCAGTGGTAAGGACAGCCATTTACAACGGCCTCGACGTTACAGGCATACGGAGAGGTTACCAGGGACTTATCGATGGCGATATGTACCAGATGGATAAGCGCTCGGTAAGCAATGTTTTAAACCTTGGCGGTACTGTTTTAAAAACCGCCCGTTGTTTGCCATTCCGCACCGATGAAGGGATGGAGACCGCCTACCAAAATGTAAAAAAGCACGGACTTGATGCGCTGGTAGTTATCGGCGGCGACGGTACCTTTACCGGAGCGCTCCGTTTTTCGCAGAAATACCCGGATATCGCAGTGATCGGCGTTCCGGGCACCATTGACAACGACCTTTACGGATCAACTTATACGCTTGGCTTTGATACAGCCACCAACACGGTAATTGAAGCTATCGATAAGATCCGCGATACCGCTGATGCGCATGACCGCCTTTTTTTTATCGAGGTAATGGGCCGCGACTCTGGCGCGATCGCCCTGCGGGCGGGAATCTCCTGCGGAGCAGAAGCCATTTTGCTGCCGGAAAAAGAAACAGCCATTGAAGACCTGATCGAAAACCTGAAAAACGGACAAAGCAAAAAGAAATCGTCGAGTATTGTAATTGTGGCCGAAGGCGACAAACATGGCGGCGCATACGATATTGCAAAAATAGTTGAAAAAGAGGTTAAAAACTACGATATAAAGGTTACCATCCTTGGCCACCTGCAACGTGGCGGCAGCCCCTCAGCCTTCGACAGGGTATTGGGGAGCCGCCTGGGCTTTGCGGCGGTTAATGCACTGATGGCCGGAAAATCGCAGATGATGGTGGGCCTGGAGGCAAATCATATAAAATTAACATCCATCGAGGAAGCCCTTACCCAGCACGAATTTAAACTGGAAGAGGATTTGATGCAGATGGCGGACATTTTGTCTATCTAAATTAATCAATGATTGCAGTTGTTTATAGCGGATCAAATTACGCGGACTGGAGGCTGGCCGACAAGGATGAGGTTATTGCATCCTTTAAAACGGGCGGTATCAATCCGTACCTGAACGACGAAAAAAGCATTATCCAACTGCTGAACAAAAACATCAACCTGATACATCACGCGGAAGAAATTAAACGCATTTACTTTTTCGGCGCCGGCGCTTCTTCGCCTGAATTGAAGACCATTGTGCATAATGCGCTTTCGGCTTTTTTTAAGTTCGGAAAAGTTTCTGTCGAGCACGATATTTCGGCTGCAGCCATTGCCTGTTGTAAAAATATGCCCGGCATTATCAGCATTGTGGGCAGTGGCTCAAATGCAGCCTGGTATGATGGCCGCAAAGTGAAACAAAACAACTACGGCCTGGGGTATATCCTCGCCGATGAAGGATCGGGGAACTGGCTTGGCCGCCAGTTGTTAAAGGGATATATGAACGAAACGCTTCCTGAAGGTATTCGCAAAAAGTTTGTTAAAAGGTATGATTTCGACCGGAAAACACTGCTCGAAAAAGTATATCGCCAAAAACAGCCTGCCATTTTTTTAAGTTCGTTCGTTGACTTTTTTGTGGAGAACAAGGACGACAATTATGTTAAAACAACTGTGCGCAAAGGGTTTGATAAACTGGTACACACCTATTTATTACCCCTGCATGATGAACATCCGGATGCTTTTTTGTATTTTGCGGGCTCAGTTGCATCGGCGTTTCAGAACCATTTACAGGATGCTGCCACTGATGCAAATCTTAAGATCGCCAACATTATTAGGGAACCTATAAACAATTTACTAACGTACTATTCAAGTAAAAATTAAATAAAATCATGAAAATAGGAATTAACGGCTTCGGCCGTATTGGCCGCCTGGCTTTCAGGGCCGCAATGGAAAGACCCGACCTTGAAGTTGTGGGTATTAATGACCTTGTTGAGCCTGATTATATGGCTTACATGCTGAAATACGACTCGACCCACGGGCAATTCAAAGGCACTATCGCTGTTGAAGGCGGCCATTTGGTGGTAAACGGAAAAACCATCCGTGTTACTGCAGAAAAAGACCCTGCTAACCTTAAATGGAATGAAGTAGGTGCAGAAGTTGTAATTGAATCAACCGGCTTGTTCCTTACCCAGGAGACTGCCCAAAAACATATCGACGCAGGCGCTAAAAAAGTTGTGATGAGCGCACCGGCAAAAGACGACACCCCTACTTTTGTAATGGGCGTTAACCATACCGAATTAAGGGCCGACCAAACTATTGTTTCAAACGCTTCATGTACGACCAACTGCCTTGCACCTATCGCCAAAGTACTAAATGACAAATTCGGTATTGAAGAAGGCTTAATGAGCACGATCCACGCGGTTACAGCAACCCAAAAAACTGTCGACGGCCCGTCGCACAAAGATTGGAGAGGCGGCCGCGGCGCTTATCAAAACATTATCCCTTCATCAACCGGCGCAGCCAAAGCAGTTGCACTGGTTATACCTGCGCTTAAAGGCAAATTAACCGGCATGTCATTCCGTGTTCCGGTTCCTGACGTATCGGTAGTTGACTTAACCGTGCGTTTAAAAACGCCTGCCACTTATGCTGATATTAAAGCAGCCATGAAAGAAGCATCCGAAGGCAGCATGAAAGGCATCCTTGGCTATACTGAAGACGAAGTAGTATCGGAAGATTTTAAAGGTGATGCACGCACATCCATTTTTGATGCAAAAGCAGGTATCGCTTTAAATGACAATTTTGTAAAAGTAGTATCGTGGTACGACAATGAGTGGGGTTACTCCAACAAGTTGATCGACCTGGTACAGGAACTCGGCAAATTTTAAATCCAAATATCCTAAATTGCAGAATTGCCGGCCTTTCGGGGCCGGCTTTTTTTTGTTTAATTGTGGCCGTACGTTTGACTACTAAAACATGCTGGTTAGCATTTATATTTTTTAATTGACACGGTAAATTATCGAATCGGGAATTCTTTGGCCGTTAAAATAATTGCCTGTTAAGCTTACTCGGGAAATTTCTGAGCCTGTAGCATAATCACGCCTAAGGAGCGTAAAAACATCATCCTTATCATCAATTAATCTTATATCTGTCAAAGAAATTTCTAATTCTTCTTCATCTATGATATTGTTAATTTGGATCAACGCACCTCGCATACCCTTGGTGCGTATTTCGGGAACTCCTAAAACAAGGCGCCAATCGTCTTCGTCTTCATTTTTCATTAAAGCGGCGACTGTAAATACAAACTTCTTTTTATCGAGAGCCTTAACTAACTCTAGTGCGTTTTGTTCCAACTCGTTTACCAATATTGCTGCAGCCATGTTAATATTCCTCCTTTTAAATTATTAATTGCATTATACAAATTAGTTGCCTCTGCTTCCGTCCACGGTTTATACCTTGCTGCTACCGTCCATGCTTGAACGATAGTCCAATTTATTTTAAAATCCGCATCAGATTTTAATCTGCTTTTATGATCTTTTTCTATCTCTGCAAGTTTTATCAGCCGTTCTAAATCATGCACATAAAATTCGTTGACAAAAGACTTACCTGGGATTTCATGTGACTTTATTTGTTTAGCTATACAAGCTTTCAAAGCACATTCTATCGCATACCCAGCTAAATAATATGCACCGCTAAAACACTTTTGATCTAACAACAATTTGCTTTCTCTAAGTCTTTCAACTGCCAAAAATTACAAAAGCTGTTTAGTCATATCAAAAATATGTGTAAAGATAATTACTAAAATTTTAAGTAAGCATTCGAACGGCGGCCTGAATGTTGGGGGATTAAAATAATACGATAATCAGCTAACTTGCCCTTTAACCATGGATTTCTAAAAATTAAAGCTTTATTCGATCTGATGGTTAAGAATTCACCTCTTTTTAGTCACCATTTGTTAAAACAATATTAACCATCCGCCGCCCTGTTTTTTATTTTTATGAACCAAAACAATCCTAGTGAGCAAAGTATTTAAGTTAGTCCTTTTATGCCTGGTGATCGGGCTGCCGGCTTACGCCCAGCAAGGCTTTGTTAAAGTTAAAGGAACTGCATTTAGTATTAACGGCCAGCCTTACCGCTACATCGGCACAAATTATTGGTATGGCGGGCTGCTGGCCACAAATGGCGAAGCCGGCAAAAAACGCTTAAAAACAGAGCTTGATTTCTTAAAAGAACATGGCGTAACTAATCTTAGGGTGATGGTTGGGGCCGAAGGGATCACCACCTATAAGTACCGGACACCAAACGAAAAGACCCTGCAGCCCGAGGCCGGCAAGTTTAACGAAAACATTATGGTTGGGCTTGATTACCTGTTGAATGAACTCGGTAAACGTAATATGAAAGCAGTGCTGCATTTTACCAATACCTGGGAATGGAGCGGCGGCATAGGCCAATATTTAAAATGGAACGGTTATGGTGAGCAGCCTTACCCCAAAAGCCTGGGGGGCTATTACAGCTGGGATAAGCTGCGGCAGTATATCAGCCAGTTTTATAGCTGTAAACCCTGCATGGATGAACTAGATAACTACATCAGGTACGTGCTGCACCGGACCAATAGTTTAAACGGAAAAAAATATACCGATGATCCTTCCATCATGGCCTGGGAAATTATTAACGAGCCAAGGCCGATGGAAAAAGCTGCTGTGCCCGCATTCGAACAGTGGATAAGCCATGTGGCTGCGCTGGTAAAATCGATCGACAAAAATCATTTGCTTACCACGGGCAGCGAGGGCGATATAGCCTCGGATTATGACCTGTCGGTTTATCAGCAGATTCATGCTGATAAAAATATCGACTATCTCACCATTCATATCTGGCCGAAAAACTGGAGCTGGTTTAAGGACACTTCAATCCACAAAAGCTATAACATCATTTTAGATAGCGCCGGGCGGGATATTCAAAAACACCTGGGGATAGCACAGCATTTGAATAAGCCTTTGGTGATAGAGGAATTTGGTTTGCCACGCGACCTGCATGTTTACAGCCTAAGCGCGACTACGCATAACCGGGATCATTTTTATGATTTTATTTTTAGTAAGGTATTGAGCAACCGGGGCATTGCGGGGGCTAACTTCTGGGCTTTCGCGGGTATTGCACGGCCCATCCCGGGGCAAATCTTTTGGAAAGATGGCGATGAATTTATGGGCGATCCCGGCGGCGAGGAACAAGGCTTAAATTCCGTTTTCGACGCGGACGCAAGTACCTGGCGGGTGATCACCAAATATGCCGGAGAAATTAAATAGGCACTTTCCCCTTTAGAATTCTGCTTAAATCTTTAATACCTGCTGGGTTCCGATTCAGTCGGATAGGTTAAATACGCCAGGTAAAAGAAAAAAATGTCAGGAACGGCTACCGAAATTACCAAAACCAGGTCAAGGTTTTGAATGGTAGTTATTAGCTGAAAAAGTAAAAAAAACAAGCCGGCGAAACCGAGGAATAAATACAAAGGACGAAGTTTTGCGCTCATAATACAATCGAATAAAATCTCACAATCAATTAATTTTTCGTCCTTATACGGGCAGTTTCGAAAATAGATGTATGATTTTAGTCACATTTTGTTTACATAAGCTCTTTATCCTTTTTCTCGTGATAAGTTTTGTAGGCGAGGTAATAGAAAAAGAGACTCATAACGATGTTAAGGCTTAGCCGGGTGAAATTAATGGAAGGCTTATCGGTAAATAATTGGTAAACGGCAAGGCCGAGGGCCAGGGTGCCGGCGATAATGTAAAGTATCTTAAATTTGGGATTCATATAAACACGATCAGGGTCAAAAAAACATGATAAAGTTATCAATGTTTTTTAACCCTGGTATTTTTATACAAAGGAATTTCGATAAACGGGTATGCCTACCGGCGAATCGCTCAATAATTGGAAACTTTACGTTCAGAGAAGGTCTGACGTTTTGCTTCCGGCTCCGGCGGATAGGTCTTATAGGCCAGGAACACAAACACCATATCGGGAACAGCAATTACCAATGTGCGCACGGGATCAATTTCGGGCAAATTGCTTATGATCTGGTAAAACAGTAAAATAAGCCCGGCCAATCCAATGCTTAAATAAAAATAGCGGTACTTCGGGTTCATAACGTAAAGTTTTATAGTGACGAGGCAGCCAAAATTTTCTGCCTGTCAGTCTTTTACGTAAGCCGCTCAAAAAAGATACTTGATTATTTAATTATTATTTTAATTCGTATTTGGCCGGAATGATCTTTTCTTTTTTAAATATTACTGCCGCAAGAGGAGGAACCGTCACCTTTAACGAATGCTCTCTGCCGTGCCAGGCGACGGTTTCAGTTGCAACCGGCTTTGCGTTTTCCAGGCCGCTGCCCCAGAATTCTTTTTTATCAGAATTGAAAACCTCAACCCATTTCCCTTTTGAATGTACCCCTACCCGGTAGTCAAAATGCGGCATTGGCGTCATATTCAGTACAATAACCAGGTTGTTAACTTCCTCATTCCCTTTACGTTCGTATATCAGGATGGAATCATTGGCATTGCCGCCGTCAATCCATTCAAAGCCATTGGCCTGGAAGCTTTTTTCGTACAATGCAGGCTCTTCCCTGTACAGGCGGTTGAGGGCTTTTACCACCTCTTTTATGCCCTGGTGGTTAGGATACTCCAGCACGTACCAGTCAAGTGAGCGCTGGTAGTTCCATTCTGTTCCCTGGCCAAACTCGCTGCCCATAAAGAGCAATTTTGAACCGGGGTGGCTAAACATATAACTATAAAGCAAGCGCAGGTTGGCAAATTTTTGCCACTCATCCCCCGGCATTTTGCCCAGCATCGATCCCTTGCCATATACCACTTCATCATGCGAATAGGGCAGCATAAAGTTTTCGGTAAAGGCATAGATCAGGCTAAAAGTGATCTGGTTGTGGTGATATTTTCGATAGATCGGATCCTGCGAGAAATATTTTATCGAGTCGTGCATCCAGCCCATCATCCATTTCATTCCAAAACCCAGTCCGCCGGCATAAACCGGCCTGCTTACACCAGTAAACGAGGTGGATTCCTCGGCTATGGTTTGCGCGTCCGGGAAATTAGCATAAACGGCTTCGTTAAATTCCTTTAAAAATGAGATCGCTTCCAGGTTTTCGTTGCCGCCGTAGATATTGGCTTCCCATTCGCCGTGGTTGCGCGAGTAGTCCAGGTAAAGCATCGAAGCTACGGCATCCACACGAAGGCCGTCGGCGTGGTACCTGTCCAGCCAAAACAGTGCGTTGCTGATCAAAAAAGCGCGGACCTCGTTACGGCCATAGTTAAATATGTACGATTTCCAATCCGGGTGGAATCCTTTACGTGGGTCGGCGTGTTCGTATAAATGCGTTCCGTCAAAGTTATACAGGGCATGTGCATCGCCTGGGAAGTGTGATGGCACCCAGTCGAGTATCACTCCAATCCCGGCCTGGTGCAGTTTTTCTATCAAATACATCAATTCCTGCGGGGTACCGTAACGGCTGGAAGCAGCAAAATAACCGCTGATCTGGTAACCCCAGCTGGGGTAATACGGGTGCTCTGCAATCGGCATAAACTCCACGTGGGTGAAGCCCATTTCAGTTAGATAAGGCACCAGTTTATCCGCCAGTTGGGTATAGGTTAAAAATTCATCCGGGCTTTCGGGGCTACGCGCCCATGACCCCACATGCATTTCGTAAACCGAATATGGTTTATCCAAAGCGTTGTGCTTGTGGCGGGTGCTCATCCAGTGCTCATCCCGCCATTCATAGTAGGTATCTGCAATGATGGAGCCTGTGCGCGGCGCTACTTCCCAGCGCAGTGCAAATGGGTCAGCCTTTTCCAGGTCCTCGCCGTTGGTGGAGTTGATGAAATATTTATAAACCTCGCCAACACCGATATTGGGGACATAGCCTTCCCAAATACCTGAACCATCCCAGCGCGGATTCAGGGCATGCGAACCCTTGTTCCAGCCGTTAAAATTGCCGATCACCGCGACATAGTGGGCATTTGGCGCCCAAACACCAAAATAGGTCCCCACTACCCCGCTGTATTCCACCACATGCGACCCGAGTTTTTCATATAATTTATAATGCTTACCCGCCTTAAACAGGCCGATATCAAAGTCGGTTAAAAGGCTGTAAGGTTCAACGTTTTTCATGGCATGTACAGGTTGTGCCGTCGTGGCAGCAACAGCTGGTTTTTTTGCTTTCGATGCCGCCGGCGCCTTCTCCGCTTTGGGCTCGGCTTTTGCGGCCTTTTCTACCGGTTTTTTGGGTGCAGCCGCCTTCTTTTCGGTTGCGCCAGCTTTTTTTGCACGTGCTTTTTCAGCAGGTGCTTCATTTGCGGTATCGGTTTTCTTTTTTGCCATATCGTTTAGCCAAAGGCTGTTTAACTCGTAAATTTTTCTATTTCAAATAATACCTGTTGTATCCCTTTCAACGGTATCCTTATCCAATCAGGGCGGCCGTTCAGCTCATACCCTAATTCGTATACCGATTTTTCCAAAAGGTGCAATTGCAGCAGGAAGTTCATTTCCGTTCGGCCACCGAAGGTATGCTTTATATCGCCAATTGTTTGCAGATATGATTCCACATAAGCATCAGTGATCAGTTTGTACCACCTGTCGGCAGCCTTTTGCAGGCGCAATGGGTCGATGCCTTTGGTTTCGCTGCTAAAATATAACTTGGCGCAAACCGCGTAATGGAACGAGCGGATCATCCCCGCCACATCCTTCAGCGGTGAATGTTTTATTTTCCTGTCGGCAATGGAGCTTTCCGGCTCGCCTTCAAAATCAATGATGAGGTAATCGGTACCGGTAAAAAGCACCTGGCCCAAATGGTAATCGCCGTGTATGCGGATGCGCAGACCTTTCATCCCGTCGCTGCTGATCTTCGAAAAGAAATGACGTATAACCTTCTCGCTATTGATAAATTCATCGGCCAGGCCCTTTGCATTATCATCCAACCGCGAATAGTTCTCCTTTAACAATTTAAGTCGCTTATCCAGCAGGTTGGTTAAGTGCTTCTGCACAAACTCAACATATCCCGGTTCAAAATGCTCGGGCTTAAAGTCTTTATTTTTTTTGCCGGACAACAGCGCCAGGTGCATTTCGGCGGTGCGTTTGCCCAACAGCTCAACTTTTTCAAATACCTCATCATGAATGCTGAAATCTCTGCCCACAAACCGGAAAAGGAAATTATTCAGATCATCGCCGGTTGCTACCCAGCTATCGCACTTGCTGGCTACCTTTTGCATCATTAGCCCCAGGGTTACAGGCGGGATGCCGGGCCGTTCAAAAACTACGCTGCCACAAAAGGCCGGGATATTTTTAAAACCACCGGTTTCGGTCAAAAATTGCAGCATTTCCACTTCGGGGTTGATCTCCCTGAACAGTTTGCGATATAATTTGAAAAAATATTTATTGCCGTAGATCAATGACGAATTGCTCTGCTCCAGGTCGGGGATCACGCATAAGTAACCCATATTTTCGTCGGTAGCGGCCAGGCCCTTGCCTTTATGGTATAGCAAAACGCCGTCTTCCTGTTTGGTTTGGGTATTATGCCAAATGTTTTCAAAAAGCTGGGTTTGAAAACGGAAGTCGTATATCGCATCCACCAGCCAGCCTGATCTGCCGTCGGCCGTGATGCGGGTAATAAACGCTTTATGGTTAACGCGGCCAAGCAGCTCATAATCATCCGGCAGGAAAGACACCGGCATGCTGTATTTTTCTTCGTCGCCATAAGTATAGCCAACGTGCAGGATGATGAGGTAAGCTTTGCTGTGTTCAACAGGTATATCCAGCAATTGCTGAACCTTTAAAAATTTGATCATCCGCGCTTTGCCGGCAAACCAGCGGCACTTGCGCATATAATCGTAAAACACATTTTCTTCCAGGAAAGTGATAGCCGGCTTATCCAGCGCAAACTCCTCCCAGGGTTTATCCAGGGTTAGCGAATGTGTATTGCCTACGACGTCCATACTCACCATTTTTATACCTCGATTCTGAACAAATGTACCGGTAATTCCCATGGATTTAGCTCAACATAATTCCATTCGCTGTTCCAGCGGTATGAATTATTAGTGAGTATGTCGAATACCGTAAAATCTTCGCCCGGGAACACCCCTATTTCCATCAGCGGTATGCGTACATGACCACCCTGGGTGTTGAAGGGATCGAGGTTAACCACGCACAAAATATGGTTGTTGCCCGATTTTTTATAGTAAGCAAGCACCGAATCGTTTTGTATCTCGCAAAAACTAATGTTGTAAGTATCCTGCAAGGCTGTATTTACTTTGCGGGCGGCATTTACTTTTGTGATTACATCCGTTAATTTGTTTCGCTTTTCCCAGTCCCAATAGCGTACTTCATATTTTTCCGAGTTTAGGTATTCTTCCTTGCCGGGATAAGGCTCGTGGTACATCAGTTCATAAACCGGTCCGAAAATGCCATAGTTTGCCGATAGTGTAGCCGCCATAAAATAGCGCGCAATAAAGCTGGATTCGATACCGCTTTGCAACGCATACGGGTTAATATCATGCGTATTCGGCCAAAAATTCGGGCGGAAATAATCCTTCATTTCCGACTGCGTCAGTTCCGTCATGTATTCGATCAATTCCTGTTTCGAATTTCGCCACACATAATAAGTGTATGATTGGGTGTAGCCCAGTTTGGCCAGTTCTTTCATCACTTTTGGCTTTGTAAAAGCTTCGGAAAGAAAGATGGTGCCGGGATATTTCTTTTGCACTTCGGCAATGCACCATTCCCAAAAATTGAAGGACTTGGTATGCGGGTTGTCCACCCTGAAGATGCGGATGCCTTGTTCGCACCAGTAATCCAGGATGCTTTTTAGTTCTTTCCACAGGTTTTGCCAGTCGTCATTCTCAAAATTGACAGGCAAAATGTCCTGGTATTTTTTAGGCGGATTTTCGGCGTACTGAACCGTGCCATCGGGCCGCCATTTAAACCATTTCGGATGCTGTTTTACGTAAGGATGGTCGGGCGAGCATTGGATGGCAAAATCCATCGCGATCTCCAGGCCATGCCCCGCCGCCGCTTTTATCAAATGCTTAAAATCGGCAAGCGTACCCAGGTCCTTCAAAATATCCTTATGGCCGCCGTCCGCCGAACCAATGGCATAAGGTACGCCGTCGTCGCCCGGCAAAGCATTAACCGTATTGTTTTTTCCCTTGCGGAAGTTAAAGCCAATTGGATGTATAGGCGGAAAATACAAAACATCAAAGCCCATCTCGGCAACCCTCGGCAACAGCGCTTCGCAATCCTTAAACGTGCCGTGCTTTCCTTCAACCCGTGTAGCCGAACGCGGGAAAAAACAATACCAGCTGCTGAAGCCGGCCTTTTCCCGGTCTACATAAACTTTTAATTCCCGCGAGTAAGTAGTAGCATTTTCAAGATTGGGATATTGCTCAATCAAATGATGCATTTCCTTTGTCAGCACCGCGTTAACCGCCTGTTCGTACTTTTTATCGTTGCGCATTAACGCAATCAATGTGCTGATCTTTTTTTGATCGGTCTTGTTGGCAACTGACAGCATCCACTCCAGCAGGTCTGCGCCTATCAATAGCTCCACATTGAGGTGCTGTCCATCCTGGTATTTTTTCAGGAAACCGTGATGCCAGGTGGATGCATGATCAACCCATCCGGTAACTGTATAGTAGTAAAAGCCTGTCTTGGCTACTTCGAAGCTGGCCGACCATCTGTCGTTACTAAAAATCTGCATCGGCACAAACGACCATTTTTTCTCGCTTTCGTGCCGGTAAAGCAGGCGGGCGGCCATATGGTCGTGGCCGTCGGCAAAAATATCCGCCTCAACTTTTATGATATCGCCGGGAACTTTTTTTATATAGAAACGCCCCGCGTCAATTTCGGGTGTAACGTGTTCAACAACAGCCCGCTGCAAGCCTTGTTCGGTCATCTGAAAAGGTAAATAGTATTCGGTTTATTAATTGGTTCTTACTTCACTTCTGTATATAAACTATGCACGATTTTACCACTCCGTAAGGAGTCCTTAGGACAAAGAATGCAAAGGTGAAGACACGGAGAGCACAAAGCTTTAATAGTTTGTCAAGTTTTTCCTCTGTGTACGCTGCGCCTTCTTTGTGTCCTCTGTCCGAAGGACTCCTTCGGAGTGGTTAAAATTAATTTGATTTTCTGACAGTTATTTTTATCGAAACCTCAGTTGCAGCTTCTTTCGGACTTTACTGACTTTCGGACTTTCGGACTAGTCAATGACTAACTGCGAAAAATTCTTTCTCAGGGTTAAATTTAAAACTTTATCCTTACCAAAAGTAAATTCCTTTACTTCTTTATTATCGGCAATTATCCGCGTCGGTTTAAACGGCAGGCCTATTATACGAAAATCGTAATTCTCATACCTTGGCGTGTACAAACCTTCCATACTTTGTTGAATGGTTAGTTTGTTTGATTTACCTTCCACCACAAATTTCTTCTCCAAATAAATATCCTGCTCATAGGCAAAAGTTTCGCCGTAATCCTCAAACAGGAAAGAGTTTACCTCATAGTCGGCATAGTACACATTCAGTTTCACCTCCTGTATTTCCTTTTCGCCGACGTATTGCATTACCGGGTATTCAGGGATCACTGCGCCGGCTTTCATAAATATGGGCATGGTATCCAGGGGGGTAGTTACTTCCACTTCCTGGCCGCCGTCAACCATTTCGTTGGTCCAGAAATAGTACCATTTGCCTTTGGGCAGGTACACATTCCTTGTTTTTTGGCCGGGCGCAAGTACGGGGCAAATCAATATTTTATCGCCATAAGTAAATTCGTCCTGGCGGAAATGATTTTTATACACATCCTGCTCATGCATCAGCACCGGCCGCAAAATAGGGAAGCCATAGCGGTGGTGTTCCCAAAAAACAGAGTATAAATATGGGATCAAGCGGTATCTCAGCTCGATGAATTTGCGGTTGATAGCCGTGTAGGGTTCCCCAAAGCTCCAGGGCTCGCGTTCTTTGGTATCACCAGCTGAGTGCGCCCGCATAAAGGGCGAAAAGGTGCCCAGCTGTATCCATCGGGTAAATAACTCGCCATCAGGTTCGCCGCTAAAGCCGCCAATATCCGTTCCGCAGAAAGGGATGCCTGAAATTGACAGGCGCTGCAGCTGGATATTACCCAAAACAAGGTGTTCCCACGAGGCTACGTTGTCTCCGGTCCAAACAGATGAGAACCGTTGTACCCCCGAGTATCCCGCACGTGTGATGGTAAACGGCCGTTTATTTTTCATCAGTTTGCGCAAGCCGTCGTAGGTTGCACGCACCATTTGCATGCCGTAAACGTTATGCGCCTTTCGGTGCGAACCGCGGTAGCCATCGTACTGGTGCCGCACATCATCGGGGAAGGTGCCTGAACCAAATACTGCCGGCTCGTTCATGTCGTTCCAAACACCGGCCACGCCCAAATCCACCAGGCCCTGAAACAAACCACCCCACCACTCGCGGACATCGGGATTGGTAAAATCAGGGAATTGGCAGCGGCCCGGCCACACGTGGCCCTCCATAAAATAATCGTCGCTGCGTCGGCAAAAATGGCGTTTTTCTTTTCCTTCTTTAAAAACGGAATAATTGTCGTCAACACGTATACCCGGATCGATGATCACTACGGTTTTAAAGCCATCTTTTGCCAGGTCCGAGATCATTTTCTTCGGATCGGGAAAGTATTTTTTGTTCCAGGTAAAGCAGCGATAGCCATCCATATAGTCGATATCCAGGTACAAGCCATCGCATGGTATCTTATTCTCCCTAAAGCCGTTAGCTATTTTTCGCACTTTTGCTTCCGGGTAATAACTCCAACGACACTGGTGATAACCAAAGGCCCAAAGCGGCGGCATGGGGTGTGTACCGGTGATGATATGGTAACGCTTCACCACGTCCATCATGTGCGGGCCGTGGATATAGTAGAACTGAAGTTCGCCCCCGTCGGCCCAGAAACTGGTTTTGGTAGGGTCTTCAGCAGCAAAATCAAAATGCGCTTTAAAAGTATTGTCAAAGAAAATACCATGAGCGATATTTTCATTCAGGCTGATATAAAAGGGAATGCTGCGATACAGGGGATCCTGGTTCCAGGCGAAAGAGTAGGCGTCGGTGTTCCAGTTTTTAAGGCGTTTGCCCTTCAGGTTAAACTCGGTAGGCTTATCGCCAAGGCCAAAAAAGCTTTCCTCATCATGACATACCTTAGTAGAAAAAACATAATACCCGCCAAATTTTACATTCTCTTCCCAGTGCATCGGCACCGCGTCGGCGCTGGTAACGTGGCCGTCTTTATCTGAAAATGATATAAAAAAATCGGCTTTACGGATATGACAATTTACCGTGGCTGTTGAAACCCTGAATTCCTGGTCGTCCTCTATCAGGTTAAAGTCAACCGGTTTGTTGTCAAGTTTTGGTACTGCGTATGAAAAATCTTCCAGGAAAACGCTGTGCGGGGCCAGCCTAACGCGTATGATCTCGGCAGTAACCACCAGTATCTCCACGCGGGCGTCACCATCTGAAAAGTATATCTTATTACCGGCCTGCTGTGCATTTTTTGGCACGGCCAGGTATTTTTTGATGATCGGTTTTATGCCCTCCGCAGGGTTATTCAAGTGATGAAATTCTTCGTCTTCTTCCACTAATTTATTAACGACGAGCTCCTGGTTAAGTATATTATCTTCCATTCAAAAATTTAGTCTCTGCACAAATAGTCCATTGTGTATGTATAACGCAATATACGAATTACGTTTAAATACACCATAGTTGTGCTACTAAAACTGTTTATTTTACAATTGCGGATGCTATATAAGTGCCAGGATGCGGCTAATAGCTGATTATTAGTTAGATACAGCGTTTTAAATTTACAAAAAAATGTAAATAATTGTAAATCAATACTATACATCTATACACCTGAGTGTTATTGCGAAATGGACAAGAAATGGACAATATGCAAATAAGTGATTATTAATTAGATACAACATTATAAATTTACAAAAAAACTGTAAATAATTGTAAATCAATGTTATACATCGATACAGATGAGTGTTGTTGCGAAATGGACAAGAAAATGGACGCGCAACTGAACAGTTTTCACGGCGTTTCCACTACCCAAGGGCACCTTGCCACACCCTGCTGTAACGTGACCGAAAAGTGCAAAAATGTTAACCCTGTATTTTTTAATGAGTTGATTATCAAAATAAATAGAAAGGGTTAACATGAAATTGTGTTAAGTTGTGTTAACCCTTTTGCCCTGGCCATTATGCAGGCAGTTATCTTCTGTCGGACTGTTAAAAGCGACAATTTGAATACACCCGTTAAAAAGTAATACGAACTCTATTTCACAATTGTGGATTGACTATGGGCTCGTCGATAATCTGTATCTTTTTGCCATCTTGTACAAAAAGTACGGAGACAGCCCCTAATACCATAAATCCGCCCGCCATAAACAGGCCGTAAATTGCATGGTCCGAGAAAACATATTTCATCAGGAATTTATTGCTGATACCGCTTACGATTTGAGGCATGGTGATAAAGAGGTTGAATATTCCCATGTATACCCCGATTTTTTTTGCCGGTATAGCGCTTGATAAAATGGCATAAGGCATAGCCAGGATACTGCCCCACGCCAGGCCGATACCAACCATGGGTAAAATGAGCAGGTAATCATTTTGAATAAAGAAAATGGACATAAGACCCAGCCCGCCCATGGTTAATGAAAATGCATGGGTTTTTTTGCGGCCGACGCGACCTGCTATTTTGGGAAGCATGAGCGCATAAATTGCTGAAACAGCATTGTAAACGCCGAAAAGCACGCCGACCCAATTCCCGGCATTGTTGTAGGCCTGCGATGATGTATCGCCGGACTTGATGTGATAAACATGTTCGGCTATTGCGGGTGTCGTATACACCCACATGGAGAAAAGTGCAAACCAGGAAAAAAACTGTACAATACCTAATTGGGCCATGGTTTTGGGCATGCTGAACAGATCAGAAAATATCTGGCTGATCCCACTCTTTTTTTCTACCGGTTCAATATCGGGCGCGTGAAATTTTGCATATTCTTCGGGTGGATACTCCTTCGTTCTGAATACAGTCCATAATATCGACGCTATAAGGGTGGCGGCGCCCACATAAAACGAAAACAACAGATTATTCGGCACATGGCCTTTTGGCGCTTTATCGGCAATTCCAAACCAATTAGCAAAAACATAAGGCAGCCATGAACCAATCACTGCACCCACGCCGATGAGGCAAGTTTGCATCGAAAAGCCATCGGTATGCTGGCTATCCGGCAAGTTGTCGGCAACCAGGGCGCGGAAGGGCTCCATTGCAACGTTAAAAGATGCGTCCATGATCATCAACATACCAGCCCCAACCATTATCGGCGGTAAAATTGCAGCCAGTGCAGAGGAATTTGGCATAAAAATCAGCGCCAGACCCGACAAAAGTGCGCCGGTTAAAAAGTATGGGCGCCGGCGGCCCAGTCGCGTCCAGGTTCGGTCGCTATAATGGCCAATGATCGGCTGAATGATCATCCCGGTTATTGGCGCAGCAAGCCAAAACAACGACAAATTCTCAACATCGGCGCCAAAGGTTTGGAGGATACGACTGGCATTCCCGGTTTGCAGGGCGAAGCCAAACTGTATCCCTAAAAAGCCGAAGCTCATGTTGAAAATCTGCCAAAAACTCATTTTTGGCTTTTGTATGACGCCGCTTGCTGCCATAATTTATTTTGTAGTTTATTGGTTCAATCTATTGTCTGAACCTTGATTTATAGGATTAAAGGATGACCTTGATGCCTATCAGATTTATAATCCGGGCAATCCTCAAATCCTATAAATCAAGGTTCAGACTAAAATTCCAGCAACATACCACCCGAAGCCGGGATAGTTAGCTGCAAGCCATCCGCAATATCATCCGTATCGTATTTATTGCCCGTTAACAGGTCGGTAAACTGTATTGCGCCTGCTAAATTGAAATAATTTAACAGGTCGGCAGGTAATTTAACATTTATACCCCATTTGTTGCGGTTAAAATTGGCAATTACTAATATACGTTGTTTATCGGTATGGCGAAGAAAGATATACAATTGTTGACTGAACCAGGGTTCCTTCTCGTTGGCGAGCATCAGTTCCCAAAAGTTGCCCCATCGCAATGCATCGTGACTTACCACAGCATTAAGCAACCTGCTGTAAAAATCGCGCAGGTGTTTTTGACTGTCGGATAAACCGCCGCCATCAAACTGGCCCCCGTTCATCCATTTTTGGTGCTCAGGCACACCCCAATAATCAAATATGGTGGTACGGCCGTCGTCCTGGCTAAAGCCTGTGGCATTGGCGCCGGGCTCGCCAACTTCCTGGCCGAAGTAAACCATCACCGGACCGGTAGAAAGTGTTGCCGTAATGATCATCCCCGGCACGGCCAGCCATGGGTCGCCGGCGAATTGAGGGGATGCGATGCGCCGCTCATCGTGATTTTCCATAAAGCGCAGCATATGCTGGTCAATCCCCTTGCTGTCGCGGTTCCATAGCTGGTTAAAATCCCAGCAGGTGGCATTGGGGTGGCTTTTGGTAAGGCGTTTAATGGCATCATACAAGCCTACTTTATCATACAGGTAATCGAATTTACCTACATCGATATAGTTATTGTAAAGATTAGGATTATAAGCTTCGCCGATAAAAATGAGCTGTGGAAATTTTGCTTTTACCGCCGGGATCACCCAGCCCCAGAATTCAAAAGGGACCATTTCCACCATGTCGCAGCGAAAACCGTCGACGCCTTTTGAGGCCCAGAAAACCAGGATATCGTGAATTTTATTCCATAGCGGCGGGATTGGTGTAAAATTAGTGGCGGAGCCCTTAAAGTAGTCTACGCCATAGTTGAGCTTGATCGTCTCGAACCAGTCGTTTATAGATGGCGTCGCACTAAAAACGTCGTTACCGGTAGCTTTGGCCGGGAATTCGTCGAATTTACCGTCCTTCAACGGGCTTTTTAACTCATCACCACCGGGGTTATAACCGCCCGGCACAGCAAAGGCCTGCCCGGGGATGTAATAAAAATCATTTTTGGGATCGAAAACTTTGGATTTATCATCGTCCTGGCCAAAATCGCGGATACCTTCGGGCTTTACGTCAGATGCATAAGTGCGCGATACGTGGTTTGGCACCAGATCCATCAAAACTTTAAGGCCGTTATCATGCGTACGCCTGATCAGCGCTTCGTATTCGGCCATGCGATCGGGCACATTAACGGCGAGATCGGGATCAACATCATAATAATCTTTTATAGCATACGGCGAGCCGGCGCGGCCCTTTACCACATCCGGGTCATCGGGTTTGATACCATGCGATGAATAATCCGTCATCGTCGCATGTTCGATCACGCCGGTATACCAAACATGGGTAAAGCCCATGTTTTTGATCTCCTGCAGGGCTTTATCGGCAATATCATTAAACTTACCCGAGCCGTTTTCTTCAATGGAACCGTAGTATTTATTGCGGGTTATTTTGTTACCGAACAGGCGCGGCAACAACTGGTAAATGATGAGCTTGTGATCCGTAACAGGTTGTTCCATTGTTTTTTCAGGCTTCAACCAGCAATTCGTCGTTCGCTTTTACCAATTGTTCTTTGTCGTATACCAGCACAGTGGTTTCGTTGCCACTCAGGTTTTTTATCTGCACGCCGTCCTTGCTAACCTTGATATTCAGCAATGAACCACGGAACCCGATGTGGAACGAAAATGATTGCCACTTACCAGGCAAAAAGGGCTGGAACGATAATTTACCCTCGCGCACCCTCATCCCTCCGAAACCTTCCACTACCGACATCCAGGTACCGGCCATCGAGGTAATGTGGCAGCCGTCTTCAGTATCGTTGTTATAATCATCAAGGTCGAGGCGCGAAGTGCGCAGGTAAAACTCGTATGCGCGGTCCTCGTCGCCCAATTTTGCAGCAATAATTGCATGCACGCAGGGCGACAGGGATGATTCGTGCACCGTGCGCGGCTCATAAAAATCGTAATTACGGCGGATGGTGTCGATATCGTATTGATCCTCGAAGAAATACAGCCCCTGCAAAACGTCAGCCTGTTTGATGAAGCACGATCGCAATATCCTGTCCCAGCTCCATTTTTGGGTGATGGGGCGTTCGCTGGCCGGAAGATCCTTAACTAATATTTGCTCCTTATCCATGTAGCCGTCCTGCTGTAAAAACACATCGTGTGTATGTTCGTGTGGGAAATACATCTTGGCTATAATATCCTTAAAATGGGTCGTTTCCTCAACCTCGTTAAAGTTTATCTTGCTTACTAATGCGGCATATTTATGCGGATCGGCAGCTTTTACAAGGGCGATCACGTCCATGGCATATTGCATGCACCAGGTGGCCTGCTTGTTGGTATACCAGTTATTGTTTACGTTGTTTTCGTATTCGTTCGGCCCGGTTACACCCAGTATTACGAATTGCTGTTTCTCATTTGACCAATTAACCCGTTGCGACCAGAACCGGGCAATAGCGATCAATACCTCGAGGCCATAATCGCTCAAATAATCCTCATCTCCGGTGTAACGAACATAGTTATAAATAGCATAAGCGATTGCGCCGTTACGGTGAATTTCCTCAAAGGTGATCTCCCACTCGTTGTGGCACTCTGTACCGTCCATGGTTACCATGGGGTATAGCGCGGCGCCGTCCTTAAAGCCGAGCAGTTTGGCATTGTCAATCGCCTTGCCCAGTTGTTTGTAGCGGTAAAGCAGCAAATTTTTAGTTACCTGCTGTTTTGCTGTCGCGAGGTAAAAGGGCACGCAATAGGCTTCGGTATCCCAATAGGTGGAACCGCCATATTTTTCGCCGGTAAAGCCTTTGGGGCCAATGTTTAAGCGGTCGTCCTCGCCTGTATAGGTTTGGTTAAGCTGGAAGATATTAAAACGGATGGCCTGTTGCGCCGCTGCATCGCCTTCGATGATGATATCGTTGTGTTTCCACTTTTTGGCCCAGGCTTTTGCTTGTTCGGCCACCAGGATATCAAAACCTTTTTGACTGATACGCGAAAGTGTTTCCTTTAAGTTAGCGGCAAGCGACCCGGCCTCGTAGTTTTGCGACGACAGATTGGCCGCGTATTTTATCAGGCTTATTTTTTTGCCTTTTTTTACCGGTATGCTGATTGCAGCAGCGATATATTTTTCTTTTTCTGTCGATTTAAAAATTTCGCCCGCTTGTTCTCCATCAACGGAAACCGAAACGAGCATGCCAGTCGCTACTTCGAAACCGGTTTTTTTGGTGCGGAGCTGGATATAACCGCCATTTGTCCAGGTCTCTTTTTTTACCTCGTCCCAAAATTTTTCGCCGTAGTTTGAATCCTGGTTCACTACATCACCATCGATAAAGGGCATCAGGGTTATGGTACCATCGAAGTTTAAGGGGCTGATGGTATATTTAATCGCGCCGGTTTCGTCATCGGCTATGCTGCAAAAACGAATGGCTTCCACTTCTACAAGTTTCCCGGCAGCTGTTTTTGCTGTGAAAGTCCTTTTCAGGTAACCTTCTTTCATGTTCAACTCGCGGCGGAAGCTGGCGACTTCGCATTTTGCAAGGTCGAGTTGCTCTCCGTCAATCACTACATCAATCCCAATCCAGTTGGCAGCATTAATCACTTTGGCAAAATATTCCGGGTAACCGTTTTTCCACCAGCCAACGCGGGTTTTGTCGGGATAATAAACACCGGCCACGTAATTGCCCTGCAAGCTTTCGCCGCTGTATGCCTCTTCGAAATTTGCCCGCTGGCCCATTCGGCCGTTGCCCAGGCTAAATATGCTCTCGGATACTTTATTATGCTGCGGGTTAAAACCCCGCTCTATGATCTTCCACTCATCAACTTCAATGTAGTCCTTCATTCTGGTCTTAATTTTCGTCGTTTTGGGTTAAAGGCGCGCCGGTAAAAATACCGGGGTGAGATGGCCTATTTTATTACCCGCCTGCGACGACGAGATTATTTATAAACTATATAATTTTTCTAAACTCATTTCACTTAACCCGCTGATCACCAGGTCTGCTTCATAAAGCACATCCGGCGAACCCACGCCCACTGCCTTCATGCCGCCGTTTTTGGCGGCTTCCACCCCGGCAATGGCATCTTCAAAAACCACGCAATTTGCCGGCGGCATCTCCAATTCCTCAGCGCCTTTTAAAAACACTTCGGGGTCGGGTTTGGGTTTGCTTACTTTATTGCCATCTATCACGGCATCAAACAAAGCGGCAATACCTACTTTATCCAATATAGTACTGCTGTTTTTACTGGCCGAGCCCAGCGCTGTTTTTAACCCGGCCTCACGGCAAGCTATCAAAAATCCCCTGGCACCGGGCAATATTTCGTCCGGTGTCATCCGGTTGATCATTTCTACATACCACTCGTTCTTCCGGGCTGCCAGTTCCTCCTGTTCTGCTGCGGTTTTGGTTACCCCTCCCCATTGCAATATCAGTTCCAGTGAGCGCACGCGGCTCACCCCTTTTAATTTTTCGTTTTGTTGTTCGGTCAAATCAAAACCCAGCTCGTTTGCCAAACGCTTCCAGGCTTTATAATGATAAACCGCGGTATCCACGATCACCCCGTCAAGGTCGAATATACAGGCCTTTATTGTACTCATCTATAACCGGCAAATTTAATTAATTAGCTATAAGCCGCTTACGGTTTGCCGCCCCTAAGCTACTTTTATTATTATCTTAATTTTATATGCCCAAACGGGTTGTTTATTGATAAACTCGTAATTAAGTCTAAAGTCCGAAGTCGTAAGTCTAAAGTCTAATCGCTAATGTTTTGTCTCATGACTTCCGACTTTAGACTTTAGACTTTATTTAACCAACTCCAGCACCAGTGTCGCTTTCGGCCCTATCGTAAGGCTGGAAAGATCCACGGTTTCATCCGTGATCACATTCTTCGCCTGCTTTGCGCCCTGTATACGTTCAATATAACGGTCGGTTGTAGTGGTTTCTTCCTTATCCCGGCCGTTGTATATTACCATAACCGTTTTTTTGTCGTCGTAGCGGAAGTATACGAACAGGCCTTTTTCGGGCACATATTCCATCATTTTGCCGGTTTGCAAAGCTGTTGTGTTTTTACGGTAATTAGCCAGCTTGCGTACATAGTTAAATGCATCATTTTCCTTGTCGGTACGACCCGCCGCAGTAAACTTATTCACTTTATCATCTGCCCAGCCGCCCGGAAAATCCGAACGGACGAGACCATCCGGGTTGCTGTAGCCGGCCATTAATATCTCATCGCCATAATACATTTGCGGCACGCCGCGTAAGGTCATCAACATGGCCATCGCCGATTTATATTTATCGATATCCTCGCCTACTACCGAGAGTATCCTACTCATATCATGATTATCCACGAAAATAGTATTCCGGGTAACATCCTGGTATAAAAAGTCCTGCGACAGTACATTATATAAGCGATTCACACCGTCTGTCCAGCCTTCCTTGCCGTTCAGCGCCTCGTATATGGCATCTTTAACAGCGGCGTCCGTTACGCCGGGTAAATGCGTATCCAGGCCCTGGTGTATGATGTTTCCCTGGGCAAAATAAGCCTCGAACACGGGAATAGAGGTGAGTACTTCGCCGAATATCGACAAATGCGGAAATTCAGCCTTAACGTCAACCGCCCATTTGGCCATATATTCAGGATCGTTATAAGGATAAGTATCCAGGCGGAACCCGTCGACCCCGGAATACTCTGCCCACCAGATGTGGTTTTGCGTTAAAAAGTTTTGTACGTAGGGGTTATTTTGATTCATATCCGCCATGCGATGGTCAAACCAGCCGTCGAGCATCGCTTTACGGTCCGCTGCGGAACCATGAATATCCGTTACGGCCTCATACCTAAAATTCGACTTTGTATATTTTGGCCACTGGTGCACCCAGCTTTTCATCGGCATATCCTGTATGGTATAGCCTTCGGTACCTGCATGATTATGTACCAGGTCCATCACCACCTTCAGGCCCATGGCATGACATTTCTCCACAAATTTTTTGTACAGTTCATTAGTACCAAACCGGGCGTCGATCTTATAGTGATCGGTAACGGCATAGCCGTGGTACGATGCATGAGGTTCGTCGTTCTCGATAGCCGGCGTTAGCCAGATCGCGGTTACACCCAGATCTTTTAAATAATCCAGGTGGTTCATCACGCCCTGTATATCCCCGCCGTGACGGCTGTACATCGAGTCGCGGTGAACGCCTTTTTCGCGCATGTTGCTAAAGGAATCGTTTGTGGGATCACCATTGGAGAAGCGATCGGGCATGATGAGGTAAATCAGATCTTTGTCCGTTACACCCTGCAGGCGGCCGGCAGAACGGTCGCGGTTTTTTAGGGCGTAGTCGTAAACCAGCGCCTTTTCACCGGCTTTCACAAATTTTATCGGGAACGTTCCCGGAGATGCGCCTGAAAAAATGCGCAGATCGACAAATAAGTAATTCGGGTTTTCAACTTTATGCACCGCCACCAGCTTTACGCCGGGGTAATTCAGCTCCACTTTCCGGTCGGCAATATGATCGCCGTGAACGATGAGCTGCAGGTCGGGGTTATGCATGCCGACCCACCAAAACATGGGCTCTACGCGTTCCAGCGCAGGAATTTGGGCCGATGCACTCACTGCCGCAACAAGGCAGCAAGCCGTAAAAAGAATAAATTTTTTCATGCCGGTTTTATCCTAAATTATAATTGGGCGGTGGGATGTTTCTTCCCGGTTACCGCGTTCCAAATTTATAATAAAAATGATAGGTTGAAGGAAAAAATGAAAAAGTTTGGGAGGGGGGCCGGAAGTCGGGAAAGTCGGAAAAGTCCGAAAGATGGATTAGAGGTTTTTTGGGTTCGTTGCTTCAATGCGGATACTCACTAGCTTTTACGAAATAGAATTGTCCAGTTCTCACAACTCTTTTGTTTAACCAGGTCTGAATAATTCTGGATAAAATTTGTCCCTATATCATTGAATGTCAATTTGAATTTGGTAACCGTCATCAAATTTTCTTTTATTGATTTCAATCTTTAACCCGTGATAATATACGGATTGCTTATTTGTATATTTATAAGCATTCAATAGTGGCAAAATCTCAGAAATCCTCTTTACGGCAGCTTTGAAATCGTTATCTGTTGCTGCATTATCAATAAAAAAAACTAAGCTCGCCTTTTGAAGTACGTCATTTGATTTTGTCAGATCAAAATAAAGCGCAGGTGTTATAACCATTTTTTTTACAAAAAGACTTCCTTCTTTAATATTTACGTATTTGGTTACATCTTTATCGTCAACATTTTGGGATTCGCGATCTACGTTAAAGTGGTTACTAAAATTTTCTTGTAATTTTTGTAAGTTGTCTTTTTTTATATTAATTTCTTTTCCATTGTAAAGAAACATATTGTCGATTAGGTGACTTTTGACCTGAAAAGGATTAAGAAAAAATAAAACCAGGTTGGCTTTTAGAAAAATAGCATTCATAAGTATTATTGAAATTTATTGCGAAGCGCCGGATGTTTGAGCCTAATTTAGCAAATCCATACAGCAATTCAAAAGGATAGAAACAAAATGCAAATCACCCTCCACCCCATTGCCACCGTCACCAACAAACGCCCAACCCCAACCGACGATTTTTGGGGTGATACCATTTCGGAAATCACTTTACTGCCCCATATTCCGGAAGATGCTTTCAAAGGCATTGAAACGTTTTCGCACCTGGAAGTCATTTATTATTTTGATAAGGTAGATCAAAGCAAGATCGTTTACTGCGGTCATCCGCGTGGCAACCCGGCCTGGCCGGAAATGGGCATATTTTGCCAGCGTAAAAAGGACCGGCCCAACCAACTTGGGCTTTGCAAGGTTGAACTGGTTGAGCATAGAGGCCGAACCATAACGGTTAAATACCTGGATGCCATAGATGGCACGCCTGTTTTAGATATTAAACCCGTTTTTAAGGAATTTGAGGTAAAAGACGAGATCAGGCAGCCGGAATGGACGGTTGAATTGATGAGGGATTACTGGAAATGACCCGTGTACGCGCAGATTTGACAACTGTTAAAAAGTTGTCAAATCTCATAGCTTTTTTGAATGATAGCTATTATGTCACATTAAACCAAAACTCCGCCGCCATCAACCACCAGTATTTGCCCGGTGCTAAAATTTCCTTTCATCAGGTATAAAAAGGCTTCAGCTATGTCGGCGGCTTCGCCAATTTTGCCGGTTAACAGTTTGCTGCCAAAATCGTTAAACATCGCTTCCCGGTCTGATTCAGGGATGTTGCTCCAAAGCGCTGTCCGCGTTACGCCGGCGCAAACGGCATTAACGCGTATGGGCGCTAATTCAACGGCAAGCGCACGTGTTAAACCTTCAATTGCAGCGGTTATGCTTGCTGCTACCGCCCAGCCTTTCATCGGGCGGAGGCCAACGGTGCCGTTAGTTAGCGTTATAGAGCCCCCTTTTCGGATAAATTGACTGGCATATTTAGCTGCCATCAGGGCCCCAAAATAACGTAGGTTGAAAAACTGTTTAGCCTCATCCATCTTTACCGATGCCAGCTCGCTCAATTGCAATGCCTCGCCTGCTGTAAAAACCAGGTGATCAAATTCGCCGATCTGATCAAATAAGCTTGCGATCTGCGGCTCGTCGGTCAGATCTGCTGCAAACCCCTTACTTCCTGATGGTAACGTGGCTAATGCCTGGTCGACCTTTTGCTGGCGGCTGGATACTACCACTATTTCTGCGCCTTCATTTGCGGCGGCCTGTGCGGTTGCCAAACCAAAACCCGATGTACCGCCCAGCACAACAACGCGTTTGCCTTTTAAACTCTTGTTTCCTGTTGTTACTTTCTGTTCCATGTTATTTGCTTTCTTTATAATGAACAAAATTCGTCATCACAAGCCGGGAAGCATTTAACATTTGGTAAAAAGCGTCAGCGCATGTTTTTCCGGATACGGCTGAGCGACTGCTGCGTGATGCCGAGGTAGGAAGCAATATCCGCCAATGACACCCGCAGCGCAATGTCGGGCTGGCGCAACAAAAAGTTACGGTAGCGCGTGCTTGCGTCTTCGCCCAAATAGGAGTTTCTGACCTGTATCTTATCCAGTAAAGATTGGGTGGTTATACCGGTGATCAGTTCTTTCAGGTAGGGAAGCTTTTGATAAAGCGCCAGCAGTTTTTGCCTTTTGATGACGATAATTTCCGCATCACACGCCGCCTCGATGCCTTCGGCGGCCGGGGTATCATTGTTAAAACTATTAAGGATGCTGCAAAACTGGTTTTCTTTTAAAAAGAAGTATGCCATTTTGCTGCCTTTTTCATTTTGTGCAACAATACGCAAAACGCCTTTACATATAAAATACATCTCTCTGCAAACATGCCCCTCGCTAAAAAGCACCTCGCCTTCTGCCACTTTTCGGTAAGTCAATTCCTGTTCAATAATCGCAATATCCGCAGGCGGGATATTTTTAAAGAGGCAGAGGAAGTTTATAAAAGATTTAAACATTATCGAAATGATCTAACGCAAAAATACTTGCATAAAATTACCGAAGGCGGCTTTGACGAAATAAAAAAATTGGCTTACCTTTTCAACAAATTCCGGAAAAGACCGACCACAAAAGCCGGAACCATGATTAAACCTACTAATAAACAATAATGAAAACGATTGAGATCATCTCCATCCCGGTAACCGACCAGGAAAGATCAAAACAATTTTATGAAGACCTGGGCTTTACACTAATTGTAGAAGCGCCGTTTGCCAATGACCAAAAATGGGTGCAACTGGGGTTCCCGGGGCACGAAGCTTCAATTACACTGGTAACCTGGTTCCCTAATATGCCGCCCGGCTGCCAGCAGGGCTTTGTAGTGAAAACTGATAGTTTGGACCAGGATGTGGAGGAATTAACAGCCAAAGGTATCGCCGTCGGCAAAATAGATGAAACACCCTGGGGGCGGTTTGCCAACGTGAAGGATCCGGATGGAAACACCGTTAGTTTCCATCAATAGATCACAGATTTTTTTGATTTTTCTGATTGTACTGATGCATATTCTGGGTGGTCTTGCTTATCATTATTTGCGCATTTAACGATCACTATCAAAAAAATCATAAACATCAGCTCAACTGCGTAGCATTCTTGAACACCTATAAAAATAAACAATAAGTGAAAAATCAGCGGTTCAGACAATTAATCTCCCAAAAACGACCAGATAACATCCGCCATCACTTTGGGCTGTCGCAAAAACACCAGGTGATCGCTGCCTGGGATAACGGCAAGGTGCCCCTTTTTCAATAGCCTGTACAGCTTAACATATTGCTCCGTCGGACAGCCGTCTCCCTCGCCAAAGGCGATCAAAGTTGGGCACTGTATTGACGAGATCGTTTCCTTGCTTACATAAACATCGTTTTTCCAAATCACAGCCATCTTACTTACAAACTCGGCAAAACGCGAGGAGTCAGGCATGATCTGCTTACGGGGATTAAAAATATAGGGATAGTTTTTGATGAGCAAACCTGCGCTTAGGCCATTAATAAAAGTCATATCGCTATAATCTGCCGCGCCAAAGTTCCCGCCGATGGCAACCAGTCTTTTAACCGCGTCGGGATGATCGGCAGCCAGGTAATAGGCCTGGTCGGCGCCGTCGCTGAAACCGATCACAATGGCACTGTCGGCCGTAAGATGCCTGATCACTTTATAGGCATCCTCCGAAAAAAGTTTATATGACAAAGGTTGTTTACCCAACTCCGATTTACCGTGGCCGCGCGTTGCAATGGCGATCACCTTGTAGTTTTTACTGAGTTCGGCTATCAAACTTTCAAAATCGGTGACATAGCCAAATATGCCGCCGTGCAGCAATACGAGCGGTTTTCCGCTGCCGTAAACCTCATAATAAATATTGGCATCGCCTGTATTAAAATAGCTGCCCGCAGCCGGGTTATTACCATAAGGAACCTGTGCGCAAGCGGCACCCGTCACCACCAGGATGGCTACAGTCGTTAATATCGATTTCATGGATTATTTGGTTGATTATCAGTAAAGTTATCAATATTTTTTTATTGTAAAATACGATCCGGTGTTGTTTTCGAGGCTTTAAATTTGCTTAATAAGCGTTGAATATAACCGGCAGTTAAATATCAAAAAAACCACAACCTAATTATAACCCCTCCCGTATAACCCCCTGTTTAACAGATATTACTCCGCCGTAAGGTGGTGATTTGATAAGATAAATTCAACAATAAAATGAAAAAGATTTTCACAGTATTGGCTCTCGCAGGTTTAGGTTTTTCGGCATGCCAGAAGGACTCAGTTGCACCCAGCACAACCCCATCCGCCAAAAAATCCACTTCGTCGGTTACCACAATCAATAACCAGGGCGTTGTGGCAAACGACACTACCAAAGGATACCTGAGGGTTCAATTAGCGATGAACGCCACTGCAACAGACGATATATTGATTGAATTTAACCCCGCTTCGCACGCCACCTATTCGGGCGGCGAGGACGCAAAGACATTTCCGGGAATGGGTGCGGTGAGCTTATCGAGCCTTTCGAGCGATAATTTTTTGCTGGCCATTAATACGCTGCCGCTGGTGTCGACAGGTACGACCGTCGGGCTGGCCGTTGGCGCAACAACAACAGGTGTTTACAAGCTTAACTTAACAACAGTAAGCAGCACCATACCATCGTCAGTCAACATCTGGTTAAAAGACAAGTTCAACAAGGATTCCCTTGACTTTAGAAAATACCCGAGCTACGGTTTTAATATTAACAAAAGCGATAGTTCGACCTACGGCAGCCATAGGTTCACCCTGGTGCTGCGCGAACAATAAGCGGTTTTTTAGTGATAGTTAGTCGATTTTTAAAATCCCGCTGCTTGCCCGGCGGGATTTTTTGCGTTTATACCGATCGCATAGTTCAAAACAATTAAGATACTCATCTGTCTGATAGCAAATTGTTTTGTTTAAGCTTCTACAGGCAATGAGACTGATGTTTACTTTTTTACTGATACTAATGGCTGTATCTGCATTTTCGCAAAGCAACCAGGCGCTTGGCATAGGCCGGAAGGTTGTTGCGGCACACAGGGATACTACCACCGAGTCAGACACATCAAAAGAAAACAAGGAGCCGCGATATTTCTACCTCTCGCTTAATACAAATGCATTTGTTAACACGCGCGGCGGCTTCGCTAAAAGGTTTTCGCCATCGGCGGAGTTTGGTCGGACTTATGGCATTTTTGACATCGGGATAGCCACCGGCATGCTGAATGTTTTAAAAGGAGCCGGCGATACCGCGCATTATGTGGAATTGCGGCCAACTATCAACGTTTTCTCAAAAGGCAGGTTTGCCGAATCGCTCTGCCTTGGGGCCGGGGGCGTTTTTGGCGCAAAACAGGCGCTGATGAGTGAAATATGCAATGGTATAAATTTTAACATCAGCCCCAATGTGGCTATTGCAATGTTACAGGGTTACATTTTTTTGGACGGTACTAACAGCAGCCGAAGTACCCAATATTTCGGGATAAATTTTACGTACAATTTCCTGAAACCGCATAGTGTGAATAAGCAGCGAAAAAAAGCGGCTATTGTAAGCGATAACTAATTTTTGGGATTACACCGATTTAGGATTTATTTCACAGATGTTTGAATGCGGGCTATTATGTTGTCATGATATCCGAAATCGAACATCCGATCCCGATAGCTATCGGGACCGAAATCTTCATTTCCCCCACACTCCGGCTATTGGCGGCGCATTGTTCGTGTCGGTGAAAGGCAAACCGTACATCGATTCGAGGGTGTGTAATAAATTGTAATGAGTGACTGGCATATCGTATTTGCCGCCCAGCAGCTTCGCGCCGTAAAATATGGTGGCTACCTGGTTTTTGTTTTTGGTTACCGAATCATCTTCGTCCCAGGTAACGATCAGCAAGCTGTTATGCTTTACCGCCCACTCGGCGTATTCAGCAATGTTAGCTTTTAGCCACACATCGCCGCGGCGGATGGCATTATCGTCGCCAGAGAGGCCGATATTGTGCATATCGTTGTCCATGTCGGGCACTACGAATGCAAGCGTGGGCAGTTTGGTAAAATCTTTTGGAAAATCGGTCATTGGCAGGCTGCAAGCCGGCGGGATGGTATTTGCACCGGTGCCTAACCAGTTTACCCAGGGGCAGTGCTTGCGGGCGTAAAGATGGCCGATGGTATAGCTGCTCGACTGAGATGTGCAGTCCAAAAAACCAACCTTTGGCATATTTTGCGCATAAGCCCTGAACGTAAATTTATGGTCGATAAGCGCTGCGCCAAGATTTGGCGTGTGAAAGGGTGTTTTTCCCTGCAGGCAGTCATCACCGGTAACGCCCTGTGTGCTGCCCGAAAATAAAGCCAGGTAATTGGGCTGACTGGGGTGACCAATAGCATGCGAATTAGTTAGCAGTACGCCGTCCTTCGCCAGGTGATTAATGAAGGGTGCATTGGCCGAACCGATGACCTCGTGATAGGCGTGGTTTTCTTCCATCACGATGATCACATGATCATATTGCGGGATATCATTTTGGGCCTGTGCCTTGAAAAACACCAGTGAAAACAGGATTATGCCTGAAAACGGCTTAAAAAGACTCATTAGCTTAGAAGGATTTATGCGACCATTTGTTTGAATGTCATTATCGCTACTGGCTTTCAAGCTTTATTTTATTTTGTCCGTAAGTAAAACTGTATTCAACCGTCGCGCTCAGTTTGTCTCCGTTAAAATGACAGGTGATGGTTTCTGAATGGGGACTTTCGATATAGCGCAGCTTCAGCACTAAGGTGCTGGCATCCGACCAGGTATAGCTGCCATCAACCTTATATGGCGCCAAAAATGAAAAGTCTTCCTTCGCGCCGTTCAGCAGGCTTGGCCCCGGCCATGAAGTTAATCCCTCCTGCCACTTGCCTGCGCCAAAACTCATTTTATCAATCCCGGAACCTACGCTCAAATACAACTGGCAGGTATCATGCCTGAAATTAAATTTTATCGATCCAACGCCCAGGGGGTTTGTTTTTAACGAAAAGTTCTTGTCGGGCAACTCGCCGCCGGGGCCTATCAATGCGGCGGGCAGCGGCGGTAAAGCCAGGTTCGCTAAATGTTTGTTCAGCAGTGCATCGGCATCGCCATTGGCAGCCAACGCCGTAGGGTGCATTGCGGGCAGCAGGTATTTCCAAACCAGGTTTATTTCGTCCTGCATGTTAGGGGTTTCGCAGGTAATAGCGATAACGGCGTCCTGTTCGGGCATTACAATAATATACTGACCAAAAGCACCATCGGCCCGGAATGCGTTGTGACGGCAGCGCCAAAACTGGTAGCAGTAGCCCTGCATCCAGTCGCTGCTATCCTTTTTGCTTTGGGCCACGCCGGGGGCCTGGTCTATTTTAAAGGTGGTGGCTTCATCTACCCATTCCTTCGGCAATAATTGCATCCCTTTCCATTTTCCTTTTTGCAGGTAAAACAGGCCCATTTTTGCCAGGTCCTCCGTTTTTAAGCGTAAGCCCCAGCCACCAGTGTTAATGCCCTGCAAGTTTGCTTCCCAATCTTCACCGTGAATACTCAGCGGATCGAACAAACGCGGTTTAAGGTAATCCAGCTCTTTTTCGCCGGTAACCTTTTGTACAATAGCGCTCAGCATAAAAGTGGCCATGGTATTATATAAAAAAACGGTACCCGGCTGGTGCTTTATCGGCGTAGCCAGGAAAGCTTTTACCCAGTCGGTTGTTTTAAACGGAATAACCGACGTTGGATCAGGCTCCATCCCGGCGGTCATGGTCAGCAGGTCTTTTATTGTAAGCTTCGCCAGGTACGGCGAAACAGTATCAGGCAAGCTTCGCGGAAAAAACGAGATGACTTTATCGGTGATTTTTAACCTTTTTTCGCTTACAGCAAAACCTATTGCGGTTGAGGTAAAACTTTTACTGGTACTATACAGTGAGTGTTTTAAATCGGCGCGGTACGGGTTCCACCAGCCTTCGGCGATCACCTTGCCATGCCGAAGCATCATAATGCTGTGAAATTCATTTTTACTTTGGCCCACAGCCGTTAAAAAACTGTCGATCGCGGCAGCAGCAACACCTTCGGCTTCGGGTGTACTGTGCTGGAAAGCAGTGGTTTGGGCAAAAATATTGCAATTAAACAGGCAGGCAAGAGCCGCCAACGCGATGGATTTAGTAATTCGGGCCATTGATTGTTGAGGTTATAAATGGCGTGAATTTAGGGAAATTGTCTGAGACTTTTCTACGAGCAGATAAAGCAGGACATGCTACTGATTGTTTTCCCCAAGTCCCCAATAGTAAGCGATGGTAAAATAAAACGATTCAATTAGTTTAAGCCGGCGCGGGTTTGTGTTTTTGAATATAATAGAGCTATAAAAACCTGCTTTTGCGTGTTCTCCTAATGAACTATATCGTTCGAAATCTTTATTCATTTCGTTAAACCATCTGCCAAAAGTAATATGACGGTTTCGCTCCCTCCCATCATTATTAATACAGATATACAAAATCGCAGCATCGTCCTGATTTTCAAAAAACTCCATGATCAAATGAATAATGGTATTTTTGATTTTGACGTCATGACGATGTGACTTGTTACCCTCTTTATTTGCAAAACCGAACGATGTCGCCAAAATTTCGTTTTGATTGCTGTCGATTAACGTAAACTCGGTAAAGTAAGCAATGTACACATCCCCATCGGAGGTGGTAAATTGATATCCGCCCCCTTTGCTTAAGAGAATAGTATCATATCGGGTTAACAAATTTGATATCTTTTAGGGATGATAAAGGTTGGCCATTTTGCACCGCTTCGGCAATACGCTCCTTATCCTTTATTAATTTGACAAAAGGGTTTACCATTTTTTTAGATACATCCTCGTTATAACGGATTTCGTCGATATTTTCGTTTTGCAGCTTCATTACCCAAATTTCAGCAATTATTGAGACAAATCCAAATCGTGGTTGACATTGGGAATGTGTCGTTGCAAAGAAAAATAATTTTAGTACTTTTGAATCTTAGCCCAATGAGACGCGCTGCAGCTATCCGGATAATTTACCCAATTGCTCTTTTTACATACCTGTTGATTGCTGCGGTGTATGCGTTTAAGTTTGAAATATCTTACAGGATAGTGCAAGTAAGACCTGAACTCGTAGCGGTAAGAAGTTTAACCACTAAAGAAGCCAGCGAACTCGACCGGGCTTATCATATCAGAATTACCATATCAACCATTTTTATCTACTTTTCGGTTTTGGTCGCACTGTTTAGCTATATTTTATTAAAAAATAATTTTTTTAAGCCTGTACTACTGCTAAAAGTGGCGCTGGGTATTTCCTTATTCGTAGCTCTGATACTGATAATTGCCAATGGGATAAGTTTTATCCCAGGGCCGCCTCCGCAATAGGTATGCCGCGTTGCGGCCCATGCCAATACAAAACGCTTTTTATTCTGTTATTACAACCTTTCTTCACAAATATTAAGGCTTCACCCTTAAATAAGTCAAATCGTAAGCGGTGGTCCAGGTCTTCCCCTCATCTATCGAAGTTTCGTTAAACTGCCTTACCTTATCAGCACCTTCATTATAAAACATAAAACGGCCGATCAACTTATGCCCCTGCGCGTCGGTAGTAGCGAAAGTAAAACGCATAGCGGTATCGCGGTATTCGCCGTCGACAAAATCCTGCTGGCCACCGGGGTACGACCCAATCCAGCATTGCCGCCATTTGTTGTTCGCATCAATAAAATTTAAACTTTTGCCAGCGCTGGCATTCCCCAGCGACTCCCAGTTCTCCAGCAGTGCGCAGCCGCCCGACACTACCTGCACCAGGCTGTGGCCCGCCAAAGTGTTGGTGCCGGTGATATAAACGTTCCATTTACCCACCCAAAAATCAAACACCCGGGCTTTTGGGTCGGCCATGCAGGGGTTGGCGGCCAGAAATGCCTTTTCCCTTATCTTTTTAAAATCTGCCGTGCTGCGGATGGCGTTAAAGTCCTTCAAAGTGTCCAGTTCGCCATAGGCAACATAACCTGATGCAATAGCGCTGTCGATGTTGGCCAATGCGACTGTGGTTTGGTTTTGCAGTGCGTTTACCCGTGCCATGCGCGAGTACGCTGAAGCTTTGAGCGGAGGTATAGGGTGATTAGCCAGCGCCTTTTTATAATCGTACAAGGCACCTTTGTAGTTGCCGGTATTGTAATTGCAAAAGCCAAGGCGGTTCCATGCCACACCGTTTGACGATGTATCGGTTAACAGCGCACTGTAAATATGTTTTGCGCCGGCCCAATCCTGCGCATAGTAGAGCGAATCGGCCTTTTTCATTTTCACGGATTGGGCGCTTGCATTAATGGATGACCATAACAGGATGGTTGAACAGGCAATAATAACATTGAGTTTTTTCATTTCTGTAAAAGATATTTCGCTAAAGGTCGGAGAATTGATCCGGTGAGGATTGTATTAAAGCGAAACCTCTTTTTTTTAATCGGCGGCTAACTGCAACGGATCGACCGGATTTCATATCTTAGTACAAATGATCAGCCGCCGAAAATCTCCTGCCGCCGCCTTAGCGCCTTTCGTGCGATATTACTGGTATTTCGAAATTGGCGAAGATGGGCTGCCCCTTTCCCAAATGAGTTTTCCGTATGGCTCGTTCGAGCTGATCTGCTATCTTGAAAATCCCAACATGATGCGTTGGCTGGGCGACAAAAATGATTTTTTTGAACCCACCGCGTTTTATGCAGGCCAGCTTACCCGCCCGTATATCATGACGTTCAATCAAAAATGCAGGTGTTTGGGCGCAAGCTTATACCCATCGGCGGGAAGCCATTTGTATCGGGCGCCGGCGCATGAATTCACTAACCAGCTCGTTCCCCTTGAAGAATTGGATGGCAATAACGCGCTGCATCAGCAATTGATGACCTGCGATGGTGAGGATGCCTTATTTGACTGCCTGGAGGCCTATTTATTAAAAAGGCTTACCGGCAAACTTAACGACCCCTTGGTGCATCAGCTTACCGGCCTTATTATTGATAACCCCGACCGTGAGGTTTTGAACCAGCAAATCGGCAGCTTCGGCTTGTCGCGGCGGCGGATAGAGCAGCGTTTCATCAGTTCAACCGGCCTTAGCCTGGGGATGTTTACCCGCAAAGTGCGTTTTCAAAAAGCCGTGCACTTGCTGGCAGGGCAACGCAGCGGACTTAAGCTCACTACTATCGGCCTCCGGGCTGGCTATTACGACCAGCCACATTTCATCAATGAATTTAAGGCATTTTCGGGCTTAGCACCCGGGGAGTTTAACACTACCGGACTAAATAATTTTATGAAAACACTGATGATGGTTGGATAAGTGACCGGGTTTAGGCAGGAGTGATCAGGCTAATTGCTTTTGCTGCAATAACTCGATGATGGCTGATTTCAACTGCTCGGCCAGGTTAAAGTTGGATGAAACCTCCCACGTTCCGTCGTGATCCACAAAAGAGCATTTGGCGCGCTGAAAATTAACATCGTACCTGATCAAATTCTTCCTTTGTTTAAATTTCTTTACCACCAGGTGGAACTGCTGGTTCCAAAAGGTAAAGCTGAGCGGAAAGCTGGTTTCGTTTTTCATAACAGGGCAATACTTAACAGGTATGTGTATTGTAAAACAAAAAGCGGCTCTTAATAAGCACTTTTTTGTTTAAGTAAAGATATAGAGAAATTTCGGCACAATTAAAAGTTAAATGTTATTTTTTTGTTAAAAAAAGGCTTTTTTTTGTGTTTCTGTAGGATTTTTAACCCTCTGGAGAAACATTTGTTAAAGTAGTGGTCAATTGAGTAACTTTTCGTCGCCGGAAAATCGACTTAGTGTATCGAATACACGATTTTCAGAAAGGCTGGCGCCTCTCACAATAGGCTCGATACTAAGGTTGGCGGGTGTCTTTTTTAGCGGCTTGCGCTAAATGCCCGGATAAATTAACCGCAGCTTTTCAACCGAATATTTCTACAGGATTTATTTGCAAAAAGTCCTGCCAGGGGATACCGCTATTCCCGATCAGCAATACTTTATATGGTGTATACCTGTTTTTAAATGCTGTCATTCCAAAAGTATTCCCGGCCGTACTGCTTTTTACTTCCAGTCCTATCAACTTGCCCCTTTTCTCCAAAACAAAATCTATTTCGTCATTCCGATGCCGCCAATAATATACTTTAAAATTTTCCGTCAGCGAATAGTTAACTAAATGCGCGCCGACAGATGATTCCACAATACGGCCCCACTGCACGGGTTCAGTAACAATTTGTTTGAAAAACTCATTCCGTTGCGCACTGAGCAGTGCCGTATTATGCACCTGAAACTTCGGGCTCGATCCGCGTTTGCGGATAACGTCATTTGCATAAATCTGCAACCCGGAAAGCAAACCTGCTGTATCCAGTAAACTAAGGTAATGCGATAAGGTAGTCGTATTTCCCACATCCAGCAATTGCCCCTGCATTTTACTGTACGAAAGTATTTGCCCCGAGTACAGGCAGCCTAATTCAAACAGCCGTTTCATTAATGCCGGTTTATCCACCCGGGTAAGCATTAATATATCTTTTGATATGCTCGTTTCAATCAATGAATTATTAATATACTGTTTCCAGCGTTCCTCATCACTTATCAGCGATGCCGAGCCTGGATATCCGCCAAACCAGGCATATTGGTCAGCGCTCCAGCCAAATGCCTGCTGCATTTCGCCGAAACTCCAATGGCCTAAATAGGTGGTTTCAAACCGGCCTGTTAATGATTCCGTCAATCCTTTTTGCAGCAGCAATCGCGAGGAACCGAGCAGGATCACTTTTATGTTCGTGCTTTTACGTGTGTCTTCGTCCCACAAACGTTTTACAGTTTCGCTCCAATTGTCAATTTTTTGAATTTCATCTATCACCAATAAAAATTCACCGGCTTCAATTGCCGCCATTTTCAGCCTTGCACTTTCCCATAATTGCTCCAGCCAAGCTGCGTTCGAAGCCGGTATTGCGTCAGCCGATTCAAATACATAAGGTATCGTTATTTTTTTTAACAGTTGGGTGATCATCGTAGTTTTACCCACTTGCCGCGGACCGATAATGACCTGCATAAACCGTCGTGGTTCATTCATTCGCTTTATAAATAGCTGCAACACAGAACGTTCAAACATAGTTTACATTTTACTCAATACGTTGAGTAAAATTACTTAATATATTTTATATACAAGTTTATTATTAGAGAACTATCTGTGTCCGCAGGGTTTCGCGAAAAAAGAAATAGCTTATTGAAATAGCTTTCGTCGAACGAAACTAACGTGGTGTATCGAAAAACAATTTATAGGAAAAATTGGGGGCCTCAAACCAGCGCAACCAGCCATTTTTTATTAACACAATTTTTTTACTACTTTTAATTCGTTAAACCGGGCGCCCGAACCATTACGTTTGTAATATGCCCTAACGTCACAAAAATGTATTCAAAACCTATCTCATTAATATGAAACGCAGAGAATTTTTATCAAAAACCGCATTGTTCAGCTTGTTGCTGGCCGGGCTTAATCCGCTTAATGTTTTTGGCTCCGGGTTTAATAGCGCCGATGACAGCATACCTGCCCTAACCGCCCTTGGCGCGCCGCTGGCTTCAAAATTTAAGGAGTTGTTAAAGTGGCTGCAGGATAACGGATGGATAGCATATCTGAACAAAACGTTATCGTTAAACATCGACGCGGCCGACGCGGACATTAACCATTACCTGCAAAAACAGCAGTTTGCAAAAGTGCATGGCTTTGATGATTTTGCCGGGCACAGGTTGATAGAACCAGGTTACCCTGCGGGCAGTCTTTTGTACCATGCAATTGCCAGTCCCCGGGTAAAGCCGCCGGGGTTCGCGCAGCAGCAGTATCCCGGCATTGCGCAGTTGGACGTGCTGGAAAATATTATTTACGGCCTTAAAGCCATGGATGGCGAAGATTGGAACAATATGGTGCTGGCCGTTTTTGCTTACGAATACCGGCCGGCGTATAAAACGCCGCACCACCAGTATGCCGATATGGTGTTTTCGCGGACGGGTATTGCCAGAATTGGCGAGTACGATATGAATTACGATGCCGTGAGTCGCTGTTTTATCAACAAACCCGTAGTTGCCGGCAAAACAAAAAACGTAGCGGTGGCGCCTGCCAGGTATGGCCTGTTTTTAGCCAAAAAAGTAACCGGCGAAACGGGGATCTCCCTGATGGGGAAAGCGACCGATGGTAATGACCCGTCGCGCTCATTTTTGCAGCCGGTGCGCAAAATTTTTAGCGACGATACGCTGATCAATGTAAACAAGCTTACATTCAAAGAATACCATATCAGCGAAAAACTGTATAGCCTTGTAAAACGATCTGCTAATGATTTTGATAACCCGGTGGACAAATCGGGCAAACCGAGATTCGATATCGAAAAACCGCCTTTTAAAGTCGAATCCAGTCATTCGGCAAATCTTGTAAAAAGTGCTGCCATTGGGTCTTCTGTATTGATCACCTCGGTGCCGGCCCCGCTGGTACGGCTGGCCGTTCAAAACAATCAACGCATATTTTTGAAAGTAACAAAAGACGACGAAGCCTATTTTTCGGCGCTTAACACGGCACATGTGGGCGATGAAGAAGTGCTCGACATTCATCCTAACCCACCTGACGATATTGTAAGGGAGGTGAATGATTACGCGGTACCAAGGAACGTGCCCATGTTTGTAAATATCAAATACATGCAGGATAAAAAGGATCCTTCAAAACTGATCCACCTGGACACGACGATGCGTGATGGCCATGTGTTCGACAATTATAAAGCCGGGTTATTTGAAGACAGCATTTGCGATGGCTGCGTTACGGTTGACACCGCTTTATGGACCAGCAATACCGTGCCACATGCTGTTTTAAAAAACTGCCTCCCGGCCTTTTCAATTATTACCGCACCTGATTTTTTCCCGCTCGTCGACCCTTTTGACCTGCTGGAATTTGACCTTGCCGCCACACCAAAAGAAACCAATTTTTTTGAAGGCGGCCTTTACAGCCTTTGCTCCGAACGCACCGCGCCCAACCAGCGATTGGTTAACCCGGCAACCGGGAAATCGGCATTTGATGTTAATATGCCTAATAGGGCGGATACGTTTACTGCGGTTTTGTGCGAAGATATAGGCGAAAAATCGAATTCGGGTGATTTTAGCCAGCCTGCCGACCGGGACTACCAGGCAACCAGTTTTTTGCCGGATGTATGCTCGGGCATATTTGCGCCTGGCTGGGATATTACCTATGCCAATGATAAGCCTCAGCGGGATATGTACGGCCAGGATGAATACAAAAAGAAAGACAGCTATTTAAGCACCCGTGGCCTGGGTTCGCCGTTTGCCGAGGATATGAAGCTTTGTGCGGCGATGGATGGCATGTGGCCGGCGGCCTCGCCGGACGCGGCGCGTACCTACCAGGGTTCGCTGGATGTAGATTATCGCAACCCGGCATCCATTCCTTTACTGGATACGGAGATCGGCCTGCATAAAGAGTCGCCTGCCTGCGCGGAGCTTAAAATACCCGAAAGTTTGGGATGGGACGGTGAACAGGGGCCCTTCCTGAAAAGAAAGGATGACCGCGTTTTGATAAATTTTACCGACCTGGCCAGCGCCGATTACATTGAGAATGCGATGGAGGGTAAATTGAATATGAGTTTGCTGCGCGAGCTGACGAGCGCTGAACTGCGGGCGCGAATGGCCTGTTTAAAGTTGTGCATCAAAAAGCTGCCGCAAATTGATTTCGATCAGCATCAGGTTGAGCCGGAAAATGGTAAAAAGATAGTCGGCTTTACTGGTTTGTGGCTGGTAAGCGCCGAAAAGGTAGCCAATTGGGGCCAGGGCGCAAAAGGATTAGGGATACCGCCCGACCTGGCCGGCAGTACTGCTAACTGGGCCACCATGGGCCGGATAAGTGGCTCAGGGTACCTTTACGTTTTTGTAAGCATCACCAAACCCAAAGACTATTGGGCCGACCGGCCATCGCGCAAGCGAAAACTTCAGTCGTGCTCAAAAATATACGTATGCCAGGTTAACGAACAGCAAATAGCCTGGACCGAGTTGCCCGCCACCGGAGCCGTGCAGCCGCAGAGCCTGACCTGGCACAGCTAAAACCAGATGGAACAGGCTGATGTGATAATAATAGGTGGCGGCCCGGCAGGCATTGCAGCTGCAATTTCCTGCGCACAGGGTGGCGTGAGATCATTGCTGGTTACGGAGCGCCCGCAACAGCTACCCGCCAATTATAATGCAGCTGCCGAGCCGCTGCAAAGCCTGCACCCCGGCGTGCAAAGCCTGCTTAGCCAACTGCAACTCCCCGACGCTATAACCCACGCCGCCAGGGGAGTCTATACCGGGATTAGGACCGGCGACACCGCTACCCCGCTAAGTACCGTACCTGGCGAAGTTTGGACAGGTAGCCACATTGCGCCAACTTTATTTACCGCTTCCTGCATTCAAACAGCACAACAGCTTGGGGTTAAGGTGCTTTTTGATACAAAAGTTACCGATATCCTGCTGGAAGATGGAAAGGTATGCGGGATAATACTGGCCGGCGGGCAGCAACTCAAAGCCGGCTATGTGATCGATGCCAGCGGTCATAAACGGTTTGCCGGCAAGTATTTAACTTTTGAGGAGCAAGCGCATAGCCAGCGCCTGGTTTGCCGCACAGGAAATAGTTTTATACCTGAACAGGATGATCGCGATAAAGAAACGGCGATATTCGTGCCTGATAAACACGGCTGGACCTGGGAAGCCTTCAGTTCATCCGACTATTATACCTGGACAAAGCTGACGGTAAAAAATAACGGCGACGTATTGTATGAAGAACCGACCTCACTGCGTAAGCCTGGTGAGCTGCGTGGCGGAGATATGCAGTGGCGGGTATTCAGACCCCTGGTATGCCCTGGCTTGTTACTTGCCGGCGATGCCGCCGGAATACTGGACCCCGCTGCCGGGCAGGGTATTTTGAATGGCCTGCTATCCGGCATCATGGGCGCCGAAACAGTTATTAAGTGCATAAAACAGCCCTTTGCAGCCAACTGGTATTTAACCCAATACGACAGCTGGTATATGGAACTGTTCAATAAAAAGGCAGAAATGCTGAAAAAGAAATATGGTGAATTGGGGATATCAATAAATTGATAGGTTCGATCTGTCGCAGGCGCCGCCCTGGCATACAGACTTCGGTCCCATTTAGAAATCCAGGTTGCTATATAATGCAAAACGTGCTTTTCACCCCTCTATTTACCGTAAAAATACGCTTCCGCTTATCAAAAAATTAACGTTAACTTTATCTAAATAACATCCAAACAGCGAGTTCCGGGTGTAATGCCTTTCTGATCTTAACCTATACGCACATTATGGATATCGTAACCGACCTTACCGCCCAGGCAGTTGCCAGCATCGGCATCATTCAAAACATCTGTAAAAAGGACCTGAGCCTTGAAGAGCGGGAAACCGCGCAGGAAAAATACCTTTGGCAGCTTACCGCGAAACTGAGCGTTATTAGCAGAGAATGTCCCCAATCAGTTGAACGCAGTATACAGGACGTGCTGTGGTGTAGCATCGGCGTCGAACATACGCAATTCTATAAAGATTGTTTTTTAATGCTGGCTCATGAGTTGCTGATATGGCTGGAAGCCAATCACACACCCGATCCGACAAGGGACGTCGCCAACAAAGAAGCCGGCCTGGCCAAAAACGGGACCTTATATTGCACGCCTTACCAGTGGCGCAATATTATCAGGGAGATATTGTATAGTAAACCTGCGTCACGGCTAACCCTTGCCAAAGCAATGCACTATATGCCGGTTCAAATTATTTTGTCGCTCGCCGGCAAAGATCTATGGCAGTCGGACCAGCGCCTTTACCAAACATGGGGCATATTGGAAGCAGATGGCTTGCTTAACCCAAAAGATATGCGCAACTATAACGATTGGTGGGCCAGCCCTTCTGAAAACGATACAGTTGCCCGTAAAGACCTGGCCCGGGTACTGCTAACAAACGATAACGCACTGCTCACCAGGCTTAAGCAGGAAAAAGTGCCGCTGCCATTTGAAACCTTTTTTAATGATGAACTGAATGAGGTGTGCAGAAGCCGCAAAGCCCGGATGAAGGACGACCCGGACAGCCTGGGTTCTTCACTTGGCATGGACCTGCTGGAAGGCGCCGAAACCGAGGACCCTTTGAAACGAGCACAAAAACTGGAACTTCATGGGCTGGCGCTCTCCGGCGGCGGCATACGCTCCGCAACTTTCAGCCTGGGCGTTTTACAAAAACTGGCCGAACAAGGCAAACTGCCCCGATTTGATTACCTGTCGTCGGTATCGGGCGGAGGATATATTGCTACCTGGCTGGAGTGCTGGATAAAACGCGGCGGCTCGGTATCAAAAGTAGCCGACCGTTTAAATATAAAAAAATCATCCGACCCTATGGGCGAAGAAGTGCGGCCCATCCGCTGGCTGCGCATGTTTAGCAATTACCTTGCGCCTGATGCCAGCATCATGTCGGCCGACTCATGGACCATGGGCATTACCTGGCTGCGCAATACGCTCATCAACCAGGTGCTGCTGTTGCTGTTATTGTGTACCGCACTTGCCGTGGTAAACGATCTTTCCTATACCTGGTATTACTTCTCTCACAGAGCAAATTCATACGATTGGAAAGTGGTGACAAGATGGAGCATAGTTATATTTTTGCCCTCGGTTCTCGCTATCGGCTTGGGAATGAAAACCTACGATACGGAACATGACGAGCGAAATCTTTTCAATTTTGGACGTAACCGTTTATTGTCGGTTATTTTGGTTATATGGACTGTTTTAGTGACTTATGTAATCAGCTCCTGGTTTCATATCAGGAGGGACCAAATATCATACGCAGATAAGCTAACGCTTCTTCGCCCTGCCGCAATAACCGGCTTTTTTGCTATGTTATTCATTGCGTACATAGGTTTATACCGTTTGTGTGCACAAAAACCACTCGAGAAAAAGCTGGTGGATGTAGCCATCGTATGCTCATCGGCAATTGCTGCCGGCGTAGCGTGGCTATCCCTGGCGGGCGTGTGGCAACTGTTCAGGTACCTGCGGCAAGACTGGGTGTTTATATTAGGGCCGCCGTTGATACTGGAGTGCATTAGTGTGTGCGTAGTTATCCGCATGGCTTTGATGGGAAAATTGTTTCCTGACGAGCGCCGCGAATGGTGGGGCAGGATGGGCGCTATTACGCACCGCGCCATGCTGATGTGGATATTGATCACCTTCAGCGCCAGGGTTCTTCCCCATGAATTTGCGGTATTCTGTAGCCAATTTAAAAAAGGGTTTGACATTAAGACGATTTTAGGCGTCAGTTGGGCAGGTGTCGTAGGATCGGCCGTGAAACTGGCTTATCAGTCAAAAGACGGATCGGGTAAAAGCGATTCCAATACACAGATGATACAGGATATTTTTGTGCGCGTGGCGCCCTATATTTTTATGATCGGTTTTTTGATCATCGGCGCGCACACTTTTTCTGCCCTTTATAACCTTATACCACATCCCCAGAAAGGGAAGCTTGACCCTCTTAACTATTTCTGGGTAACCCTGGTTCTGGCGGCAGTCACCTACCTGTTTAGCTGGCGTGTTGGCGTAAACGAATTTTCGCTGCATCATTTTTATCGCAACCGTTTGGTAAGGGCCTACCTCGGCGCTACCCGGAAACGGACCGACCGCGACAAAACGGTAAACAACTTTACCGGCTTCGACAAAAATGACGATATAAAACTCTCCTCGTTTGTTAACACGCAAAAGGACGACGCGTATATCGGCCCCTACCCCATCATCAATGCTACCCTGAATGCAAGCGTAATTTCAGAACTGGACCGGCAGGACCGCAAAGCGGAATCGTTCATCTTCTCGCCCCTATATTCGGGTTTCGATTTCAGCCCCACCCGCTCGGCCGCGTATGCAAAAGATAAGGTGTACGAATACGGCTACAGGCCCACGGCTGTTTACGCGTACGAAAATGGGCCGATGATCGGAACAGCCATGGCTATTTCGGGCGCGGCGGTTAGCCCTAATATGGGCTACCACTCGGCGCCGGCAACAGCCTTTTTGCTTACCATGTTTAACGTAAGGCTGGGCTGGTGGATGGGCAACCCGAGGCGAAGCACCTATAGATACTCCGATCCCACCTCCGGCGTGGCCTACCTCATCAGTGACCTGGTGGGCAATTCAGACATCGATTCCCGGTTTGTATGCCTGTCGGACGGCGGGCATTTTGATAACATGGGCCTGTACGAGCTGATCAGGCGCAGGTGCAGCTTTATTATGCTGGTTGATGCCGAGGACGACCCCGGCAACAACTTCGAAGGCCTGGCCAACGCCATCCGCAGGTGCAGGATAGACTATGGCGTGGAGATCGTGATCAATACCAGCCAGATCAGCACTAAAAACCCCGGTGGCTTTAACTCCGCACATGCCATTACCGATGGAGAGATCTATTATCCCGGTGATAAAAAAGACCATCCGTCTGGTAAAATCACCTACATAAAAGCCGGCCTCGTTGGCGACGAAACCACCGACATTTTAGAATATCACAAAAAAAATAACTTATTCCCCCAGCAGCCTTCCAGCGACCAGTTTTTTACAGAGGAGCAATTTGAAAGCTATCGGAAACTGGGGTATTTGAGTGTGCCATGAATGGGTAGTTAAAGCGCGCTTTCCCCTTTGAGGTATTTGCACCATTGGTGGAGCGTTTGTTAAGTTTGTAAAGATGCAAAATATGGCATCCCCGGCTATAAAGAGCTTTGTTCGACACTGGATCTGCTTACGGGAGAATCAAAAAACAAACTCGGGCGCTCCCGGTTATTGCATCGCTTTCAAAGTCTCCTTTAGCTCCTTCACGGCATCGGTACTGCTTTTTGCCGAGCTGAAGATATCCTGAGAGCTGATATCCGAATCATAATATTCCGCATTAGCTTTCTTGTCGATCCCCAGGTTTGAACCATTGATGCTGATCCCGGCAAACAGGCCACGGCTGCGCGAGTAGGAGTAAACTTCGGCCTCCAGCTTATAATCGGTATTGGCGGATGTGCTGCGACCAACCGGACCGGCCGCTGCGGAAGCGTCGCCGCCAATGGTGAAATCGCCTTTGTTAACCCTGGTTAGCACACCCTTATGACGAAAAACCAGCACCAGGTCGATAGATTGCACGCCCACCTGCAGGCCAAAACTGCCGCCGGTGAGGGTAATAAACACAGGGTCGCTCCAGGTGCCATCGTCCAGCTTAACCAGGGCAATACCCCTGCCGCGTTTACCACCCGCTACAAAGCCGGCGTTCAATAGGTTAGGGATGATCACCACACCCTGGCACTCTTTTATCAGGTCGTGCGGGATGCTTTCTTCCATTTGGGTAAAGTCCTTAAGTACGTTGATAGAACTGTGTATGCGCTCGGTCTCCTTGCTGCCGTCGATGGTGGCAGAGGTAGCAATAAACAGGATGGTTAACAAGGCGGGTAATAGCAAAACTTTTATCGTTTTCATAGGTGTTCGTTTTTAAAAATTGCGGCAAAAATAAAATGTGGCCGCTATTTTACAACCTTAAAAACGCCAACTTGTTTATTTTATTGGGATCGTAGTTGAAGGGATAGGGTTAATAGCGAGTGAATTTTTTTCATTTTCCTATCTTTGCCGCGATGGATAAGCAGCTGGTATTTTCAATTGGGACGGAGCAGGAGTTCAATGCAGCGGCACTTGACATTTTCAGGCATCAGGCTAAAAACTGCGTTATTTACAAGGAGTTTATCGCAGGGTTAAATATTGATGTGCAAACTGTTAAGGCAATTGATCAAATACCTTTTTTACCTATCGAATTCTTTAAATCGCACGCCATATTGAGCGCGGCTACGCCGGCAGAGGTTGTTTTTACCAGTTCGGGTACAACCAGGATGGTCACCAGCAGCCATTTTGTGACGGATATAAGCTGGTATATTGAGAGTTTCAGAAGGGCTTTCAGCTTGTTTTATGGCGATGTGCAGCGTTATACCATTTTGGCGCTTTTGCCTGCTTATCTGGAACGGGAAGGATCTTCGCTCATTTACATGGTGGATGATTTGATCAAACAATCCGGAGACCCCGACAGCGGGTTTTTTCTGTATGATCATGATAACCTCTATCGACAGGTAAAAAAACGACAGGCGTCCAGGAACCCAACGATCCTGATCGGCGTGACGTTTGCCTTGCTGGATTTTATTGAAAAATATACGCTGGATTTTCCGGAGCTGATCGTAATGGAAACAGGGGGCATGAAAGGTAGGAGAAAAGAAATGATCCGTGAAGAACTGCACGAACAATTGTGCCGGGGTTTTGGCGTAAAAGCGATACATTCAGAGTACGGGATGACCGAATTACTGTCGCAAGCTTATTCAAAGGGTGAAGGCATCTTCAATTGCCCGCCCTGGATGAAGATCGTTACCAGGGACACCAACGATCCATTTACGATAATAAACGCCGACAAGGCGGGAGGAATCAATGTGATCGACCTGGCCAATATTAACTCTTGCTCGTTTATAGCCACCCAGGACCTGGGTAAGGTTTATGCTGATGGTTCCTTCGAAGTATTGGGCCGATTTGACAATTCCGACATCCGTGGATGCAATCTACTGATCGCCTGATTGACACTAATTTCACGAATGAATTCTAGTTTCACGAATTAAAAGAAACGACGATCAATTAATTCGTGTAATTCGCCACAAATCGTAAACATTCGTGTTATATAATATTGCTATTTTTGCCTCCACAATCGAAATAACAACATGATAGAAAAATTTTTGACCGAAGAACAGGACCCTAAAGCAGTCGAAAAAATTTATTTGCGCCTTACCGATCTATTAACCCATGGTGAGGAGATCATATACATTGCGGTGCAAAAAAAGCCTATCGTAAACCTGTTTCCCGATTGTGTCGCCCTGACCAGCAAACGCGTTTTGTTTTTCACGCCGGCAAACCTCGGGTTGACCATAAAATTCCTTGATTTTGTTTGGAAGGACATTGTGGATGTGTTTACCAAAGAGGAGATCATCGGTGCTATTTTCAGCATAAAAACAACCAACGGCGCCGAAATGGGTATTGACTATTTGCCAAAAGTTCAGGCACGCAAGTTATACCAATACGCCCAGGAACGCAAGGAAGCAGAACGTGAGGCGCGCAGGCTTCGCGACCTGGAAGAAAAACGTGCTGAATCGGGCGCTGTTCAGTTTGAAAACACTCCAAAGATCGAGGCCCAGCCTGTAGCCGCGCCGGTGGCTCCTGAACCGTTCGCGCCGCCTGCCCCGGTTGTTCAGGAGGCTCCAAAACCGGACGAGCTTACCGAAAAACTAAAAAAACTGCGGATGCTTTTTGACAACGGCCTGATCTCGCAGGAAGAGTACAATATGAAGAAACTGGATCTGCTGAGTGATTTGTAGTACGGAATAAACTGGTCGGCGTCATCACCGACAGTACAAAATATTAAAATAATGATCGATCAAAAGATAAACCTTGTTGAGCAACCTTATTTTAATGAAATACTGCGATCGATTGATGCAAGAGAATTTACTATCCCCAAGGAATACAATTTCGAATATTTTCCCGAGTTTATCGCCACGCAAGTAGATAAATATGTAAAATATTACGAGGATAACTGGACGCTTATATTTAAATGGGTTCCTCATCTTGCCGAGCCTCATAACTGGGCAAACATGCTGGAAAGTATAAAAAATCTGGCGCAATCGATAAAAGATTCGGTCGACCTGTATTTTAATGGTGATATTTTCAGGGCCACGCAGGTTTTCAATAATTCCTTAAATTTTATACTATTCAGGGAGTTTAGCCCAATTTACGATGTTCCCAAAAACACGGTGTTTTACAGGTCCCGCAGGGATGAAAAAAGGTCGTTTGATAAGGGTGATATGTTCCACGTCAAATTTGAAGAACGGAACAAAATCTCGACTAATCGTTATAGTATACCGGGTTTCCCTGCATTATATTTAGGGGAAACGACGTATGTATGCTGGGAAGAATCGGACCGGTACCGGTTAAGAGACTTGTGGTTTTCGAGGATAGAAAACAAGGAAGTATTAAGAGTAATTAAAATTCAGCGGTTTGAGGACCTGCTGGATGAAATAGAAAAAATGGATAATGGAGATGATGAAAAGCTTAGCCATTTATGTAAATACCTCATCATTTATCCACTGATCATCGCATGCACAGTAAAAGTAAAAGAGCAGAAAAATAATTTTACACCTCAATATATCATCCCGCAGTTGCTGCTGCAATATATCGCAACGTTTAAAGATGCCGGCGAACGAATTGACGGGATCATGTATCTTTCTTCGCAGGTTGATTACTCGAAGATAAACGGCGTGAAATGTTACAATTACGTTTTCCCGGTTAAAACTTCATTAAAAAACGGCTTTTGCGATCAGTTATCAAAAACGTTTCATATTTCTGAGCCTACCTCCTTAGAAATAGAAGAAATTATTCATAATCCAAAATATCCCGAGGCTTACATACGAGGAGGAAGTTCAACTGATTCTATTGAATTATCTAATGGGATCCGAAGTGTTTATGCCAACATGTCTTTCGGCCGGCTGGAACAAAGCCTGGCAATGAAACCTGTTACGCCAGTGATCGAACCTGATGAATTATGCTAGGATAAGCCTTTCATCAAAGCTGAATGGTTCCTGCTTTAGTATTTTCACCTTTTCCATGCCCTTGTGCAAAGGGTTTACCAAAAAATTGAATTCTGCCGGAACAATGGCAGAGGGTAGTCGCAACATCAAATGTTTTTTGTCGCGCAAAAAATGGTCGCCTATTTTTTTTACTTCCACCGGCGGCGACATGTCTCTCCAATTTGGCGGCAAATTGCTGATATTAGCCTGCTCGATGCTGTCTTCAGGTACTTCAATTTCGACCAGGCAATAGTTGTCGGGGATAAAAAGAGGTTGTAAATGCACTAATACTTCCAATACGGCTAAAGCCCTTGATGAGGCCAGGTATACGCCGGGTTTGCCTTTACTGCTCCACCGGCCGCCAAATATCCGTGTGCCGTTGCCGCTAAGGTCATCAATGTAATTGCAATCGCCGATGCGGTAAAGTGTCATCAGGCAAAAATGCCGTGTTCAATACGGCCTAACTCAGTGAAAACCATGTCAAAACCTGCAGAGGTATCCAACACTGAAACGGGGGCCTCGCCATTAAAGATAAGGCTTGGCGCCTTTATCCATAATTTAAACTTATCCATCGAACCAAATACTTCCTGCCCGCGGGTGTATAAACGCGCAAGCTCAACGGCCTTTTCAGCGTATTCAGTTTTAATGATGGCGTCATCATCGTAACGTTGCAGCGTGCGTTCAGAGATGTGTAAGATAGTGGCTAACTCCTGAAAGGTTAGGGATATTTTTTTTGCCAAAGACAACAAAGCTCGTTTTGAAAACCCTTGCCGGGCAAGTTTTACGATATCCCAATCACTTGAAAAGTTGTTTTTGGGGCCGCCAAGGAGGCTATAAAAAGGGTTTAATGAATTGCCGGTAACATAAGCCACCATTGGTTCATTAGCTAAATTAACATCCTCAACTTTATTTTTGTGCGACATATATACAAATATATGTACCATTTGTCGCACTTACAAATTATTCGGCAATAATTAAAAAATAATTTCTTCTGCCTTTTTGGGCTACAAGATATTTGCCGTTTATCAGGCTGTCAGCGTCATAAACAGACTCGGCAGAGGCAATTTTTTCTTTGTTAATAGACGCCCCGCCACCCTGAATCATCTTTTTTGCCTCGCCCTTCGACGCAAATACGGATGTGTGCACAGCAAGCAAGTCGGCAACATTTATGCCTTTTTTCAATTCATCCAACTTCACAGAATAGTTTGGTACGCCCTCGAATAAGCCAAGCGCTTCAGCATCGCTCAATTCATTTAAAAACTCAATTCCTGTGTTGCCAAAAAGAAACTCTGACGATTTTATTGCCTTTTCGTACTCCGCTTCACCGTGTACACGAAGGGTAACGTCCTTAGCCAGCGCTTTTTGCAGCGTACGCAAATGCGGCGCGGCATCCTGTTCAACTTCTATCGCTTCGATTGAGGCTTTGTCTAAAAGTGTAAAAATCCGAACATAAGTTTTTGCGTCGTCGTCGCTGGTGTTTAACCAAAATTGATAGAATTTGTAAGGTGAAGTTTTCTCAGCATCGAGCCAAATATTTCCGCCCTCGGTTTTTCCAAATTTGGTACCGTCAGATTTTTTGATCAGTTGGGTGGTGATAGCAAAAGCCTCACCTGCGTCTTTACGGCGGATCAGTTCCGTACCGGTAACGATATTACCCCATTGGTCCGACCCACCCATTTGCAGGGCGCAATCATGGTGTTTCCACAAGTAGTAAAAGTCATATCCCTGTACCAACTGGTAACTAAATTCGGTGAATGACATGCCGGTATCGCCGCTAAGCCGGTTTTTTACTGAATCCTTTGCCATCATGTAGTTAACGGTAATGTGTTTACCTACATCGCGGATAAATTCGAGAAAGTTGTAGTTTTTGAACCAATCGTAATTGTTTACCATTTGCGCGCTATTAGCGCCGCAATCAAAGTCAAGGAATTTTTCCAGCTGGCCCTTTATTCCGTCCAGGTTATGCTGTAAAACGTCTTCGGATAAAAGGTTCCGTTCTGCGGATTTACCGGAGGGATCACCTACCATCCCGGTAGCGCCGCCAACAAGCGCAAAAGGCTTGTGCCCGGCCCGTTGAAAATGGATCAGCGTCATGATCTGTGCTAAACTGCCCACATGCAGCGAATCGGCGGTAGGATCAAACCCAATATACCCGGCAACCATGCCCTTATTCAGTAAATCCTCAGTCCCGGGCATAATATCATGCAGCATGCCCCGCCAGCGTAGTTCTTCAACAAAATTCATATAATTAATGTGCAAATGTGTCCCGTATACGGGATGCAAATATGCAAATTAAGGAATTCCCGCAAAGCCTAATTATCAAAACCATTTTTCCGGTTACCTACTGGCACATCTTGGTTGATTTGCAATTTGCACATCTGCATATCCGCACATCTGCACATCCGCACATTCGCACATCCGCACATCCACGCATCTGCATATTTGCACATCTGCACATCAAGTCCTATCTTGCAAAAAAGCCAAATGAATTTCCTCTCGCATTTTTATTTCGACCGGGATACCACCGATTGCTACCTGGTACTAGGTACAGTTATGCCTGATCTTTTGAAAAATGCAGATAAAAATGTGATCATTCACCCCGAAAAACTGGTTCACACCAACGAGGCGGTGAACTCGATAATCCGCGGCTGGAAAAAGCATCTGGAAGTTGATCGTTACTTTCATTCATCGGAATTCTTTCTGACCCACTCGCACGAGCTGAAAAAAAAGCTGCTTCCGGCGATCGAAGGCTCACAGGTAAAACCTTTCTTTTTAGGGCATATCGCCCTTGAGCTGATACTTGACAACCTGCTGCTGACTACAGAACAAGTTACGGCAGAAGGATTTTATGATCATCTGGATGGCTGTTCGGAATCAGTGGTAGATGAATTTTTAAGATACGCCGGTTTAAAAAACACAGCTATCTTTTTTAAGTTTTACGATGACTTTAAACGAAGCAAGTATCTATATACTTATTCAAAAACAAAGGAAATAGCCTACGCCCTGAAACGGATTTGCATGCGGGTTTGGTCAACGCCATTCACCAGCGAAAATGAAGCCGCCATGACGACTATTTTAATGAATTACCGGGTAAGTTTGAAAGATAATTTTATGTCGATATTTGATGAAATCAATAATAAATTGACGGCGTAATGTGACTCTTTAATTACACATCCAATGTTAGCTTAAGATGCCCGCCCAGGCCCTGCTGAATAATCCGCATAAGTGTGGAAAGGCGAATATCGGATGCATCATTCTCAATGCGGGATATGTAAGCCTTACTGGTGCCGCATTTTATTGCAAGTTCTTCCTGGGTCATTTTAAGTTTAATCCTGGCTTCGCTCAATAATACGCCAAGCTTAAAGGCCTCAAATTCCTGTTCCCATCCCTCTCTTCCGGGAGTCCCCGCTTTGCCATACTTGTTGTCCAAATGGTCATCCCATGAAGTCAAGTTTGTTTGCTCTTTTGTCTGCATAATATTCTTTTTGAATCCTTTTAGCTTTTTCAATCTCTTGCCCCGGCGTCTTTTGGGTTTTCTTTTTAAATCCGTTAAATAATATTATCAAACGGCCTTCATCAAAACAACAAAATACCCGGTAGATATTGCTGCCTAACTTTATTCGCATTTCGTAAATACCATCTGTACCTGTCATGTGACTCAGATATTTTTCAGGTACAATTTCTAATGTTCTGGCAAGCTCAATTACCCAATCAATCTTGTCTTGAACTTGTGCTGTTTGTACATTATAGAAATCCCAGAAGTAATCTTTATAAACAAAGGTCTTTCTTTTAAAATTCTGAGCCACGTACAAAGTTAACTAATCAGACAACTGTTTCCAAATGACTTTTTGAATTTTTAAGTTTATTTGTTTCTTTTATAATGAAAAATGATTGGATCGCCGTAAATTTAAAGTTCCGATACAAAGTAAACTATATGTTTTAGGCGAACGATAGCGATAAAAGCCTTTAAATCCCCTAAAAACCACCATTTTCCCCTAAATTAATTTCTTGCATATAAATTATATATCTACCTTTGCAGTCCCAATTAAGAAATTGGGAAAAGGAGAAAATTTATTTAATGGCAAAAAAACAGGAAGCAGAAAAAGAATTAAAAGCTAAGGAGGCTGAACTCGACGTAGTTACCCTTCCTCAGGAAAAAGAAACGATTGAATCGGAAGCGGATTCAATTTCGATCGAAGAGATCAAATCAAAAATTACAGCGTCGAACAACGATTTCGACTGGGATGCCGATGAAAAGAAATTCGGTAACTACAGCGATAGCGACCGTGAGCAACTCGAGAAAATGTATGATGGCACTTTTAACTCCATCACCAAAGGCGAGATCATCACCGGTACCGTTGTAAACGTTAACAACAAGGATGTGGTATTAAACATCGGCTTTAAGTCGGATGGTTTGGTATCGGTATCTGAGTTCCGTGATACGCCTGATCTGAAGATCGGCGATACGGTTGAGGTTTATGTTGAATCGCAGGAAGACGCTAACGGTCAGTTGGTGCTTTCGCGCAAACGTGCCAAAACCCAAAAATCATGGGAGCGTATTAACTCTGCATTGGATAATGACGAGATCATCACCGGTTTTGTGAAGAGCAGGACAAAAGGTGGTTTGATCGTTGACATAATGGGCGTTGAAGCCTTTTTACCCGGCTCGCAGATCGACATTAAACCTATCAGGGATTATGACGTTTATGTGGGCAAAACAATGGAATTTAAAGTTGTTAAGATCAACCACGAGTTTAAAAACGTGGTAGTATCGCACAAAGTGCTTATCGAAGACGATTTGGAAAACCAAAAAACCGAAATTGTTGCCAAACTTGAAAAAGGCCAGGTGCTGGAAGGTACCGTTAAAAACATCACCGACTTTGGTGTGTTTATCGACCTTGGCGGCGTTGACGGTTTATTACACATCACCGATATTTCATGGGGCCGCATTGAGCATCCGCGCGAAATTTTAGCATTAGATCAAAAGATCAACGTTGTTGTGCTTGATTTTGATGACGAAAAGAAACGTATCGCGCTTGGCTTGAAACAACTGACTCCTCATCCCTGGCAGTCGCTGTCTGAAGAAATTCAGATCGGCTCGAAAGTTAAGGGTAGGATCGTTACGGTTGCTGATTACGGTGCATTCCTTGAGATCATCCCTGGTGTTGAAGGTTTGATCCACGTATCAGAAATGTCGTGGTCGCAAAATCTTCGCAATCCACAGGAATTCCTGAAAGTTGGCGACGAAGTTGAAGCACAGGTATTGACCCTGGATCGCGACGAGCGCAAAATGAGCTTAGGCATTAAACAATTAACGCCTGATCCATGGCAGCATGCTGCTGAGAAATATGCCATCGGCACTCAGCATTTAGCTACTGTTAAAAACATGACCAACTTTGGCGTGTTTGTTGAACTGGAAGACGGCATCGACGGCCTGATCCACATCAGCGACCTTTCATGGTCTAAAAAGGTAAATCACCCTAACGAATTCACTAAAGTTGGTGAGAAGTTAGACGTGGTTGTACTGGAACTTGATGTTGACAACCGCAAGTTGAGCCTGGGCCACAAACAACTGGAAGAAAACCCTTGGGATACTTTTGAAACTATCTTCACTATCGACTCGATACATGAAGGTACCGTTATAAAAGTAACCGATAAAGGTGCAATTGTTGCTTTACCTTATGGTGTTGAAGGCTTCTGCCCGACCAAACACCTGGTTAAAGAAGATGGCAAGAGCCTGAAAGCTGAAGAAGCTGCAGAGTTTAAGATCATTGAATTTAACAAGGAAAACAAACGCATCGTTATCTCTCACTCACGCATTTGGGAGGAAGCCCGTGCCGAAGCAAGGGTACAGGAATTTGAGTCCCGTAAAAAGGAAGCAAAATCTGCCAGCAATGCAGTGAAGAAGGTTAAAGAGTCGGTTGAAAAATCAACTTTAGGTGATTTGAGCGTACTGGCCCAGCTGAAAGAACAGATGGAAGGCGCTGAAAACAAAGCACGTAAAGC
>Ga0206954_1011_pt1 | contig 58546 bp, 53 predicted proteins | sample Alteio_BWOrgHeat_37_FD_153250 | JGI IMG/M metagenome (GOLD analysis project Ga0206954, IMG submission 153250) | Enriched cells from forest soil in Barre Woods Harvard Forest LTER site, Petersham, Massachusetts, United States -... | ecosystem: Environmental > Terrestrial > Soil > Temperate forest >...
CTGGAGGGTGTCAAGCGGCCCGTAAGCAGCCAGCTTTAATGTGCTGCCGTCATACTCATAAGCATAATTGCCGCTAAGATGCACCTTTGTCGGGGTGCCGCTGGTTGGGAAGGTTTTATCAACAAAAATGATCTCCGACGTAAATGAATTTACACCGTATGAGCCGAAGCTGCCCGCATGCAGCGTGCTGGTGTCGCCGGCTACTTTATAACCGGTGGCAGTTTCCATAACCAAGCTCAGGTTCGCGCTGTCGATACGCACGGCATTGGTTGTAGGATTAACATGATAAAGTTTAAACTGGCCGCTGTAAGTGCCCGATACTGGTATTGGGGTGTTTGGAAGCACATCGTTTTTTGCGGTACAACCGTATAAACACACGCCTGCCATGATAAATAAGTAGAGAATATTCCTTTTCATCGTCAATTTGTAATAAGTAAATGTAGTTATTATTCTGAGTAGCGTACGAATTCTAAAACAGTAACGATACATCCCATCAAAAATTGCCAATCCCCGGCTCAATTTAATCGACTTTGGACTATCGACTTCGGACTTCAGACTTTCTTAGCTTCTTCCCAAAAAACATCCATTTCGGCAAGGCTCATATCATGCAGTTGTTTGCCGCTTTCTTTGGCTTTATTTTCAAGATAAGTGAACCGCTTTATAAATTTCCGGTTGGTTTTTTCCAGGGCATCTTCGGGGTTTATATTGATAAAGCGGGCATAATTAATGAGCGAGAAAAGCAGGTCGCCAAATTCGCCTTCCGCTTTTTCATGATCAATGGCCGATTCATCTTCTGCATTAAACTCATTCCTGAATTCCTGCATCTCTTCTTCAACTTTGGCCCAAACCTGGCCTTTTTCCTCCCAGTCGAAACCCACGCCCCGGGCTTTTTCCTGTATCCGCGAAGCCTTTACCAGCGCCGGCAGCGATGCAGGCACCCCGGCCAATACCGATCGGTTGCCTTCTTTTAGTTTGATTTGCTCCCAGTTGCGTTTTACGTCGTTTTCGTCATTTACATTTACGTCGCCGTAAATATGCGGGTGGCGGTTTACCAGTTTATCGCAAATGCCATTCAGCACATCGGTAATATTAAAATCACTGGTTTCCGAGGCAATGCGGGCGTAGAAAACCAGGTGGAGCATGATGTCGCCCAGCTCCTTTTTTATCTCGGGCATATCGCCGCTTAGGATAGCATCAGATAATTCGTAAGTTTCCTCAATGGTCAAATGCCTGATGCTTTCAAGCGTTTGCTTTTTATCCCAGGGGCAGTTTAGCCTAAGATCGTCCATAATGGTAAGCAGCCGGGTAAAGGCGGTTTCGGGCGTGGAAGCAAAGGGCGGGGGAATTAAGGGCATAATTGAATTTTAATTAACAGGAATTGAATTGACACGAATTGCACGAATTTTTTCGAATTGGACGAACTGGAGCAAAAATAGGGTTTTAAGCGGGAAAGCGCTGAATTTCGCTGCGCAATGAGATCGGATTTAATTATCGGGTTGAATTTTGAGTAGTTTAGTGGCATGATTAACCCAATGGCTGACAAAGCAGAAATGTTTTGGAAATGGTTCGCGCAGCATAATGGCGCTTACCTGAATATTGATGATTTGGAGGAAGATGCCAGGGAGCAATTGCTTGATGAATTATTAAAACATCTTCATGATTACTGCGATCAGCTTTATTTTGAAACGGGAGAAACGCCCGCAGGAAACCCGGAATTGATCATTACGGCTGAAGGTGATACTGATTTTTTTGATTGGGTTGAATGCCTTGTAGACAATGCGCCTGCTATTGGCAATTGGTCATTTATTGCATTTGCCCAGCCCCACGGTGGCAGAAACGTTATAAATTTTGAAGACGTTGAATTGAAGCCAGCCGAAATGTGGTTTTTGCCGTTAGAAAATAAAAACCAACCAGCATCGATTGGAATAAAGGTTTGCATGCCAAATTACGACGTGGTAAAAGGAAGCCAATGGTTTAAAGCGGCCGTTTATAAGGTTTTGGATACCGTTTTGGGCGAAAAATCATTTGCGCTGGACATAGAGTATGTAGGTTACGATAAATTGCCTGACGACCCGGCTGAGAAAGGTATGATCGAATTGGTCGAGTTGCCTGCTTACATTAAATGGAAGAAATCAAAGCTGGCTAAACCGTAATATTTTGAATTTTATCGTTTAGGTTTAAATTAACTTCACCGCCCGCAGCATCTCCCGTTTGCCCGGCGCCCCGGCTGCTTTTTCCACTTTGCAGCCCAATGCTTTCAATGCGCGTTTTAAGTTGCCGGTTATCGCGTAAGTAACAAACACGCCCCCGGGTTTCAGGAATTGAATACTGTGGCCAATAGCTTCTTCATTCCACATTTCAGGCTGGCGGACGGACGCAAATGCGTCGAAATAGATGATCTCAAATTGCCGGTTGGCTTGAAAATCGAGCAGTTTGCAGTTGGTAATTTGCAGGTGGCACTGGGGATTAATGGCGATGGGCGACTGTATTGCATCCTCATATTTTTTTGTAAAACTTGCCCATGTTTTCGGCGCGATAAATTGATCATAGCCTGTTGCGCTGATCATTTCAGGGGACAGGGGATAGGCCTCGATGCCAACATATTCCAGCCCGGTTTGGTGTTGGCTGCAGTAGTCAGCACTCAGCAAAAAATTAAGGCCGGTGCCAAAGCCAACTTCCAATATGGCCGCAGATTTGGCAGTAGGATGGTTTGCTAAAAAGTAGGCTAATCCCGAATTGATGAATACATGCCGGCTTTCCTGCAGCGCGCCGTGTGTGGAGTGATAATGTTCGCCAACCTCAGCATTAAAAATGGTGTTGGAACCATCGGCTGTTTTTACAATTTCAAGCATAATAAACAAATACCCCGCAAAGGATTAATGACAGCAACTAATGCTCGATTTTTTGACGGCCGATTTCCACAACAGCTTCACTCAGGTCTAAAACAGGCACGGCCAATATTTTGGCGGCAACAATGCTCGCTGCTGCGGCAGACCGGTAACCGGCTGCGCAGTGCACTACGATGGGTTTATCCTCGGGTATCTCGTCAACACGTTCCCGCAATTCAGGCAGTGGGATCACCAGGGCGTTTTCAAATATTAAATTATCCTCAGTTTCTATCTCATTGCGTACATCTACAACGGTATATCTTTCAGGATTAGTAGTGAAACGCGGTAAATTAAAATTTCGTTCCGGCAGCGGGGAGTATTCAGGGGCTGATATGCCGGCTATGATGTTCTTTTCATAGCCTATCTTCGCTGCTTTTGCGATAACTTTTTCCAAGTCTTCCAAATCATCAGCCACCAGGTAAAATCGTTCCGAAGGACCCACGATAGAGCCCAGCCAGGTCTCGAACTTGCCGCCGTTCTGCAAATTAATGGCGCCTTTTTCGTGCCCTTTCATAAACTCAGCATTCGACCGCGTATCGATCACCAGCGCACCCGCCTTAATGGTTACGCCGCCTTTTAATCGTGCAATGTGGCTTATGCTGCCTGCGAACGATGGCGCGCCTTTTTTATTCAACTCCACATCGCTGCCAAAATACTTGGGTACAAATGGCTGGGCTGCGATTATCGTTTTCACAAATTCCGGTTCGCTCATCAACTGCAGCGCATAGTTTTCGCGCAATTCGCGGCCGATGGTGCTTTCCAGGTCGGGGCTCATGTTTTTTCCGCAAAGCGAGCCAGGCCCATGTGCGGGATAAACTTTCACGCTGTGTGGCAATTTCATTAACTTTTCGCGGGTAGAATGGTACATCGCCTTTGCCAGCTCTTCCTTTTTTGCTGTAATATTGCCCACATTTTCGCGCAGGTCAGGGCGCCCAACGTCACCTACAAACAAAGTATCACCGGTAAATATTGCTTGTTCCCTGCCATCTTCATCTTCAATAAGGATACAAATAGAATCGGGCGAATGGCCGGGTGTATTGATGGCTTTAAGTTTAATGTCGTTCAATTGGATAACATCGCCGTCGTCAAAACTTTCGTGCGGGTACTCGGCGCCTGTCAGCTTACTGGCGTAGATCACTGCGGCCGTGGCTTGATGAATTTCCAGGTGTGAGCTGACGAAATCGGCATGAGGATGGGTCTCGATCACACCCACGATGTCAGCATTATGCTGGTTCGCGAAATCGTAGTATGGCTGCGGGTCGCGGGCGGGGTCGACGACGATCATTTTGCCGGTCCTCACAACCGCATAGGAAGCATGGGCTAAACCTTTATCGTAAAATTGCTGAATGATCATGTGTGGCAAAGATAATGTTATTTCGGATTTCGCATTTTCGAATTGCACTACAAATCCGAAATCGAAAATCCGAAATCCGAAATAAAAAAATTATTCTCCTTCTCTTTTTACCAGCAAAAACTCATCGCCATCCAGCGCTAAATAGCCATATTCATAACAAAAATGGTAGGTTTTGCCATTTTGCGTTTGATAGCTGCGGGTGTGGTACTCAAAGTCGAAACCTTTTGATGCTAATTTTTTGCGTGTTGTTTTAGTTTTGCCGGTTGGGTTTAACTCCTCCAGTATCCTGCGATTTCGTTTTAAAATATTATTAATATTTCGCACCAGGTTGTAGCTGCTGCTATTCAACTGGTTATTATAATTATTGCGGCACAGGTCGTTACAGAATTTTTTGTCGGCACGGCCGTGCAATGGCGCGCCGCAATCCAGGCAGGTTCTTTCTTCAATCATGCGATAAAGTTAAATAAAGTAATATCCGTTTGCAAACGTTTACAAATGGATATTGTCGACTATAAACGATTATTACCCGACTAAGCTAAAATTCTTAGCACAACTTTGCTTCATCGATTTAAAACAAAAAATTAAAAAAAATGAACTCATTAAAAAACAGCGTACGCCTGGTTGGCAACCTGGGTATGGATCCAGATGTGAAAAACTTTGACAACAACAAAAAACTGGTGCGCCTTTCCCTGGCAACCAGCGAAAGTTACAAGAACGACAAGGGCGAGCGTGTAACCGAAACCCAGTGGCACAACCTGGCCTTATGGGGCCACGTGGCAAACTTTGCCGAAGAGGACCTGAAAAAAGGCGACCAGGTTGCAATTGAAGGCAAGCTTACCAATCGCAACTACGTTGATAAGGACGGTAACAAACGCTACATGTGCGAGGTAGTGGTTAACGAATTTATCAAACTAAGCCCAAGGAATTGACCGGCATTTGTGAGTGGTTGATTAAGTTTGATATGTTGGGCTTTCAACTTACACCTTGTCACTATTTAAAACTTAATCAACCACTCACTTAATCAACTTAATTAACTTTTTAATATATTTGTTATGTACTTAGAAGCAAAAGAAACAGCCCGGTTATATAAGCTGCTAACCGAAAAGTTAGGCAACGATACTACCGAGGCAATGTTTAAATATATCGATAACAAAACTGAACGATCAGTGGAATCAACCATTAAAACCTTGGCGACGAAGGACGATGTCTCTGAAGTCAGAAAGGATTTTGCCAGTTTACGTAAGGAGATGGGGGATAATTTTGTGAACTTTCACAAACAGATCGGTGAAAACACTGCTAATATTTATAAAGAGATTGCGGAAAAACAGGAAAACAATGTTAAATGGATGTTTGTCTTTTGGATCGGTCAATTTGGGGCGACTATGGCAATATTGTTAATGTTGCTAAAAAAATAGCTATGAACGCGGTGAAACTATCCTTAAAAGACTTGGCTACAAAGGATGACCTTCTAAATGTCCGCAAAGAAATCAGCGAAGCAAAGGCTGAGAATATCAAGTGGATATTTATATTTTGGATAGGCAATGTAGGCGCAATGTTGGCTATAGCTTCATTAATTCTGAAAAAATAAGCATCCTAAAGTTATTACACTGTTCAGGCAGCTATATCACCGAGGCGATGTTTAAATATATCGATAACAAAGCTGAACGATCAGTGGAAGCAACTATTAAAACCTTGGCTACGAAGGACGATCTTGCAAAAGTCAATCTGGACTTGAGCAATAGGATGACCGATATGATTAAGTGGATGTTTATTTTTTGGATTGGGCAAGTTGGCGCCACATTGGCTATTGTATTTTTGTTCCTGAAAAAATAAGGCATCAGGTTATAGAACCCTTCGATCAAAAACAGGAAGCAAGAAACCGCTGGAATGTTTAGGTATATCGACTACTGAAAAAGTGGATATCTTCTGGTAACTTACGTGAATGCAGACCCCGGTTGCCTGTCTTTACTTCGAAACGCGAAACTTACAACTCATCCCTCAAATGCACCGTCTTCTCCACTATCGTATGGATCACGCTGTCTAATTCCTGTGCGGTGATATTCAGGTGATCAACAATTTCCCGGTTCATTGGGTTATCAGGGTTATTCCGGTCGAAAAGGTTGACCAGTCCCAAAATAGTGGCCACCGGCCTTCGGATATCATGCGAAGATATAGCAGCGATCTCCTGCAGCATTTTATTTTGCTCCTTGACGCTTTCCTGGTTTCGTTTATTCTCAATCAAAACCCTCAAAATGTTCGATGTACGTTCAATCATTTGCAATTCCTCGGCCTTTGGTTCCCTTGCAGTAGTGTAATAAATGGCAAACGTAGCCAGCACATGCGCGCCGTGCGAACTGATCACCGGTGTTGACCAGCATGCTTTCAACCCAAACGGGCGGGCAATGTCGCGGTATTCATCCCAAAGCGGGTCCTTGTCAATGTCGCTGACAATGATCTGGCTTCGATGATAAACGGATGTACCGCAAGAACCGGCTTTCGGTCCTATCGCCGACCCGTTTATCAGTTTGCAATATTCTGGCGACAGCCTCGGCGCGGCAAGGTGATAAACTTTTTCCTGCACTTTGTCCACTTCCAATACAGAACAGATCATGTCCGGAAATATTTCTTCGATGCCCTTCAACAATTCATTAATAGTTTGCGGGAGTGTAAAGGAACCAGAAGCATTTAACTCAAGCACCTTTTTTTCCAGCGCCAGGATCAGTTGCTGTATTTTTACTGAATTGATATCCCTTATAAAAACCATTACTTCATTCTTATGAGGGTAAATATTTATGCGCAGCCATCTTTTATAAAAGTCATTGAAATATTGGACCTGGGCGGGTAAATTGGATTTAAAAGCCGATTCAAATGCAGTAATTACGTCGGCCGGCATTCCAAGGCTATGGATTTTTTTTAAATTGATATTTTTAAGCTGTTTGTTATTTAAACCGGTAACCGCAAGGAATGCCGGGTTAAACGCGGTGATATGCCACTTGTTATCAACAATAAAAAAGCCTTCGCTAAAGCTTTGCAGGATGTATTGAATATTGTCGGCAAGGTGCCCCTGGTCGGTGCCATTAAGCTTATTGGTTAAATTGGTTCCTGATGCATAAACCAACTCGTCGGCCGAACTATAACACAGCGACCATTTGATGTTATAAAAACGCCCGTCGATACCTTTTATACGGGCCTCGTACCCTTTGATCTCCTTTTTTTTGATCAGCGTATTAACGAAATCCTCGCGTCTTCTTACATCGGCCGGATGGGAGAGTGCATTTATTTTTATGTTTGCTAATTCCTCTTCCGAGTAACCCAGCAGTTTCCTGAAAGCCGCATTGGTATGCCTGATAAAGCCGTTCTTATCCAGTACACAGAAAAAATCTGATGATCTTTCAAACAAAAATGACAGCAGGGTATCCATTATTGTATCAGCAAAAAAGACTTAAAACCACCGAGTACCAGAAAATAAACCCGCAAATAATTGATTAAGACTTAGGTGACCCCGCATTATTCCACCGCACTATCAATAAAACCAGTTGTTTTATCAAATGTTTTCGATATGAAACATTCGACAAAACGAAACATCTCGCAAAAAAGCCGAAATTTTATCGCTACATAAAATTAGCTATAATAAGCACAAACTACCAAATAATATTTTCCTATGGGGTGGTTGATGCCACGGGTAAAACCTTGCCATTGTAAAAACGCTGCCCAGTTATCGAAAAATCGGCAATATATTTCCCCATTTCAAATGCCATTACCGGTGATTGATAACCAGGAAAGGCTTGCTCAAGCATTTCGGTTTGTGCCGACCCCAATGCCAGGCAGTTTACTTTTATTTCGCGGTCGGCAAGCTCCAGCGCCAGGCACTCGGTTAAGGTGTGCAAGGCTGCTTTACTGGCTGAATATGCCGATAAGCCCGGAAACTTTACGCTGCCCTGGAAAGCCCCCATGCTGCCAATGTTGACAATATGTGAATTTTGCGGCATCAGATCGATCATAGCCTGGATCATGCGTACATGCCCAATAAAATTGCTTTGCAGCATTTCTACAAAATCAAGCTCCTTTAATTGCGTAAAGGGTTTGTTTACAAGCACTCCCGCATTATTGATCAAAATATCAACGCGGTTATCAAAGTTGCCTTTAATAAATTGTTTAAGGTCGGCATAATCATCATGCACAATATCAAAAGCCAGGGCATAAATTTCTGCTTCGGGATTAAGCCCATGAGCAATCTCCAGCAGCTTTTCCAGTTTTTCTCTCGAACGGGCAAGTGCTATTACTTTATGTTTTCCTGATAGGATCAGCTCCAGCGCGGCCTCAAAGCCAACGCCGCTGCTAGCGCCTGTTATAATTATGTTCATAGGTCAAACGGATTGACTAACTCCACTTTTCCGTCTAAATATCGAAAGTCTTTTATATTACTTGTCATTAAAGGCAGATTTTCAACGAAAGCAAGAGTAGATGATTGCATACGGGAGCTTAATTTTGTAACGCCTTCGAAGGTTGATCGTTTCATCCACGATCAAATCGGTCAACGGAATGGTTCTTAATTCCCCGCAAATCGCAACGAGCAAATCGTTTTCTTGTTTGTCTTTAAAAGGAAAGCCTAACGTTTCAATTTTTGTTATAACCGATATAGCAATATCTCCAACTAAAATTCGCTCTGATTTTAACGCATATTTTGACAAGTAAACGAGAACGTTGGTGTCAAAAATCACGATCCCATTCCTTTCTCAATTCCCGTTGCCATTCAGATGGATCTTTAACGTCCTTAAATAAATCCTTTCCTTTGGCCTCTTCGAGTATTTGTTTTATTCTTTCTAAAGACGACTTATTATCTGCAACTGCATTTTCCGAAACCACAGACTCCTCTTCAATTTTTTTTACATATGACACGTCCTTAAGAAGATATCTTAACGAGACCGCCTGTTCATCTTCTATCGTAATTTTTAATATTGTCATATCCCAAGTTACAAACAATTTATCAAACCACCAATTTCTGTTCAACCGGGTGTTTAATTAAATACAAACCATCATTTATCAGTTTGCGGTATTCCGGCTCAACAGCAGCTTTTTGTTTAAGGAAGGCCCTGATTTCAGCTGCCGCGGCCGGTTCAACGTCCTCATGTTCCAAAATTTCCAGTATCTCCAGCGCACAAAGCCAGTCGTCATGATGGTTTTTCTGTAACGTAAACCACACATTGCCTAAAAAACCAAAATCTCCACCATTATGCCTGCGGTTTCGTACCTGCTGGTAAAGTTCGTGCAGTTCAACCGTACGCGCGTCGTAAACAGTATGATGTGTTTCGATGGTTGATTTATAGGCAATCCCGATAAATGCATCCTTATCTGCTGCGCCGCAAAAAACCGAAGTGATCTTTTCGCCAACGGCCATATCAAACACCCCCCATGCCGGATCAAACAATATTTTTCCGTTTTTGTCCTTCACGGTGCAATTGTCAAACGTCATCAGCCGCGTTTTTCCATTTGCCGTAAGGACACTTTTGGTTTGTCCGCTAACAGAAATACCGCTCTCAAACTCCAGTGCGGCTTCCTTTCCTTCGGCAATCCCCAAATAATCCAATTCTTCCACGCTAAGGTGCTCCAGCGGCATCGCGTGCCCCTTTAACTTTCCAATCGGCGAACTGTATCCATGGCTGTGGTAATCTTTGCCATGCTCGGCCAATTGTTTATTATCCATGGCCAGTGCCGAAGGGCCAGTCGTCCGGACGAAAACAGGCTGGCCGTTCTCGCCGGTTTCAAAATGGGTTACAGTGCCGGTAAGCTGCAGGCCGGAACTTAGAACCACGGTGCAGGTATTTTTGCTGTCGATCGCTTTTTGCAAACCATAAGCGCCCCCCACACGGAAAGACATCTTGTTGGCAAAATTTTCCAGCACATCGATCAGGTTTTGAAAAGCGGGCGTAACAAAAAGCTGGGGCTGGGCCTTGGTAATGTCATAAGGATAGTTTATGGCATCAATGGTATATGGTAACTTTTTGATATCACTTTTCATGCAGGTTACGCTCTCGCCTATGGAGGATAGCAAACCTGCACCATAAATTTTAGGATTTTCGAGCGTTCCGATCAGGCCATATTCAACCGTCCACCAATGCAGCCTGCTCAATAACGCCATTTCCGAAGGTTCTCCCATATTTTTCTGCCTGTGCGCCAGCAATTCCTCGGCTTTTTTTATCTCTTCTTCACTTGCATCCGGCATTTCTTTTAAGATGGACAAAGCCCGAATGGCCTCATATAGTTCAAAATCCTGTGCGGAAAACATAGCCTTTGCGCCGATCGAGCCAAAATAGCTTAAGTATTCGTGGTAATCTTTATCGGCAATGATCGGTGCATGGCCCGCTGATTCGTGAATAATATCAGGAGCTGGAGTATACTCAATATGTTTCAGCTGACGGATATCAGCCGCTATAACCAAAACACGATAAGCCTGGTATTCCATGAAAGCCGCCGGGGGTATAAAACCATCAACGGTAACTGCTCCCCAGCCTATTTTTCCCAGGGCATCGTTCATCTCCTGCAGGCTCGGTATCTTTTCAATAGTTAGTCCCGCTTTTAACAGGCCCGGTATATAGGGGTAATAAGCCACATCTTTAAGGTAGCTGTAATTTTGCCGCATTACATACCGCCAAACAGCATGGTCAACCGGCGTATAATGCTCGTAGTGCTGGTCGACTATAAATTGTTTTAAATGTGCGGGCAGCGCAGCAACCTGCGGGTTGCCGAAATCATTAAAATGGCTCATTACGATTAAATCGGTCAGTTATTGAAACGCAAATTTACAAATTTGGTTGTTTGCCTGCCTATTTTTCGCCCGCAGGTTTTAAACCTTTTTCCAGCTGTTTAGGGAAAAACACGTAATAAAAGCCGAATAACGCAACAGCCAGGGATATTAAATAAAAGGACGACGCCAGGAACACCCCCAGGTCGGGTTTTATCGGGAAAATTACAGGGAAATTTTTCGCAAGTACGGTAAAAATACCCTCGCGGGCGCCGGCGCCCCCGGCTGTAACCGGGATCAGGATACCAAATCCGGACACTAAAAAAGCAAGCAAGTACGGCGGGAATTTCAAATTGGTGTCCGGCTGTCCGATGATAAGGCAGATGACAGCAAGTACCTGGAACAATTGCAGCAGCAGTGCCTTGCCGTGCGCCTGGAAAAAATATTTAGTATAGTCGGCAAAAAATTTGCGGGCCACAAAATAGTAAATGCCCGAACCGGCCAAAAATACACCGGCGGGTAAAAAAAGATTCAGCTTTATTTGCGGCAAAAAGAAAATAAGCGCCACGACGATCAGGCCAATTGCCCAAAGCCCGCTGAGGCGATCGAAAATAACAGCCCAAAAAAGCCTTTTTAAAGGGGTTTTATACTTTTTGTTGATGAGGTACATTTTATAGCCATCGCCCCCAATGCCGCCGGGCAACAGGAAGTTATAAAACAAGCCCAGAAAATAAAGTCGCAAATTATACCTGCTATCGATGTTAATGCCAAGCGATTTGAAGAAGCTCATTAAACGCCAGGCCGAAACCAGCATCGAAAAAAAGAAAAACAGCATAGCTGCAAAATACATTTCCCAGTATTTGGGATGTAGCAACCGGTATTTTACCGAGTTGAAATCGACTTTACTGAACACCCAAATGAGCAGGGCCGTCGTCACGGAGATCTTAAGGATGATTTTAACAATATTCCAAAGCCGTTGCTTTGTGGTTTTTGGCGTTAAATTCTCTTCTGCATCATCCACGATGGATTGTTCGATGTTTGACATAGTTGGCGCAAAGCTAACAAAAGCGGCTGGTAGTTTTAGCCCGCCCTGTGCAAGAGCATAAACGATTTTACCGCTGTCAGTTATGCTTCTGTATTGCTCTTCTCCAATATTGCAAGAATTTTATCGAGCTTGTCTATTTCAATCGAGTTGAGCTTTTGCAGTAGTTGCTCAATTTCCACCTTTGCTTCACAATTTGTTTTAAAATCCGCATCTGCCTGTGCCCGGTCGCGCTCGTTTTGGCGGTTTTGAGCCATCATGATGATCGGTGCAGCATAAGCGGCCTGGGTAGAAAACACAAGGTTTAGCAAAATATAAGGATAGGGGTCCCAATGACCAACGATAGCCATTACGTTCAGGATCATCCATACTGCAACTATTACAGTTTGCCAGATGATAAAACGCCAGGAGCCCATGCCGTTCGCAACGGAATCCGCCAGTCGCTGTCCGAAATTTAATGATTCACTGTGATGCTGGTGCCAAGTCTTCATATCAGCCATATTGTTTAAAATTTAAATTATGCTGCAAAATATAAAAAAACAATCAAAGCATATTTTCTTTTTTATGATTGACTTTTATAGTTTAGGTTTGGGAATATTTGTTGACAAAGGTTGATCGGGATTTTGATTTTGTGTGATGAACGTGTGATAATTTATAAAAAAAATAATACAATATGCATCAGGAAATGATCCTGGAAACCATATCGGTAACAAAAAATTATTTTGGCGATAAGTCTACAGGCATAAATAACGTAACCATTTTCATCCCAAAGGGAAAAGTGACCGCTATCGTGGGCGAAAGCGGCAGCGGGAAAACTACGTTGCTCAACCTGCTTTACGGACTGATACAGCCCGATTCAGGCGAGGTTTTTTTTAAAGAAGAACGCGTATTAAAACGCGAGGAAAAGCTACAGCACGCCCACGAGGCCATGCGCATGGTTACCCAAAACAGCCGCGAAATGGACATGCATGCCACTGTTTGGGAAAGCGTGCGATCGGGCCTGAAAAATTCAGAATTGGGGCTTGATACTGAAAAACAAAAGATCACCGATTCGCTGAATATGCTGGATATATTTCAATTAAAAGATCAGCCATTCGGCAAGCTGAGCGGCGGTGAAAAGCAACGGGTTACAATTGCCAAGGCGCTGATCAGCAAACCCGAAGTGATTTTGCTTGACGAGCCCTTTAACCAGGTGGACGCAACCTACCGCGAGGGCCTGCAGCATGATATCCGCTACATCGTTAAAAACTGGGGCGTAACCATTGTACTGGTCTCGCACGACCCGGCCGAGATACTGTCAATGGCTGATGAACTGATCGTTTTAAAGGAAGGCGAGATTGTTGAGAATGGCCGGCCCGATGAGCTCTACAACTCGCCTAAACTGCTGTACACCGCCCAGATACTGGCCAGCGTTAACCAGTTGACGCCGGACCAGGCTAAAAAATTGGGGATCAAAACTACAAGAGGCACTGTTATCATTTACGCCGAACACGTAAAGGTGGGCAAGGGCTTCGGAACTAAATGGACCGTTAAACAGGTACTTTTTAAGGGCCTTTATGAGGAACTGATCATCCAATACGATAAGGTAACGCTGCGGGCCACCAACCTGGCCAAAGGCAAATACCCCAAAGGCAGCAAAGTAAGCGTAAGCATCGAGCATTATTATGAATTCGGCCGCTGGGAAACGCCGTTGCGGAATTTGCCTAAGGAAACGGATTGAGTTTTAGTTGTAGAAGTTGTAATAGGCTAGCGACTTTGAATATTTAGAAAACGCATAGAATAAATGGCATGACAGCTACGTTGTCCACAAAGGAGTACAAAAAGAAAATTGTCGGCACTCTCGATGAAGTACTTAAACCTGCGGGATTTAAGAAAAATGGAAATATTTATTCGTTGGTATACAGTGATATAACACATTTTATTTCGCTACAAAGTAGCATGTCATCATCTGCATCAGTTTTAAAAATTACGATTAATATTGAAATGTGTTCACTCCAATTAGCAGCTTTTAGGGATGACCGAATACCATTAAGCGCTTACAGGAATTATAACAGACGAATAGGAACCTTCATCGACGAAAAGCCGGATAAATGGTGGATGATTAGCAATATGCAGCAAGCCGATGACGCTTCCCACGAAATTCGTTCGATTGTTTCTGAGCAAGTTTTGCCATATTTAACATCAATACAAGCTACAGACGATTTGATAAAAATTTGGCAGAGCGGCAGGTGCGATGGGGTGTCTGTGCAAGCCAGGCAACATTATCTTAAGTTACTGGGCGCTGATTTGCCCCAATAACTATTCACGTTATTTCCCAACCTTTTCAACTATTACAACCTTTCCAACCCTTACAACTTTACTCCGATACTTCGCCAGGTTGATCATCAGCACGCTGGTGAGGATCACGGCCAGCCCGGCAATTTGGATCAGTGAAATATGCTCGCCTGCAAATACAATCCCCAATATTACGGCAATAACCGGGTTTACGTAGGCATAGGTGCTCACCTGTGTGGCCGGTCGCACTTGTAATAGCCATACATAGGCGCTGTAGGCAGCAATGGAGCCCAAAACAACCAGGTATAACACCGCAAACCAGCTTGAGGCTTGTATACTTTGCAATTTTGCGTTGTTAAATTCCCCGTGGACCAAAGCAGCTGCTATATAAATAATACCAGCAGCAAACATCTGCCATGCAGTACTGACGGAAGAGGATACTGTTGTTTTAACGTGTTTTGTGTATAACGAGCCGGTGGACCAGGATACTGAGCCCAACAGCAGCAGAAACATCCATAGCAGCATCGGCGAACCGGTCCCCCTGAACACGTTGCCGATCTGCTCACTAAAAAGCAGGATCACGCCGCCAAAGCCGATAATGAGCCCAATTATCGTCGCTTTGCTTTTAAAGTTGACCGGCCAGTTCCCTTTGTCCAGCACCACGAACCATATTGGCGCCGAGGAAACTAATATCGACACCAAGCCGCTCGGTAAGGTCCTTTCAGCTAAAATTACCATCCCTATTCCCACAAAAAGCAGCAAAAAACCAGTCACGGTTGCGGCGACGATGTCCTTCCACACAAATAGTTTCTCTTTTTTTACCGCACACCAGGCCATCAGCAGTAAGCCCGCGCTGGTAAAACGTAAAGCCCCCAGTAAAAACGGCGGCATCCCGCCCTGCTCGGCTATGCGGATAAAAAAGTAGGTAGACCCCCATACCAGGTAAACAATCGCAAAGGCAATGATAACCAGCAATGGGGAAGCAGTTTTGGTGGTAGTTGCAGGCATGATCTATTATTTTTCGGGTATAACCAATTGTTGTTGTTCTTTAACCGTCTCCAGCACGATGGTAGTGCGCGTGCTTAGCAGGTTGGGTATTTTGCTAAAGCTGCTGCGCATTAGCTGCATCAGGGTCGACGAATCATAGGTGCGCACCTTTACCAGGTAGCAATCGTCGCCGGCAATGTGGTGCACTTCCTGCACTTCGGGTATTTTGGCCAGTTCCTGTGCGGTGTCATTGCAGCCGGGGCCGTCGGCGGCTTTCATGAAGATAAAGGCCAGCATCTTTTGCTGCAAGGCATCCGGGTTAATGCGGATGGTGGATTGCAAGATCACTCCCTTTTGCTCCAGTTTCTTCACCCGTTCCAGCACCCCGGAGGGGGCCATCCCCAGCTCGCGGGCAAGGTCGGCGTTACTGATTCGGGCGTTCTCCTGCATCAGCCGCAGGATGTGCAGGTCGGTTTTGTCTAATATGATCTCTGTTTCGTTAATCATACGGTAAATGTAAATACAATATGAATTATATTCAAAATTGAATTTGAAAAAATGAATTTAATTCGACAATTGGGTCGAAAAGTCGGAAAAGTCAGGAAAGTCCGGAAGATTAATTGGGGAGAATGTGCCAACTGTTGCAGCGCAACACCGTGCCGAAAAAAACACCTGCAATACCTGCAACACACCCCCTATGTAAATCAGCTACTTAGGGCGTAAGCCTGCAACACTTTGCAACACTGACAGGATTTTGTCACCAAAAATTGGCCCCTTGCGGCTTACTGAATTTTAATGATTTTCGTGTTTTTTGACTTAGGTTGGTGCTCTTCAAGTTTAGGTATATGCCTAACAATAAATATCAGTGCATGCGCAACAACCTTTAACGCTTTTACAGAAAAAAGGACAAAAGGCTTCATTACCCGCCAGGTATCGCCAAGGGTATCCCGTAAGGTTACGGTTTCTTTTTCAGGGCGTTGGCCTATTTTCTTTTGATTTGATGATGGCATGGAGGATGGTTTAGTCAGATATAGCGTAAACCGTGCCAGAAGATTTACATTTCCGGTTTCCTTGCAAAACCGATAAGGTTAACGTCAACCAGCTCTAGCGATTTAACCATGTGCTCAACCGTGGCCTTGTATTTTTTAAAATGGGCTGTTTGGATATGCGATTGATACGCGGCTGTATCGGCGTATATTTCAAGTATGGTGATATGCGAGGGATCGCTTTTATCGGCCACGGCATAATAAGTTAACACCCCTGGTTCCACCCGGACGGCAGTGGTCATTTGCTCCTTTAACGCCGCGTTGTATGCCTCCAGTTGCGCCGGATCAACCTGGATCTTTGCCAGCCTGACCATCTGATGTTTATGCTGTGCCATAGCGGTTTTACTAAAACAAAGTGCGAATATACCGACTGCAATAATTAAAAGCAGCCGGCCGGCGCCGCCTTTCTTGGGTTGATGATTCATATTTTTAAAGATAATATACTTTTATTTCGAAAAAGGCGGCTGAAATCAAAATACTAAGGGCAGGATGCTTTTTGCTGTTTCCAGTCTTTCCTTAAGCCCTTTTTCGCTATAAAATTCTGCCAGCAAATTATAGAGACCAGGGCTGATTTCCTTTATTTCGGCCATCCGCTGTTTTGGGGCAGGTATCCACATTTGTCGGATATCAAAAAACAGCCCGGTTAAAGTGAAAACTTTGTTGGTGAGTATCAGATTTGCAGTGGTGGGGTCAGCGTCAGCAATTTGCTCAACATATTTCAGCGTGTCTTCTGCATCGAACCTAAACTGCCCCAACTGGTATTCGTCAATTGGTTTCTTGCCTTTGTCCAGCACCAGCTGAATTTGGTTTTTCAGCTGCGCTATCGTTCCGTCCTTATCATACAAAACCTTTGCCACCGCCCATAGTCCGGCGGCATCATCTATATGGCTTTCCCAATACGCTAAAGCGCCCCTGGCGGTCGTGTAAATAATTTCAAAAGCCTGCCCTTCATGGTATTCAACGGTCCGGCGGAAACCTTCGGTTAAAATTACCACCAAATCAACGTCGCTGTCCGGGCGGCTATTTTCACGCGCCTGGGAACCGAACATAATTACACCGAGCACATCCTTCCGTTGTTTCAGGTTTTCGAGAAAGGTGTGAGTTGCTTTATTCATTGTTGGACTTCACAAACGGGTGTTATTTATAACCGTAATAATCCTTGTCTATCAAAAGCAGCGAAAAATAAAGTTCTTTATTTCGATCTTCTTCACTTCTGGTATCTTCTATGTAGCGATTAAAAGAAGGAATGCCTGCTTCTTTGATCCATTCACTCTCTTCCTCCCATGCTTTTTGCCTAAAAGTGCTCAGGTTTTCAAGTATTGCACTCATTTCTTTTTTACCGCGTTCAAAAATTGCAGCTGGATATTGCAGAAATTCCACAACTGATTTTGTTACATCATCCATTTTCTTTTCAAACGCTGCAAAGCGAGGATACATCGCCTCAATTTTGTGTGCTAAGAGCTCTTTGTTTAGTGTGTTTGGTTGGAAGCCTCTATTATAACGGAAATGATTGGAAATGATCTCGCTCCGCCTTTCGTCGAGATAATTTTTAAACTCAGCCTTCAAAAAACTATATTTGGTTTGATAAGGGTCTTTTATGGAATGATATCTATGGAATTTTTTCGATATCGCTGGTAGAAAATCGGTTTCAAGGTAGTTTATTTCTTTCGTCGCCCTTTCAATTCCCCGTAAAATAATGTCGGAATTGTCGCTTTCGACAAGCTCTTGTTCATGTTCCCTTATTCTTTTATTTCTTTCATTGTTGTACGATCGCGATTGTTCGGGATTTAAAATGCTGCTGAATATATAAAATTCATAATCCCATTTTTCCCAATCCGATAAAATATTATTGAGGCTGCGGGGGCGTTGTACCTCTTCAAAATCAACTATTTTTTCAGCCTGTTCCGGCGTGAGCTTGAGGTCAGACCAGCGAATGAGAACACTACCGATCTTGTATTTCTTATTTTGATCCTCCATCTTTTAAAGGTAGCACACTTTAAATCAAAAAATAAATCCGAAATCGAACATCCGAATTCCGAAATCAAGCCATCTTCTTCCTCAGTGTAATCACCGTCACCTCCGGCCATATCCCTAATCTGCCCGAAAACGCCAAAAATCCAAAGCCCCGGTTCACATACAAATAGCGTTTTTTTTCATTGACAAGTCCGGCCCAGTCCAGGTAGCGGTATTGCACGGGGCTCCAGCGCCAGCCGGCCGTTTCCACGCCGAATTGAGCGCCATGGGTATGGCCCGCAAGGGTTAAATGGATAGTGGTAGGGTGGAAGCGCACTTTTTCTTCCCAGTGGGTTGGATCGTGCGAGAGGAGAATTTTGAAAGCATCCTCAGGCACGCCTTTCAGTGCTTTGTCCAAATCGCCCAGCTGTATAAATCCCCGGCCCCAGTTTTGCACGCCAATCAGGGATATTTTTTGGCCGTTTTTCTCCAGCACCAGGTTTTCGTCCAGCAGCAGGCGGTAACCCAGGGTTTTGTGGTGTTGTTTTAGTTTTTCCAGGTTTGCAGCCTTTTCCGCCTCGCTGTTCCATTCAATATAATCGCCATAATCATGATTACCCAGGATGGAAAACTGCCCGTAGGGGGCTTTTAACTGGCTAAAATGGCTTAGGTAAGGTTCTATCTCATAAGCCGCATCGTTTACCAGGTCGCCGGTGAATACAAACAGGTCGCTTTTTTGCGCTTTGGCCAGTTCGATGCCGCGCTGAACGGCTTCGGTATTATCAAAGCTGCCCGAATGGATATCCGAGATCTGCGTAATGGTAAAACCATCAAAAGCTTCTGGCAGATCGTCGAAATAAAGCGTTTCCTTATGTAGTTTAAAATCATATTTGCCCTTCAGCATTCCGTAAAACAGGCTGGTAAAGGGCACGGCAGCCACCAAAATCGCAATATCGCTCACAAACCTGCGCCGCGCAGGGAAAAACGGCGCCTTGGTTTTTTTCGTTGGTTTGACAAAATAACGGATGATGCCATAAAAAAGCCGCACAATATCACCGATGAACAAAACCAGCACAAAAAATAATTTCGAGATCAGCAGCACCAGGAAGATGCTCAAAATCCACTCGTGGTAAGGCTCCATCCCTTTGGCTGTCCTGAAGCTGCTGATACCAGCCAGCAGCCAAATTAAAATGCCAATATTTACCACCAGGTACCCAAACGTTACAAATCGTTTCCGTCTGATCGATTTCCATTCCCTGGTAAATGTTTTTAAACCGGCGAATGCATACCAGTCCAGCAGCAGGCTTATGCTGGAGAGGACGAGGACGAGTGTTAAAACGAAGTTGTGCATGTTTGTAAAACGTGCAATTTAGTAAAGGTTGGGTAATGTGTACGTAAAATTTGGACAGTGGACGCAAAACTTTGGCGCCAGGCCTCATAAATCCTCACCACCAAGTCATGCCGAACTTGTTTCGGCACCCCACGCGCTAAGTCTGCGCGCGATGGGTGACCCGGTGATAGGTGCCGACACGTTGGCTACCTATCAGCGCACTGCCTGTATGATGGGGTGCCGAAACAAGTTCGACAAGACTTGGTGGGGAGCGCAAGATTTGTCAACTTTCAAAAAGTTGACGAATCTTCTCAGCGCAGCTTGTTGTTCTTAAACGATAATGATAATTTTAGCGCGCTAAATAAACACACCGAAATATTCATCACAATTTATCACCTAAAAGCACAATGGAACAAACATTAGCTATTCAGTCATCCACACAAAAAATTTATAAAAGCAACGCCATCCGGGTGGCGACGTTCCTGGGCGGCCCGCTGGCCGGCGGCTATTTTATTGCGGAAAATTTTAAGGCATTTAACGAACCTGAAAAGGCAAAAAAAACATGGATCTATACTATCCTTACCACCATTGTCATCTTCGCCATAGCATTTGCCATACCAGGTAACAGCAGGTCGGGCGAATACTTTATCCCGCTTCTTTATTCGTGGGCTGCATATTACCTTGTGCAACACTACCAGGGCGCCGAGATTGCAGCGCACGTTAATGCCGGCGGCCAATTTTATAATTGGGGCAGGGTGGTTGTGGTTACGCTTATCGGTTTTGTCACCGTGCTGGCCGCCTTTTTTGTTTTGATGGACTCTGCCGGCTCGATACTGAGCAACGAAACCATAAAGATATACGGCGCCGCGCCAAGCGAGGTGCATTTTGATAAAACCAATATTTCGCCGGCGGAGGTCGACAAGATCGGCCAGGGCTTTATAGATAATGGTTTATTCGGGAGCAGTAACAAAGTAGCTGTTTACGTTAAAAAGAAGGGCAGCAGCTATGAAATTTCAATTCCCTGCAACGACAAGGTAAAGACAAATCCGCAGGTAGCGCAGGAGTTTGCGCTGCTGAGGGCGGGGATGCAGAGTAAATTTCCTCAAAATAAAATTATTTTCAACCTGGTGGTTGATGACGTGGATAATGTGGTGAAGCGGATAGAATGATGACAACCAGTTTTGCCAGCTTTTCCTCTTTTACAGCGTCTGGCTCTGAGACGCAACATTTTGCGTCTCTGAATAATGCAAGGTGAATACTATCTTTAAAAAATGCAAAACCTTAGCCCTGAAAAAGAACATTATAAAGAAAAATACCGCATTTCATCTGTCCGGATGGAAAACTGGGATTATGGCTCACATGGCTTGTATTATGTAACAATTTGCACGTTGAACCGCGTTCATTATTTCGGAGAAATTGCGCTTGAAGATCAAAACGGCCAGTCTGGTGGCGAGACGCAAAATATTGCGTCTCTACAGCCAACCGCCGTGGGAAAGGTGGCATATACCAACTGGCTTGACATACCAAATCACTTTTCATTTGTTGAATTGGATGACTTTGTGATTATGCCAAACCATATTCATGGTATCATATTTATCAATAACCCGCATAAAGAAATATGGCAACCCAACAAATTTGGCGTCCAAAGCCAAAATTTAGGATCCGTTATCAGAGGTTTTAAGGCATCAGTAAAAACATTTGCTACCGTCAATAACATCGAATTTGGGTGGCAGCCAAGATATTACGACCATATAATCCGTACCGAAAAAGAGTATCTTAACATTAAAGGTTATATTAAGCACAATCCACAGGAATGGTTGCTAAATGGTGATAACGAAGACAACGTTTTCCGGCTGTAGAGACGCAACATTTTGCGTCTCGGACCCTACTGATCGAATTTACCCTAAAGCCTTCATCCGTTCCGAAACGTGCGGTTTCACATTTTTTAGCCAATGATCGAAATTATTCTAACGCTTGCAATGGTTCCGAGACGCAAAATATTGCGTCTCTACGGGAAAAATCTGTCAATTAACCTCATTCGGTCAAATTCAACTTTCCAAAATCAACCTTAATCATCACTTTTGATTTGGCATTTTCCGGCCCTGCCTGGTATTCACGTACCTTTTTAAATTTGGCCAGTGTAAGGATCATAAACTTTTCGTGTTTCAGTTTCAATGTGTCCGCCGAAGTTTTCGTGCCCCTGGGCATTATCTTTAACTCCGGGTGTGCCGCCATCACCGAATCATCCAAACGCTGTGCATCGCGTTTTGACAGCTCCATGTTCAGCGGTTTAAATTTCAGGTCTTTACTATTGAGCGTGAATGAGAGATTATTGCGCGAAAGCTCAGCCAAAACAAGCTGTAAATTATATCGTGTATGACGGGGATCGACGCCCGATACATTTACCTGCCCGACGTTGCTCGTATTTAAGTTCACGCTGTCGGCCAGCCTCCCAAGTTTTACATCCAGTTGTCTGCCAAATTGAAATTGCCCGCTAACGATGCCTGTGATACTACCAATACTCACATGATCGAAGGTCTTTACATTCAGCATTCCCAGGTTTAAATGACTGATATGTAAATTCCCCTGCTGCAGATCGAAATGCACCGGCCCGCTCAAATTACCGGCGGTAAAATCCCCGAATTGTTCATTAATACGAAGCGGGCCGGCGTAATCGCCCATCGTCACATTGCCAAACATATTTTCGATATGCAGCGCCTGCGTTGCCGGCAAATAAACCTCGAAATTTATTGTGCACCATTTGGCCGGCAGGATGGTAAGGGTTATCGGGCGGCGATCCTTGCCGGTATCAGGCTCGTTCATCGCCCTGACGTGGATCGGGCTTCCTATTGCGGCCGTACAGCTGATGCTGTCGGCCACTTTTAAAAAATCAATATGAATGCTTTTGAGCAGGGCAGCCGCCTTCGCCGGATCCGGGGAGGATGTTGAGACGGAAACTTTTACAAAAATGGTTTTACGCTTCCACGTTTTTAGGTGCACGTCGCCGTAGTTGTTGTTGATCACCAGCGCGCCGTTTTTGGGTGCGGTAAAGGTTTGGTCAACTTCTTTTTTCACGGTGGTAACCCCTATAACCACTGTATTACCCTGGGCACGCGCGTCAAAACGCACAGCGATAAGCAGCAAAATGGCCAGGCACCAGGTACTAAAGCGTTTCATCATCCTTCCCGTCTTTTTGTTCTGCTTCATGTATTAGCTGTAGTTGATTGGCCAGTATCCGCTCCTGCAGCTGCAGGTTCCCGATCATCATTTCCATTACTTTTTTGCGGTTCACTGCGCCGTTTAACTGGCTTTGCAATTGGCTATAGGTGGCATTTAATGCCGATATCGCCTTTTGCGATTCGTTGTACAAGCCCGGGTCCAAAACCTTCAGCTGCTTAAACTGCTGCTGCCGCTGTGCAATCAGGCTGGCGTAATAAGCAATGTTTTGCCCGGGTTCCGTGCCGGCCGGGATTAAAACCTGGTGAGCCGGATGTTTTTTTGGCGATGGGGCCCGTTGCTCCGCATAGACCGTATCCGCCCGCTTTAGTGGTAAAACAACGGGCACTGCCTTTTTTATTTCGGGTTGATGGTGTGCGATCGTTACGCCCGGCCCGGCCTTCCGCATAGCCAGGTAAGTAATTCCTATGCCTAATACTATCCCCGCCGCTACCGACCAGCTCACCAACCGCATCCGCACTACGCGTTCCCTTTTTTGCTGCCGGGCGGTCAACGCATGCTCGATATTTTTCCATACCTGTGGCGATGGACCGTCTTTTTCAAAACGGTCCCGGTTTTGTTCCAGGTATTTTTCAAACTCGTTTTCCATTTTCACTTCAATTTAAAACCGATGCCGTCCAAAATCTTTTGTTTGCCCCGCAAGTACTGACTCCGTATGGTCCCTGATGGCACATTCATCATCCCGGCGATCTCCTCAAAGCTCATCTGCTCAAAAATATGCAGGTTGATCACCACGCGGTATTTTTCGGGCAAAGCATTCAACCCTTCCACAATGGCATCTAGTTTATTTTTAAAATCCAGCTCATCTACTGCCTGCTCATCCGGTTGATCGGCCAGGTCTGTTTCTTCCAGTTCCAGCCAGCTTTTTTGGTGCCGTTTTACATGGTTAATGCTTTTGTTGATCACTATCCTTTTCAGCCATCCGCCAAAGGCTTCTAAATTTTTTATTTTATCGAGGCTGGTAAACGCCTCCAAAAAGGCGTCCTGCATAATATCCTCGGCGTCGGCGGTATAAATAACAATGCGCAAACAGGTATGATACATTGCTGCGCTATACCTGTTGTACAACAGCTCATAGCCCTTAATGTCACCCCTTTTGCATCGCGCTATTAATTCAGCTTCCTCTTTGCCCAAGTGTTTGTATTGTCTGCCAGGTTTTTATTGATAAGTCACCACAGGGCCCAAATCGTTGCAAACAATTTAAAAATAAAAATACGCAACGGAAATGTGGATTGCGTGACCTGAAGATGGATTTAAAAATAACCCGGATCGCCTTACCCTCTTTGCCGCTTGCGGCAGAGAGGGTGGTCGAGCGAAGCGATGACCGGCCCAAAGGGCTCCTATGGAGGTGAGTCAACCGGCGGACATTACCGCCAATGCATTAGCGCCAATGTCCGCCGGTTGACTCACCCCGACTACGCTTCGCTGGTCGACCCTCTCTTCGCCTGCGGCGGAAAGAGGGTAACTACAAATTGTTGATAATGAAATATATAGTCTAAATTTAATATGAAATACCTGTTCACTACCTTAGCTTTTTTTGTGTCGATAACCCTGGTCCGCGCGCAAACCACCAGCCAGACCTGGCAGGTAAACGGCTCACTCATCGATTCCACCAAAATGCCCATCGCCGGAGCGCTGGTAAAACTAACCTCCGATAAAGGTGATACCCTCACAATAACCACCGGACCAAAAGGCGATTTTTCGTTTAAAAATGTAAAAGGCAATCGAATTACCTTAACACTGTCCTCCATCGGTTACCAGGGCCTTATAAAGCATTTTATACTCGATAACGACGCAAAGCCGGCCGATGTTGGCACCATTCTCCTGCAAACCCAAACCAACATGCTCGGCCAGGTAAATGTGAACGGTTCGGTGCCCGTGGTTTTTAAAGAAGACACGATTGAGTATAAGGCAAGCGCCTATAAAGTGCGGGATAATGCACCCATCGAAGACGTAATACGCAAACTCCCGGGTGTAGATGTGGATGCCAACGGAAACGTCACCGCCCAGGGCAAAGCAGTGACAAAAGTGCGTGTGAACGGCAAGGATTTTTTTAATGGCGACGTGCAATCTGCCACGCGCAATATACCGGCGGATATTGTCGACAATGTACAAATCATCGATGATTACGGCGACCAGGCCAACATCACCGGGGTAAAAACCGGTGACCCGACCAAGATCATGAATATCAACATTAAAGCGGATAAAAACCACGGCTACACCGGGCAGCTTACGGTCGGCGATGGTTCAGATGCCTTGCCGAAAGAGCCCGGCGTAAACAACGATAACCGTTATGTGGGCCTGCTGAACGTATTTCATTTTAATGGCGATCAGCAAACAGCTTTGCTGAGCAATGTAAATAACACCAATGTCAATACATTTTCGTTTGGCGTGCCGGCCGGGCCGCCGGTAGCTGTGGGCGCCATCGAGCTAAAGAAGGTTGCGCTTGATTTGGCGCAAACCGGCGGGGGCAAAATTTCGATAGGCGGCACAGGCGGCGGCAACTTTACCAGCCAGTCGGCCGGGCAAAATGGCATTACCGATACCCATACCTTCGGCCTTAACTACCGCGACCAATGGGGCAAAAAACTTTCGTTTTATGGCAGCTACAGTTTTGCCGATAACACCACTTTTACCAATTCAAATACGCTCACCCAAAACGCCACACTCGACGCAGCCACCACCGCCGACCAAACCAACCTTCAAACCGCCCGTAATATCAATCACCGCTTTAATGCTAATATCGAGTACAACGCCGCCAAAGCCGATTATTTTAAAATCACTCCGTCATTTTCCTGGTCCGGGAATAATAGCCATGCCTCCGGCGCCACTACTTCCCAGGCCGATAGCGGCTTAACAGCTGCATACAACGCGTTTAGCAGTAGCAGCCTTACCTCGCCAAATTATGGCCTTTTCGCGCTGTACAACCATAAATTCGGGAAACAAGGGCGCGATATCAGCTTTACGTTTACATTGGGTTCAACTAATACGCATTCGTACCAAAATCTCCTAAACATAGCCACCGCAGGCACGCTGGATGTACCTGCCAATCAGCAGATCACCACCAATAACCAAACCAATAGCTTTGGCGCAAACGCCCAATACCTCGAACCATTGGGCAAATTCGCCTACCTCGAGGTGGAGTATGCTTTTAGCCGCTCTGCAACCAATAACAACAAATACGCCGATGTGCTGGATACCACCCGTAATGTTTTTTACCCCGACACCGCCCTCAGCAACGTTTATAATTACACTTTCACCACCAATAAATTCGACATCAATTTCCATTACGCGCAAAAAGGCAAATACAATTATACCCTGGGCATTGCCGCCGAGCCGGAAACGCTTAATGGCAATTCCGCTTTGCTGCCCGCGCCGGTGCATACGTCCGCTTTTAATATTTTCCCGCAGGCGCATTTTTCATACACCGTTTCAAAATCAAAAACCATCAGCTTTAACTACAGCGGCTCGGCCGGCGAACCCAACTTTGACCAGTTGCAACCGGTTACCGATTTTTCCAACGCGCTTTACCCGGTGGAAGGCAATCCGCGGTTGAAGCCATCATTTACAAACAATATGTCGGCCGGCTATAATGTGTTTGATACGAACACTTTTCGGATGCTTTTGACCAACGTAAGCTTTACTACTACCCAAAACCAGGTAACCACAAATACCATTAGCTACCCGGCGGTTTATACGCCAAACCCGCTGCTGCAAAGCACTTATTTTACAACATACCTAAACGCTGGCGGATATTATAGCACAAGTGGATTTATCAGCTATTCCATTCCGTGGGACAACCGGAAATATACATTGCTGTTTAATGGAATAGTAAACTATTCGCATAATATCGGGTATCTGACGGATATCTCCCCGTTGACTTATGTAGAAACTACCGAAGAAAACATAGCCAAACAGCTCTCGGTCAATCCCGGCCTGAGGTTTCGGGTGGATATCCCTGAGGTGATCGACGGGCAGGTTCGCGCCAATTATTCCATCACCAAAACCGATAATTCCGTACAAAACGATTTTACTAACGCCTCTGCCAATATTCGCGCGCTCAACCTATCCGTCAGTGGTAAAAATTATTTTCATGATTGGACAGTAAGCTACGATTACTCAAAAACATACAATTATGGCTATGCATCAATACTCCGCGCGACCAATCCCAATATTTTAAATTTTTATATTGAACGGCGATTTTTAAAAGACCATAGGGCAACTTTGCGCGCGGCCGTGTTTGATGCGTTTAACCAAAATACGGGTTTTTCAACCACTACTGCCGCCAGTGCCATCACACAAACAACGGTGAACCGCCTGGGAAGGTATTACTTGTTGTCGTTTACGTACAGACTGCAGAAGTTTGCGGGTGTAACCAAATAAAAAAGCCCTGCACATAGCTGCGCAAGGCTAAAACCAACACCTAACCTATTATTTATTGCTTAAAAAAGCCACTATTTTATCCCGTTCTGCATCGGTGAGCTGGGCGCGGGTTTGCATGTGCATGCCAACGGTTTTCCACTGCTCAGACGAAAAAACATCCGGAGAAGGTGTGTTATGACAGCGCGCACAATTTTCCGCCCAAAGCTGGGCGCCGCTTTTGGCAGCTACTTCCTTACTGGTAAAGCAGCCGCTGATGGATACAAATAACAGGATAGCTACTCCGGTTATCAGCATACCCAATATCGATTTCTTTGTTAAAGTTTGCATGATCCTGTTATTTAAAGTTGAATGGAAAATTGAATAAACCAGTAATCGGTTTTGGTATTGCCGGTTGTTGGCACAATCATTTGATTAACTGTGCTGTTGCCGTTTTGGGTTTCGTGGGTAAGCTTTAAAACAGTGCGCCAGTTTATCCAGTAGGCCAAACCTTCGGTAACCTGGTTGGTGTTTGAGCCCCAGTCGGAATTTGCAGGTGTGATAGAATTGGCATACCTGAATGACAGTTCAACATTCTTCAAAAATGCATCATCCAGGTAATTCGGCCGCAATGATACGATCCCAAATACCGACGTGGAATGATTGTTATAAGTATACGTTTGAGTTGAATCATTCGGGTTTAAATAATTTTGGCGGTCGATGTTTACAACATTGAATTGCCCTTTAATATTAACGGTGAAAGGGCTTACCTTTTGTACGGTACTCAAATCAAACGCATACATATTGGTGCGTGTATTGGCGTAAGCCGAACCTTCATCGCCCACCTTACCGGTCAGTGCTGAAACCCCGACCTCGAGGCTTGAGTTTGAGAAAGGCAGCAAACCAAGCCTGCCCGAAAATGTTTTGTTAATATTATTGTCGGTTACGCCGGCCCCCTGCAGTTGGCCATCGGATAGTAGTTGCATCCCGTTAAAAACACCGACATCATAGCTCCATTTCATGTCGCCTAATGGCAGGCCGCCCATTACTTCAAAGCCGTAGTCAGTACTGTTTGGTTGGTCGAGGCCGATGGGGTCTGTTGCCAGTTTATCTATCCAACCGGCTGCGAGGCGCTTATTATAAATTCCGAAGGGTAATACCATGTAACCTGCTCTGAAGATGAGCCCCGGCGCAGCGAAGTACGAAATGTCGGCCCAGTTTACGCCCAAACCGTCGTTATTAAATGAGGGTTCAAATTCCATCAGGAATTTATCACCATGGCGCCATAAAAGCATTGGGCTGAATTCATAGGTGTCGGCATCGCCAAAGGTACTGGTGCGGCTAACTGTGCTTACACCCCCAACTGTATTAGTTGATTTACCGGTCACCAGGCCTATTGTTGTTAAACCGGCCACCATAAAATGATCCTCCCCGGGCTTGGTGTTGGCCACTTGTTGCTCAAGGGCGCTCACGCGGTCCATCAGGGCTGAGTCCGCCGCCGTAGTTTGCTGTGCTAAAGTGCGGTTGCTTATAAGCAACAAACCGCCAACAGCTATGGCTATTATTGTTTTTATTGATCTCATGACGGTGTGGTTTAGCGTGCCTGGGTATTTTTACTTGCTGGTTTTGCCAGGGTGCGGATATAATTCACCAATTCCCACCGCTGTGCGGGTGTAAACACGTTTTTATAAGTGGGCATCGGGGAACGGCCTTCTGAAATTTTCCAGAACAGGGATCCGTCAGTCTCGTTTTTCAATGCGGCGCTGGTGTGATCAGCCGGTTTAGGGTTTAATGCGGCGGCAGCGGGGCCGTCACCTTTTCCCTTTTCACCATGACAGGGGGCGCAGTTAGTGATATACAAGGCTTTCGCAGCTTTTAGTGTCCCGGCATCGGGAGTAACCGGATTTGCAACAGCTTGTGCTGCTGCAGGGGCTACCCAGGGCGCCTTAGTTTGTGCCTTTGCGGCCATCGTTGTAAATATTGCCAGGAATACGATCAGTAAGGCGGGCAATTTTAAAGCTTTTGTTTTCATGGTCTTTTTGATTTAAATGGGGTGCCGTTAGTAAATATTTCTTTTGATATTTATACGGTAAAGGTTCAGCTAAATCCGGTCTTCCGACGTGAGGCTCGTCACCGCTAAAAATGATGTATATCACATATGATGTTTATATTCGCCAAAAGCACAGCGGTTTAGGTAATGAAGAGTAAAAAAGTCCAAAGGTGTTATGATCTGACCGCCGCTGCTTATGCGGCCGAATTGTTTGACGAATTGTCAAAAAAACCACTCGATAGGCTCTTACTAAAACAATTCGCCACAGAAAACAGCGACAAAGGCAAAATGATCGACCTCGGTTGCGGACCCGGTCAAACCACAAGGTTTTTGGTGGACAATGGTGTAAGCAATATTGTCGGTATTGACTTGTCGGCCGGTATGATTGCAAAAGCCAGGGAATTGAGCCCCGATTTGCAATTTCAGACCGCTGATATGCTCAGGCTGGCTTTCCCGGATGGATCATTTGCCTCAGCAGTTGCCTTTTACGCCATTGTACATTTTACTGCCGAACAGCTCAAAGTGGCTTTTGGCGAAATCTGCCGGATTTTAAAGCCAGCAGGGCAGTTATTATTGTCCTTTCATATCGGCGATGATATTATCCATCGCGATGAGTTTTTCGGCGAACAGGTGGATATCGATTTTTATTTTTTTCAGACGATGACGGTAATCGGTCTTTTAAAAGAAGCCGGTTTCGGGATAATTGATGCAATTGAGCGGTATCCTTACGAAGGTGCGGAACATCCAAGCAAAAGGGCGTACCTGTGGGTAATAAAAAGCGAATAATACGATTTTACTGTTATACTTCCTGCAACCTTTTCTGTAAAGTCTTTATAAACCCGGCTTTATCATTTTTTGCCCCTTGCATCATTCCTTTTGCCTGCGTTGAGATTTCAAAATACTTAGCGCTCCATAAGCTCATTTCAATCATCATCGGCAGCAGGTCAATACCTTTTTGGGTCAATTTATAAAGTATTTTTGCCTTGCTTTCGGGGTGCCCCTCTTTTGATATCAAACCCGAGTTTTCGAGTGATGAAAGCCTGTCGGCCAGGATATTGGTAGCTATCTTCTCGGGCATTTTCAAAAAATCGCCGTAGGTATGCAAATCGTAAAACATCAGGTTTCGGATGATCAGCAGCGACCATTTGTCGCCGAAAATATCCAATGCACAACTGAAAGGGCAGTCGGACCTTTTTTGAATTTCTTTTAACATTCTTTAGAAATACACTTGCATTTTAAAAGTGAATGTTTAATTTTACACTTGCAAATTGCAAGCAAAATTATCCATTAAAAATAACATATGCAACCCATGGCACAAAAGCAGGTAGTATTGGTCACAGGGGCAACCTCGGGTATTGGTTTGATGATCGCCAATAAGCTTCATCAAAATGGTTGCCTTGTATTTGGCACAAGCAGGTACCCGGAAAAACACCGGGATAAAGTTCCGTTTGAATTGCTGGAACTGGATGTAACGTCAGATGCGTCAGTGAAAGCCTTTGTAGGAGTTTTATTATCCAAAACCGCCGTTTTAGATGTGCTGATCAATAATGCCGGGAGCTTTCTGGGGGGATCTGTTGAAGAAACAACGCTTGAACAAGCCCACTGGCAGTTCGAATCGAATTTTTGGGGTGCGGTTAGAATGACTAAGGCTATATTACCTGTTATGCGCATGCAGCGAAGCGGGAAGATCATCGTAACAGGGTCGTTGATCGGCTTAATCGGTATGCCTATAAGCAGTTACTATGCCGCTACCAAACATGCACTTGAAGGGTTTTTTAAATCGCTCAGGCTTGAAGTAAAACGGTTTAATATAAAGGTATCGGTAATTGAACCTTCTTTTTTTAACACCAATATTGACGCCGCCGGCGAACTCGCTGCAGCGAGTATTTCCGATTATGATGAAATACGGGAGCGGGTGAATCATTTCGTGTCATCGTCAATTGCCGGATCGCCTACGCCGGAGCCTATAGCCGAACTGGTTTTAAAAATAGTGCAGGCCAGGGAGCCAAAGTTCAGCTACCCGATCGGAAAAAATTCAAAAATTTTGCCTGCGTTGCAGTTTTTGTCTCCGGCTATGTTCGAAAGCGGTTTCTTAAAAAAGCTAAAGTTGTGAAAATTGCTTAGACCAACTGCCAAAAGCCGCCAAATATTTCTTATTATCAATCTTCTATTTTCAGGTATTCCCGAACAGGTAAACGTTGGGTATATTAATGTTTGGATTTAGCTATTTTCGATACTTACCTTTAACCAAAATCCAATTTCATTATGAAAGAATTTATGCTACTGATCCGTAACGAAGCCGATAGCAAGAACGCTTTTTCGGCCGAAAAGAACCTGGAATTTTTGGAAGCCTGCCGGGTTTATGTTGAAAAACTAATTGCAAACGGTAACCTGAAAAAAGCGCAACCCTTAATACGCGAGGGCGTAATGTTATATGGCTCAGACGGCAACTGGCATGAAGGCCCATACAGCGAAAGCAGCGAGGTTATTGTAGGTTATTATCACGTCATGGCGCGCACCCTTGCCGAAGCGGTTGAAATAGCCAGGAGCAACCCCGAATTTGCTTATACTTCAACTGCACGTGTGGAAGTGAGGCCGATAAAGATGAAGGAAGAGCAAACGGCTTATGTTTATCCGAAGGGATGAAAGTTTTTAACACGGAGGTAGATTTGTCAACTTTTTAAAAGTTGACAGATCTTTGAATTTACAATGATGAAACCTTTGCTTTTGATATTAGATGATTGGGAACGGCTGATCAGCGCTTCCCCACACTGGTCGCGCTTAGATGGCCAGGTCGAAGTAAAATTTTTAGCTGTTCCCATTGCAGAAGCCACGAATGGCGAATTAGCCGTAGTCAACTTTTTAATGGCCATCCGCGAGCGAACTCCCCTAACTGAAGAAGTTTTTGCCAGGATGCCTCAATTAAAACTGGTGCTGCAAACCGGTGGTCATGCTTATCACATCGACCAGGAAGCGGCAAAAAAGCGCGGCATAGCCATTGCGCTGGGACGGCGGATAAAAGCGCCGCTGGCCTCAGTACCCGAGCTTACCATTGCTATGATGCTCAGCCTGATGCATCTGATACCCCAGGCACAACAGGCCATGCATGCGGGCGAATGGCCCCTGCTTACCGGTCGCACATTAAAGGGCCGCCGATTGGGTATCCTGGGCATCGGCCGGCACGGCGGCAACGTTGCGCGCATTGCCAAAACGGCGTTCGGTATGGAGGTGGTGGCGTGGGCGAGGCCGGGAACTACCAATAACTACCCGGATGACATCGCACGGCTTCCGCTCGATGAACTACTGCGAACAAGCGACGTGGTAAGCATACACCTCCGCTTATCAAAAGAATCGACAGGCTTGTTAAATGCAGAGCGGCTTAAAAGCATGAAGAAAGAGGCGATTCTGATAAACACTTCACGCGGGGCCATTATTGTTGAACCGGCTCTTGTCGAAGTATTAAAAAACGGCCATTTAGCCGGCGCGGGACTCGATGTTTTTGTACACGAACCGCTTTCCGCCGACTCGCCTTTGCGATCGCTGAACAATGTGCTCCTTACGCCCCACATCGGCTGGACGGTGGAAGAGGTATTTGAAGAATTTTCTGAAATTGCCTGCACCCAATTAATGCAGTTTTTGCAGGGGACTTTGCCTGATCCGGAATTACTCGCGTAGGCTTTTAAGTTCTCAGCCGCAGTCAGTAAAACTTTTTATTTTTTTGATTGTACCAATTGCTTTTTCTTTCGGACTTTCCGGACTTTTTCGACTTTCGGACTCTTCCCAACTACATCACCGCCATTTCCCTATTGTACTTATTCCTATAACTCACCGGCGACAGCCCGGTTATCTTTTTAAACATCGTACGGAACGCTTTGCTATCCGAATAGCCCACCGAATACATCACCTCGTTTACATTTTCACGGCTCGATTCCAGGCTTTTTTTGGCGGCCTCGATTTTTACCCGTTGCAGGTATTCAACCGGAGTATTGGAGGTAGCTTTTTTAAACCGGCGTTCAAAATTGCGGCGGCTGATGGCAAACATATCCGAAAGTTGCTCTACCGATACTTTGCTGCTTACATTGTTCTCCATAAACAGTTGGGCTTGTTTTATGGGCTCATCTTCATGGGTTTTTTGCCCCATAAAAATGGCAAATGGCGACTGGCTTTTCCGCTCTATTTCAATCTCCAGTATTTTGGAGCAATGCACCGCCATTTCACGCCCGCAGAATTTCTCTACCAAATAGATCATCAGGTTTAAAAAGGAGTAGGCCCCACCGCTGGAGTACATGCCCAATTCATCAGTGATGATCTTTTCGGGCTGTAGTTTAACATCCGGGAATGCCTGCCTGAAGGCATTGGCCGCCAGCCAGTGTGTTGAGCACTTTTTGCCTTTCAGCAGTCCTGTCGATGCGAGCAAAAACGCGCCGGTGCAAAGGCTGGCTACTTCAGCGCCTTGTTTATATTGATCGATGATCCATGGGATATAATCCATATTCAGTTTAAGGCAGGTTGGTATGTCGCCATTAAATGCCGGGATCACCACGAGGTCTGTTTTTTTAAGGTCCTTTGCCAGTATTTCCGGCCGTACCAGGAATAAGCCCTCGTAAAGGCGCGTCTCATCGCTCAGTCCTACCATCTTTATGTCAAAAAAAGGTCTTTTGCCCTGCATTTCGAGGGTTTGGTTAACGGTGGTGAACACCTTATAAGCGCCGATAACACTGCTGAGAATGCACGGGCTGTTGGGGACTAAAATGGCTACTCTTTTCATAATGGTCTGAACTATGATTTATAGGATTATAGGATTTTAGCGACGGTTAATCTTATAATCCTCAAATCCAAAAAATCTTATCAAACATACCATTTACTATTGTCGCAATCAACCCCTAAGGTTGTCGTAATTACACGCTATGCGTATCGCTGAATGGCCATAGTTTTGGGTAAGCAAATTCTTATTGGTAAGCACACAAAAACTTAATAATTAAAAGATAGCTTTAAAAAAATCAATTAAAAACAAAAACTATGGACTTAACTACAAATGCCTTAAACTGGTTCGAGATCTCTGTAAGCGATATCGAACGTGCAAAAAAATTCTACGAGGGAATTTTCGGGATCACCATGGAGGTACAAGACATGATGGGCATGAAAATGGCCTATTTTCCAGCTGATATGATGGGTGGAAAGGTTGGCGGCGGCCTTGTTGAGGGGCAATTCCACAAGCCAAGTGCTGACGGCGCTAAAATATACCTGAATGCCAACCCCGATCTGGACGATGCTTTAGGTAAAGTTGAGGCCGCCGGCGGCCAGGTAACCATGCCAAAAATGAAGATCAGCGACGAGATTGGCTACATGGCATTTTTTATGGATACCGAAGGTAATGCAGTTGCGATGCATTCAAACGGCTAAAATACATTTGCTCACTCAGCCCGCTTTTCGGCGGGTTGGGTGGGTTTAATGCGCCATCCAAATGTTATCGCCTTTATCGGCATCTGCATCGTAACCGTTGCCCAGTACCATCCTGTCGATCTTTTTTTCGGCTGTAAAACTCAATAAAATGGTTTTGTTGCCGTCTTTCCAACAGGCTACCGACTTGTGGACCTGTTTGGTTGTGCCATCAGCATAATATACTGCCAGATCAACCGGAACGGGTTTTGAGCCCATGTTTTTAATAACAACGGTATACTGATCACCTGTATGTGTAACCTTATCGATGGCCTGGTTGGGCACGCCCCCGTCAAAAAACCATCTTTTCCAAAACCAGTTCAGGTTCATGCCCGAGCCCGTGTTCATGCAGTTAAAAAAGTCATAAGGCATGGGGTGCTTGCCGTGCCACTGGGTTATGTAGTAATGTAGCGCCTTCGTAAAAAGCGCGTCGCCGAGCATATCCTTTATATAAAGGTATCCGAGCCCGGGTTTTGGATACGAATTGGTTTCGTATGCCCTTCCACTCAGCAATGTGCTCAAAGTCATAATGGGCGGGTCATTTTCGTTGCCTGCATTGCTTTCGTATCCCTCAATGGCGAATGTATCGGTAACTTTTGGGTCGATATAGCTGCTGATCACCCATTCGCCTATGGTAGCCCAACCTTCGTCCATCCAGGCGTATTTGGTCTCGTTTACACCCATATAAAACGGAAACATGGTGTGGAAGATCTCGTGATCGGTGAGCTCGATGCCATCCTCAGCTTTTTCCTCGGGATTATCATTTACCATCATCGGGTATTCCATCTGGTCTAAACCATCAAATACGGTTTCGTGCGGGTAAGGGTAGGGCCATTTTGGGAAAGCATAGCTCATTGTTTCCACCGTTTTGCGGGCGTAGCCGATCACATTAAAATAATCTTTGTGGTTCGCATTAAAAACAGCGTCGACCCGGGTGCGCCTGCTTGTTGCCGGGTCCACCACCAGGCTGCTGGCTTGCCATAGGTAGTGGTTGCTGGTAGCCATTGCTACATCCGTAACGCTGTCAGCTTCAAATTTCCAGGTATTGGCGGTATTATTTTGGGTGATATTGCCCGCCTTCAAATCGGCATCGGTTATCACATCAGTCACCTTGTCATTTTTGCCGGCGTCAATTATCCGTTGCGCTACAGCTGTATTGTAAACCTCGCCGGCGTTTTTTAAGTTCCCGGTCGCCCAAACCTCGTAATCGCCCGGCACGGTAACTTCCAAATTGAAATGGCAAAAATCATTATAAAACTCCTGTGTTCCGGTATAGTGATTTTGATTCCACCCGTCTATATCATCATAAACCGCAACCCGCGGAAAGAAGTACGCAATAAAGAATGCCCCGCTGTCAACCTGGCCGGTACGGATATGCGAGGTTTTATTTAAAGTGTAGGCATAAGTAATGTCGAAATGTATATGCTGTTTGGGCGCCACAGCACCGGGAAGTTTCACGGTCATATTTGTCCCGTCGATGATCCATTGCGTTTTGTTTTGCGCTTGCTGGTTGATGCTGAGCTGCCGGATGTCCACGCCATCGGTAATATCCTGCGGCAAAATCGCCATATCGCGCACTGATCCCTTTTTATAAAGATTAGGGTAAAGCTTAAAATTAATTTCGTTTAATGTGTCAGGGCTGTTATTTGCATAATCAATGGCTACTGTTCCGCTTAACAGCCGGGTATTGGGATTAAAGTCTACTTTAATGGTATAATCGGCCCGGTTTTGCCAGTAATTTTTGCCGGGCTCGCCGCTGGCGGTCCTGGTGCCTTTAATATAAGTGGCCTGCAGGTTGGTTGGTACCGGTAAGATGGTTTGTCCGTAGCATTTAATTATGCCAAAAAAAGAAATTGTGATCAGGGTTTTAAAGATGGGTTTCATAGGCAACAATTTATCGTCGCCAAATATATCTAAATCCGAAATAAAAAGTCCGAAAGTCCGAAAGTCCGAAAGTCCGAAAGTCGGAAAGTCCGAAAGTCCGAAAGTCCGAAAAGACAAAAATCCGAAATCGAACATCCGAAATCCGAAATCAACTCACCATCCGCCTTTAAAACCCTCCTTCAAGGCAGCTTCATAGTTTTCAAGGTCGAATGAATAAAGAAATGGGGCTTTATGGGCGCCGCCCTTGCGGGGCTGGTCGGAGCGTTTAAGGATGCCGAACCCGATCATGCGCCGCTGGAAATTTCTCCGGTCAAGCTTTTTGTCCAAAATCGTTTCGTAAAGTTTTTGCAGCTCGGGCATGGTAAATTCCTTTGGCATCAGGTTATAACCGATGGGCTGATAATTCAATTGTAAACGTAAGGTATCGAGCGCCGTTTTAAGGATAAGGGCATGATCCAGCTTAAACTCCGGCAGATCATCCAGTCCCCGCCATATACAAGTAGCTGAAAGCTGATCTGGCGTAGGGTTGGTTTCGATAAAATCCACCAGCGCATAGTAGCCTATCGTCAAAAAACGGTTGGTAAACCAGTTCTCCTTCGGGGGCAGCATATCCTTATACATGTCAAAATGTTCCTTCGATCGTTCCGGATCGCCAAATACGTGGAATTGCTGCAAAAATATCTTATCAAGGCCGGTGCGCTCCTTTAATATCCGGCTGGCCGCCATTTCAATAGGTTCCTGCTTCAGCATAAAACCGCCAGGCAGGTACCACGCATCCTCATTTTTAACCTTTAGCACCAGTACTTTCATCTCGCCTTCATGAAATCCAAAAACCACACAATCGATAGAGATGTGGGGCAGATAATTTTCGCGGGCGGTTGCGCAGTAATCTTTAAGTTCTTTTTTGGTTAACATTTTGGCTATTGTACAAAAATACTTTGATTATTTAAATTTTAAATCATACAATTGTGTCATTAATACACTTTGATTTTTTAATCAAGCCAATTATAATCAATATTATTTAATACCGGATGCCATAAATTGAGCCGTTTAGTGGCGGTATATTTCGCACGGTATTTATAACCTGTTAATAATAAAAAAATGAAGCGACACTTTTTTTCGGGCAGTGTACTCACTGCGATGCTATTGGTTTTGTCTTTTTCGTACTCGTCGGGTCAAACCAGGCCCAAAGGCAAAATGGATGTATTCGTGGACAACCTGATGAGCAAAATGACCCTGGACGAAAAAATAGGGCAGCTTAACCTGGTAACGGTAGGCCGGGCCACTACCGGGTCGGTAGTGAATAAAGGCGTAGAAGACAAAATTAAGAAAGGAGAGATAGGCGGCGTATTTGGGATATACGGCGCAGAAGACGTCGGAAAGATACAGGATATGGCGGTAAAAGGATCGCGCCTGCATATTCCGCTCATTTTTGGACTTGATGTTATACACGGTCATAAAACAGTCTTCCCTATTCCTTTGGGTGTTTCGGCAACCTGGGATATGGGGCTTGTCGAGCAGTCAAGCCATATCGCCGCCAAAGAAGCTACTGCCGAAGGGCTGAACTGGGTTTTTTCGCCGATGGTTGATATTGCACGTGATCCGCGCTGGGGACGGATATCGGAAGGCGCCGGCGAAGACCCCTGGCTGGGTTCGCAGGTAGCGAAGGCGATGGTGCGCGGTTACCAGGGCTCGAGTCTGCAAAATCCCGACGCGGTAATGGCCTGCGTAAAGCACTTCGCTTTGTACGGCGGCGCTGAGGCCGGCCGCGAATACAATACCGTTGACATGAGCCTGATAAAAATGTACCAGGATTACCTGCCACCTTATAAGGCAGCGGTTGATGCGGGCGCCGGCAGCTTTATGAGCTCGTTTAATACCATTAATGGCATTCCGGCTACAGCAAACAAATGGCTGCTCACCGATCTGCTCCGGAAACAATGGGGTTTTAAAGGTTTTGTGGTATCCGACTATACATCGCTAAGTGAAGTAACCAACCACGGCCTCGGTGACCTGCAAACTGTTTCGGCATTGGCGTTGAAAGCGGGCCTGGATATGGACATGGTGAGCGAAGGCTTTTTAACCACTTTAAAAAAATCATTGAAAGAAGGCAAGGTTACCCAGGCCGAGATAGACCTGGCCTGCCGCCGGGTGCTCGAAGCAAAGTATAAATTGGGACTGTTTAGTAACCCTGATAAATCAATTGACCCGCAAAGAGAAAAGACCGATGTACTTACTGCGGAAAATCGTGCATTCTCCAGAAAAATTGCCGAGCACTCGTTTGTGCTGTTAAAAAACAGCAATCAAACTTTACCGCTCAAAAAATCCCAAACCATTGCACTGATCGGCCCGCTGGCTGATAACCACTCCGAAATGCTGGGTACCTGGGTTGTTGCCGGTGATCCGCAAAAATCAATCAGCGTTAGGGAAGGGATAAAAAATATGATCGGCAGCGATGTTAATGTATTATATGCGAGGGGTTCAAATTTTACTGACGATTCCCTGTTAAACGCGCGTGCATGGTTTTTTGGCATGAAACAGGAAAGAGACAACCGGGCGCCGCAGGATATGATCAACGAAGCTGTTGAAACAGCAAAAAAAGCCGATGTGGTAGTTGCCGTAGTAGGGGAGTCGGCAAATATGTCCGGAGAGTCCTCCAGCAGGTCTGATATCAACATACCCGAAACTCAGCGCGACCTGCTTAAGGCCCTGGCGGCAACCGGTAAGCCCATAGTGATCGTGTTGTTTAACGGCCGCCCGCTTACCCTGCCCTGGGAAGATAAACATGCAAGCGCCATATTGGACGTTTGGGCGCCGGGCACCGAAGCAGGCAATGCCATTGCCGACGTACTTTTTGGCAATTACAACCCCGGCGGTAAAATTACGGCAACTTTCCCGCTCAGCGTGGGACAGATACCTATATATTATAACCACAAAAATACCGGCCGTCCTTTTAACGGACACGAGGCTGCCAAATTTAAATCCGATTATATCGATATTTCGAACGACCCGCTCTACCCGTTTGGCTACGGGCTTAGTTATACTTCCTTTAAATATAGCGATGTGACCCTGGATAAGAAGAGCCTTAAGGGGAATGAAACACTTAACGCAACCGTAACGGTAACCAATACCGGTAATTACACCGGCGAAGAGGTTGTACAAATGTATATTAGTGACCCGGTAGCCAGCATAAGCCGCTCGGTGAAAGAACTAAAGAACTTCCAAAAGATAGAACTGAAACCGGGTGAAAGCCGGGAGGTGACTTTTGCTATTACTACCGCAGATCTGAAGTTTTACAATGATAAATTAGCATACGACTGGGAGCCAGGTGAGTTTATCGTTCAGATAGGTACCAACTCTTCCGACACACATGCCGCCTCGGTGCAGTGGGAAAAATAAAACGGAGTGCTGTATGAATTTATTGCCCGGGGATATTAAGCGAGCGAAATAATATTTGGTTTGAATTTTCAAAGTGACCGCTGCAAGCGGCCCCGGGTTGATATTTAAACTAACTTCCGGATTATCAGGAACAAAGCGTTTGCCCGCCGCAAAATAATATTTTGCGATATTTTGACCAATTATGCCCCGGCGGGGTGTCTTTTTTTTATCTTTTAGTTTTAAAGATTTTCGGTCAGTTTAAATAATTGTGCAAATAAAGTTTTCAATAGGTTAACTCTTTTGCAATAATAATTGTAATAATGACATTTTTACCAAATCATAATGAATTTTTAACATTGGAGTTTTACACCGATTTTGATTTTGCCGGGGTACATCACGATCAAAAAAGCAGGGCACAAATGTCATTTTTATCGCAAATTGAGGCTTAAACGCGCTTTTTTTTAAAAATTCAGCTACTATAACAACATTATTACATTACCATTTTTATAAAACTTTGAGGTGACTGTTAATAATTTAATAACAATTAACGTAAATAAGTATAGAAACTTTAATCATAACCATGTTAAAATATTTAATTTATAATTCTTAAAAAATAACTTGTGTATACAGTACACACTATTTACATTAGTATCAATGCCAATGCGAATTTTGGCGTTAACTAACAATTATTAAAAACCTAGTATTTTTATAGCATTTATTGAATTTTTCGACCGTTCAGCGTTTATGAAATGGGTTGAAAAATGCGGTAGCCGAAGTGTGAAAGACCGATTAAAAAAAAATTCATGGCAGGACTGTTACGTATCTCACTTTTTTCCCGTAATGCCTTTAATGACACAGTAAACTGGCGTCAGCATGAGTTTTTTTGGTTTAAGCATATTTTCAGCTCCCGTTTAAAACTAAGTGAATGTTTAATTTAAATCGTAACTAAATAAGCTTAAAATCAAATAAATTAATCAACTAAATCTCAAATCTCATGTTTAAAAGTTTACTCCTAAAAGGAAGAACGCTGAGCCTGCTGCTATGCTGCTTGGTTTCTTCATTGGTAGTTACAGCCCAAACAAAACACACAGGTAAGGTTATCGGCGCCGATGACAAATTACCTGTTGTTGGTGCGTCCATTCGGATAAAGGGCACCAACACGGGCGCTGTAACCGACGTTAACGGTGATTTCACCCTTACGTTAAGCCCCGGAAATGTACTTGTTGTAAGTTACATCGGGTATGTTACGCAGGAAGTCACTGTACGAAGCGGCGACTTTATCACAATCTCACTGCAACCCTCCGCCAGTACGCTGAACGAAGTGGTTGTAACCGGTTACCAAACCCAGCTAAAGAAAGACATAGTTGGTTCGGTATCCACGGTGGACGTTGGCGACGCGAAAAAGCTGGCTGCCACCAGTTCCGAGCAATTACTGCAAGGACAGGCTGCCGGTGTTACCGTAGTTAACAACGGTGCGCCAGGTTCTCCAAGCAACATTTACGTCCGTGGTTTCGGAAACTTTGGTAACACACAGCCGCTGTATGTGGTTGACGGTGTCCAGGTGGGTGATATGTCGCTGGTTAACCCGAATGACATTGAAAGCATCTCCGTATTAAAGGACGCAGGCGCTGCGGCTGTTTACGGTGTTGCCGGTGGTAACGGTGTAATTATAGTAACCACTAAAAGAGGTAAAGCCGGTAAAACAACCATCAGTTATGATGGCTTTTATGGCGACCAGCAGCCACTAAGCGGAAATGTTTATGATATCATGACGCCCGCTGACCAATCGATCGAAGCTTTCAGGGCTAATGACGTTGCTACTGAAGGTTTATACCCCGGCGGTGCAGGTGTAATACCTACCTACGGCTATCATGGCGGCGCATCCGAGGGCACCTTTGGTGTTGCAGGTGTTACTAATGATCCCAGCGTTTTGCAGTATTATCACTTCGATGCTGCTAATCCTGGAAATGATTACCTGATCCAGAAGTTTGCTACTGGAAACGGTACTGATTGGTATCACGCTGTGTTCCAGAATGCGCCTACGCAGCAGCATACTATTACTGCGAGCGGTGGTACCGACAAGAGCACATTCCTGTACTCTTTAAACTACATTAATCAGCAAGGTACCCTGTTAAGCAACTACGAAAAACGCTACCAGGCGCGCGTAAACACTAACTTCAGTGTTGGCCATATTCGTTTTGGTGAAACAGGCGATGCTACTTACAGGGAAAATATTGGCGGTTATCCGGGTTCTGAACAACAGGAAGCCGGTATCATATCGTATACCTACCGCGAAATGCCGATCATCCCGGTATTTGACGTAAGCGGTGTTAATTATGGTGGTGGTTATGATGGCCCTACAGGTGAGCCGCTTGGTAATGGTAGTAACCCTTATGCAGCTGCCGTTCGTAACGAGCAAAACCATGCACGGTTTGTTTATGTAGAAGGCAACGTATTTGCAGAAGCGGATATTGCCAAATATTTTACAGCACGCACCAGCTTTGGCGGTCGTTTGTATAACCAATACTATAACGATATCAATCCTACCACTTACGAAAACTACGAAAGCCATGCTAATCCAAACGAAATTGACGAGCATGAGCAGTTGTTAACCAATTATAACTGGACTAATACCGTTAATTATAAGGAAAGTTTTGGTAAACACAACGTAAACGTAATTGCAGGTTACGAACAGCGTTACAGCACAGGTCGTTTCCTTGACGCCTACAATACTTCGCTGTTCTCGTTAGACCCAGCTTATGCACATATTGGTGCTGGCACTCCTTCACAGGCGCCAGGTTCTACCAATATTCAGCCCTTAGCTATCCAGTCGTTCTTTGGTAAGTTGGACTATAGCTACAATGACCGCTATATCCTGACTGCTACTGTACGCCGCGACGGTGTATCTGTATTCTATCCTGGCAAACAGTGGGGTACTTTCCCTTCGGTAGGTCTGGCATGGCGTATTTCGCAGGAAGATTTTATGAAAGGCATCAGCTGGATCAATGACCTGAAACTGCGCGGCAGCTACGGGGAAGCCGGTTATTATGCTAACGTTCAGGCGTACAACCCTTATAGCTTATTTGGGTCAAATAATGGTACTTCATACTACGGCATCGGCGGTGGTAACAGCAGCGTAACACAGGGTTTTTACAACAGCACCCTGGGTAACCCGAATACTACTTGGGAGAAGGACATCACTACAAACGTAGCGATCGACGCATCGTTGTTCAATCATTTGGACCTGACCGTTGAATGGTACAAAAAGGAAAGCCAGAACTTATTATTCCAGGCTACCCTGCCAAACACGCTTGGCGGTGCAACACCTCCATTCGTAAACATTGGCAACGTTCAAAACAAGGGTCTTGATATTTCATTGGCCTATCACGATAGGGTAAGCCAGGATGTTACCTTTAGCATAGGTGCTAATATTACCACTTATAGAAGTGATATCACTAAAGAAACCGGTGTATCCGACTTCTTCGATACAGCAAGCAACCGTGATAATGATATCGTAAGAGACGAAGTAGGTCACCCGATCGGCGAATTCTTCGGCTACCAGGTTGCGGGCGTTTATCAAAATGCTTCACAGGTAACAAGCCTTCCGGGCTATTCCGGCGCTACTCCGGGATCTTTTATTTACAAAGATGTTGACGGCGACGGTAAGATCACTCCAAACGACCGTACTTTTATCGGTAATCCTAACCCGAACTTTACTTATGGTGTAAACTTGAATGCCACCTTCAAGAAGTTCGATATTACTGTTGTATTGTATGGCTCACAAGGCAACAAGGACTATAACTATACTGAATACTGGACCGATTTTTACAGCACCTTCCAGGGCGGCAAGAGCCTCCGGATGTACAACGATGCTGCAATTGTTTCAAATGGTGTAGTTACCAATCCTAATGCTACTTTATCGGCAGCAGCATATTCGCCGCCGCTGGGTTCAAGCACAACCAGCTCGTACTATGTACAAGACGGTTCCTTCCTGAAATGTAAAGTATTACAGATCGGTTATACCTTTAACCCTGTTATGTTAAAAACAATTGGCTTTGATAAGCTGCATATATACGCACAAGCGACTAACCTGTTTACTGTTACCAAGTATACCGGTCAAGATCCTGAGTTGGTATCATCTATCGATAATAACGGTGGTGGCGCTCCTCTGGGTATTGATTATGGCGCTTATCCTGCAAATCAACGGCAGTTCATTTTTGGTGCTAACTTAACATTTTAACAAAAAAAATAAAAAATTAGAGTTATGAAAAAATCTTATGGTAAATTCATCGCCCTTATCGCACTGGTCGCTCTTACACTTACCTATTCGTGTAAGAAGATGCTCAACCAGCCGGTAACGGGGTATTTAAGCGGCGCGGTGCTGGCCAACAAGGCTGGCCTTGAGGGTTTGCTTATCGGAGCCTATTCCATGTTGGATGGCTACGCGGAAACATCTACAGAATGGGAAACTGGGATTGACAACTGGATCTACGGCGGCGTAGGTGCTGACGATGCCTTCAAGGGATCAAACACCACCGACCAGCCAACAGCTGTTCCCATTGAAAATCACACGATCGACCCTTCGAACGAGTACATCAGCGAGAAGTTTGCGTTCTTTTATAACGCTGTTCAACGCGCTAATGACGTTATAAGGGAAATTCCTTTGATCAAAGACGGGTCGGTGTCCGCTTCGGACGCATCTGAAGTTACTGCTGAAGCCAGGTTCTTACGTGGTGTTTTCCACTTCGAGCTGGCAAAAATGTTCAGAAACGTACCTTATGTTGACGAAACCATCACTTATGGCGCCGGAAACTACAATGTTCCGAATTCAGGTCCGATCTGGAAACAAATAGAAGCTGACTTCACCGCCGCAATGGGTACTGGTGGGTTGCCAAAAACACAAACTGACGTTGGCCGCGCTAACTGGTATGCTGCTGAAGCATTTTTAGCAAGGACAGAGTTGTGGAATCACGAATATGCTGCAGCATTGCCGTTGTTTACCGATTGTATAACTAACGGTGAAACCGCCGGCGGTACCAAATATGCATTGGCTGCTAATTATGAAGACAACTATGATGCTTCTAAAAAGAATGGCCCGGAATCAGTATTTGCGGCTCAGATGACTGTAAATGACGGTTCAAACGGCAACAACGACGACCCGGGTGAGGGCTTAAACTTCCCCGCAGGTGATTACACCAGCTGCTGCGGATTTTATCAGCCATCCTATACCCTGGCCAATGCATTCAAAACAGACGCTAACGGCCTGCCAATGCTGGGGTCAACCAGTATGTCCGTTCAGGATTATACCGGCGATAACACTACAAAAACATCGGTTACCGCTAATATTCCAAACTCCAGCGTTGTGAATCTTGGAAACGACCATGGTTTAACTGCGAATGACGATTTCACTCCTCCCTCAGATAATTTGGATCCACGTATTGACTGGACAGTTGGCCGTCGTGGTATCCCATACAGGGATTGGGGACTGTGCGGTGGCGAGCAATGGTCACGTGGCGACTTATGCCCTTACAATCCCATCAAAAACGTGTTTAACCACGCGCAACAAGCTTCTACATCTGACCCTAACGGTGGCTGGGCTACCAACCAGGGTACTGCTGATAACTACAACTTTATAACAGTTGCTGAGTTATACCTGTACCGCGCTGAGTGCGAAGTGGAAGCCAACTCCATTAGTGCTGCTATGGCGGATGTTAACGTTGTACGTAACCGTATGGTAAACCCTGCGGGCTGGGTACATACCTATGTTGACAACAGCAATCCCGGTGCGGGCTTTACCACAACACCTGCGGCTAACTATGTGATCATGCCATATACTACATTCCCTTCACAGTCTTATGCCCGTGAAGCGGTACATATGGAAGAACAACTGGAGTTCGGCATGGAAGGACATCGTTTCTTCGACTTGCAACGTTGGGATCCTATCACAGGTGGTCCTGAAAGCGCAGGCTATATGGCAAGCGTTATTAACGGCCATATTGCAGCTGTAACCCGTATAGTTAACCCTGTATTGGACGGTCACACCTTTACAGCAGGCAAAAACGAGATTTATCCTATTCCATTGGAGCAGATTCAGCTTGAAAATGGCCAATTGAAACAAAATCCAGGTTATTAATAGTTAATTTTAAGAAAAAAGAGGTGGTGGCCAAGGTCGCCGCCTCTTTTTTTTTAACTCAATGTCCGGTTTTTTTGATGAAAAAATAAGTAGTTTAGACCGGCGAAATTATTAACTCAAATATTTTTCATACACAAAATCCGACGGCGACTGACATTCGCCAAATAACAAATAATTGCATAGATGAAGATTTGGCGATTTTTATTTTTTGGCTCCTCTTTTCTTCTTTTGTTCTCCTGCAAAAAAAAAGACACCCTTTTTGAGCTTATCCCTTCGTCATATTCCGGGGTTCATTTTAGCAACCGTATCGTCGAAAATGATTCCATCAACCCTTTGGATAAACTGAATATATATAACGGAGGAGGAGTAGGCATTGGCGATTTTAATAATGATGGTTTACAGGATATCTATCTTGTTGGTAATGCAGTTCCCAACAGGTTGTACCTGAACAAAGGCAACATGAAATTTGTAGATGTCACCGAGGAAGCCGGCGTGGGCGGTATTGGTGGCTGGGGGCGCGGTGTTGCCGTGGTGGATATCAACAATGACGGCTTGCTTGATATTTATGTGTGCAATACCTTATTGAGCGACTCGAACAAAAGAAGAAATTTGCTTTATATCAACCAGGGCCCTGATAAAAATGGGGTGCCTCATTTTAAGGAGATGGCGAAGGAGTACGGTTTAGACATAAACGTACACTCAACAATGGCCACCTTTTTTGACTATGACAACGATGGCGACCTGGACATGTATCTGACGGTTAACAATGCCGAGTCCTCTGATAATACAAGTACATTCAGGCCGATCGTTAAAGACGGGACCGGCAAAAGCACCGGCCGTTTATACCGGAATGATTGGGACCCGGTGTTAAAGCATGGCGTATTTCACGATGTGTCTAAACAGGCGGGGATATTGGTGGAGGGTTACGGCCACGGCACCACAACGGTGGACATCAACCGGGATGGATGGAAGGATATATATGTGACCAACGACTTTTTATCTGAAAATATCCTTTATATTAATAATCACGACGGCACTTTCACCGATAAATCGAAAGAATATTTTAAGCACACTTCAAACAGTGCGATGGGCCAGGACATCGAGGATATTAATAATGATGGCCTGGCAGATGTATTTGAGCTGGATATGTTTCCGGAGGATAATTACCGGAAAAAGATGTTTATGAGCTCAAATTCTTATCAAACCTATAAAAACTTCGACTACTATGGGTATCAATATCAATACAATCGCAATACCCTCCAAATAAACCAGGGCCCCCGGCTGGGGCAAAACGACAGCATTGGGGAGCCCGCGTTCAGCGAGACGAGTTTCCTGAGCGGCGTTTCACAAACCGACTGGAGCTGGTGCCCGATGATCACCGACTTTGACAACGACGGGTACAGGGATATTATCATTACAAATGGTTATCCGCGCGACGTAACGGACCACGATTTTACGACATTCAGGGCCGAAGCTTATTTGATCGCATCCAAGAAACAGATATTGGACCAGATACCAATTATCAAAATCCCAAATTACGCCTTCAAAAATGGAGGCAATCTGCAATTTACCGATGTTACCCAAAGCTGGGGACTAAGCGTGCCAACATTTTCCAACGGTGCGGCTTATGCCGACCTGGATAACGACGGAGACATGGACCTGGTGATAAACAATATTAATGACGAGGTGCTGATCTATAAAAACACCGCGAGAGAAAAGAATAAGGATAACAGCCACTATTTGCACGTGAAATTTACGGGTGGTCCGCAAAATATTAATGGAATAGGCGCATGGGCGGATATTTATTACGATAAGGGCAAACACCAGGTGTATGAGAATACACCCTATCGGGGATACTTGTCAACTATTCAAAATATAGCGCATTTCGGCCTGGGTAAAGTTACCCGGCTCGATTCAGTAGTGATACGTTGGCAAAACGGTAAAAAGCAGACGCTTACAAACGTAAAAGCCGACCAGGTGCTGAAAGTAAACATTAAAGATGCACAGGAAAGCTATACTTTCGATCAGCCAAAAATAAATACGCAATCCTTATTTAAAGAGGTTACGCGCTCAGTAGGCGTAACCTATAAGCACCAGGAAGAGGACCTGGCCGATTTTAATATTCAAAAACTGATCCCGCACAAGTTGTCGCAGTATACGCCGGCAATAGCAGTGGGGGATATCGATGGCAATGGCTACGACGACCTGGTAATTGGCGGCACGTCTAAATACCCGGCGCAGGTATTGCTGCAGCAACCGGATGGCAAGTTTATTCAGCGTGATTTATTGCCCAATGGAACCTACAATCCCAACGAACACTTTAAAGACGAAGGTTTGCTGCTGTTTGATGCAAATGGCGACGGGCATCCCGATCTTTACGTTGCGAGCGGGGGGTATGCTAATGCCCCGGGGTCACCTTTTTACAGGGACAGGCTGTATATCAACGACGGAAAGGGCAACTTTACAGAGGCTGCCGGCGCCCTGCCTCAAAATTTTACCAGTAAACTTTGTGTTAAGGCGATTGACTACAATAAAGATGGAAAGCTTGACCTGTTTGTATCAGGCAGGGTTGACCCATGGAACTACCCAAAACCTGTTTCGAGTTTTATTTTAAGGAACGACAGTAAGGGTAACGTTATAAAATTCACTGACGTTACCGCAACCGTAGCGCCTGACCTTAAAGATATCGGGATGGTTTGCGACGCCGTCTTTTCAGACTTTGACAATGATGGCTGGCCCGATCTGATCCTGACAGGGGAATGGATGCCGGTAACTTTTTTGAAAAATGATCATGGCGTTTTCAAAAATGTGACGGAAAACACCGGTCTTGGCGACAAGATCGGCTGGTGGAACAGCATTACTGCAGGCGATTTTAACCACGATGGTAAAATGGATTACATTGTGGGAAATGTCGGACTGAATACGTTTTACAAAGGATCGGATAAGTACCCGGTTTATATAACCGCAAAGGATTTTGATAATAATGGCAGTTACGATGCGTTCCCTTCGTTATTTTTAAAAGATAAGAACGGCGATTTGCAGGAGTTCCCGGTGAATACGCGCGATGATATCATTAAACAAATGATAGGCATGCGGGTGCGGTATCAAAACTATAAAACGTACGCGGTGGCAACGATGGACTCGGTAATTACACCTGAAATGCGAAAAGGTGCGATCAGGCTGAAGGCCAACACCATGCAGTCGTGCTTTATCCGGAATGACGGTAACGGAAAATTCACGATGCAGCCATTGCCGGTTGAAGCGCAAACTTCCCAGCTCGACGGCATGGTGGTTGATGATTTTGACGGGGACGGGAATTTGGATGTGGCGATAAGTGGTAATGATTTTGGTACCGAGGTAATGACGGGCCGTTATGATGCTTTTAACGGCCTTATACTTAAAGGCGACGGAAAAGGCAATTTTAAACCGCTCACCATTCAGCAAAGCGGTATTTATATTCCAGGCGACGGTAAAGCGCTTGTAAAACTGATGGGGGCCAAAGGCAACTATTTAATTGCAGCGAGCCAAAACAGGGATGTGTTAAAAATATTCGAATTAAAACGCCCGGTGCGCACCGTTAAACTGCAACCATTTGATATGTTTGCCATCATAACATATAAAAATGGCCAAATAACCAGGCAAGAATTCTATAACGGAACATCCTTTCTGTCCCAGTCGGCCAGATTTATTAATATTGATCCCACAATGAAGTCTGTCCGGATAACGGATAGTTTTGGACATGTAAGAGATATCACCCTTAATTAATAATGATATGAAGCGTTTTATAATACCAGGCTTTTTAGCCGCCGTTTTTTTTCTGGCTGGTTGTACTCCAAAGCCAAAAGCTAAGTTAATGAGCGATGCAGATGTATTGCATCAAAACGAGTATGCGCTTACACAGGTGATTATTTATGATGTTTTCACGCCGCCGGTTGCATCACGGATATACGCGTATACATCGCTGGCGTCTTATGAGGCACAACGTTATGCCGACACGAAATATAGTTCGATCGCAGCACAACTGCATGGTTTTGGCGAACCGCCGAAGCCTGAAAAAGGCCTGAAATATAATTTTACGCTAGCCGCCACCAAGGCTTTTTTTACGGTCGCACGTAAAGTTACGTTCTCGGTAGATACCCTAAAGAAATTTGAGGACAGGACTTACGCGATGTACAAAGACAATCTCGATGATTCCACCTATGCACGCTCAGTTGCTTTTGGTGAAAAGATCGGCAAATACATATTAAAAAGAGCAAGTGTGGACGACTACCCGCAAACTCGCGGAAAGCCTAAATACTTGGGTGAGAACAGCCCTGCTAAATGGCGCCCAACACCGCCCGATTACATGGATGGCGTAGAGTTTTGCTGGGGCGACATGCATGTTTTGGGGATCGATTCGTCAAAGCAATTTTCGCCGGGCCCGCCGCCGGCTTACAGCGAGGACAAGAACAGCGCTTTTGTGAAGCAGTACATGGAGGTTTATCATAAAAATAAGACATTAACCGCTGATGAAAAGATGATTGCGACTTACTGGGACGATAATCCCTTTGTAGTGCAACACAACGGGCACCTGATGTTTGCCGATAAAAAGATCACCCCGGGTGGTCATTGGATAGGCATTACCACTATCGCCTGCAAACAGTCGAAGGCCGACGCGGTGAAAACGGCCCAGGCCTATACGCTTACTTCAATCGGGCTATTTGATGCATTTGTATGCTGCTGGGAAGTGAAATATAAGTACAGCTACGCCAGGCCGGTTACCAATATTGATGAAAAAGTGGACCAGTATTGGCTCCCATTGCTTCAAACCCCGCCTTTTCCGGAATATACCGCAGGCCATTCAACTATAAGTGCATCGGCGGCCGTGTTGCTGACCCACGAATTTGGAGAGAATTTCGCCTTCCAGGATACCAGCGATATACATTACATCGGCATGCAGCGCCATTTCGACTCATTTATAAAAGCATCGGACGAAACCGCTTTGAGCAGGTTTTACGGCGGTATCCATTACCTCAACAGCTCCCTGGTTGGGGCGGCACAGGGTAAGCAAATAGGAAATTTCATTTGGAATAAATTAAAACTGACCAATTAAATAGTATTTAAATATGAACTTAAATAAATCCGGCAAAGCTATCTTTTTTAGCGTATTGGCGGCCGGGGTGTTTGCAGCAGGTGCATTAATAACCGGCTGTAAAAACACAAACAATTCTTCGGGCTACAAACTAACAGGCAATGCGGTTGAAGATGGGAAAAACCTTGTACAGTTAAATTGTGCTAAATGTCATGCACTGGTTCCGGTTGACGCACTTAACAAAAATGTATGGAGGTTTCACGCGCTGCCCGCAATGTCCGGCTACTTGCATGTCAGTCATTATTCAACCGGTTATTATAAAACGGAAAAAGATACCGGCGGCCTGTCATTGGACGAATATGAATCTATTGTGGCCTACTATGAAAAGATGGCACCGGATACGCTGCTGTCCCCGGCAAAGCCTACGCCGCTGCTTAATGACATGGCCGGATTTACCATAAAAACGCCGCCACAGGGCAAGCGTGTCGTGTTTACAACGATGGCTACCATCGATCCTGATTCGCACAAAATATACACTTCCGACCAGGAGCACAGCGATCTTGCCCAATGGGATAGCAAGTTAAACGGGAAGAAGTTGACTACTTTGCCATCGCCGGCGGTAAGCGCCGTATTTGATAAAGACGGTAAAGGTACCACCCATATCCTATTATCGTGCATTGGCGAAACCCAGCAGATCGACTTTGCAAACGGAAGAATAATTGATGTTAATCCGGGTACCCAGAAAGATACCTCGACGCAAAAGCTCGTGGAAAGCGATTTGAACCGGCCTGTGCAAACCTTACCAGGCGATTTTAATAAGGATGGTTTAACAGACCTGTTAGTTTTAGCCCAGGGTAAGTTTAAAGGAGGAATATACCTGCTTACACAAAACGCTGATCATTCCTATTCCCAATCGAACATCTCCGATCAAACGGGGGCCGTTCAGGCTGTTGCAGGTGATTTTAATCACGATGGCTGGACCGATTTTATGGTGCTTTTTGGAAGGGGCAATGAAGGTTTATGGATGTTTTTGAACGATCATAAGGGAGGTTTTACCGCAAAGAACCTGCTTCGCTTCCCGCCGGTGTACGGCTCAACCAGCTTCCAGTTGGTTGATATGGATCACGATGGCCAACCTGACCTGGTTTATACCTGCGGATACAATTTTCGCGATTCGCGGATCATGAAGCCTTATCATGGTGTTTATATTTTTAAGAATATGGGCAATTGGAATTTTCAGCAAAAATGGTTTTACCCGATAAACGGGTGTACCAAGGCGATCGCTGCGGATTTTGACGGCGATGGCGACATGGATATCATGACGAGCGCTTATTTTGCCGATTTAAAAAATAATCCGGCCGAGGGCTGTATTTATTTTGAACAGGTAAGCCCTTTTAACTTTAAGGCGCACGCAATCCCCATAAGCAAGTATGGCCGCTGGTATACCATGGAAATGGGCGATTATAATAATGACGGCAAACCCGACATTATATTAGGAAACTTCGCCGTTGGTTACGTTATCCAATCCGATATGACGCCTTTTTGGAACAAGACTTACCCATTTGTTGTGTTGGAAAACAACTTTAAGAAATAAAGCCACAGAATTTAGACACCCGAATGTAATTTGTTTATTACAACAAAGTATTAATAGATATTTTAAATAATTTTCTCCCAGGTTTACTTACTGATAAATATTAGGTAAATTATTTAATACGTATACTTTGATTGATTATAGGAAAAAAATAATCAATTCGCCCCGTTTACTAATATTATTATTTTCGGTTAGCTTATTGATTTCAATAATTTATAGCTGCCGCAGCGGCGTTTCGCCGACAAATGCCGTGGCTGATGGTGAGGTGTTGGCTCGTCAATATTGCGTTTCCTGCCACGAGTTCCCCGAGCCGGCTTTGATCGACCGAAAAAGTTGGGTCGCAGGGGTGTTGCCTGCAATGGCCAAAAATCTTGGCGTGCATAACTATATGGGTGAATATTATACCGATCAGAAATCCACCCTTAGTATCGCTGATTGGCAAAAGATCGTCGCTTATTACACTAAAACCTCGCCGGTTGCGCTGAACATCCCGAAACCGGCGGTGGCGCCGCTAAAGGACTGGGCCATCTTTAGTTTGCTGAAGCCGCGAAACGTGAGCGCCAAAATCCCGGCAATGACCACCATGCTTACTGTGGACACTATAAACCATAAAGTTTACTCAGGCGACGTAGGTAACAATTTATTTGAATGGGATGCCCGGTTAAATTCAAAGTTGGTTTATCATTTTGACTCCCCGGTTACAGGCGCCACCTATCTTAAAACAAGCACTGGCGCAAATACGGCAATTGTAACCTGCATTGGCACGCTCCCCCCGATAAATTCATCCAACGGTAAGGTTTATTCCTTAAATCTTGATGCCGGCAAAAAGAACAGCCAGCCGGGCATCATCGCCAACGGCCTGCCCCGGCCGGTCGCTTCGGTAGCCGCCGATTTTAACAAGGATGGATTGATGGATTATGTTACCTGTGGGTTCGGTCACGATAACGGAGGGCTTTATTATTTGCAGCAACAGCCTGATCATTCCTATAAAAAGATACAAATAAGCGCTATTGCCGGCGGCGAGCAATTGATAACCGGTGATTTTAATAATGACGGCTGGCCTGATGTGATCTGCCTGTTTGCCCAGGCCGACGAAGGCATCAGGCTATTTTTAAATGATAAGAAAGGCGGTTTTATTACCAAAACATTACTGCGTTTTCCTCCCGTTTACGGCTCGAGCAGTTTTCAGCTGGTCGACTTTAATCACGACGGCAAACCTGATATCCTGTACACCTGCGGCGATAACAGCGATTTTTCAAAGGTGTTTAAGCCGTATCATGGCATTTATATTTTTACCAACCAGGGCGACTGGACTTTTAAACAAACCTATTTTTACCATATCGACGGCTGTACAAAAGCCATTGCCGATGATTTTGAGCACAATGGCAAAATGGATATCGCCGCCATAGCCTTCTTTCCTGATTTTAAATACCAGCCGGAAGAAGGGTTTACCTATCTGCAGCAAACCGGCGCTAACCAGTTTACAGCCCATCAACTGCCTATAAGCGACTACGGCCGCTGGCTAACTATGGAGGTAACTGATATTGACGGCGACGGGTATGATGATATCATCCTGGGTAATTTCGCCATTGGCGGCCGCGGTTTGGTAAACCAGGAAGGTTTTGTTCCCAAATGGGACATGCACATCCCTGTTATCCTGCTAAAAAATAACGCCGGGAAAAAGCACTGACATCAATGGAGCTTAGCCTTGATCAAAGCAAGGTTTTCTGCTTTTTTTTGATTCCTTATTTGCTGCGCTGAGTGCGTAAAATAATGATGATTCCCGAAAAAAGACACCTGCAGCTTATTCCAGTTGTCATAATTATCAATAACGCCGGCACATAAAAATTCCTGGTATAAACCCTCGCTTATCGGGAAAAAATCATCCCTTCCCAGGTAATCCAGGTCGGCATCGGCCATGATCTCCTCCAGCAGGTTTTTCGGCATTTGTGGTAGCTTGGTGGCCATGATCATACCTTTGATCGCTTCCAGTTCGTCTGAATTATATCCGTACAACGGCAGATATTCAGCAGCTATCCTGCACGATTCCTCTTCGTGGGCGCTGGCGCTAACGATAAACCCCGAGTCGTGGAACAGGGCTGCGGTCAACACTAATTCCTTTTGAAATGGGCTTATCTTTTCGAGATTGCACAGATGCTCCGCCGCTGCGCATACATCAAGGGTATGATCAAAACAATGGTAGGTGAGATGCGCAGGCAATTCTTCTTTTAGTTTGTCCAGGATGAATGCTTTGGCTTGATGAAATAGCATAACTTACGGTTTGGCGCCACCTGGCCTTTATTGGTACTTATACTAAAGTAACGGTAAAAAGTTCGGTTTTTAAAGTATTTGGCAAATGCAACAACATTTTTTATTTAAGGCGCCAAAAGCGTTTAAATCGACCTTGTTTTACCGCACCTGGAGCCCTTAAACGCCGCTCAAAGTGTTCACGTTTTTCACACACACACACTGCTCCAAAGGAGTCCTATGGTCAAACTGCAACGAAATGCACTCATTTTTAGGCATTTAATTTTTAAATTTATCAATTTTGCGCCATTTTTGACGTTTTTCGTGAACACCTGTATCGTTATTCAGTTGGTCCATAGGACTCCTTTGGAGCAGTCAGTAGTTTACAGTTTGCAGCTTCGGCACAAATTGGGGTTTGGCACTATAAATGGTGTGATAATAACTTTAAAATCAGCATGTTATAGTGTAATACCTATGTACGGTCATGGGTTACACGCATACCACACTAAGCCTTGTCCAACTTCATCTCTGCCGATATTGGTGTTGTCGCCAATAGCTCCCGTGTTTAAAAAGAAACGGCGCCAGGGTTATGCACCCTGTTTATCCGCCAAAAGGCTTGCCCGGCTTTTTTTTAATGTAAAAAAGTATAATAAAAAGATAAATTAGTACAATTTATGCATCAGGTTAGTTAAGTAGATTTACAATGCATAAACGGTGTAGATATAACACTAAGGACATACTGCCCCGGGCTATCCCGCATCTGCACCTAAAACGTTATGATACCCATGAGAAAATCATTTTTCCAGGTTGTTTCGCTTTTTTTGATTTGCGCGGTATTGCCGGCGCTTTCATTCGCGCAGCCTGTTAAACAGGTGAAAATCACCAATTTCGACCTCCAGTCTTCCGCACAGGTAACGGCTTCGGGCGAAGAATTATCAACCACAAGCTATCATTCACCCGTTTATTGGTTCCCGGTAAAGGTACCGTCAACGGTGCTTACCGGCCTGGTGGCCAATCATATTTACCCCGACCCGTACCAGGGATTAAATAATATGCTGATCCCGGATGCATCCGACCAGTTTAACAAGGAATATAACCTGGAACAATACAGTTACCTGCCCAATGACCCTAATCCCTGGAAAAAGCCCTATTGGTACCGCACTACGTTCAATGTGCCTGCGGGGGATAAAGGCAAGCATTTTCAACTGATATTTAAAGGCATAAATTACCGGGCGGCGGTTTGGGTAAACGGCCGGCAAATAGCCGACTCGACCCAGATGGCGGGCATGTTTGCCGACTATAACCTGGACGTAACCAAAGCTATACATCCCGGCGAAGACAATGCCGTGGCGGTAAAAATTTACCCGTTGGACTTTCCGGGTTACCCATCTAAGGAGCAATTACAGGCTTTAGGTCCGTTTTACGAAAACGGCGGCCCTACCGGCGACATCGGCAAAAACGTAACCATGCTGTGCTCAGTTGGATGGGATTGGATACCACCCGTTCGCGACCGCAACATGGGGATATGGCAACCGGTTTACCTGCGGACTACTGGTGGAGTAACCATAGGCCGCCCCAAATTAGTCACTGATCTGCCTGGATTGCCGGATACGAGCGTGGCGAAACTGTCGCTCGGCCTTACTTTATCCAATCACAGCGACGAGAAAGAAAATGGTAAACTGGTGATCAGTGTAAAACCGGAAAATTTTGCCGGGCTTCCGGTTCAGTTTTCCGAAGACATAAGTGTACAGGCGAGTGGATCAACCCAAGTATCAATGGATGCCGTGGAGGGCAGGCTACTTATCCATCATCCGCATTTGTGGTGGCCCAACGGCTATGGCAGGGCTAATTTGTACCGCATCCGCCTGCAATATGTCAGCGGAACAAAGGTTGATGATGATACATCCTTTGTGTTTGGCATACGCACGGTAAGTTCGCAGGGCACAATGGTGGGCAAGTACGTTCGGCGCGATTTTTTTGTGAACGGAAAAAAAGTGCACCTGAATGGCGGCGCCTGGGTGCCGGATATGATGGTGAACCGGGATTCCGCCCGTTACGACTATGAAATGCACCTTTGCCGCAACGCCAACGTGAATTTGGTGCGGATATGGGGCGGCGGCGTAACCCCGCCAGATGCGTTTTGGAATGCCGCCGATAGGTATGGTGAAATGGTATGGTCGGATTTTTGGGTAACCGGCGATACGCAGGGCGAGTTTAAAGGCTCGCCCGACTGGCCGCTGGAAAGCAGCGTATTTGTTAAAAATGTAGTAAGCACCATTTACCGCATCCGTAACCACCCCAGTTTGCTGGTGTGGACAGGCGGAAACGAAGGCCATGCGCGTAAGGAATTATATGATGCCATGCGCGATAATGTGATCAATCTTGACGGTACACGGCCGTTTATACCAAGCTCATCAGGCTTTGCAAAGCTGCCGGCCGGGTGGAAAGGCTCGTACCCGGACGATATGACTTCGGGCGTTTACAGCAGCGGCCCCTACCAATGGGAGGATCCGAAATTATATTATAAAAAAGTTGACGCCGGCGGCGACTGGGTGTTTAAGGACGAAACCGGCGTGCCCTCACAGCCGCCATACAACACGCTGGTAAAAACAATCCCAAACCTGGTTTGGGATACCAAATTGCCCTTCCCCTTGAACAACAGCTGGGGCTATCATGATGCGTGTACCGGCGCTGCGCGCTATGATCTGTACATCAAGGAAATGGTGAAAAGATACGGCCAGCCAACCACCATGCAGCAATACTCCGAAAAAATGCAGCTGATGAACTGGGTAGGGTACCAGGGAATATTCGAGGCCGCAGGACACAAACTAAACGAAACCGGAGGCGTAATGCTGTGGAAGCTAAACGCCGCGCTGCCAAGCGTTGTTTGGCAGATATACGATTGGTACCTGGAACCAAACGCGGGCTACTATGCCTTGCAAAATGCTGTTGAGCCACTGCACATCCAGTTTAACCCGGACGATTCAACGGTTGCCATTGTAAACCGAATGCACCATGCTACCGGCACACTGACGGCGAAAACGGCTATTTACGATATTGATAGTAAATTATTGAAAACATTTACCGTAGGCCACCTTGGCCTGGGCGAGGCCGGCAACCAGGCAGCTATTCAGCTGAAGGAATTCCTGGCCTCAGCGAAAAGTATCTGCTTTGTGGTGCTTAATTTGACCGATGCTGCCGGGAAACCCGTTTCGCACAATGTTTACTGGCTGGCTCCCGGTAATGATTTTGACAGTTTAAATGGCATGAAAGCCGCGCAGGTGGAGGTTAAAGTTTTAAAAGCGGAAAAAAGTGCAAGCGAAGACAAATGGACGCTGCAGGTGAATAATCCGACGGATAAACTGGCCTTTTTCGTCCGCCCGCAATTGATGATCGGTAATGAAGAGGTAATGCCGAGTTATTGGACGGCAAGTTATTTTACGCTTGCGCCCGGCGAAACAACAATGGTATCAGTGAGTGCACCGACAGCAAAACTGGGCACGCAAAGGCCTTATGTTGTGGTATCGGGCTGGAATGCTGC
>Ga0206954_1012_pt1 | contig 56832 bp, 61 predicted proteins | sample Alteio_BWOrgHeat_37_FD_153250 | JGI IMG/M metagenome (GOLD analysis project Ga0206954, IMG submission 153250) | Enriched cells from forest soil in Barre Woods Harvard Forest LTER site, Petersham, Massachusetts, United States -... | ecosystem: Environmental > Terrestrial > Soil > Temperate forest >...
AACGGAAGATGGGGCCTTGGCCAGCATTTCGAGGACTTTCTTGCGGTTTTCTGGCGGTGTGTTGGCCACGTTAAAATACCAGTTCAGGTCGGGCTGCTTGAATGATTCAACCTGGGAACGCGTGACCGTCAGTCCGGCATTCACGCACCATTTGCGCCATGTGTTCGGCGTAATGAAACGGACATGGCTTGGATCACGTAATTTTTCCACCGCGTTCATCCACTCGTAGGCTTCCACCTGATCGTCCGGAACCGTACCGTCGATCAGAAGGAGATAACCGTAGGTCTTCAATACCCGGGACGTTTCCTGGATAAAGGATTCGGGCGAACTGAAGTGATGCGCGGCAACGCGGCACGACACCAATCCGAAAAAGCCGTCCGCGTAGGGAAGTTTCTCCGCTGCATGATGGTGAAAGTTAATGGAAAGATTTTTCTCGGTCGCCAGTTGCGCCGCGTGCTTCAGCATCTCCTCGGAAATATCGCAGGCCGTGACGTGAAGACCCTTTTCAGCCAGGTGGACCGCGGTGTGGCCATTGCCCGTGGCAACATCGAGCGCCTGGGTGCCGGGACGCAGTTTGAGCTCGACCAACGCCTTCTCCACATCGGCCACGTCCGCCAGGATGTGGGACTTTCCGTACTGGCCTGCGCGTTCGTTGAACTGGTCGTGCGAGGCGAGTTGAACATCGTCGAACGGATTGCGGAAATTACCGGCGCGCATCCGCGTGTACCAGGACTCAATCATGAGATTGTTTTCCGGCAAGACAGTGTTCCCGGGAAAAACAAAATTTCCAATCACCCCGCAGAGCGCGTAATCGGCAAAGACCGGACGTTCTCCGGTCAGAAAGGGCTTATGGGTAAGAATCTGCTCGAATGGCTGGATGACCCGATAGAAATCCGCGATCAACTGATCGACGTTACGGGTCCATTCCTCCAGACAACCGGGCCCAAATTTGCGTTCCTTGTGACGGCGATGCAGTCCGCGCTCAAGATCGTTCTTGAGCCATTTGTCGCGGTACGCATCGCAAATTTTGAAGGAGCAGGCTTCGCAATCGTTCTCAATATAATTAACTAAAATGCGATGAATGCCCGACACCTCTTCAGGAAAAAGATTCATCAGCGGCGCGAGGTCCGAGATGTAGCGGGGCATATCGTCGCCCGATGGACTTTTATCGTAGATCACAGCGTGACTGAAAAGATCCTCCAGCACCGGCACCTGACCATATTCGCCCTTGGTCAACTGGACAACCGTCGTCGGATCGCACGCAGGCAGATTCACCACTTCGAATGGGATCTCGGAATGGCGCAAGATCAGTTCAATCGGAATGCAATACGGACTGTAGGGATATTGATAAAGCCGAAGACGGGCAGGCGTGGCCATAAGACAACTCTAGGAGTCGTTCCGCGACTGGCAAGATGGTTAAGAGATAGCCGTCACTGTCCCAGCGGTTGCCGCCAACTGCAATTCGACTCAAAGATAATTGAAGTGCGAGAGTCATCGACCGCATCTATATTGTGATTTCATCGTGAAACCATTGCGTCCTCTTTTGCTCGATCAAAATCCGGAAGAATGGGATCTCGGTGACGTCCCCACTTACCGCCGCAAGCAGATCGCGGAATGGCTTTTCCAGAAACGGGCCGGATCGATCGCCGAGATGAGCAATTTGCCCGCGCCACTGCGGCAGCATCTCGAAGCGAATTACGATTTCGCGGCGCTGAAGCTCGCACGCATGACCGGCTCAGCCGATACGACGCGGAAATTGCTCTGGGAATTGCGTGGCGGCGATTACATCGAGAGCGTGCTCATCCCCGCTTCGCCCGATCTCTTCGGGGAACGGTCAGACCGGTTCACGCTCTGTGTCTCGACCCAGGTCGGTTGCGCTTACGGCTGCAAGTTTTGCGCGAGTGGACTCGAAGGGTGGAAACGGAATTTATCCGCCGGGGAAATCGTCGCGCAAATTTTGGAAACGGAGCGGGCGACGAAAACCCGCATCAATAATCTCGTTTTCATGGGCATGGGTGAACCGTTGGCCAATTACGCGAACCTGATGCGCGCGCTTAATCTTATCAATGCGTCCTGGGGCGTGGGCATCGGCGCGAGACACATCACGGTCTCGACCAGTGGACTGGCCCCGCAAATCCGCGAGTTGGCTGATCAGCCACTGCAAATCCGGCTGGCGCTTTCGCTGCATGGCGCAACCGACGAAGTGCGCCAGCAAATCATGCCGGTGAACCGCAAGTATCCTCTGAAGGATCTGCTCGACGCCTGCGCCGATTATCAGGAAAAAAAGCGCAAGATGATGACGCTGGAATATATTCTCATCGAAGGCGTGAACGATTCGACCGAACAGGCCGCGCTGTTAGCCAAGCATGCGCGTCGGCTGCATGCGAAGGTGAATCTCATCCCCTACAATACCGTGGAAGGTCTGGAGTGGCGCAGGCCAAACGATTTTGCCATTGATCGGTTCGCGGCGGTGTTGCATGGCGCAAAAGTCACTGCCACGGTGCGGCGAGAAAAGGGCCACGACATCAATGCCGCCTGTGGGCAGTTGCGGCTGAAGCAGTTGAAGACTGCCGCTACACTGGAAAACTAACCCTTCGGACGAAGAATCTTCCAGAGCCAACCGAGGGGATCGTAGAACTCATCGACCACGCGTTCTTTGAGCGGAATGATGGCATTATCGGTGATGGTGATGTGTTCGGGACAGACCTTCGTGCAGCACTTGGTGATGTTGCAATAGCCGATGCCGTGGGCCTGCTTCAATTCCTCGAGGCGATCCTCCGTGTCGAGCGGGTGCATTTCCAACGCGGCGGTGTAAACCAAGTAGCGCGGGCCGATGAATTCATCGTGCTTGTGGTGGTCGCGCAAAACGTGGCAGACGTCCTGACAGAGAAAACATTCGATGCACTTTCGGAACTCCTGCACCCGGTCCACGTCACCTTGTTGCATGCGCCAGGTGCCGTCCGGCGCATCGGGGGCGCGCGGCTTGAACGGCTTGATCTTCTTTTTAACGAGAAAATTCCACGAGACATCCGTGACCAGATCGCGAAGACGCGGGAAAGCGCGCATCGGCTCGATGGTGACCGGCTTGTCGATCGGAATCATGTCGAGCCGGGTCATGCACATGAGGCTCGGCTTGCCATTGATTTCCGCCGAGCAGGAACCGCACTTGCCGGCCTTGCAATTCCAACGACAGGCCATGTCGTTGGCCTGCGTGGCCTGGATCTTGTGGACGACGTCCAAGACCACCATACCTTCGGAGGCTTCTGTTGTGTAATCGACGAGTTTGCCGCCGCTTGCGTCGCCGCGCCAGATTCGGAAAGTGACGGTGTTCATTTCATCTCCTCAATCACTTGTTTCAGTTCTTCCGGCATCGGGGGAATCGGCTCGCGGCGCAACTGCATGGAACCATCCGCGCCCTTGGAAATAACAATATTCATTTTTGCGTCCTCGGGCGACTTATCCGGAAAGTCCTCGCGGAAATGGCCGCCGCGGCTTTCCTTGCGCTCAACGGCCGCGCGGGTGATGGCTTCGGAAATGGTCAGAAGATGCTTCAAATCGAGCGCCGTATGCCAACTGGGATTGTACTCGCGATGGCCATAAACCGCCGCCTTGTCCGCACATTCCTTAAGCTTGGTCAGGTTCTGCAGCGCCTGCTGCATCTCGCCTTCGTTGCGAACGATGCCAACGAGCGACTGCATCATGTCCTGCAGTTCCCGTTGAACTTGATAGGGGCCTTCGGCGCTGTCACCTGTGGTGGTCCCACGCTCAAACGGTGCCAGGGCCTGCTTCGCGGCGTCTTCGATCTGAGCGTCATCCAGGTTTACGGTCGAATTTTCCTTCGCAAACTTCGCAGCGTATTCACCGGCGCGTTTGCCGAAGACAAGAAGATCGGAAAGCGAGTTGCCGCCGAGGCGATTGGCGCCATGGAGACCGGCGGCACATTCGCCCGCCGCGAAAAGCCCCAGCACACTCGACATCTGAGTCTCGCCATTGACGCGCACGCCACCCATGGCGTAGTGAGTGGTCGGCCCGACTTCCATCGGTTCCTTGGTAATATCGAGATTGGCGAGCTGCATGAACTGATGGTACATGCTGGGCAATTTCTTTTTGATGTGCTCCGCCGCATTCGGGATTTTTTCCTTGATCCAGGCGATGTCGAGGAAAACGCCGCCGTGAGGGCTGCCCCGGCCCGCCTTGACCTCGCGGTTAATGCAACGGGCGACGTGATCGCGCGTGAGCAATTCCGGAGGACGCCGTGCGGTCTTGTCATTCTGCGTATAGCGCCAGCCTTCCTCGGGATCGGTCGATGTCTGCGACTTATAGTTGTCGGGAATGTCGTCGTACATGAACCGCTTGCCCTCTTTGTTGCGGAGCACTCCGCCTTCGCCGCGCACGCTTTCCGTAACCAAAATTCCCTGCACGCTCGGCGGCCAGATCATGCCCGTGGGATGGAACTGGATAAATTCCATGTCAAGCAATTCGGCTCCCGCGTGATAGGCCAGCGAGTGGCCGTCGCCGGTGCCTTCCCACGAATTGCTCGTGATTTTAAACGCGCGCCCCAGCCCACCCGACGCGACAACGACCGCCTTCGCCTTGAAAATCTTGAAGCGCCCACGCTCGCGATCGTAGCCAAATGCGCCAGCGATGCGGTTGCCGTCCTTAAGCAGAGTGACGATGGTCCATTCCATATGGACCGTGATGCCTTGATGGATGCCGTGGTCCTGGAGCGTGCGGATCATTTCGAGACCGGTACGGTCTCCAACGTGGGCCAGGCGGGGGTAGCGGTGGCCCCCGAAATTGCGTTGCGAAATCTTGCCTTCCTTGGTGCGGTCGAACACCGCGCCCCATGCCTCGAGCTCATGCACGCGGGCCGGGGCTTCCTTGGCGTGGAGTTCCGCCATGCGCCAGTTATTGACGTATTGGCCGCCTCGCATCGTGTCGGCGAAGTGGACTTTCCAGCTATCGCGGTCATCGACATTGCCCATCGCCGCCGCCATGCCGCCTTCGGCCATGACGGTGTGTGCTTTGCCTAGAAGCGATTTGCAGACCAACCCGACTTTTACCCCGGCCGCCGAAGCTTCGATGGCCGCGCGCAGGCCCGCGCCACCCGCGCCAATAACCAGCACGTCGTATTCAAAAGTTTCGTAGTTCGTGGCCAAAGTAAAATTCCAGGTAAGAGTTTAAAAGAATCGAAAATCGTGCCAGACACCCATGGCGCAAAGCCGGATATAGACGTCCGTGAAGCCGACCCAAAACAGGCTCATCCAAGCCCAAAGCATGTGTCGATGATTGAGGCAACTCACGCAGGAATACCCCTTCGCACAGAGTGGCGCTTTCGATTTCGTGTCGAGAAATCCCCCGATCAAATGCCGAAGCGAATGGCAGCCGCAGGTGTAGCCCGCCAAGAGCACGACGTTCACCACCAGAACCAGCGTGCCAACGGCGATGCCGAAATGTTTTACTCCCGTAGCATCGGCAAACCACATCGCCTTCCAGGCATCGTGGCCGAGAATCAGAATGAAGACCAGGGCGAGGTAGAGGAAATAACGGTGAATATTTTGAAGAACGAGTGGCAGATAACGCTCGCCGAGGTAGGTCTTGCGCGGCTCACCAACGGCGCAATTGACCGGGTCGAGCCAGAACGCCTTGTAATACGCGCCGCGATAGTAATAACAGGTGAAGCGAAAACCCGCCGGAATCCACATGATTAAAAACGCGGGTGAAAACGGCAACAAGCTCGGCCACCAAGACGGGACGATTCCAAAAATACCGGGATGCTGCGAGGAGCCGAACAACTCGGGCGAATAAAACGGTGAAAGATAGTTTGCGCCGTTCCCGCCAAACCAATAATAGCAGTTCGCGCTATTAGTCCCCTGCAGCGCGGCCCAAGTCGAGTAGACAATGAACGCGGAGAAGCCGAGAAAAACCAGCAGCGGCTGGAGCCACCAGACATCCGTGCGGGTTGTTTCCCAAAACCGACGCTGTTCCGCGAGCGCGTCAAGATTAGCCATAGGTACTTAACCCTAGTAATTAGCAGGGGCAGCGTCAACGAGAGAGGGCAAATATAAGCGATTCCGTTCGTCGGATAGAAACGCTTATCGGCCGTTAAGCGCCCGCACGACGGCCCAAAGATCGCGTTTAGGTCGCTCGATTTGCACTGTTTTCCAGCCAGCTTTGCGGGGACCTTCCACATCGTTGCGCGAATCGTCCCCCACACTGAGCAGCGCCCCCGGCTGACGGCCCAACACATCGGCTACGTGCCGGTAAATGGCGGGGTCCGGCTTTTCCCAACCGAGTTCCGTGCTGATAAATCGCTGCATGAGAAATTCCCCGAGGCCGTTCCCGTCCAGGACGGAATGGAGTCGGGCATCCCAGTTCGAGAGCACGGCCAAGTCAACCGCGTGATCGCGCAAAGCCTCCAGTACTTCCAAAACTTCGGGGTAGATGCCCCAGGCTTCCGCCTTGGCGTAGAAGAGATAGACCTCCTCAAAAAATGCCTCGAAGGTGGCGGAATCAGCGAAGGCATGCTCGGGCAGGGAACGTTTCACCACTTGCTTCCACCACGAGCGGTCGTTGCCGTCGTTGGGTACGGTGCCCTTGGCCCGAGGCGAGGAACTTTTCAGCGCACGGCTGAAAGCCAGCGAGGCGGCTTCCGCCGATAATTTGACGCCGTGGGCACGGGCGAATCGCGCATACGTTTCGCCCACCGGATCCGCCGGATAAATCAGCGTTCCTCCCACATCAAAAACAATGGCGCGAATAGCCATAAATTAAACTTTAGCTGTTGCGGTGAAGGCTTCCAGTCGTTCGTTGAGTTTGTATTCTCCCGCATTCCCTTGCCGGTGAGCAAGCATTTCCCCGACAAGAAAAAGTGAGCCGGTGATAAGAATTAGCTTGTCAGGATCGCCGGTGACGAGATCGCGCCACAGGTCCGCCGCCGAATCGACGAGCGTGCAAGGCAATCCGGAAAAAGCCTGCGCCAACAGAGCTGGCTCAGCGCCACGCTCATGGGCCAGACGCACCAGCGTGACCTGTCGCGCTAACGGACGGAGTAGTTGCGCCATCTCGGTGACGTCCTTGTCTGAGACGGAGGCAAAGACCAGTTGCGCCCGGGCGTCGGTCTCGGATACGCTCCCACCGAAGCGAGCAACCAGAAATGCGCGCCACGTTTCGACGAGGCTCTTCATACCTGCCGGATTGTGTGCTCCATCAAGAACGATAAGCGGTTTTTCCGAGAGAATTTCGAAACGCCCCGACCAAACCGCCCCGGCCAAGCCACGCATCACGGCATCGTCGGATAATCGAATATGCCTCATCGTCTGTACCGCGCAGGCGGCGTTGTCAATCTGGTGCGAACCGATCAGACCCAGGGCGAATTCCCGTCCGTCGATCCGCGCCATTTGTTTATTTCCACGCAAACCGAGATTCTCAACCTCCACGGTTTCATTTACCAACGTCAGCGGACAATTCTCAGCTCTGGCGCGCTCGCGGATAATCTCGGAAGCTTCTCCCCTGGCCACGGCACTCACCACCGGCACCTGATATTTGATGATGCCCGCCTTTTCCGCCGCAATCTCACGCAGCGATCCACCGAGGTATTGCTGATGATCAAGGCCGATGTTGGTGATGATACAGACTTCCGGATCGACGATGTTGGTGGCATCCAGGCGCCCACCCAATCCGGTTTCCCACACCACCCAGTCAACCTTTTCCCGAGAAAAATACCAAAGAGCGAGGGCAGTCATTAGTTCGAAGAAGGTGGCCTCGTGATCCGCCATCCGCGCGACCAACTGACGCACTGTTTCCAAGCCAGCCGCAAAATCGGTTTCCGAGATCGGATGACGGTCGATCTGGATTCGTTCGCGCACGCTGACCAAATGTGGCGAGGTGAAAAGCCCCACCCGGTAACCGGCGGCGCGCAAACACGATTCGCAGAACGCGGCAGTCGAGCCTTTGCCATTCGTCCCGGCCAGATGAATGAAGCGGAGATTTTTTTGCGGTTCGCCCAGCAACCGGGCCAGCTCCCGCATCGGTTCCAGGCCCAGCTTCATACCAAAGCGGCGGGCTTCACCCAGATAGGCCAGCGATTCGGGGTAAGTCATCGGTACTCTAAGTGTAGCGACGGTCGACCATCGTCGCATTTTAAATCTTAGCTGGGCAGAGTGGACACGCCCTGATGGCCAAGCTTATTAACCTGACTGTAATAAAAAGCAGGTTGCCATTGAGGGGCGCGTCTTCTACGTTGCACGGCTTGGAAATGAAGAGACCGGCGAGTCGGTCGCTGGGCAAAAGATTTGCCCGGGCTTCATAAGTAAGTATGGGAAAAGCTCTTATCATTGCGGAAAAACCGAGTGTCGCCAGCGATATCGCCAAGGCGCTGGGCGGCTTTACCCGGAAAAGCATCCAGGTGAAGATTCCGATCCCCGCACCGAAGTCCAAGTCCAAAGCAAAGAGCGCAAAAAAGGCCGCCACAGAAAAGGCGCCTGCGCCCAAGTTCCGCGAAGAAAAGGAATCCTACTTTGAGAGCAAAGACTTTGTTCTTTCGTCGGCGGTTGGACATCTGGTCGAGCTCTGTCTTCCCAACGAATTGGACAAGAAAAAAGGCAAATGGAGTTTTGCCAGCTTACCCATTATTCCCCATGAATTTAGTCTCAAGCCCATTGAGCGCACGGAGGTTCGTCTCTGCCTGTTAAAAGAACTGATGCAGCGTGAAGACGTGACCAGCCTGATCAATGCATGCGACGCCGGACGCGAAGGCGAATTGATTTTCCGTTACATCGTGAAGCTGGCTGCCTGCGAAAAGCCGATTGAGCGGCTTTGGCTCCAGTCGATGACCCCGACTTCGATCCGCGAGGGATTTGTGCATCTCCGTCCCGGCACGGAGTTGGAGCCACTGGCCAACGCAGCCGTCTGCCGTTCGGAAAGCGATTGGCTGGTGGGGATCAACGGCACGCGCGCGCTGACGGCTTTCAATTCGCGCAACGGCGGATTTCAACTGACACCGGTCGGCCGGGTGCAAACGCCGACCCTGGCCATCGTGGTGGAGCGTGACCAGAAGATCAAAGCTTTCACGCCGAAAAGTTACTGGGAAGTGCATGCGACGTTCGCGGCGCAGGCGGGCACTTATCCGGGACGCTGGTTCAAGGAAGATTTCACCAAAAAGGAAGATGACCTCGACGCGAAACAGGAGCGGCTCTGGACCGAAGCGGAAGCGCGTGCGTTGGAGGAAAAGTGTCGCGGCAAGGACGGCATTGTCACCGAGGAGAAAAAACCGGCCACGCAGGCTTCGCCGCTGCTTTATGATCTGACGACGTTGCAGAAGGAAGCGAACGGACGGCTCGGCCTTTCAGCCAAGCGGACCCTGCAAATCGCGCAGAGACTTTACGAGCACCACAAGGTACTGACCTATCCACGAACTGATTCCCGGGCGTTGCCGGAGGATTACATCGATACGGTGAAACAGGTTTTAAAAAACCTGAAAAGCAGCCACTTGGGACCGTTCGCCACGAAAATTTTGGATGAAGGCTGGGTGAAACCGAGTAAACGCATTTTCAATAATGCGAAGATCTCCGATCACTTCGCCATCACACCGACTCTTGAATCGCCCGAGAAGCTGGATGAATTTGAGCGGAAGGTTTACGACATGGTGGCGAAGCGTTTTCTCTCCGTCTTTTATCCGGCGGCGCAATTTGAAGTGACCACGCGCATCACGCGGGTCGAAGACGAACCGTTCCGGACCGAGGGAAAAATTTTGACCTTTGCGGGTTGGATGGAGATTTATGGCCGTGAGGAACAGGGTGCGGACGATCAACCCGCGTTGGTCCCGGTCCAGGAAAACGAGACGGTGAAGACCGAGGAGATCGAGGTGAAGGGCCTCGAGACGCGGCCTCCGGCTCGGTTCACGGAAGCGACCTTGCTCAGCGCCATGGAAGGCGCGGGCAAGCTGATCGAAGACGAGGAATTGCGCGATGCCATGGCAGCCAAAGGATTGGGCACGCCCGCCACCCGGGCCGCCACCATCGAAGGGCTGCTCGGCGAGGAATATCTGCGACGCGAGGGGCGCGAAATCAGTTCGGCGCCCAAGGCGTGGGCACTGATGGAATTGCTCCATGCCGTTAATATTCCGGCATTGGCTTCGCCCGAAATGACGGGCGAATGGGAATATAAGCTCAAACAGATGGAACGGGGTGAATTGCAGCGCAGCCGTTTCATGCAGGAGATTGTCGGACTGACGCAAAACATCGTCGAGAAAGCGAAAAATTTCGAGGAGTCGGGGTACACCGCGAAGCCACTCGGCTTTAACTCACCCAGCGGCCAGCCGATGGTGGAGACGCTGCGTCACTACCAGGCCGAGGACGGCACGAACCAGTTGCGGAAAGTCGTGGCCGGGCGCTTGCTCGAACCGCACGAAGCAAAGGAATTGCTGGAGAAACGGCTCATTGGTCCGTTGCTCGGTTTTCGCAGCCGGTTGGGACGTCCGTTTGCCGCCGCGCTAAAGCTGAACGATGCGGGCGAGACCGAATTTGTTTTCGATAACGCACCGATTAATGCCGATGGAACGAAGCTCGATCTCAACACGCAGGAACCGATCGGAATTTGTCCCGCCTGCGGCGGCCGTGTTTTCGAGACAATGATGTCCTTCGCCTGCGAGAATACTTTTGGCGATACGCCGACCTGCAAGATGAAGATCGGTAAGAAAATCCTGTTGCAGGACATCGATCGCGTGCAGGTCAACAAGCTCCTGACCGAGAAGAAGACCGATTTATTAAAGGGCTTTGTTTCGCAGCGGACCCGGCGTAAATTTTCCGCCTATCTCGTCATGGGCGACGACGGGCGCACCGCGTTCGAGTTCGAACCACGCAAGGACAAAGATGGCGAACCCCGGAAGGCTTTCTCCCGCAAAACGGAACCGGAAAAAGCGGAGCCGGAAACAAATGGCCATGCGAAGAAAATCAAGGGGCCAATCCTCGCGACGACCATTATCAAAGCGAAAAGCGGAGCGCGGAAGCGGGCAGCTAAGAAGAAAAAAGCGCCGTGAGTTTTAATCCCTTCGCGGCCTTTGAACTGGAGCCAAGTCCGGCCCTGGATGCCGAGGCGTTGAAGGAACGTTTCGCTCGAACAACGGCAACGTGGCACCCGGATAAATTTCAACAAGCGCCGGAAACGGAAAAACTCGCGGCGGAAACGCGTTATGCGGAACTGAATCGCGCCTACCAGACGCTGATCGATCCTCGGCAGCGGTTGCTCGTTCTCTATGAATTGACCAAAGGCGAAAAACCACGCGATGTGCAGCGGATTCCACCGGGCACGATGGATTTATTTGTTGAGGTAGGCCAGACCTGCCAGCAACTCGATCGGTTTCTAGAGCGTAAACAGGCCGCGGGCGGCGCCCTGGAACGGGCCGCGTTGATGGGCGAAGAATTGGGGCTGCAGGACGCTCTGGTGTCTTTGCGCGGAAAGCTCGAACAATTAGGCGCGACGCTGGAACAGGATTTGACGGCACTGGACACGCGTTGGCGTGCAGGAGAAAAGGACCTGCATGCGCTCGAAACGGTTTACCGAAAATATTCGTATCTGGCGCGCTGGCGTCAACAACTCGAAGAGCGGGAGATCGCTCTATTGACCGGGTAACATCCTTCTCAAAGATTCATCCTGAGCTTGCCACCCGTCCTGAACATGCCAAAGTTACAAACCCTTTCGATTCGGGACACAACGGATCAAGGAAAGATTGGTCTCCAATTCAATTATTCGGGCTGTGGCTCAGCTTGGTAGAGCGCGCCGTTCGGGTCGGCGAGGTCCAGGGTTCAAATCCCTGCAGCCCGATATAGCTAATAATCAACGAGTTGTAAAAAATATAATTTCTTGCATAACGCTCTGGCATAACAAGTCCGCCTCTTTCCGGCATTGTTCGCCATAGTGCAATTTAGCAAGAGAGGGCTTGCACATATTAACGCACTGCGTTATCATTCCTCGTGATCCAGAGTTTTCGGTGTGACGAAACGAGGGAAGTTTTTGAGGGTATCCGTCCTCGGCGTCTCCCCGGCAACTTACTGGCCGTCATGCAAAGGAAACTGAAGATGTTGGATGCGGCGATGAAATTGGAAGAGTTACGGGTGCCTCCCGGCAACCGCCTTGAAGCGTTGAAGGGCGGGCGCAAGGGACAGCACAGTATCCGGGTCAACGACCAGTGGCGGGTATGCTTCAGCTGGCAAACGGACGGCCCGCATGACGTGGAGATTGTCGATTACCATTAAAAGAAAGATCAGCCATGAAAAAGAATCTGCTTCCGCTAACCACTCCCGGTGAAGTCTTGAATGAGGAATTTTTGATTCCCTTGGGCGTCTCGCAATACCGGCTGGCTAAGGACATCGGCATTTCGCCCCGGCGCATTAATGAGATCGTCCATGGGAAGCGTGCTATTACCCCAGACACCGCGCTACGCTTGGGCAAGTATTTCGGCGTTTCTGCTCAGTTTTGGCTCAATCTGCAAGCCCGGTATGATTTACAGACGGCTGAAAGGGCATCCGATTTTCTTTCGCGGATTCATCCGTGCCCCGCGTTGCTGGCCGCCTGAAAAGCAGGCTTCTCGTCTCCATCATCCTATTGCAACGGTAAAGTCTGCTCAGTGCTTCCATCCATGGAAGTGGAGTTGAGAAGCATTCTTTTTTCCCAAGCTACGCCACGAATTGACCCCCGGCACATCGGGATAAAGAGGGTGGCATAACGCCTCTCTATCGCAACCTGCTCATCTTCCGCTACAAAGCCAGTTCAGTTCACTTCTGGGTTGCTCTTTGCGCTATTAGGGCCTGCGCCTTTGCCAGATTGTTTTGGGCATTGACAGAGTCCGGCTTCAGTCGTAAGGCTTCTTGGAATTGGACCACCGCCTCGTCTGTTCGACCCTTTAGAAAAAGGGCACCTCCGAGGTTATTGTGAACTTTGGCATCAGTGGGATTAATTTCTACTGCTTTTTGGAACTGCGCAATCGCCTCATCAAGGTGTCCCTTTTGGACAAGGGCCGATCCAAGATTAAAATAGGCGTCAACATAGTAGGGGTTGATTTCCAGAGCTTTTTTGTATCGTTTAATCGCCTCATCAAGGTATCCCTTTTGGACAAGAGCCGATCCAAGATTGGAATAGGCACCCTCATAGTTGGGATTGATTTCCAAGGCCCTTTGGTACTGTTGAATTGCCTCATCTAGGTGTCCCATTTTGACAAGGGCCAAACCAAGGTTACTATACGCTTCGGCGTAGTCTGGATTGATTTCCAGGGTTTTTTGAAATTGCTCAATCGCTTTGTCCGTTTCTCCTTTTTGCGCAAGCGCAACACCTAGATTATTGTAGCCCACCCAGCAGTTCGGATTCTTGGCCAAGGTATCAGTCCAGAGCGTCTCCTCGCTTTCATAAACCCAGGTTCGGTGCCAACTCAATACGCCGAGAACGAGAAGCAGTCCGGCACAAAGAGTCGAACGCAGCCACCTTCTTCCCGGAATAACGAAATCAGCAGACCTAGCCAGTCCTGCCCCTGCCAGCGCCAGCGGCCCTATGTCGGCCAAGTACTGAAAATGATCGGCGACAAACGAATAACTCAGAAAATTATGACTAACCAATCCCAATACCGGAAGCAACGCCGTCAGGAAATAGGCGAAACCGAAAAACCAGGGACGAGACCACGATTTGCGTTTGAGCCACAAAATAAACAAAACGATAATAATGGCCAGCAGTGGCAAATACGAGACCCACTGCCCGGCATCGATCTGCCAACGCGGATAAATCGTGATCAACGGATGCGGCCAAAGCAACTTGCCCAGATAAAACCAGACCGCGTTACCCGCCGTCACCAAGCGCTCCGGCCAACTTCGTTTCCATTGCAAACTATCAATAGTTCCCTCCAGCTTCACCGCGCACACAGTTAAGCCGCTGACAATGATGGTCATCAGTACTATCGGGATCACCATCGCCAAGCTGCGCCACCGCCATCGGCCTTCCACCCACCAAGCGCACAAACAAAGGACAACCGGCAGTATCACCGTGGAGGACTTGCTAGTCATCGCCAGGGCGGCGCAAAGCAAGGTTAACGCGTAGTTCCAACGACTCGCGCTTTGGTTCGAGGCGTCTTTTGTTTTTAGTCCTTGGACAAAGAAAAGGATCGTCAATAAATAGAATAAGCACGATTGAGTATTTTTCATCTCGCTGACCCACGCCACCGATTCAACCTGTACCGGGTGAAGCGCCCAGAGCGCCGCGCCCAACCACGCTCCCGGTATTTGCAAGAGTCGGAAAACCTGCCAAAGCACAATCGTACACGCTGCGTGCAGTAATACCGTTACCAGATGATAGGGCAAAGGGGTTACTCCCCATAATGCGTGTTCCAGCCAAAACGTGGTGAGCGTCATGGGGAAAAACCGCGCCGCGCTGGTCATCCAGATTTCCTTCAGTCCGAGCGGTCCGACAATACAGGGATTGGCCGTGACATGATTATTGTCATCCCAGATAAATCCCGCCCACCACACCGGTGAGTAGGTCATGATAACGGCCAGCACCAGAATCAATCCCCAAACCCAATCGCGGCTCAGCCAAGTCGGCAGTCCTTGTGTGGTAGCATTTGTCGTGGGGACTTTCGCGGATGTTCCACTGCCTCCCGCTTTCTTTTTCCTGGATCGTTTCGCCATAGGGCTTCGTGCCCCAAGACAATGACGCTACGCCTCTCCCCAAACAAGACCGTAAATGCAGCTATCACGGCTTTGACAAACGACGATGCGAGAGTCCTTGGGCAAACCGTCTTTTTGCTTGGAAGGTCAACCGTTGCGCCGGGAAAAACGCAGCGGCAAAGCGCGGGTGCGCCAGTTGCTTTTTCAGTCGTTCGTTGTCCGCGCGTATCGACTCTTCAGTGCCTAAACCGGACTCTGCCCCGGCTTCCGCGCCGCGCTCCTCCGGGCTTTGACGGGCGAGCTTTTCGATTCGCTCGAAGCGACGCGAGATTCCTTCTATACGCGAGAGCATCGTGCGTTGCTGTGTTGGGGTGAATGTCATTTTTTATCCTTTCGTGGTGGTGGTTGTTTTTCTGTCATAAATCCATCGCTTCCAGGCGGCGCTTCATTTCACGCACGGCTTTGTTGAAAACGGTTTTATCGAGGAAGGTTTCCAAAACGTTTTGGATAATTTCCATACCTCGAGACCAGCCCTTCTTAGCCGCATCAAGTTCGATGTATTTTCCTTTTTTCACCTCAAGATCGAATATGATTTTCTCGATCTGTGCGGACTTAAGCGGATCGTATCCGGCGGGCAGGCCAACGGTTGAAAGTAGCTCGGGATTGTCTTCAGTGAAGCGGGTAACGACTTCCGCATTCACCCTACCGCTGCGATCAAATCCGGGGCAGTTGGCCAACTTCAGACGTTTGAGCAAGGGGAGAGGGATCGACATTCCGGCGGATGCTGCTCCCATGCTCGGGTAAATTTTTGGCTTAGATTTTTTCATGTGTGAGGGGAAATTATTTTTCATATCTCACAAGAGAAGTATGCAACTGGGAACCTAATCCATTAGGAATTCGGTCAAAGATATTCATTATGCCCCCCGGTGGGGGTGTCCCGGTGTCGCTCCTCCGCCGGGTCTGGGGATGGATTCCGCGAGCGGCTACGGTTTTCCAGGGACGATGACCTGAAAATGGAAATGGTGCCACGCTCATGCAACCTCGTAAGTTGGCAGTCCTAAAACCTGTCCACGTGCGTCGTTGAAAGTCTGCCAAGCTGGGTCACTGCCATGACCGGAAGCCACGCGCTGAACTAAGCGGACGGCCTCAGCATGATAGGACTGAGCCGCTTCGATAATGTTTTCCAGGTCAACCAAGTCGCCTTTGACGCGAGGTTGTTCATCAATCGAAACCCGTTTCAGCAACAACCTTTGGTCAATCGAGGCTATCTTGGCGGCGATTCCTTCCTGCCATTTCTGAAAGCCTTTCGAGCGTTCCGTGATAATGACCATAAGCGCCTCTGCCAGTTTTCTGTGATTGCTTCTGACATAGGAATCGCGTGCGGCGGACTCGATTCTAACCCGTTGATTGCTCAGAAAATTCTTCCGATGATCAAAAGTGCTCCGGCCAATGTCGCTGACTCCCCCCGATACCACGCGATCAAAGAGTAGGAAAAATTGTTCTGCGGCGAATCGAGGCCGGATACCTTCGAGACCTGCGGACTTGCGGTAATGCTCCACAGCGGCGGCGTGCGCGGCCATGTCCTCCTCAAGTGTCTCGATTTCCTTCGTTGCCATAGCAACCTTTTCCGCAACCGCGTTGTCGGCGATCACGGTCAACAATTCAATGGCGCGGGCCTCTGCGCTGGATTCGGTGGCGGGCGATTTCATGGTCTCAAATTTACGGTGTATCGGCTTTCGGCTCAATTGTCTGAGGGGGACAAATGGGGACATAAACAATTCGCGGGCCTGCCAAAGTTTTCACGATCTCAACCCGCCCCGATTGGACCCATCTTTTGACCGTGCGATAACTCACGCCCTCGACATAGGCGAGTTCCTTGTACGTCAAAAACTCCGGGCACCGTCGAGCCGATGGCAGCCAGTTTTGTTCGGTCATGTAGCTCCCCTGGATTCCCTGCGCAGGGAGCGCAACCATGATGGTTGAATGTCGGAGTGGACACGGCGCAAAGCCGTAGCAACAAGTCCATGATGATCGGCGGCCGAATCATTCACGGCGCATCCTCCCGGCTCTGCGCAGAATGAGGGGATTTCATCAGTAATTCCCCCAAACAAGGCGTACCAGGGTTAAGCGTTTATCGGGAGGGCCGTTGAAGCTCTTCAGCCCTTCCGCGATGGTGTTGGACAAGTCCTCAAAATCATCGTCTTCATGTAGGTCGAGCGCCTTGGCCACCTCGTCCGTGTAGACATCAATGGGCAGGAGTGCGTGAGGATTCGATTTGACGAGATCGTTGAACTTGCGGATGAATTCTTTTCTCTCTTCTGAGATGAATTCCGCTTCTAAGAATTCTTCAAAAACATGAACGTCATCGTTAGATGATGTGCTCGTTTTTTTTAAAACGTGCTTCTTAGGGAAAGTCTTTGTGCCGTTCTTAGGGTACTTCTTAGGAAAGCTACGGGATTCATCGTGTACGCGATCCTTACGTGAAGCTTCTGACGTATTGTCAGAAGGTACTGACATTATGTCATGAGGTTCTGACCTATTGTCTGAAGGTCTGAGGACTGTATAGAGGCTGGGAGCATTCGCTTTCGCTCCGGGAATCTTCCTCCGTTCGATTCGGAGCAGCCCGGCGGATGCGACAAGCTCCAAAGCCTTTTGTGCATCGCGGTACGCCATGAACAGGTCATTGGCCATCGACCCAATGGTGTCTTCAAACGTCCAAGCTCGTTTCAAATTAGCTTTCCGACACAAGACCATGTAGCAAAACAATGCGTTCCTCGTATCAGCGTGTTTATCAAACCGGCCAGACAAGATTTGTAACGCAGCTTCTTCGACTTGAAAAAAGCCGCGCCGCATTTTTTTATCACTCACGACAGCGCCTCCTGCTTGCCGTTGACGCGCGATTTTGACGTGCTACTGGCGATTTCATTTCGCCGTTTCACTGGCGAAGCCGTTCAGGTAAGCGCGAAGGCTGGCCAAGTGAACAAGCCGACGACCGCGAGCCGTGCCGGGCTTCCGCAAGGAAATGCTCTTGATCCGCCCGGCGGAAATTTCCTTGTAGAGAGACGTTCGTCCGATACCTGAAAAACGAACGGCATCGGGGATTTGAATAAATTCCGGCTCTGCCTGGGCGATGCTCCCAGACTGAACCGCCTTGTCCGTCAATGGATGACTTTGCATCCCGATCTTATGCCAGATAATGCGGGTCGCCTAACATGGCATCAAAAAAGATTCTTTTAACGCCAACTTATGAGAATAACTTAAGCGCCTCGACTGCCCGCTTCTTGGATCGGCTCCATTCCGCATCCTCACTAAAGCGTCTTGCCAATTTACCATTGTACAATCCGATGAGGTCCGAAACTGACGTTACGTCATGATGCGTGATGATCCGATAAATTCCAAGTGCCTCCAGGTCTTCCTTCATCTGAGAGAGGGGCGCACCTCGCCCTCTGGCTTGTTGTTGCTTAATTTCCGGCGGCCTATTTTGCTTTAACCATGCCTCGAAACAGTCGCGCAAATTCTTATCGGAATGCGTCCAATCTATCTGAAATGCGTACAGAGAATCCGATCTGTCTCCATCGTGATTCTGAACGTAGTGTCGATAATCGAGCGGATACAGTCCACGTGGCAGGTGATAATTTAATGCAACTTTTTTTCTATAGTCACGGTCTTGGCGGATAAACGACTGGCTTGGCCAAGGGTTGGGAAACTCTCCATATTTGGCGTAGGGATCAATCCCCCTATGAACGTATTTTGGGGAGGCTTTAAGGACGGCGGTACGCGAAAATTCCCACCGATGGCAGACAAAAATCTGCTCGTCTGGAATCTGGCTAAAGTCCCATTCAAAATCCGCTAGTATGTTATTCATCGTGTCACGTCCGGCAGATTGTCAATAGCGGGCCGTAAGCGCATCAAAGCATGTCCTCGATCTTATTCATCGCCTTGGCCACGTCCGAAGAATCCAGATGCGTGTAACCCCGGCTTACGGCGATGGAATCGTGACCGATGATCTCCTGCGCCATTGAATCGCTTACCCCTGCCTTTTTCAGCATCGTGACGGTGGAGTGCCTAAGCGAGTGAAACGATATTTGCCCACCTTCCCGGCTCGCTCCCCGTCCTTTGCCTTTGGAAACGTGCGTCCGCTTCGTTACCAGCCCGGCCTCTGCCATCAAATTGTGGAATTGATTGGAGAGCGTAACCACGCGCCCCTCTTTAACAACCGATGCGTAAGCATTCGGGAAAAGCGGTGCATCAGGATCATTCGGCACGTCCAGGGTGGCGACGTAATCCGCCAAGGGCCGCAGGAGTGGGAAGGCGAGCCGCTTCCCCGTCTTGGCCGTGTGGAAGCGAATCTCGTTGTTGTCGAGATCAAGGCTACGCCAAGTAAGGCGGGCAATATCTCCGAGCCTTTGGCCGGTGAAGATTCCAAAGACCACCAACCCTTTCCACTCGCCCTCAGCTTTTTTGATAAGTCGGTTGATTTCCGCGATGGTGAAGGCTCTCCGCGAGGTTTCTGTCTGTTTGAGTACCTTTACCCTCCCCGCGACATTTACGCTCACCAGACCGGCGCGGACGGCCTCGCCAAAGAGGGCACGAATCGTCTTGAGATCGACGTTGATCGTTTTCGCGGCGACTGTCTTTCCTCTGGCATCCCTCCACCTCAAGATGTCTTGAGCCGTGATCGAGCTGATTGGTTTCGTGAGCTTGTTTTTCAGTGCCTCCTTGAAACCCTTGATCGTGTTTCCGTAGCGGACAAAAGTCGCTGGCGTCGTCTCCAATTTCTTCGACTCGATCCATCGGTCAATCCAACTACCAAGGGTACTGTCCGGCATGGCCTCACCGCTCCCGGCGCGGAATATGTCAGCTATCCCTCGCTCAAGAAGCTCCCGCGCCCTATCCACGTTGAGATGGCCATTCCTCGATTCTCTGGCCGCTTGATTCCATAGGGAGCAAACCTGCTGAGCTTGGCGACGATTGGCGGTGCCGGTACTGCGGAAGGCTCGCTTCCCATCGGCGGTAGTGAAACTGGCGAAGTAATTCGGCTTACCCGGTTGTTTGTGAATGCTGGCCATATGCCTCTTTTTGTTGGCATAACACTCTCGCATAACAACCGTCCTAGTTCAACACCAATCGCTATTGTTCATTATGAATGACTTACATATTATCTAGAGGGCATTTTTGAATCCAGGGTTCAAATCCCTGCAGCCCGATGTTTCACAGTCCCGCGACCTTTTCGCTATCATCGGGAGGATTCAATTTCTCCGCTTCGTAATGGTGTCCGCGTTGACGCCCCGCCACCGGTAACGCCTGACCCGGGAACCAGAAGGCCCACCGGCCCATTAACGCCATAATGGCTGGCACCAGGAGGAGACGAATCACGGTCGCGTCGAGCAGAATGGCAAACGAGAGGCCCACGCCGAGTTGCTCGATCTCCACCACGTCGCCAAAGGCGAAAGAGAGAAACACCGAAATCATGATCAGTGCGGCCGACGTGATAATCCCCGCCACACGCATGAGTCCCTCCTGCACGGCCAGACGGATGTTGTGCTGATCGAGCCAGCTTTCCCGTACCGCACTCAGGATGAAAACCTCGTAGTCCATGGAAAGACCGAAAAGGGAGCAGAAGCAGATGACGAGCACCACGGTGTTCAGGCCGTTGGTGGGGAAAAGATGGGCCAGGCTCGCGCCCCATCCGTCCTGGAAACATATGACCTGGAAACCATAGGCGGCCAGAACGCAGAGCAGATTGAGGGTGATCGCCTTCAATGCGACAAGGAGCGATCGCATAAAAATAAGCAGAAGAATAAATGTGCTGCAGAGTGTGACGGGAATAACCGTCCACAAGGCACTCATGATCACGCGGTCTGCGGAAAGAGTCACGGAAGGCAGCCCGCCCACATAGTAATGCGGCCCATTCGGCGCTGCTGCCTCGTCCTGTGTCAGCAAATGACTCACGTCATCGAGCCAGTCACGGGCTGGTCGGGATTGCGGATCCGTGTGGCTCAGGAGCAGGATCACGCTTTGGGAAGGATCGTTGTAACTCGTCAGCAGCCCCATTCGCGTCTGCTGCACCCGCCGCGAACCGCTGCCATCGGTAACAGTGATGATTTTCTCGGTGTTGAGAAGTTTGGAGAACTGGTCCACCAAGACTTTTTCCTGGGCCAAGCCATCACCGGTCAACCATTCCCCCGTCGAATGCTGCACCAGAATGATGGCAGGCATCATCCAACCCGCGCCGAGATTTTCCGTCAGACTTTCGTAGCCGAGACGTGAATCCGACTTTGCTGGAATGTTCTTCACTTCAACCGAAGCGATTTGCAGCCGAAGGGCGGGTAATGCCAGCACGGTTAGAATCGATAGTCCGATAAATAGGCAGAACCAGGGACGCCCCACCACCAGTCGTCCCCATTTTTCGCTCAGTTGCGGAGCGATCTGCATCCACTTCCAGGACCGAAGCAACGCGCTGCCCCATTCCAACCGGGTTCCCACCAGAAAAATCATGGCGGGCAAAAGCGTGAGTGTGGCCAGCGCCACGCAGACAACGACAAGCACTCCGCCCAGCGCAATCGAAGTGAAAAATTCGAGCGGAATAAAGAGAAGCGTAAAAAAGCCGCTCATGACCATCACGGCGGAAACCAACACGGTCTTACCTGCGGTTTTCCGCGTAATCTGCAATGCTTCCTGAGTCGTCAAGTGGTTCGCCCGTTCCCGCCGATAACGGGCGAGATAAATGAGACAGTAATCGATCCCCACCCCCAGCCCGATCATCGTCACCAGATTAGGCACAAAAAAGGTAATCGGCAGGGCCGGGAGGAACGGCAATATCCTGTGGTCCAAGGCGAAGAAGCTCAGGATGCCAAGAGTGCAGACGACTCCGATGGTCGCCACCAACACAGGCAGGAAAGCGGCGACAAGCGAGCGGAAAACCAAGAGCAAAATAATAAACGTAACAGGGAACGCAAATAACTCACCCACTCGCAGCGACTCAGTGGAGGCGAGATTCAGATCCAGAAAAAGCGCAGGCCCGCCCGTGACCCAAGGATGCTTCCCCCCGGCAAAAGAAATTTTTGCCATGTCGTCACGCAATTCGGGCACCCTTTTTTCCGCATCGCCGTAGGTTTCCGCCTTCACGGCAACAAAGGCGGCATACCAGTCGCTTCTCGGCCAGTTTTCGATCATCACCCGGCCATCGGTCACATCGTTCACGCTGTTGCTGTCGGCGCGTAGCGCATCGAGCGCATTTTTCCAGGAGGCATCCGCTTCAGCCGCCGGAACGCCCTTGGCATCCCAGACCACCGCAGTCGGAAAGGCGAGTGCCGTGGAAAAGTTTTTCACCACGTTTTGCCGGACAATTTCCGACGGCGTTCCCTTCATGCCGCTGAGCGTACTTTGGATGCGGCTGGTAAAATCGTAAGCCAGCGGTATAAAAAGGGCCGTCAGCACGCCCCAGAAAAGCAGAGTGATTACGGCGTACCGCCGCGAGTAATGGCGGGTGATTGGCAATTCCTTCCCGCCAGGCTCCACCCCGGCACCATGCGGGGAAGACAGGCGCGAACGGCGTTCTGGTTCTCCATTTCGATGCTGTGATTCTACTTTTGTATCCAAGTCCCGTCTTCTTTCTGTATCCACTCTTCCGGAAAGGCCTCAACCTGCCCATGCCGGGTCGCATTATCCTCGACCAGCTTGATCAATTCGATCAGTCCGGGCCTGACACTTATCCGAAAAAGGGAGTGGTTATTGGAAAATTTCACGGATAAGCACCGACACGCGTCTTGCGAAAATCGAGAGATAAATAACAGCGCTCCATTCTTACCGATTGTCCTCGTGTTGGCAACCTCTGAACTCTTTCCGGAGCCTAAGTGACGACGACCATTCGCGTCATCTAAATCTTCATGCCAAATGTACGCCAATGTGATTTATGCCTTACACCTGCGACTGGCGTTTTATCTGATGCCAATCAGACCAAAACCGGTTGGCTGGCTTTCTTTTTCGCCGGAGGATTAATCCGATATCGGGGTTTGGCAACCGAATGATCTTCCGCCTGACGGCGCCGGACCAAAGCGGCGGCATGGGCCAAGGGGCTTAATCCGCTGGTCAAGGGAACGGGGGCGAAAGCAAAAATAGGTGATATTGTCATAAGGCGCGTAATACAGTTTCTAAGCTAATCCTTTGTACTTAAACCATGCAGTAGTTTACCAATTAGTCAAATGTTACCTTTATGTAATTATTACCATACATGCAAATAAAACAATTTTGAGTGATCCTATCCTATAATCCATAACTTATTTTGTCAAATGGCCTAAAGAATTCCATCATTTTCATGCGGGCATTTTGATCTGTCCCATACTATACTGACGCCCTTGATGCGCCTTTTATTCCCTGTAATTGTACTTATCGGAGTTTGGCTATCCCCTCTGTTGCTTCGGGCAGCAGACGTGCCTCCCGCCCAGCCCGAAATTTTTCCGGTCGATCAGATCAAGCCAGGCCTCCGCGGCTTGACCTACACCGTCATGAAGGGCAACGAAATCGTTCCGCTCCAGACCGAAATCCTCGGTGTGGCTAAAAACGCACAGGGTCCGGGTCTCGACCTCATCATTGGTCGCCTCATTGATGAAAAAACGCAATTAACCGGTGCGGTTCACGGCATGAGCGGCAGCCCGCTTTATGTCGATGGCAAACTCGTTGGCGCCCTTTCCGAAAGGATCGCCACTTTTGAAAAGGATGGTCATTGCGGATTCACCCCGATTGCCGACATGCTCAAGGTCGAAAATCTCATTCATCCCGCATCCCAAGCCCGGCAACAATCCGAATCGTTGCCCCTGATAAACTTCACCGCACTCCTGCCGCAAAACATGGGTAGCCCCGGCCCCGGCTTTTCTGCCCTCGCCGTACCGCTTTCGGTTAGTGGTGTCCGGCCCGATATCTTTACCCAGTGGCTTAATCGTTGCGGGTTGGGACGCGAGATGCTTCTCACTGTGCCCGGCGGAGGCTCGATGGATACCACCAGCGTGGGTGCGCTCAAGGAGGCCATGGAAATCAAGGCTGGCTCTCCCCTTGCCGCCGTTTTCATGAGTGGGGATATCAGCATCGCTGGAACCGGCACCTGCACCTGGCGAAAAGGAGACCACATTCTCGCCTTTGGCCATCCCATGTTCGGCTTCGGAGACTCCGAATTGCCGATGGCTGGGGCGGAAATCGTTACCACCATTCCCAGTTTTGAAACGCCCTACAAGCTTAGCAATACCGGCCCTATCGTCGGGACCATTTATCAGGACCGCGTCTCCGCCATTGCGGGCATCCTCGGCCAAGCTCCGCCGCTAGCCACTTACCTGATCGAGCGTACGCATGAAGGTGAAAAACTCCCCGCACTTAAGGGGACCTTCGCGCCCCATCCGCTCCTCACTCCACTTCTCGTTGGCACCGCGATGCAGAGCGCGCTCAGCGAATCACTCGAAATGGCCCGTACCCTTTCCGTCCATATGACGGGAGACCTTACTTTTGCCAATCACCCGGCCCTCAAGCTCGACGGTATTTTCAGCGGTGAAGAAAATACCCTGCCCGATCTCCTCGCCAGCACCCTGCAACCCTTGCAAAAACTCTTCGCCCTACGCGACGACCATCTTGTCGCTCAAAATCTCCACATCTCGTTCGATACGGAAGAACGGATGAAAAACTGGACGGTCGAATCGATCCACACCGACGCCCGCGAAATCGAGCCCAATGGCCAGATTCATCTCACCGTCGAATTGCGCGAGGAATATGGCGCCCGTACCTCGCAGACCTTCGCACTCAGCCTGCCCGAAAACATCAAATCGGGTGCGGTTGCCATTCGCGTCGGTGGCTCAGCCGAACTCGATAACAACCGTCTCACTCGCAACATCCAAAACGCCCACACCGTCGACGAAATGATCAACCTCTTCAACCAGCGTCGCCTGCAGGACCGCGTCTACGTTCAGGCCGTTACCACCGCGACGGGCGAAGTCGTCCACGACCGCGAAATGCCCGCGTTGCCCGGCTCCATCCGCAGCGTCATGGAAGGCAATAATAACTCGGTCGCTTCCGTTCCTCTTTCTGAACAAGTCTGGCTTGAACTCAGCGCCCAACTCCCCGGCGTCGTCCATGGCCGCCAGGAAGTGGAAGTCGCGGTGAAGTAACGGGTAAGGGCTATAATTTGGAATGTAAGCCATCGTGCAAGCGGCTATCGTGGCCCAAGGGAAACAATGAATACTTTACGCTGGATTTTAGCATTTCCCGCTGCGTCGGCAGCTTGGCTATTTTTTCCTGCGTTCTGCTGTCCATTTGTTCCACTAATTATTAGTGATCCAGGCGCGTATGAATTCAATTGGTTCTTAGCTTTTGTATGTTTTCTCGACCCAATATCTGCTTTTGGAGTCTTTCTTATAATCCTGCCTTCCACCACCCGAACAAGCTTGAAAAATGCCATAGTCAACTTTTCGATTATTTGTGTAATCGGTATATTGCTGGTTGATTTTGCCTATGTAATAGGTGGCGGTCCTAATCCAATTTGGACGTTAGTTTGCCAACTAGCAGGTACAACTGTTGCTGTTTGGATTGCCTTTGCTTGTATTCCGCTAAAATCTTGCGGAAAGTCAAATTAGGACACTACCCTCCGAACGGATCGCTTGCTTGGCGCAAACGACTCCGGGTATGCTCACCGACTTACTGCCAACCGCGGATCGGATAAATCCAGCAATGCATCGTTCTCGTTCCCTCACTCCCCAGCTCAAGTCGCACCTCGCCAAGGGCAGACGCGTCATTGAACTCGAAGCTACAGCCCTGAAGGCCGTGCAGCGGCATCTCGACAAAAACTTTGCCCTGACGATCGAAGCCATGCGGGAAGTCATCCAGTCCGGGCACAAGATCATCGTCACCGGCATCGGCAAATCGGGCACGATCGGCGCCAAGATCGCCTCCACGCTTTCCAGCACCGGAGCGCCCAGCATCGTGCTCGATGCCGTTAACGCCTCGCATGGTGACCTGGGCATGATTGCCAACGGCGACCTGCTGCTGATCCTCAGTTACAGCGGCGAAACCGAGGAAGTCTCCCGACTCATCCCCAGCATCAAGCGCATCGGCGCACACATCGTGGTGCTGACGGGTAATCCCAAGTCGACCCTGGCCCGCGAATCCGATCTCTCTATCGACGTCCATGTGCCCCGGGAAGCCTGCCCGCTCAACCTTGCCCCCACCTCCAGCTCCACCGCCATGCTTGCCGTGGGCGACGCCTTGGCCATGGTGCTCCTCGAAACACGCGGCTTTAAGAAAGAGGATTTCGCCACGTTTCATCCCGGCGGCAGCCTCGGTCGCAACCTTCTTCTGAAAGTCCAGGATGTGATGCGAACGGCGGAACAAATGGCCGTTTTGCCCGGAACCGCCACGGTCAACGAAGCGCTGGCTCTTCTTGCCCAAAGGCGTTGTGGCGCTGCTGCCGTTGTCGATGGACGCGGACGGCTCAAGGGAATCTACACGCATGGCGACTTCACCCGAGGCTACCAGAAGGACGTCAACATCGGCCGCGCAAGACTGGCCGAAGTGATGACCGCACGCCCCATCACCGTGCGTGTCGATAAGTTGGCCGTCGAAGTGCTCAATCTGTTTGAAGCTAATCGGATCGATGATCTCGTCGTCGTGGATCGGCAAAACCGCCCGGTTGGCCTCGTGGATGCCCAGGACCTCGCCCGCTACAAGTTGATCTAAGAGCCTAGACAAATATTACTGCCGTGCGCAGCACCTTGCGCTTGTCTCAGCCTCGGTTTTTGTTAGGCTCAGCGTTCCGGCAAATCACCGCCGGAGCAACCAACCTCAAATTTTACCCGTCATGCCCAACGCCAACGAAATCGGAAAAGGACAAGCCATCAAATTTAATGGCGATATCTGTATGGTCCTGGAAACCCAGCATCGCACCCCCGGAAATCTTCGCGCCTTTGTCCAGGCAACGCTGCGCAGCATGCGCACCGGTAAATCCTTTGTGCAACGCTTCAATTCGAACGAATCGCTCGAAGTCGTGCCGATGAGCCGCAAGAAGTACGAGTTCAGCTACAAGGACAATACGGGCTACCATTTCATCGATCCAGTCACATACGATGACATCATCTTTCAGGAGGACTTCGTCACCAAGGTGAAGGATTACCTGACTGAGAACCTGGCCTGCGAAGTCATCTTCACCGACGAGAAGGCCGCCGACATCGAACCACCCGCCACCGTCACACTTAAAATTGTGGAATCGGCGGACGGCGTCCGTGGCGACTCGGCCAACAACGTACAGAAAGTCGCCATCCTCGAAACCGGCCTGCAAATCCAGGTCCCCCTCTTCATCAAGGAAGGCGAACTGGTCAAGATCAGCACCACCGACGGGAAGTATCTCGGACGCGCTTAATTCAGTTGATGACCGACGCAGCAGACGTGCCTGCTCCGAGCGATGGTCGTCAGTTCCCCTTCCGTCATCCTGAGCTTGTCGAAGGATCAGCTTCCAATGCGCTTTCGGAAACGCTAGCTGGCTGGTAACTGTCAAATGGCTCGGAAGCTGATCCTTCGACAAGCTCAGGATGACGGAAACTAAGCTCTAAAACACCTGCGGCATGCCTTCGATCAGGAAGCGGATGTCCTGCAGCACGCCAGCTTCGGTTCCGGCGAGCATGAGACGTTGTGCCGGTTCGTGCATCGGTTCGTAGCTCATGCGGTAGGTCCCAAAATGCATCGGCACAAAAGTCTTCGATTTGAGTTCCTGAAACGCCTGTACCGCCTGCTCCGGTCCCATGTGCACGTCACGGAACGAGGGTGGCTCGTAAGCGCCGATGGGTAGCAGGGCAATTTCCGGTGCGAGACGGCGTCCGATTTCCCGAAAGCCGGAAAAGTAGGCCGAATCACCGCAGTGATAAACCTGACGTCCCTCGAACTCAATGGCAAAGCCACCATATCCGCGATGACGATCTGTCAGCACGCGTGCGCCCCAATGCTTGGCTGGAGTGAAAGTGATTTTGAGTCCGCGGTAATGCCACTCATCCCACCAGTTCATTTCATGCACGCGCTCGAAGCCGAGATCGTGAACGAGATTGTGCACACCGATCGGCACCACGATCGGCTGGCGTTCGGCGACCGCCCGCAGCGTGCGGCGGTTGAGATGATCGAAATGGGCGTGTGTGATTAGCACCAAATCGATATTGGGCAAATCGTGAATGGCCAATCCGGCACGCTTCAGGCGCTTAATGACGACGAGCCAGTTGGCCCAATTCGGATCAACCAGGATATTATGCTTCGGTGTTTGGATGAGAAAGGAGGCGTGGCCGATCCAGGTCAGTCCTAGTTGTCCTGCCTTGAGCTGGGGAAAAACAGGGCGATGCTGCACACCCGACTTGCGGACGAAAAAGGAAGGAATCAGCACTTCCGTAATGAAGTTGCGTTCATTCCAACGGGTTGCCGTTTTCTTTTCTTTTTTTCGTTTTACGTTGGGTCCAACCATGACAATCAACATGCTCCAAGCTCGCCTTGGCGCAACTGTTCATGCATCTTGGCGTGAACCGCTTGATAATGAAACGCGATTTTTCTTCAGCGACCCACCTGGCCAAGGAAGAGATGCGCCATGTCTTGCGTGCACGCCTCCGCAAAATCACCCCGGCTTGCCGGGCGGAAGCTTCCCTCGAAATGTGCCGGATCGCGGCGCAGCTCCCTGCTTTCGTTCAGGCGCGGTGCGTCGCGCTTTTCGCGTCACTGCCTTCGGAACCCGACATTCATCCGCTGATTGAAGAAGCCTGGGCGCACGGCAAACGGGTTGTTTTACCCCACATGATTCAGAACGATTCCCCTCCCCGGCTCGCGTGGTATGCTGTGAATCATTGGGAGGAAGTTATCGAGCCTGGACCCTTTGGTCTGCGCGAACCCGATCCAGCGGTTTGTCCCTTAGTTGACGCGCGGGAAGTGGAATGTGTTTTTGTGCCCGGCTTGGCTTTCGATGACGAAGGATTTCGCCTCGGACGCGGAGGCGGTTTCTACGATTTTTTTCTCAGTCAGGTTCCCACCGACTTACCTCGCTTCGGCTTGATGTTTGGTTGCCAGCGCGTTACTGCCGTTCCCCGTGAACCGCACGATCAGGCGTTGCCAGCCGTGATTACCGAAGACGGGCTGACGTCATTTGGAAGGCTTTGACTTCGTCCGTCGCGGATAGGTCAGCATCAAGATAACCAGTCCGGAAATAATAAGCAGGACGCAGGCGGGCACGAGCCGCGTATGCCAGAAAATGTGGTAAATACGGTGCAGTTCGATCAGCAAGTGAGGCTGATCGTCGGACATGCCCTGATCCAATCCCGCTGCGGCCCGATGCCAGGCCTGAGGCAGGGCAATGAAGCCGTAAAAAATGACGAAGACGCCGAAAAGACCCGACAACCAGCAAAAAAGTCGATGGGTGGGTTTAAGTTCCATTATCCTCCAATTTGCGCCTTGTAACCGGCGGCGTCTTTTAGGCTATCCAGTTCGGTGGGCTTGGAAAGCTTGATTCGAAAAAGCCAAGCCGCGCCGTAGGGGTCTTGATTTACCAGTTCCGGTTTCTTGACCAAGTCGCCGTTCACCTCGACCACTTCGCCGCTTACCGGAGCGTAAATGTCGGAGGCTGCCTTGACTGATTCGATGACCGCGACGGTTGTGCCCGCTGTGATCTGTGCGCCGACTTTGGGCAGGTCCACGTAAACCACGTCGCTGAGTTCATGTTGGGCGTGATCGGTGATGCCGACAGTGCCGACGGCACCCTCCACTTTGATCCATTCATGTGAGGCGGCGTAACGAAGTTGTTCGGGTAAGTTGCTCATGGGAATTAAAGCTCGAATGCTGGCTTATCCCACCCGTTTGTAAAAGGGCTTTTTGACCACTTCCACCGGCACACGTGCACCGCGCACTTCAAGATCAAGTCCGGTGCCTGGTGTAGCGCAATCGGCCCGCACATAGGCCAACCCAATGCCGTATCCGAGGGTAGGCGACGGCGCACCGCTGGTCACTTCGCCAACCTGCGTGGCACCTTGAAACAAAAGATAATGGGGACGTGGCGGCGGCCCTTTGTCCTTCAAGCGAAATGCGATTAACTTTTCTTTCAGGCCTTCGCTTTTTTGCCGCAGGAGAACATCCTTGCCCGGGAAATTGGCCTCTTTGGTTAGTGAGATAAAAATCCCCAAGCCCGCTTCAAGCGGCGTCCTCTTGTCGGAAAGATCGTTACCGTTAAGCGGCAGGCAGGCTTCAAGACGCAATGTATCGCGCGCGCCGAGGCCGCATGGCTTCAAGCCAAACGGTTTTCCAGCTTCCAATAATGCAAAGAAAAAGTTTTCCGCGATTTCATGCTTAAAGAAAATTTCGATGCCGTCCTCGCCGGTGTAGCCGGTTCGGGCGGTGAGGATTTCCTGGCAGTTCCACGAGTAAGTTGTGATTTCATTCCGCTTTGGCTCCGGCCAGCCCGGGCCAAAAAAAGCGCGCGCGATTTCCAGCGCCTTAGGGCCTTGCAGTGCGAGGGCGCTGTAGTCATGGCTCTTATCTGAAAAATGAACGGCGGCTGGTATCTTTTTTCCCATCCATGCGCGGTCCTCCTCGATCTTGGACGCATTAACAACGAGAAAATATTGATCCCGTGCCTGTCGGTAAATAATCAGGTCATCTATAACGCTGCCCTGCTCGTTAAGCATTAACGTGTATTGACCCTGGCCATCGGCAAGTTTTGCAACATCGTTGGTCAGCAAACCATTGAGAAATGCTGCCGCATTCGGGCCGCTGACAAAAAATTCCCCCATGTGGGAAATATCGAAAACCCCTGCCGCTTCGCGCACCGCCTTGTGCTCTTCCACGATGCCGCCGTATTGCACCGGCATGTGCCAGCCACCAAATTCGACCAGCCGTGCATCCAGCTTTTGATGCGCGGTGAACAAAGCTGTTTTCTGCAATGTGGTGGGATCGGTCATGGGACTACCGTGTTAGCGGTAATAGGTGGCCTCGAGCAAGCGTGCCGATTCGATGAAACCCTCATGCAACACCTGCGAACGCGATGCTGCCAACAAAAGCGCCTGCACCGCCGACCGTCGCGTATCGGCCCCGAGCAACTTGGCGGCGGCGCGGACCAGGGCGTTGTCCTCGCCGCTCGAAGCCAAGATGCGAAACTCCCGGCTTTCGGTTTCGCTCATGCAACCCTCGACCAACTCAAAATAAGCGGGATCGATTGGCACCCGCGCCATTTCGAGCAGGGCGAAACCGCGAAAGATGCTTGCGACGTAGGCGACCCGGGCTGAGCGTTGATTGTGGTGCAACTGAAGAACGTAATCCCCCACGCTCATTCCACGCTGTTTCGCCGCCTCGACAACTTCGAGACTGATTGTAACGGAGCGGCGGGTTTTGGGCGACACATCGAGAGGGTAATGCCGGGGTCGTCGCTGGTCAAACTCCTGAAAAAAGGAAAGAGAGTGATTAAAGAGGAAGCCGTCGGTGAGCATGGCGCTTCCCTGAATCTAACGGCGGTCCCCATCCCTCGCTAATTAAATATCACCATCCGCGCAATTGCGCCCCGGCGTCCGCCTTCACGCTGGGCTTGACCCCCACGGCATGAGGCAGACTGCTCTCGACGGCAATCGGCACCGCACTATTTTGATACTCGGTCTGAATTTGGGCGTAAAGATTGTCCGGGGTTTGCTGGGCATTCCGGGCCAGCGATCCGATCTGCTGGTCGAGCAGTTGGGCCAGTGGCGCGGCCTTTGGTTCGATCCGGGGAAGAAGAGCCTGTTCCAACGCCTCGTAGCAAACGGCATCCGGCGAGTTATCGTCGGTTGGTTTTTGAACCGAACTCCAACCCGCATGGACCGGTTGCCTCGCCAGAAATGAGGCCAAAATACGGGCGGCATCCGGTTGGGGTGATTTGGCGGTGACAGCCCAACCGTTCACTTGCGCCAGACTAGCCCGTGTGATGTCGCTGGGCAAAACGGTCATGACGTAGTGAAACTTCGGCAACGAGGCAACCAAGTCCGAAGGCGCGATCAGCAGCGAAGCCTGTTGTTGCGCGAAAAAGCGCCCCGGCTTTTCGTTGGCTTTCGGCATCGGCGCCGTTACGACCAGATCGTGATATATTTCATGGATAAAATCGAGCGCGCGCAGATGCGACTCCTTGCTCTCGGCGTCCGCCAGATGCCAGACGTCGAGATCCAATGCCGGGTGCCCCGCCTGGGTACAGAGGATGTTCCAAAAATCAAAATCAGCGGGAAGCTCCAGCGGATAGATCGGGTCGCCGGACGCATTCTTAAGCTTCAGCGAAGCCAATGCGCGCGACATCGCTTCCATAATGTCCCAATTCCAATGCCGATCAGGATAACCGATTCCGGCGCGATCAAAATGTTCTGGGTTGTAAAAAAGCACCTCTACGGAAAACTCATCCGGCACCGCGCAGACTTGGCCTGTCACGGTAAAAGCATCGACACTCCGCGTAACGCTTTCGGGATTCGGCGTCACCTCAACCAGATCACGGACCGGATCGGCTCCGGAAAAATCCCGTGCGCTGACCATGCACACGTCGGGCGGCGTATCGGAGGCAAGCGCGTCTTTTAAATCACGACGATAATCCCCCACGTTGCTTTCGATGGTCAGCGAGGCACGGTTGCCGGTCGCGGACGCAAAGGCATCCGCCTGCGTCTCCAAAGTCTTCGCCTCGGCTGGCGAGGCCCATCCCATCACGCGAAGCGTCGGACCACGCGGTGGCTGAGGCGTATTCGGATGCGGAACCGTTTCCGGCACCGGTACGCCACCGGGTTCCGGCGACGAAGGAAAAGGACGCTGATTGTTGCTCTGAGGAATTTCCTCCTTCGTGCGAGGGAAGGTGAAATAAATAAAAATGGCCGCACCGATAAATGCAGCGATGAAAAAAATAGCAACGGCTTTTTTAGGCACAATTTAATCTAGCTCAAAATAAGAGAGAACTCATCTGAAAACACCAATAACCGTCTGTTATCACGGCATTGCTATACCCTTAGTTACGCCTATTTCTTCGATTAGTTTAATAGAATCGGATCGCAACAACGTTTTTAAACCCTGTTCATTTTCGAGAACAACCATGTTGGTCAATTGAAAAGGTATGTGACCCTTGACCGATCCGCCATCGGTAAAGCCGACCCACTTCATGCGTTCCAGAGTCTTTCCACCCGTAAGATGCACGTTGACGAGAACATCATTACCTACAAAATTTCTCATTTTAATGATTTTTGGGCCGCCAAATCCATTTTTGATATAACCGAGACCAGTGAAAAAAATGGCGAGTATAATGATTCCAAGGCAAAACGCTCCAATTACACCGAAAGTATTGATGAAGGTATCCATGACATTCAAGTGTAACTGTGATGATTATCTAGCGAAAGAACTACTTCCCAATGCAAAAATTCTGGAAGAGCCGCGTCAAAATATCTTCCGTCGTCGTATCGCCGATCACTTCCGCAAGATCGTGCAGCGTTTCGTGCAACTCGACACTCACTAATTCCAATCCGAGCGAAGCACGCAACGCCTCCAGAGCCCGGTCGAGTGATTGTGCTGCCCGTTCCAATGTCGCGTTTTGCCGCGCATTGATCGTCAGCACGGTTCCGGCTTCATGACCCATTTCTGCCAGCAACGCCGATTCGATCCGCGCCTCCAAGTCAGTCAACCCTTCGCCGGTCAGTGCCGAAAGCAAAATGGCTTCCGTTGGAAGCGAAGCGTGTCGGCCCAGATCGGATTTATTGGCGATGAGCAGGCTGGGGATGTTTTCCGGCAATTCAATTTTCGCCGAAATATAGGGTTGATGCGCCTCGACAACATGCAGCAACAATTGCGCTTGGGGTAAAAGCGCGCGAGCGCGACGATTGCCTTCGGACTCAACCGGATCGCTAGAATCGCGTTGCCCAGCTGTATCGATCAGGCGCAAAGGCAAACCACGGATATTGCAGGGCGCGTCAATCAGATCACGCGTTGTGCCGGGAGTCGGTGCAACAATCGCGCGATCTTCGCGCAGAAGAGCGTTAAGCAGACTCGACTTGCCGACGTTGGGTTCACCGACGATCACAGTCAGAGCGCCTTCCTGTAGAATGCGGCCCAGCGGTGCGGTGCGAAGAAGTTTCCCGATTTGCGACCGGACCTGCCCGACGCGCGTGATGAATTCCGCCCCAACCCGTGGCTCGATGCCTTCCTCCGCAAAATCGAGACTCGCTTCGAGATGGCTGAGTAGATCGACCAGCTCGGCACGAATGGCTTCAAGTGCCTGGCCGAGCTTGCCCTCCTTCATGGCCCGTGCACTCGCCAACGCTCGTTCTGTCGGTGCGTAGAGCAGATCGAGCAAACCCTCCGCCTGCGTGAGCGAAAGTTTGTCGTTAAGGAAAGCGCGTTGGGTGAATTCGCCCGGCCGGGCGCTACGCGCACCGAGCTCCAGACACGCCCGCAAAATATTCTCCACGATATGCGGATTGCCATGGCACGAAATTTCCACCGTATCTTCACCCGTGTAGGAATGGGGCGATTGCCAGAAGGTCAGCACGACATCATCAATCGTCTGCTTCTGATAAACGAGCGTCCGGTAGATAGTTCGTGCCGGTTCCCATTCGAGTTTCGCCGCGACGAGTTGCTCGATGATGGCACGGCTTCCCGGTCCACTCAGACGCAACACCGCCAGTGCCGCGACTCCCGGCGGCGTGCTCAGCGCAATAATTGTGTCGACCGCAGCATGGGCGGACTGTGCCGTCAGCTCAATTTTGGGATCGGCGTGCATAATGATTTAGCGCGGTGGATATGCGGCGCACGAAAGTTGATGCGCCTCTGCCACAGCCTGGCAAGTGATCTGACCATCATGCACATTCACGCCTTGGGCCAGACCCGTTTGTCGATGGCATGCTTCGTCGAGGCCGAACTCAGCCAGCGCCTCAATATAAGGATAAGTTACATTAGTCAGCGCCTGCGTTGCGGTACGGGCGTAGGCGCCGGGCATGTTGGTCACGCAATAATGGAGCACGCCTTCCTCCACAAAAACTGGATTATCGTGCGTGGTGGGGCGCGACGTTTCCGCACAACCTCCCTGGTCGATGGCGATGTCGACGAACACACTGCCCGGTTTCATTTGCCGCAGCATTGCTCTCGAAAGGAGTTTCGGAGCCTTCGCGCCCGGCACCAGCACGGCACCGATCAGCAAGTCGACCGTCGGCAGCAGCTCGGTCAGATGCGCCTCGCTCGAATAAAGTGTGTGGGTTGTGTGCATGGTGATGTCGAGAAAACGCATCCGCTCCACATCGACTTCGAGAATAGTGGCGTCCGCGCCGAGGCCTGTCGCCATCCGCGCGGCGTTCACGCCCGAGGTGCCGCCACCGAGCACGACCACCTTCCCCGGCAGCACGCCCGGCACACCGCCGAGAAGAACGCCTTTGCCGCCGTGCGGCTTGGCCAAAAAATGACCACCGACAATCACCGACATGCGCCCCGCGATTTCACTCATCGGTTCGAGCAATGGCAGGCGATGGTTGCGCGTAACCGTTTCGTAGGCAATGGCTATCGCGCCTGATTTCAGCAGCGCCTCGGTCAGTTCACGGTTTGCCGCGAGATGAAGGTAGGTGAAAAGAATTTGGCCTTTGCGCAACAGCGCATACTCGGCTGGCACCGGTTCCTTCACCTTGATGATCAGGTCACCGCGAAAGGCCTCTTCGTGCGTCTCAACCAACTTCGCATCTGCGCTGGCGTAGTCCTCGTCCGGATAACCCGAATCGACTCCCGCACCCCGTTCCACGATGACCTGGTGCCCCTGCTTGATGAGTTGGTATGCCGCCGATGGCAACAAGCCGACGCGATGCTCCTGCGCTTTAATTTCCCTGGGCACGCCGATGATCATGATCTTAATAGTTAGCAGAATTTATTTCGCACGGAGGGTTGCAGAGAACTGCAGAGACTATCCATCTGCCCTTCCCCTTTCTCTTCCGCCCTTTGCAGTCCTCCGTGCGAATCGATTCTGTTGCGTTAGAACTTAAGATCAATCACCACGTTTGTACACCGCTCGCACAACTCGGGATGGTCCTGGTGGCTGCCGAGTTTGTCATAATATTTCCAGCAACGGACGCATTTCTTCATGCCGTGTTCTGCAGCCGGTGTGACCGTGATGGTTTCTTCGCCTTCGGTCGGCTTGATGATGACCTTCGAGACGATGAAAAGTTCTTCGAGCAAACCTGGTGCAATGCTTTGTTTAGGAAGAGCTAAGGACGAAATTTCAATGTAGGTTTCGAGACTTTTCCCAATTGTCTTATTGCGACGGGCTTCTTCGATTCTCGCGTTTACGCGTAAACGAAGATCGAGAAAATCATGCCAACGTTGTGCAAAGGCATCATTTTCGGGCCGATTCACGTTTTCAGGAAGAAGCGATACATGAATCGAGTGGCTATGGTTATAAAATCGCCAAGCTTCATCACATGTGAATGGTATCAGCGGCGCAAGAAGTTTTATCAATCCTTCAAAAACAAAATACATGACGGTTTGAGCAGCGCGTCGTTGAGTGCCATTTTTTGCGTCGCAATACATGCGGTCCTTCAAAACATCCACATATAGAGCGGAGAGTTCTACTGCGCAGAAACGATTTATGGAATGGTATACGGACGAGAAAGAATAAAGTTTATATTCTTGCATGCAAAACGCTGCAATGTCTTTGAAACGCCAATCGATATATCGATCTAGTTCTGTCCAATTTTCTCGACTAATTGTATTTTCCTTCGGATCAAAATCGGAGAGATTGCCGAGGAGGATGCGCAGCGTGTTGCGGATGGAGCGATAAGTGTCGGCGACGCGGGCGAAGATGTCGTGAGAAAACGGAATGTCATCTTGGTAATCCTGGCTGGCAACCCAGAGGCGCAGCACATCGGCGCCGTGTTCGTTGACCAGCGTCATGAGGTCAACTGGTTTTTGGTAACCGGTGTCCGACTTGGAAAGTTTCTTGCCTTCGATATCGACGACAAAGCCGTTGGTGAGGACCGCCTTGTACGGAGCCTGACCATTGGCCGCAACCGAGGTAAGGAGCGACGACTGGAACCAGCCGCGATGCTGGTCGCTCCCTTCAAGATAGAGATCGGCGGGAGCGGGCTTGAGTTCGTCGCGTTTATTAACGACGGCAGCCCAGCTCGTGCCCGAATCGATCCAGACGTCGAGCGTGTCGCGTCCTTTCCTGAGACCGAGCGGCAGGCCCAAGTCTTTGGCGAGTTCATCGGCAGAACGGGAAAACCAGATGCCTGCGCCCCGTTTCTCCACGAGGTCGGCGAATTTACGAATCGTTTTTTCGCTGAGGAGCGGCTGTTCGCCTTCGCCATAAAAGACCGGTAGCGGAATACCCCAAGTGCGCTGGCGTGAGATGCACCAATCGGGCCGACTTTCCACCGCGCCGCGGATGCGGTTGCGTCCGTTTTCAGGAATCCATTTTACGCCGTCGATCGCAGTCAGTGCATCGGCGCGAAACGCATCGACCTTGATGAACCACTGTTTCACTGCGCGAAAAACAATGGGTGTTTTCGAGCGCCAGCAATGGGGATAGTCGTGCTTGTAATCTTCCTGCGCAAAAAGCGCATTCTTCGATTTCAGTAATTCGATGATGAGCGGGTTGGCCTTGAAGACATATTGCCCGACCAGTTCCGGCACCCCGCATTCCGCCGTGAGGCAACCGCGATCATCGACCGGCGCGAGAATTTCGAGACCGTGCTGCTGGCCGAGTTGATAGTCGTCGTGACCGTGCCCCGGTGCGATATGGACAAGCCCCGTGCCCGCATCGGCCGTGACGAAGTCAGCGGCGAAGATTTGGCGGGTACGTCCGTCGTTGAGAAAAGGATGCGTGTAGGTGAGGCCAACGAGGTCGGCGCCTTTCCATGCGGATTTCTTTTCACGCTTGGCTCCTTGATCAAGAAACCTAAATGTCGTAACTATAGCAGGACTTTCCGCTAAAATAACCCTGGTTCCATTGCTTAGTCGCCATAGGGAGTAATCTAAATCGGGCGCTACCGCCACGGCCAAATTTGCTGGCAACGTCCACGGCGTCGTTGTCCAGATTAATAAAGACACATCTTCCGACTCCTGTGAATGGTTTGACAGATCAGGAGTAATTACGTGTTGGGAATCGAACTTCAGTTTTGTGCAGACTTTTTGCGCGATATCTTCATCTATCGTTGAATTGGCGCTGACGAAAACATCCAGCTGCATCAATTCATGAATGAGTTGGTATGGCTTAAGGCCCAGTTTCGCTGCGAGATCTTTTACGATGATGGCGGGCTTATTGATTGGAAAACGTTTCGCTGCATCGGCAGTTAGAGGAAACTTCACATAGATCGCCGGATCGACTTTTTCCTTATACTCGATTTCCGCTTCAGCCAGCGCGGTTTGGCAGCCAGTACTCCAGAGCACGGGACGCAAGCCCTGATAGACGAGTCCCTTTTCGACGAGCGTGGCAAAGACGCGCAACGTTTCGGCTTCGTAGGCTGGGTCGAGCGTGAGGTAGGGATTTTCCCAGTCACCAAAGACGCCGAGCCGCTGGAATTGCTCGCTCTGCACGCCGATGAAATGTCGCGCGGTTGCTTCGCATTTTTCGCGGATCTTGATTGGATCGGTTTCCGTCGCGCCGAGTTCCTTCATCACCTTGTGTTCGATGGGCAGCCCGTGGCAGTCCCAACCCGGAACGAATGGCGCGTAATGGCCACTCATGTTCTGGTACTTCAACACGATATCCTTCAGCACCATGTTCAGTGCGTGGCCCATGTGGGCGTCGCCATTGGCGAAGGGTGGCCCGTCGTGAAGCACAAAGAACGGCGCACCCTTTCGCGCCTTGAGGATCTGATCGTAGATTTTTTCCTCGCGCCATTTGGCCAGCATCGCCGGTTCGCGCTTCGGCAATTCGGCGCGCATCGGAAAATCGGTTTTGGGCAGGAGGAGCGTGTTCTTGTAGTCCATCGGGAACGGAAAGACTAAAAGATTAGCCGAAAAATTAACAGAGTCTTGTGTGCGAAAGACCCGGAACAAGACCTGCCCCATCCTTGCCTAACGAGACTCGATCAATGCTTGGTCCGATAGAGCTTGTGGTCGGCTCGTTGTTCGTCCATCAGCTTCTTGAAATCATCTCGGGCGGCATTCCACTGCTCACTCTGGATGTCCTGATTCAACGTATCGACATCCTTGATAAACGTATCCATGTCCTTTTGAAAATCCTGGGTCATGGTCTGCTGTTGATCTGGCGGAAGGCTTTGCTCCTTTTTGGGCACAAGATCGCGCGACTTAAGGGACTCAGCTTTGATGCTGGCAACAGACTTTAGATCGAGGTCCTTGGCGTGCTTCGTGTCATCAGTTTGGGCCAAATCAGTGCCAAGTTGCTTGGAAGCTTGCGACATCAGCTTCATCGACGCTTCCATGGCCGTGTCAGAACGGGCGGGAGAAAACACGGATGCAAAGAGAAAAAGCGCGGCAACGGAAAGAAGAAGAGGTTTCATCGCAGGGCAAAAGTAGCGAATGCAGGCAAAGCATCTCAAGCTAAATTCGAGATGAGCCGGTCGAGTTCGTGTGGGTCCGTAACCGGCAGACGGCACGTGAAATTCTCGCAGAGGTAAGCCGTCGACTCGGCAGGTCGATCGGGCAAAGTGGCGACAACCGGATGATACGGTGCAAAAAAGTCGCGCGCTTCCTTATCGGCGATCTGAATGACAATGAGACAGGGAAGGTATTTGCGCCGTGCGGCGAGAAGCAGGGCCGCAAGACCCGGATGCACTGGGTCCGCGCTGTGGAGGATCAACTGAAGCGCCGGAGTTTCCACTAACGCCGCTGCAACCAGCAACAGCGGTATGCCAAAGGGCTGGGCTTCGAGCCGCGAAGCAAAGGCCGTCACGGTGCGGTGGGCACGATCGAGCATCGCGTCGTTGTGGAGCAGTTGACCGAGTCGCCATAAATTGAGTGCCGCAACGGAACTCGGCGTCGGCTCAGCGCCGTCGTAATCCTCCTTCATGCGCAGCAAAATAGCTGGGTCGCGATCCGTGGTGGAAAAGTAACCGCCCCGTTGTTCGTCCCAGAAATGGAGATCGAGCGTTTCCTGGAGTTGTCGCGCCCACCGAAGCCAACTGGAATTGAAATCCGCCTCGTAAAGATCGAGCAGGCCACTGATGAGGAATGCGTAGTCGGCGGCAAAACCGTGAATATTCGAAGGACCCTGCCGATAACTGCGCTGCAATTCACCGGTCTTTGTGTCGAAGAGATGATCCCGGATAAAAATCGCGGCCCGTTGTGCCGCTTGCAAATAGGAAGCCTCGCCCAAAACCTGCCCGGCCCGAGCGAAGGCACCGATCATCAATCCGTTCCACGCGGTCAAAATTTTATCATCGAGATGCGGGCGCGGACGCAACCCCCGCTTGGCCAGAAGCACCGCGCGATCATCGTACAAGCGCTGCTTCATGTTTTCCTCGTCACGCTGAAAGCGCATCGCCACTTCTGCCAGGGTCAGTCGTTCGATGAGCACATTCGCCCCCACCAACTCACCATGGGGATCGGAAGATACGGAAACATTCCCTTCTTTCTCGATGCCATAGACCGCGCAAAATTCCTCGACGCGGTCTTCGCCCAGAACTTCGCCGATTTCATGCCGGGTCCAGACATAAAAAGCACCCTCACTCTTTTTCACGGAATCTTTGGTTGGCAAACTGTCAGCATCTTCTGCGGAAAAGAATCCGCCCTCGGAATTGGTCAGGTCGTGTCCGACGTATTGCAAAATATTGCGCGCGACAGTGGCAAAAAAATCATCGCCCGAAATCTGGTAGGCGCTCAGGTAAACCTGCACCAGTTGCGCCTGATCATAGAGCATCTTTTCAAAGTGAGGCACGTGCCACTCCGCATCGACTGAATAACGGTGAAAACCGCCACCGAGATGATCGTGCATGCCGCCTCGGGCCATTTTGCGCAACGTGTGGAGCGCCATGCTCCGAGTCACATCAGCTTCTTGTGTGGGCATGTTTTTTTGCGCAGCCAAATGAAGCAAAAACTGAAGATTGACCGGACGCGGAAATTTCGGTGCACCACCAAATCCACCTTCCTGGGAATCAAACATCCGCGTGTATTGAGAGAGACCGAGTTCCAGGGTTTTCCCGACTTTCCATTCACCCGGCGCAGTGGTCACCTGATTTTCTGCTTCACGCAACGCGGCCAGGAGGGAACGGGCCTTGTCCTCGACCTGAGTGCGCTCCGACTTCCACAGCTCCGCAATCCGTCGCAGCACCGTGATGAATCCAGGACGCCCCGGCATATCGGTCGGCGGAAAATAAGTGCCGCCCACAAATGGACTCAACTCGGGCGTCAACCACACGCTCATCGGCCAACCACCGTGACCGGTCGTCGCCTGCACAAAGGTCATGTAAACTTGGTCGACATCGGGACGCTCTTCGCGATCGACCTTGATGCTGACAAAATGCTCGTTCAGAAACGCGGCAATCGCCGTCGATTCAAACGATTCGTGTTCCATCACATGGCACCAGTGACAGGTTGAATAACCCACCGATAGGAAAATCGGCTTGTCCTCCGCGCGCGCCTTGGCAAAAGCTTCCTCGCCCCATGGAAACCAATCGACTGGATTGTGGGCATGCTGAAGCAGATAGGGCGATTTTTCGCGGGCGAGTCGGTTCGGTGACGACATGGACATATTCTCCACCATACCCGAGTTGCGAAGCCCGGCCAGTGCGGAACCTGCCCTCGACACTTTTACGTGAGGGAAAGAACTTGCCTCCAGGCTCAAGGTATCGTTTGATTAACGGCCCGCCGGGTTGGTTCAATCCGGCACCCTATTTTGCCGCGTGGTGCAATTGGTAGCACACCAGATTCTGGAAATAGTGGTTCCTGTGGGAGTTGTTTTCGAATTCATTCAACTTACCTCTCATAAATTCTGTTAAACTTTGAACACGTTGACGAAGTGGTACAAGTCTTGTACCATTATGCTTCATGGGAAGAAACAAATCGTCTCGCAGAATCAAAGGGCTTCAAAAGCGCGGAAAATCTTGGGAATACCGGAGACAGGTCGATGGTAAGCGAGAATACTATGTCCTTGAAACGGCGGATGAGGCAGAAGCAATTCGACGGGTTGCAATGCTCAAAACGGAGAATTCCTTTCAAACCCGCGATGATTTTCAAAATGACGTGGAAAGGTATCTGGCTTTCAAGAGGGATACCGACAAGCACACGGAATTAACGTCGGAATGGTGCAAAGGCGTCTTGGCTCAGTTCGCCTTCTTTGTTGGCAATAAACCCGCCAGAAACGTCAAAGACGAGGAAATTCTGGCATTCTACAGGAAATTACGAGAGCGGATGACCGAAAATGGAGCGAATTCTTACATCCGCGCCGTTAAATCATTTTTTGGCTGGGCAGAAGAATCCAAACTTCGCTTCGACAACCCATCCAAGCAATTAAAATTGAGGAAACCAGCTTCCGCCGCAAGAACGCGATTTGCGACAAAAGAACTAAGAGATGCTTTGATTGCTGCCGCGCCAGACGATGATTTCAAGTTCATCCTGTATTGCGTCTTTCATGCAGGAATGCGTTTTAAAGAAGTCATTGAAGCAAAGCCAGAGTGGTTCAATCTGGATGCTGGATATGTGTACATCCATAAGCAGGTAACACGGTACAAGGATAGAGAAGTAACGTACGTGCCGAAAAATAAAAAGAATCGTTACGTACCATTGACGAATACCTTTAAAGCTTTCTTACAAAAGTATGGGTTAAGAGAGCCTTTTGTTTTAAAACCCGAAATCGAGCACGGTGAATGGCGATACAGGTATGATTTTCGGAACCCTTGGAAAAACTTTATGAAAAAGCATGATGCAAGCTGGATAACCCCACATGTTGGACGCCATACATTTGCCAGTTTGCTTGCTCAGCAAAATGCTGACATATACAAAATATCCGAATGGCTTGGGGACACTTTAGAAGTAACTAAAAAGCACTACGCGCATTTATTGCCGAATGATAATGCCATCAATCTTCTTGAGTAAACAAAGCCCCTTCTCCCTCAACTTTCAGACGGTCTATCGCTAAATCCAAGTCTCGAATATCATAGGATGTATTCGATTTGTGGCAAATTAGCGGCTTTACCCAACCGCAACGAACAAATGCCTTTAGATTTTGCTGTCCTCCTACGTAAGCCTCTGCGATAGGCTTACGCATTAAGCGTGGTATTAATTGTACTTCTGAAAATCTCATAAAGGGATCGAACCTTTGGTTATTGTTTTATCGTTTATTTGGAAAAGTTGGGCTCGATTTCACCATCAGCATCGCTTTCCGCTCTTTCGATGTCCTCAATCTCTTTCAAAAAATCAGCAACCTTCTTTATCTCGGAATAGATTTTCTCTGGCAAATCATCAGATAAGCAGCCGCAAAGAAAATGGTAGTCGTTAATATCATCAAGCGATAAGCCATCGTACTTTTCATTGATGAAATAAATTTTGCCTTCTCTCTCTTCGATAAAAAGGTCTGGATACAGTAATTCTTTGACTCTCATTTGATTTTGTCTTTCTGTTTTAGGGTATGAAAAACCCCATATTCCTACGGCCTCTAAATAGAAATACGATTTAATGAAGAGATGGAAAGTTCGTATGATATGAGAACTTCTCTTCTTCGCCTTTGAATCGATGAGTGCCCTTTATGCGACCCAAATATTCCATAAAATTAATTTTGATTGATAGATTAGGAAACATTAAAGCCAGTTTTCTAAGAACATTTATGCAGGGGCTATAGGCAGTCGAAAATAAGTAGACGAGCTTTCTTTTGTCATCTTTCACTAATTCTGGACTATCCACATCCAATTTAGTATTCCAGTTTTCTTCTTTCCAATCATGAATTTGATCGGTAAGTGCGTCTTTATTTCCATCAAAAAGAGGTATGGGAATAACCTTATTAAGACTAAAAGGTTCCGCTTCCGTTTTGACGTAATTCTTTAATTTTTGTAATTCCTTACTACTTCCAGTTATTGTTACTTTATTCTGACACCAATTTGGCATAATTAACTCCTATGATTATTTGATTTATTTTTTATAAAGCCTATCGCCTCGCTTTTAGGCGGGGTGATGATACTTGATGAAATTGGCTAAATCTCGTTTGGATACTGTGATTGTTTCTTCGTTTTCTGGCATATTTTTCCTTTGTTGATCTTATATCTTATTTTTGAAAGGCAATTATTTCCAATAAATCGTATTTATTTTTAATCACGAAAAAGCCGCAATATTTCAGCGGCCTCCTCATTGACGTTTAACTGACCAATTCCAATTCAGGGAATTCTCGCAGCTTTAATTCTTCCGGCCATTCGTCGAGATTCTCGCCAAAAGGGTCGCTAACAGGCCAAGGAATCGCAGTATCATCGTCTGGTGAAGTCACTATGGGGCTTCTGCCAAGCTGCTTAACAAAACAGGCAACGCCATTTTCTGAGCATTGCTCCACAATGGATAGCGGCCATTCCAAGTTCATTGAGCGCGCATGATGCCCGCTTTCACCACCGACGATGACCCATTCGATGTGCTCCAAGGTTTTGAAGTTTATCGCACTCAGCAACGGTTCTGCGGATAGGAAGTGAATGGCTGCCGGAACAGCCGCCAAAATTTCGACTCGCTCATCTGCTCGTTTTTGATTTTCAACGGTAGCTCCAAGCCAAACATGTCCGTAATCCTCCATACTCCAATCATCCGGTAGAAATCTTTCGATATTTTCGGGGCGTTTGGTCAAAAGTTGCCAATCGAGCGAACGGCATTCGCGAATCAAATTCCAAAGATTCTTGCGCCAAGCCTTCGGTACTTCCGCATCAAAAACGTCGGCCAAGCTTGCGCAAAAAACCTTCTGGCGGTCTCCTGTTGGCTCGCAGGCTCTATCCCACTTTAGAGGATCATTCCAAGTTTTTGTAAGATGTCGCGGCGCACCCTTTCCCCAATGGCTAATTGGCTTAAGCTTGGTGCCGTCTCCAAGCGTTCTTGAGTAACGCATGTGGTCTTGCGTAGCCGCATAACAGTTAGCGCAACCTTCACTTACCTTCGTACAGCCGATCCACGGATTAAACGTGTTATCCGTCCATTTAATTTTCGTTCCTTGCATGCTCTAAGCATAATATGTAATTACTACTAAGTCAAGTTAAATCTTAATATAGTGCAAAATAGTTGTAACTCGTTGTAAATGAGGAAATCCGTAATTTGCAGTTTGCCTGTTTGTCAGTTTGTTTTTAATCAAATAGTTAAAATAATATATATGTATTCAACGTAAGTCGTTGATTTTCAACGAAAGCGTTGCAAAACTAGCCTTATAATAGTCAGTTTAAGGCAAAATTAAACTTACAAGCTGTATTTTGTACTCTATTGGCTCGATTACCGTTATACGCTTGAATAATAACTTGTCGAATGCTCTCAAGAATTGGAAAGCTAACATAAGGCAGAACGCGGGACTATCGCAGTTTAGGCGCTGGGCGATGTCGAATTTCCTAAGGGCAACTCTTTAATCGGAACAAGTGGTTCTTCATTTAGATGATTCTGAAAAAGTTTCCTCGACGAAGAAAAGAAAGTCGCAAGGGGTTGCCATTCTGCCGGTGGCTTCTGCTGCCATGAGAACACGGACTCTTGCCTGCTGCACCAGAAACTTAACTTATACTCATCACCTCGTGAGTAAGGGCGAATCGACCCCGCAATCGGAGGAATGGAAAGCATGGCAACGGCGCACACCAAGTCCTTGATCCACCGACTGGATACTGGGAGTTGCTTCCCGACCACGCTGGTGTCCTTATGCCAATCCTTGGGCAATGGTTTCCCTTCGACTTTCTGAAGCTTTTCCCAATCTATTTTGGTATCCCACTTTTTAAAGAGCACTTTTCCCGACTTGCGCGCGTCTTTCCTATTGCGATAAACCGTCCAAGACTCGTGATCTCCTTTCCGTGGCGTAATGAGAAGCTGGAGGACATGTTCGTATGGCGCACAACCCGGCCCAAGCCCTCCACTACTGCGTACAGCCAATCGAGCAAAGCTTGAGAGGATCAGCCAACGTCCGCTTAGTGTTGTTGGATTCATACTACCTATGCGCTTGAAGGAATTTTTACTCGTGTGTTTCATGCTGAGTATCTTTCTGATGCTATTTCTCCTCTAATCGTTCAAACATTTTGATTTTAAAATCTGACCTAGTAGAATTTATAATATGATATTGCAAACTATTCTCCTTCCTGAGCAGAGAAAAATTCTTTTGCAAAGGCAATTGGATTTGAACTTATTGCCGTCGAGAGTACATCGTTATATGGGTTTCCGAAAGCATACGTCCAAGATATTTAAAGATCATGCCTTTCAGGTTCACAATCCCAATACTTTTAATGATCCGTTTGACTTTAATTTAGACGATAGTGGAGAACACACTCAGGACGATTTGATAGCTTATTTACGTAGCCACGGTATGCCCGAAGAAGGGATAGAAGCAGTAGTTGAAGAAGATCAACAAAATCCCGGCTTTATTTTAGGCATAATCAATAAATCAAAAAATGAAACTTTAAGGAATTGTGGTGTTCTCTGCTTTTCCAAAAATAACAGTAGCCTATTGATGTGGGCACACTATTGCGATTCTCACTCTGGATTTGTCATGACTTTTGATGTAGCTAAGGATTTAACTTTCTTTGATTTTCTATTGAAAGTCGATTATGTGAAAGAGTATCCTAAGCTGTGCTTTATCAAAAACGTGAGCGGTGTTAGGGAAGAAATTACAAGCAAATCAGACCATTGGATTTACGAAGAAGAGTATAGAATTGTAAAAGAAGAAGCAGGATTATATTCGTTTGATTGCAGTTCTTTAGTTGAAATAAGGATGGGCTTAAGAATAAGCGCGTCCGATGAAAAACAATTAAGGCATTGGTTAACCAACCCGCTTTATAAGCACGTTGTTTTAAAACGTGCGGTAAAAATAAAGAATCGGTATGGCTTGGAATTTGAGAATGCCTAGTGTAAATCTACTTCTTTAATTTCATCAGCCTTCACAATTTTGATATCTGGGGTATTGAACGTCAAGGAGCCATCACTTTTCTTCTTAAGGCGATAGAAGTAGTAATTCCCATCACTTTTGGTAAGGAGAGAATAATCGCTGTAGATTTTACCGTCTATAGTGAATTCAGCGGTTTGATTTGGAGGAGTAATTATCGATTGCCAGCCTAAAAGTCTCCCAACAACCGGAGATACTCCGGTAATAATAACCATAAGCCCTGCAATTGCCCAGAGAGCCTTTTTCTCTGGGATGTAATAATAATGATCATCATTTTCAAGCTTGTCCCATGGTATATAACGAGTAGAAATAAGTATGACAAGCAAGACTATCCAATACGGTTTTACTAATATCTCTACTGCAGTGAAGTTGAGAATATCCATTGATAGGCCATAACTGGAATAGTATTGGTCTAGGAACAAATAGCCCCATAGGTAAACGATGCTAGCGAGTACAGTTATAAATACCGTGGATTCGAGTAGCTTGGACACAGGAGGAAATTAGATGTTCCCCCTGTTTTCACCAGAAAATACGTAGCCTCTTGATTAAGACCGCCCTTGGCAACTCGGCGTCCTTCAAAGCAAAATACTACTTGTAACAAAAATAGAGATTACTACCTTAACGAAATGGCCAAATTATCAGATTCAATCAAAGAGTTTATTAACGTCGCAGGATTAGCTTGCGAATATTGCTCAACCTAGGCTTTGTCTATGTCATCCAATGCAGAACAATACTACAAAAAGATTACTTCTCCTGAATGTCGGTACGGTTACCTCTCCACTCTACCAGAGCGAAAGCAGCAAGAGAACGAATGGCTCGAATTTAAAGCGGCAGATAAAATCGAAGATAGGAGTATTAAAGAAAACTGGAGTACGGCTCTATCTGGCTTTGCCAATACAGGAGGCGGCATCCTGATATGGGGCATTAAAGCAGACAAGAATAATGAGACTGGAATTGATTGCGCCAGTGCGCTTGCCCTAGCATCTGACGCTGACATATTCGCACAAAAACTAACGGATTGTCTGCTTGATGCCGTTGCGCCAGCTATCACAGGCATTCAGATTGTCTCAATCAAAAAGGACAACCAAAAGGCAGGTTTTGTAGTCTGCCTTATACCAGAGGGAACAAATAAGGCGCATAGAGCAGAGCTTTCCTCCGATAAGCAATTTTACATCAGAATCAGAGACAAATTTCATGTGCCTGCTGCCGCTACCGTTCGCAGCCTGTTTGATCCACGGCTAAGGGCTTCGCTGGTTCCGAGTGTTACGGTATCTCCTGCTAATCACAAAGACCTACTAACACTCTGGCTCGCGCTGACGAATGACGGCAACATCACCGGCAAGAATATCTCGATTATTATTCACCGTCATAAGAGTCTTTCCTTTCTGCCTTTGCAGTCTGGCTTTATTCACAGCCCCACTTCTCTTTCTGAGCGCATACCGCTTGTTGTCATTCCTTCTATTAATCCCGATATAACGCAGGATGCCCTATTCGGCTTTCGCTTTGACAATCATACTTCTTTACAACAGGGGTTTGACCTAATGGTAAAAGTCTCTTGCGAAGACTGTCCGCTACTAACGTGGACTCGCCATATTGATTTTAAAGAGTTGTTTAATCCCGGTAGACTTCGGTTTACCCTTTTTGAAAAGTAAATATCCCATTCTCTTTGTGTGCGATTAGAACTAAATAGAGAGACTGCGCATCAAACAAATAGAGCAAAGTTGCTACAAGCGAAAAACAGATAAACCAACACGTACCCATGATAAATAAGAAACGTATTTAATGCCGATGAATATCTTTCGGTAAACATGCTGGCTGTTGTTATAATGGCTAAATAGTTACACAAATAGTTTATGAATAAACTCCGTCAGCTTCACCTTTATCTCGGCTGTATTTTCGCTCCGGTTCTGATTTTCTTTGCTGTAACGGGTTCTTGGCAGCTTTTTGGACTGCATCGCGGCACTAAGGATGGTAGTTACAATCCACCTACAGCGTTTGTTGTCCTTTCAGACATTCATCAGTATCAGCATGTTTCTCAGGCAAATTTTCACAGTGGCACTCCGCTACGATACTTCTTCCTCGCAGCAGCGGTTGGCTTGGTGCTGACAACCACTCTCGGCATTATCATGGCTTTTCGTTACAGTCGCAGCAAGGTATCGGTTGTCCTTTGCTTACTTGCTGGAATGGCGGTTCCCGCTGCGATTTTGCTTATTTACGGCTAAAGCCTTCGCCAGTTTTAACTATTTTGAAAACACGCAACAACTAGCACTTTATGGAAAACCACTTGATCCTTAATTTATGACCTCATGCGTTTATTTATCAGTTAGCTACGTCAATCAATCTGACCTTATGGATAAGTTGATAACAGTATTTCCACGAGGGGCACATAGGGCCGTATCTGGAAAACTGACGGCTTTTAAAGTATCTGGATCGCCAACTAGTCCTGAAGTAAAGGAAATATTAGATTACCTCCGGTCTGAGGGCTATGAGCTCACCAGCAACCAGAAAGATTATGCTCAGCAGGTATTCTTAAGGACAGATTATATATATGAAAAAGAGGATTATGATAAGGCTTCATTCTTGGATTTTTGGAGTGCAAAATCGGTTACTGGAATAGGGTATGATTATATTCGGAATGACCGATTAAAAATAACCTTCCTTCCTCCTAAATTTCGTTATTGCTTTTGCTACCATCTGGCAACTCTAGTCAATCCTTTGGTTAAAACAAAATTGGAGTCTAGTGATTTAAAGAGTATTTGCTTTTTGCCCGTCGACTACCTCAAGGGACTCAAAACACATCAGGTCGAAGAGTTTGAAGTGCTTTATGGCGCCGAATTGATCAGTAGTCTCTGGGGGCTCTCAAGTTCTGTGCAGCTTCCTTCCCCGATCGGAATGAGTGAAGGAGCTTATGTGTATGACAAACAAGCATTTCAGACCGTTGGTGAATTTGATTTAGCGGTCGCGCCGGATTTTCATCCTATAAAAGACGGACATTACAGGCTCGTAGCCAGCCAAAAATTCTACCGCTTTTGGGAAGCTAATTTTGGAGACTCCGATTGGCGCCCCATCAAACTTCAGAATGCTTAGAAATCTTTATGAACGCTGCTCTTGAACTTGAAATTCTGCTACGCGCTTGCTCCAGTCGCTATGTCGGACTGTGGGAGGTGCGTCGGGCGTGGGAAGCCAGCAGCCTGACCCTCGGTCAACAAGTGACACTAACGACAGCGCGCGCTGAACATTTTAAAACAATTACTCTCTAAATATACTCTTAAGACTGTGATTAGATATTATAATGCTAATCATACGTTATTATATTCACACAATCTCTATATCCTTAATAAGACCATCGTTCGTCTCTAGGTAGCAAAACACTTTCAACGAATGGAAAGAACTATTATTGATGACTGCAAAACTGCCTGACAAACTCAAATCCACCGTTTCAGAGGAGATTTCGCAAATTGTTTCCGTCAGTCTGATATGCAGTACTCAATAAGCCGTATTGGAGGGCGTGGCTGTGCCCTTTTTCTTCTTAAAACACAGACAAGACACGCCATACACAAACACAGAAATGATAACGCATGTAGTAATATCTTGAATTATCTTGAATAAATATATTTCAAATATTGATGGAGGAAAAGATATCAGACTAAATTTTATTCCTAAAATACTTGTGATCACATTTTCCACATAACAGACATAATAATTACATACTATAAATGGAAAGTCTACGCAAAACAATATACTCGTCAAAAACTCACCGACTGATTGAATGCGATCGCTATCCAAATCATCTGCTCTAGCAAATGTAACTATATCTATTGTTACTATTATAAAACTAACTATGCTGTATTTTAATAGAGTCCCCATATGAGATTATAAAAGATGAAATCAACGGAAATTCCCCATTTGAGGTAACTGTTTTGGGCATGGATGGGTTTCTTTCCGTGATTTTGACTCAAGGTTTGTCGTTGACGAGACTTTTTTGGTTTTCATGGGCTATTTTTCTGCCGACAGGGTATCCACACCCCTGTTTCTCACCATTGGCTTTTCACTTAGGCTTTATGAAAAAGGCTTAAGGTACTAATCTTTCCTCATTGTGTTTTACGCTGAAAAAGATTGAACAACTAAATCCGCCTAGAGCAAAACAGTACAATAGAGGATCGGTAAAGACTATATAAAGCCAACCATGATTAAGTTGATGGTGGTGTAAGGGAATAAGAGGCAACTGGCTGACCACGAGGCAAATAAAAGTAATAATAAAACAACCTACTCCTCTGTGCCGTGAGGGCAGCACAATCGCGGCGGGAAATATTCCACCGAAAGCTACCAAGGTTTCCATAAGATACGCTAGTCCGAAACTTAGTACATTATTTCCAAATAAATGCTTGGATAGCGATTCCAATTCTAAGTCCATTCCTGACATCACAAAACAAACATCGAACATAGTTAGAAAAAGTTGAAGAGATATCGCGGCTCCCAAGGCAATTACTAATGCTAACAGATAACGTAAGAAATTCATAAGGCTGCAAGTAGTCCTTTTAGCTTTTTGTTACGATTCGTTGCTTCATTCGATGTTTTTATTAGTCGAAGCTTTATCGTCAAATATTAACTGAGAGATTAACCCTCCCAAAATGGTGAAACCGACGGTGACAACCGTTCCCAATACGTCGAACCAAATCGGGTAGCTTTGCATAAAGGGCAAGAAGGCCACGCTGAATACTAGCTCCACTATGGATAGCGCATAAGCATTCTTCATGCGACTCGTTGAAGCAATCCAACCAGTAACAAACCCGCCAATTAGTGATCCGCCAACGCCTAGAACAATAGAAATAAGCAAGACGGGTGGCGAATGACTCAAGCGGGTATAAGCAGGTAAATCGAAGTGGCCATGGTTATTATTTGAGCCGTACATTACGTAAACGACCAACGCTGTGGCAAGCACCAGTCCTCCTGCAAATTCTAGGACAAAATCAACAATCCAACCGATGAGCACCGCCTTTATACTGATACCCTTCATCATTCCTGAGACTTAGGCTGTAATTGCCAAGAGTCACGCCAAATTCAATCGCGCGGTAGAGTGCTCGTTTAGGTCGTCGTACTTAAGGGAAGTAGATGTAAGGATTGACAGGTGGCAATGCTAATGACTTAAATAGAATTTCATCTAATGGCAAAATTACGAATCATAGTTAACTGCACATGTGGGCTTTTTCTCATTGCCCTACTTTTAATCCTGCTGCTTCACGAAGGTAGCTTTAATTCGATTCGGGCTGTATTTAATGCAAATGCAGCAGTAAAGCAAAAAATATGGAAACTCTGATTCAAAACTGACATGTCGCCTTATTGCAATTTCCATCGATAAGGCAACTGAAACGACCTTTTATACGGTCGAATACTTCTATGTTGGTCATCACGGAACAGTCGAGGAAAACTATGATGGCCATACTTTTAGGTTATTACAAATAAGAGAAAATTGAGGCGGTATGGCTACCTACCGTCTGTTGCGGACTCAAGAAGCATAATCAACTTCTTCGCCTCAACCGTTGATAAAGAAACGGGCATCATTTGGTAACTGGCAAAACTTGTGGCTACAAATTCAAGGCCAATGGCCTTATCGGATGAATTACCGCCAAGCACATGCACCTTGACGGCTACATTCATGAGTCTGGATGATCTACTCGCGGATACTTCGCCAACTGTGCGTTCAATCGGCGCACCGAACATTGCGGCCTTAAAACCTCCATTTTTAATAATGCGATAAATAAATGATCCGATAAAAAGGACAAAAAATGCGGGTACGATAAAAGGTAGATAATTTTGTAGGTGCATTAGCGATCCATTCAGTAGTTATAAATGATAAAATTCTCTGCCACAGTGAATACAGTTGTGAGTAGCTATAATAATTGGAATGGCTCTCCCACGTACAACTTTATCGCAGCTTGGGCAGACCATGCCGGTATCTCTCGCTACTTTTTGATTTATCCAGTCAGCAAAGATTGCATTAATAAGTAGAAGAATAAAAAAAAGAACTATAGGCAGAACTAATATCGGATCATTTTTCCGATAATGAAAATAACGCTCCATTAAAACTATCAGAAGAAAGTCACCTACAATTACTGCCACAAGAAATACGAGTTGGAATAACCCGACAATTCTCATTTTGCGCCTATAAGCTGAGATGTTCTTAAAAAATGTTGCTTCATTCATAATTCTTCACATGTGAACCTTGAAAGTAATCGGTCACAAAAGGAATGCCATTTACCACGGCATACGGTCAAGCAAAACCACAAGAGGAAAAGGCCATAGGCACTGGATATAAACAAGCCGATTATTTTTATAATAAGATCATTAATGTGTGAGTGGTATGGCAAACTATCATGAATAATATTAAGGCTCATTGCCAATCCCAACGAAAAACCGAGGGCACAAAACAAAAATACTAGTATAGGATACTTTTTGATTTTTACCGCTAAGCGGTAGGTTCTAGGATCATAAACTGGCTTGGGAATATTCGCGCAGCCGCAAGAGATACAGTTCCACTCACACCACCAAAATTGATCCCATGACCTTCCAGAGTGCATTCGCGGTGTTGTGGCTCCGCAGTTCTCGCAGATAAGTGTTTGATACAGCGAACGGAGTTTTCTTTTTCTCGTTGGGCTTGAATCAAGCTTAAGCCATCGGTTTTTGTTAAATAACTTTCCAATAATAATGGGAATATACATCATTCCTATAAAAATTAGAGATAGGCCGATTTGAAATATCCATTTACCGGCGGAATGAAAACAATAAATGAACAATGCGCCGGGGATCATGCCGACTAAAACAAGGCACAACACAATAAAGATGCTGATTATGCGTATCTTCCCGCTTTTAACGTTAAGGTCTTGAGGAGTGTTCGTCATTAGTACCTTACTCAGGTCTAATCCTGATTTACGCCAATGGGACAAGCAAAGCCAGTAAAACCTCCTACGGAATAGGCCAGAATGCCCTACAGTGCGCCTTAATCCCTGAACCCTCAAAAGCCTCACCACAACGTGTCAGCCGCGCCAAAACAGCCCCAAACAAGGTCGCGCCTATATTTTTGTAACTTTATCCTCCAATGACCAAGCGACAACGAAGTAATTAATCATAAGATACTAAATAGTGGTCATTTTCGGTAAAAGGCATAGGTAAAGGAACTGTGATAATGCCCAATTCGATTGAGCGCGAAAATTTGTCTTTAAAAGATTATGATAATAATCGTTCAAAGCCTAGCGGCGTTTGAGCGAATCAAACTTCACAAGAAGTTTTTTGTTTCCCTCGAAGGGAAACTTTATAGAAGGGTAGTTATCGAAAGATGTCTTTTATAAGATGAGGCTGAACGAATCTTATATGACGAGCAAGAGCGAAGTCATTTTAAAATAACGAAGTTAGAAACGCTTCAATAGTGAACGATGTTGTTTGTCTTATGAAGCAAAGCGTAATAAGAAAAACGTTAAGGAAAAGATTGCAGAAACATTGTTAATAGCGAAGCTCGAAAACAGTTAATATCAAATGAGAATCTACTCAGGCATTAATAACAGAAGCTAACAAAGTTGGCAGCCTGTTAATACTGAAGCGCGAAGTGCGCTCTTGAACTTACGTTCAATTCACTACTTTAAGTTTCGCGTTGCTCAACTTAAGTTATTAAATTTCAGACATTCTTTTTTATTTATAATGCGAAGCAAATATAATAAGTCTTTAAAAAGCTGATAATCGTATCAAGCGAAGCTAAAAGTCGATTAACAATAATTGTTTATGTACACACTTAGTCCTTAGTATAAGGACATTAATTTAGTAATTTCTTACTAACACAATTAGCATTTACGAGTAGGTTTCCAAGATGCCCGTTGACGGGATGTGCCCGCCGCTAACTGAGTATAAATCCGATTTCAGGATTTACTTTTTTATTGCGTGGCGCTGTTTGGCGATTTTCTCCTGCTTGAGCAGGTACGGAGCTACGATCACTCTTTGTCTCGCTTACCCTTCACTGTCTTAGTTTTTATAACAACCTCTTGCGAGGCGAATCATAACAGGTATTTTCCATCATAATTCTTTAACACGCTACCTTTCGCCTGTTTCGCTGGCTTTTTCTTGCGCCGACATATCGGTTATTTTACGGCTAATCCTCACAGGATTATTTTTGCCTCAACTATCATTACATCTATTTCGTCTAAATGGGATTAAATTCACCTTAAAGTACCTTGCGGTCACAGTTTCAGCCTGTTTCAACCCCTATTATATTTTATGCTTGTGAGACTCGAATCTCTACAAAATCGAAAACTTTTTAATATTAAGTAGTTTTTTGAATATCTGCTATTATATAAGACGCTATATAATCGGAAAAGTTTCAAAAATAATAAATGAATTTAATCGTTACTTTTAAAAGTAACTGGTATAGCAAGTAGTATCTGATTGCTAATAATATGATATTTTTATTAAGACGAATTATCCAGTCTTTAGTCGTTGCAGTATTATACGGCGTGCTAATTACTGTTTACGAAGATGCTTTGCCAAGGTCTTCGGAAGATGGCCCGCTAGACTGGCTACTACTTTCCTTATTGGTAGCGTTTTTTATGACTCCGCTTGCATGGCTATTTATTCTGCTACCCGTTAGTTGCTTATTGCCTGATAAGAGCTTTCTTCTCAAATACAAATATTCTATTCCTATTGGATGCGTAACAGGAGGCGTATTTTCCATAATAGCCTTTACATTTATTTCTTATTACTTTGACGACAAGGCTAATCGTGAGTGGTTTCCAATCGACTTTATTCACGGTATTCTTCCCGGCATGGTGTACGGTGTGTTTTGCGCGACTTTGTATAGCTTTCTAGAAAGCAAAAATATGTTCTTTCCCAAAACCAAAGCCAAATAAACCTAAAAACTTGCCCTATAGCAATCGCCACACGTACTTCCACTTCCCACCAAAAATCTCCTTAATGCGGCCTGATGGCAAATGTAAAGCGAACCACGACAAGCCCAAAGGTAAAAGCCCAACTCCACCAAAAGTGGTGACCAGGCACAATCGACTGATTTTTGTGGCTACGATATGATGCAAACCAATAGGAAATCAGGCCAGACGCTATTGGAGATAGGAAAAGCAACGTGATCCGAAGCCACGGCCACTTAGCAATTACATCAGGGAAGATTAAGAGCGACAGACCGCCAATTATGCCGCCAAGAACCAAACCTACAATGCCTGTGGCAAAAGGTTTGTCTGCGCTGGGTTGATTCTCTAAGTACAGAAACCAATCCCACGGCCAATAAGCCATAATTTCAAAGATGACTTGGAATAGCAGGATGAGCAAATCTTCCATTATGTTACCTTGTCCTTCACTCTATCCGGTAACTGCCTAATATCTCGCCAATACTCTTCACGGACATCCTCATCGATGTGGATTGGAACCCGTTCGCCATACAGCCTATCTGAACCATCCTTTTTACAGCCTGAAATCCAATAATTATCGCCTGTTGTCTTGTCGTGGTGATTATACTTATAGCCACGTACTCGACGAAAAATGTGCTGTCGATAAAACACCGTTTTGCCGCTCCTTGTAAATGTAACGCGACCAATTCTGGCTTCGCCCGATAAATTGGTTTTGCACTCTATGTACATAATTCGCGGCATCATATAATCTGCTTGTCGTCCTACGAGTGAATTACGTCCGTCGCTTCAATTAGCCATCTCCCTGTATCTATCGCGCCACACCATTCAATTTCGTGAATTAGATGTCCGTTATCGGCTAACCTAAACTCATCGTAACGCCAATCTTGATGGCCGTAATTTTGGCCATCGTAAGTTAATTGATAAGAAAATACATGGGGGTAATAAAATTGGATAACGCCGGGATGTTTTGCTGCCCGCAAGCGAATTGTGATCGAAGGTGGTACATGTTCTGTCGAAGAAGAATCGCTTATCGTGATACTTTGTAAAAGAGCATCGTGAGGACAACCCCTTGATGTAAAGTCAAAGTACCAGTCCGAAGTAGCCAGCGCATAGGCATTAGGAGGAAAGCTTGTCTTTGTAGATAGTAAATATTCGCGATAACGTCTGAATGCTCCGCTACAATCATCATCACGTTCTGCGGCAAGAATAAAGCTCACGGTATTACCTTTGCCGTCATTAAGCAGTAATGATCGTACTAAATCGAGTGAAAATCACT
>Ga0206954_1013_pt1 | contig 53124 bp, 47 predicted proteins | sample Alteio_BWOrgHeat_37_FD_153250 | JGI IMG/M metagenome (GOLD analysis project Ga0206954, IMG submission 153250) | Enriched cells from forest soil in Barre Woods Harvard Forest LTER site, Petersham, Massachusetts, United States -... | ecosystem: Environmental > Terrestrial > Soil > Temperate forest >...
ATAGAAAACCGAACCCGGAAGAGTACGAACCAACGTCACGTCGCAGGCCGTCTGTACTAAAACCGAGAGCGCACCGTAGATTTTGTTTCCGGGCTGGGCGGCGAGACGCTGGCCGACTTCCTTTTGGACGAGAAAGAAAAGTCGGACCAACGGGCCGGGCAATCGCAGGCATTCCATCAGGAGCGGTGTCGAAAGATAGTAAGGTAAATTGCCGCAAATGACGGCGGGCGTTACGCCCAGTTGGGGCAATAATTCCATCGCATCGCCTTCGCGCAAATCGAGGCGACCCTGTGCGATTTCTTCCCGGAAATGGTCCCGAAGAAAAGCGCACAAACCCCGATCTTTTTCCAGAGCAATAAGCCGTGAATTTTTCTTGAGCAGAAATTCGGTCAAGGCGCCGAGACCGGGCCCGATCTCGACCACCAGAGTGTCTGGCCCAATTCCCTCGACGGCATGTTCCGCCAGCCAGGAGGCCAGATTTTGATCGTGGAGAAAATTTTGTCCAAATTGCTTGAGCGGACGGAGTCCCCGCGAATCGAGCGCGGCGCGAATTTCCGTCAAGGTCATGGATTAAAATTGTTCACAGATGAGGTCGAACACGTCGGTGTTATTGATAAAGCCGCGCAACTGGGAGGAGCCTTCGCCGCGCGATGCCATCCAGGCTGGTTCGCTTGTTGCCGGCGCCTGGGTTTGAAAGCGCAGGGCCGGTTGTGGTTGAAGCAACCCCGGTGCGTTCGTGCTAAATGAACCGTTTTCATAACGCTGACGCATCCAATCCGCTTGGGCGTGGGTACTGATGGGACCGCCCGGTCCTACCGCCCAAGCGGGAGGAGGCGTCGTTGTTTTAGGTGTTTCCGAAATAGTATCAGGGGTTGCAGGCGAAGCGACGAGGTCCTCCGGCAAAATGGAAGGCATCGATCCGAGAGCACCGAGGTTGTAATTGTTCGTTACGATAACGAGGGCGTCGGGTCCGGCATACTCGACCGCCGTTTCAATCGCATCATCCACCTGAGCAACGTCGTTGACTGCAAGCTGGCCCAGATTTTCTTCGGCGGCACGAGCGATCAGGCCATCCTCCACCACGAGAAAGTAGCCATCGATGTTGTAATTGAGACTGGAGATGGCCGTGCGGGTCATTTCGGCCAACGATGGTTGCTTCGAATGGTCCGGCAATAGCGACGGAAAATAAAATTGGTCCGGCGCAAAAAGACCGAGCAGTTTGCTCGTTCGCCATCCGGAGACTTTGCCAAGTTCGTCGTGTGAATGTACCAGCGTATAACCACGGCCCTTTGCTTCCTCCAGCAAATTACGTCCATCGTGCCGTCCCCCTGTATTTGTGGCGTTCGCCGGGGTGAAGTACTGTTCGCCGCCGCCCAAGACGATATCGATGCCCGAATAGAGAAGATCATTGGCATTGCGATAGGGATCAGGTGTTCCGTTGATCGTCGAATAAAACGCCACGGGGACGGGCTGAACCAGCGAACTCGTGGTGACCAGGCCCGTCGCGCGCTGCTTCTGTTCCGCCACGTAGATCAGGGACCGTAGCGCCTCGTTACGGTTGTTGACCGCAACGAAACCGTTCCCGACCCGTTGACCACAGGCGAGCGCCGTGGCGTTGACTCCTTCATCCGGCACGGGTTGGCCCGGTTGCTGGATGCTAAGAAGCGCAATGTTCCAAAACGTATCGAGATTCAGCATGCCACTGCGATAAGCCACCTGGCGGCGCATATCGCCGATGAGCGGATCGTCCGGTTCACCCCGCACGGCAGGCCGTCCCGACTGCTGCCGGGCCAGGTTGAGCGTGTTCAAATCGAGGCCGTCGACAACAAAGAGGATGACCGCATGCTGGTGCTTGCGCACAAAAGTGTTCACGTAAAGGTAGGCAAAGCTCGCAAAGAGCATGAGTACGAAAAAGACCGTCAGGACGATACGCCACTTCATGTCGAATCAGTAAACGGGAAACACCCGGGTAAGAAAAGGGGGAAGTGGAGACTGCAGGCCCAAGATTACTGAAGGCACACAAATTCCCTGTATTCACCAGGCTTCATCTGATTGAGTTCGACTAGAATCTTTGCAGCCTGTCCTTGAAGTTTTGGCCAACTGGTAGTTGGAAGCACAAGAATGGCAAGATTACGTCCGGAGAGATTTTGTTGATAACGCAGATTTTGGTCTGTGGTGATAAAAACATCGAATTTTGTTTCGGCAGCAGCCAATAATTCGCCGTTTTTCAAATCGAACCAACCAAGTTCATATGCGGTGACAGCTTCGTGTCCGACGAGCAAAGGACGAAGAGGAGCAGGCGTACCCTGGTCAAATAAGACCCTCATGCCGCCGCCAGGCTTTTTTCCGCCAACTCAAGAACAGCTTCAACCTGGTGACGAGCTACTCCGGGAAACCAGGCAATGAAATCGTCCACACGAGCGCCGTCTTCGAGATTTTCGAAAAGTGCCTTAACCGGAATTCTCGTTCCTTTGAATACCCAGGCTCCGCTCACCACATCCGGGTGACGTTCGACTTCTAAGCATTGGTTCCAATCGAGCATTACCAATTACTTAACTCCAAAAACGCCCAAGAACAAGCCGGTAAACTCCGGTATATTGGAGTTTGGAAATCCCATCTTTTCGTCAAAATTGTCAATCGTCACAAAATACCTTCCGAACGGAAGGTATCTTCCAGCGCTTCGCAGGCGCGCGTTACGCCATCTTCAGCCCGGATGAGGGCACCGATTCGGCGGGCGCGGTCTGCGGCGTCACTGGAGAAAAGTCGGCGCATGGCCTGTTCGAGATGAGAGGCGGTATGCTGGTGAGGCAGGAGAACTTGGGCCAGACCGAGCCATTCCAGCCGACGCGCGTTATTGGGCTGGTCAAAGGCAAACGGACAGGCCACCGAAGGAACACCGGCCCGCAGGGTGTGGGAAAGGGTGCCGATGCCGCATTGATGCGCCACGGCCCGCACCCGGGGCATGAGCAGGCCGTAGGGAGCGTAGGGCAGCGCCAGGATCGTGTCGGGCAGGTTGGCGGGACGATTTTCCTCCGAACCGATGAGCAGGATGCCGCGCAGTCCGAGGGCCTGCAAAGCTTCCGCCGCGCTGTGATAAAAGGCGCCGGGCTTTTGCACTGCGGTGGAACCGAGCGTGAAAAGCACCGGCGGTTCACCGCGCGAGAGGAAGTCTTCCAATTCGGGAGCCAGCGTAGTGACGCCGGGTGGGTCGTAAAAACAAAACCCGCCATACTTGATTTCCGGGCCGTAGTCGGGCAGGCGCGGCGCAAAATTTTCACTATAAAGCTGGAGGTTCAGGACGTCCGAATGGGCCCCAAAAACCGCGTTATGGGTTGGCTTCAATCCATGTTTGCGGCGAAGACGATTGACCATGTGGTCTACGATGATGCAGGCGACGAGCTGGCCCGCAGACCAAGTCAGCCTATTCCTGATCCGGCTGAACATTCCCTGCCCAGGATGTCCGAAGCTTGGTCCCGGCACGGCGTAGGCCGAGGGAATGACACCGGGGGCCAGGCTGATCGTGACCCGGGGGATACCAGCCAGATCCGCAACGACTTCGGCGGGCAAAACAAAATGATGGGTGACGAGGGCGTCATGCCTGGGCGCCTCTTCCATCAGAGCCGTCATGATATGATCGAGGCTGGGCTCAATCCCTCGTTTCACGAGGGCGTTAAATGAGGTCAGGCCGCCGTACTGCATCGAGATCATTTCAGGATGCTTGCGGATCATGTCCTCGCGGGGCGGTTCCCCGGTCGAGACGAAACGCAATCCGGCGGTTTTTGTTTCAGCCGCCCACTCCGGATGCCCTACCAGGGTCACCTGATGCCCCCGGGCGATCAAACCGCGTCCCAATGAGAGAAAGGGGTGCAAATCGCCACTCGAGCCCCAAGAGGTCAGCAGCCAGCGTTTGGAGGGAATTTGCACGGGTTAAGATGCTGCCGGTTGTTGCTGCGTGATGCAATGGAATGCGCCAAGACCCCAGATGAGATCAAGAGCTGGCTGGAGCACAACCCGGCGAGTGGGGAAGAGCGGCTGTAAAATCTCACGCACTTTGGCGTCGTTGGGGTGGTCGAAGCCGGGGACGATCACGACTTCATTGGCGATGTAAAAATTGGCGTAGCTGGCGGGTAGGCGCTGCCCATCCTTTTCGATGACGCCGGGCGTGGGCAATTCCACAATGCGCCATGGTCGACCCTGCGGATCGCGCATGTCGGCCAGACGCTTGGAATTCTCGCGCAGGAGCTCGTAATTTTCGTCGGAGGGATCGTCTTCCACGATGGTCACGAGAGTGGTGGGATCGACAAAACGGGTGAGGTCATCGATATGGCCGTCGGTATCGTCACCGACAATTCCTTCGCCGAGCCAGAGAATTTGGGTCACGCCGAGATATTCGCGCAAGTAGTGCTCGATTTCCTTTTGGGTGAGATTCGGGTTGCGGTTTTTGTTGAGCAGACACGCTTCAGTCGTCAACAGGGTGCCCTCACCATTCACTTCGATGGAGCCGCCTTCCAGAATCATCGACGGAGAAAAAAGGCGCAGTCCGAGCAGTTTTGCGACGTGTTGTGGGACGGCATCGTCGAGATCGCAAGGCGGATATTTATCTCCCCAGGCATTGTAGCGCCAGTCGACCACGGCCAGTTCGTTTGCGTTGCGGACAAAGATGGGGCCGTGATCGCGGCACCATGGTTCGTAGGCGGGAAAGGGATGGAGATGGATACGTTTATCCACGGGAGCGTCGGCTTTTTTCAAGGCGGAGCGGATTTCGATTTCATGTTCGGGTGAAAAGACGTTGATGTGAACTTCTTCGCCTTCGGCCAGCAACTTGGCCAAGCCCGCCCAGATCGCCGGGATGTTTTCGAAGGCATCGGGAAAGCTGATGCCCTCGGGGCGTGGCCAGGTGAGCCAGGTCGCGTCGTGGCGCGCCCATTCTGCTGGCATGTGGAAGCCGAGGGAGTGGGGGGTGGCGGTGTCTGGAGAGGTTGCACTCATACGCTTTTTAAAGCCTGTCATCCTGAGCTTGTCGAAGGATCTCTAACTATTTGTGCCTTATTTCAGGTCCGTTTTCGGCGGCGGTTGATACAATGCTATTTCCCAATCTTCAAAGGGAGGAATCACCTCATAGTCACTATCCATATAACTTCGAATATATTGTGCGGCACGTCTTTCGGCGTGTTTTGCGTTTAAGACTTGGCCGTTCTCATCGAATTCAAGGACATTTGCATAAATGGCGTATGCCATTTCGAGTGCGCTCGGCTCTTCAAAAATGCATTTGTAGTCAATCTGCTTTAGAAGCGGCTCGCTGAGCGTACCATTTGCCATCCAAAATGAGAATGTACGGATAGCACCGCTAACCGAGGGGCTTAATTTGGGCATAGTTGAAAATAATTAGAGATCCTTCGACAGCGCCGAGACAAGCTCGGCTTGCTCAGGATGACAATTTTTTGAATTTTAATCGACGAGGCGTTTGGTCAAGTCGCCGTAAGCATCGATGCGCCGGTCGCGCAGGAAAGGCCAGTGGGTGCGGGTGACATCAACCGTAGCTAGATCGATTTCCTGGACGAGAATTTGTTCCTTCTCGATGCCTGCCTTGGCGATGATTTGTCCGGAAGTGTTGGCGATAAAACTCTGGCCCCAAAATTGAATACCGTCGCCTCCGATGGGGCGTTCATGTCCCACCCGATTGGTCACGGCGACGTAACAACCGTTGGCCACGGCGTGCGCCCGTTGGATCGTTTCCCAGGAGGAGTGGTGCGCTTCGCCATACTTTTCCCTTTCGCTCGGGTGCCAGCCGATGGCGGTCGGGTAGAAAAGAATCTGGGCACCACTCATGGCGGTCAGGCGCGCGGCTTCGGGAAACCATTGGTCCCAGCAGATGAGGACCCCGATCTTGCCGAAGCGGGTCGTCCAGGTCTTGAAACCGAGATCGCCCGGAGTGAAGTAAAATTTCTCGTAGAAAAGCGGATCGTCGGGAATGTGCATCTTACGGTATTTGCCGAGATATGAGCCGTCCGCATCGATCACGGCGGCGGTGTTGTGGTAAACCCCGGCGGAGCGACGTTCGAAGAGCGAGGCAACGATGACCACGCCCCGAGTCTTGGCCAGTTCACAAAAAGCGCGAGTGCTAGCTCCATCGGGGATTTCCTCGGCCAGAGCAAAATTCGCATGATCTTCGTTCTGACAAAAATAGGGAGAGCGGAATAACTCCTGCGTGGAAATGATCTGCGCGCCCTGATCGGCGGCGGCATGGGCCAGTTGCAGGGTGCGCTTTAAATTGGAGGCGGGATCGTCGTCAGCCCAGGTTTGCAGGAGGCCGAGTTTAACTTTTTGCGGTGCGCTCATGGCCCACTTTACTCCAAAGATTTAATTTTGTCTTCGAGCGCCTTCACTCGCTCGATTAATTCTGGAAGCCGCCGCGTGAGAGCCTCCACCTTGAGGTATTCACGCGCAGGCAGGGCATGTCGTCCGGAAAGAACCGCGCCAGCTGGCACATTTCTGGCGACGCCTGACTGGGCCGTGATAATGGCCCGGTCGCCAATGGTAAGATGTCCCACGATTCCAACCTGTCCGGCCAGCGTGACGTGATGCCCCAGGGACGTGCTACCCGAAATACCGGTCTGCGCAACGACGATACAGTGAGGGCCAATGGTGACGTTGTGAGCAACTTGCACGAGATTGTCGATTTTGGAACCCTCGCCGATATGGGTCCGCCCAAAGCGTCCGCGATCGATGGTGGTATTGGCGCCGATTTCCACATCATCATCGATCTGGACATATCCCGTATGAGGGATCTTGACGTGACACTCCTTTTTGGAATCGAAATTGTAACCAAAACCGTCTGCACCGACGACGACACCGCTGTGGATGATAATCCGCGCACCAAGGATGCTCCGCTCCCGAATCGCGACCAGGGGATAAAGTCTCACGTCATCTCCCAGTGTCGTCCGTTCACCAATGAAGCAATTCGCCCCGATGACCGCGCGCGCGCCGATGCGGACACCCGAAGAGATGACCACGTGGGGCCCGATACTGGCGCCTTCGCCGATGACGGCATCGGGTGCGACGACAGCGCTCGGGTGGATTCCAGGCTCATCGTGAACTGGTGGCGGAGCAAACAAGGCCGATATTTTTCCAAACGCGGCGCTGGGAGATGTAACTTCGATCCGGGTGAAGGAGAATCTTGGCGAGTCTTTCGGATCGACCAGAATAGCTCCCGCCTTGCTGGCTCGAGCCAGAGGCTCGTACTTCGTATTGCTCAAAAAGGAGACCTGATCCGGCTGGGCGGCGCGAAGGTCATTGATGCCGGTGATGAGGACATCGGCACCGTCACCAATGACCGTGCCGCCAACATATTCAGCCAGGGAACGTACCGTATGCATGGGAACTCACCCTACGAATTTTTGTCGTGGAGGGAAAGCCCCGGCTCCAGCCTGCGTCCGATCAATGGGCAGGCGCAGGAGCCGCGCCAGAGGGAGCAGGGGCCGCGGCACCGGCTGGAGGCGCACCGGCGTTGATTTTGGTGATGATATCGTTGGTGATATCGATCAGCTTGCTGGAATTGTAGAGCACGATGGGAACTCCGCTGGCCGCCGATTGGGATGATTTATCGATGACCAAATCAAAGCCCTGGACGCCGGAGTAATCGGTGATGACTTTGGTGAGCTCATCGACGATTTCCTTGTGACGGCGTAAGGCTTCGTCCTGGATCTCGCGGGTACGCTCGTTTTTCATCTCTTCGATCTTGCGCTGCATATTCTGCAGGTCTTGCGCCTTGGCCGTGAGGGCGTTCTTCTTATCGGCCTGTGCGGCAGGGGAAAGGGTCGGGTCCTTGGACCCATCCTGGAGCTTTTGGAATTCTTCGCCCATGTGCTGATATTCTCCCACCAAATCCTGGTATTCTTTTTGGAAGCCGTCTTCTTTTTCCTTGAGACGGGCCTGGGCATCCTTGGTTTTGTAGTAGGAGTCAAACGTCTTGCTGAGATCGACCACGGCGACCTTCATATCGGCGGAAGCCAGCGTGACGGGAGCGAAAGCCAAGAAACAAAGAATCAGTAACTTATTCATGAGCGGAGAAGCCTTTCAAAATTGATACCCAACGTCAAAGCTAAACTTACCGGTGTTGGAATGATTATACCCTTGATCCTTGTAAGGGATACCGTAATCGAGTCGCAACGGCCCGATGGGCAGGTTCAATCTCAGACCGACACCAGCCGCCATGTTAAGTTCCGGCCACGCGTCGGTGTAATGGAAGGCACGTCCGTCCAGGAAGCCCATGTCGTTAAAGATGGCACCGCGCACCCGGTCGATGATCGGGAAGGTCAACTCGAGATTGGTGTAGGCCATGGTGTCGCCACCCAGAGGCTCGTTGTTGCTATCGACGGGGCCGATATCACGATTGCCGAAGCCACGCACCGAGCGTGAGCCGCCGATGAAGAACCGGTCAAAGAGAGGGACTTCCTGGCTGCTGCCATAATAATTGGCCACGCCGGTGGCACCCGCGATGGTCAGGATGCAGTCGTAGGGCAGGAGGATGTATTTCTGGGCATCAGCCTGGAATTTGTAAATGTTCGTCTGGCCGAGCAGGGGACCGCCCGCAAATTCCGCGGAGAAATCGGCATGCATTCCTCGCCGGGAGAGCAGAACGCTGTCCCGGGTGTCGTAATTCATGCCCAGGGTGATGGAGCTGTCGGTGCGATAACCCTGCTCCCTGAGCAATTGGGGGGACGAGTTGCTGGCAAAGTTGTAGAGCTCGTAATCCTGCAGCGTGTAGGTGATCGATCCACTCCAGAAGGGGCCGAAGGCACGCGCCAGGCTGACGGAAGCACCAAAATTACGCTCGTTGTAGTAGTTCGATAGATAAGTGGCGTTGTGGTAAAAGAGATCGTAACCGAGTGAGATGCGTTGTTCCAGGAACCAAGGTTCCTTGAACGAGACCTCGAAGTCCTGGCGTTCCAGTCCGTATTGGATGCGGACTCGGAATTTTTCCCCAGCACCGGTGAAGTAGGGGAAGTTGAACAAGTCGAAGTTACCCTGGTTGATTTCGACAAAACCCAAGAGGCTGTCGACCGAGCTAAAGCCCGCACCAAAGGTGACAGAACCGGTCCGCTTTTCTTCCACCGTGACGACCATGTTCTTGCGATTGGGAACGGTGGTGTCCTGGGGCGAAATATCGACCTTTTCAAAATAGCCGAGATTTTCGAGACGTTTCTTGCTTTGGTCCGCCCGGACGCTGTCGTAAATTTCGCCAGGCTTTACCGCCAATTCGCGACGAATGACCTTGTCCTTGGTGCGGTTGTTACCCTGGATGATGATCTGCTCCAGGTACGACTGCGAATTTTCCACGATGTGGTAGAGAATGTCGATCTTGCCGCTCTGCACGTTGGCCTGGCGTTCGGGCGTGACCTGCATATCGATATAGCCACGAGTACCGTAGAGATCGCGGATACGCTTGAGGTCGTTTTCGAGGGTGGGAAGTTCTTCGTTCGGTTCTTTCTTATCCGGCGTAAAGGCACGGGGCGAGTAGACCTTGCCTTCATCCATCCGGACGACCGCATAATTGCGATAATTGCGCAGGTCCTGCTTGGAGAAGATCGTGTTGCCGGTGAAATCGATTTTACCCACGGTGTATTGAATGCCTTCAAAAACCGTGATGGTGACCTGCATTTCGCCCTGCTTGGGATAAACGTATTTGACGTCCTTCACCGCCATGTCGATGTAGCCCTTGCTGTTGTAGTAAGTGCGCAAGTTGTCCAAGTCCTGCCGGAAATCGTCTTCCTTGAAGAGGCCCGATTTGTTGATGAAGGAGAAGAGGTTCTTCTTCCGCGTCTTCATGATCTTGCACAGCTCCTTCGTCGTCAGGTGCTGGTTGCCGACAAAATCGACTCCGGTGACGTAGGCGCGGTCGCCTTCGCTAATAATGAAAGTCACGACCGAGCGGCCAAATTCCGAGTTGGTGTCGATCTTGTAGCTGACTTGAACTTGGTTGTAGCCCTTGCCCAGATACAGGTCTTTGACCTTGTCCGCATCCGAAGAAATCTGCTGCTCGCTCAGGGGTTCGCCGACCTTGGATTTAATTTCTTTTTTGACCCGTGTTTCCTTGATCCTGCTCGCGCCTTTGATGACGATTTCCTTCACCAGCGGCTTGGGCTGGACCACGACGTTGACCTTTACGCCGTCACCCAGAGGTTCGTCCTGGATACGGAGGTTCGTAAAAAAGCCGGTGGCGTAGAGATTGCGCACGTCTTCTTCCACTGCAGCAGCGGAATAGACCTGGCCGACGGTAGTGCGCATGTTGGAGAGAATGACCGTCTTGGCCACCGTCTTGGGGCCGATATATTCAATGTCGATTTCGCGGACAATGGGGCCCTGAACTCCAGTGGGGGAAGCCTGTTCGTCGGGAGCGCCCACGACTTTCTTGTTCTTTTTACCTCCGGGAGCGACGGCCTGGGTGGTATCGGGAGCAGCCGTTTGATCTGAGGCTGCAGAAGCAGCTGGCTGGTCGGAAGGAGCCGTGTCAGCGGGTGCGTTGGTCGTCTGAGGATAGGCTCCATTGAGCGGAAGGAGGACAAAAAGGACGACCGCCAATGATTTGGCCGTCCAACAATCTCTCATTCGTCCAGTAAATCGTTTCAAAACTTCCCTTTCTTCGTGAATGCAAACAGCTTAGAGATGCCAATTTGGCATTTAAAGCATCCTACTCCACGTCTCGGCAGGAATTTGGAGATGCGGCCAATAAACGTCAAGCGAATAAGGTGCGGGGTGCAGCACTATTTCTGCCCCCCATTTTCACTACCCTGCCGCTGAGGTACTCAAGCCTTCTTGGCCTTGGCTTTTTTTCCGCCCTTGGCTTCGGTCGCGGCCTCTGCTGCAGGCGCTACCTTGGGGGCCGGATGATTGACCGTGACATTGAGTTTGGCATGGATATCCGTCGTCAATTTCAAGACGACTTCGTGCTCGCCCAATTCCTTGATCGGCTTGGCCAGGTCGATTTTCTTGCGGTCGATGTCATGACCGGCTTCCTTGAGCTTGGTGGCGATGTCGTGTGTGGTGATGGCGCCAAAGACCTTGTCCTGGCCTTCGCCCGACTCGAGAATGAAGACGAGCTTGAGTTTGCCGAGCTTGCCCGCCAGTTCCTGCGCGGCGTTCATTTCGGCGGCTTCCCGCTCGGCGCGCTTGCGCTTGAGTTCCTCCACCTGACGCTTGGTGGCGAGGGTGGCGGGAGCGGCAAAATCCTTCGGGAGCAAAAAATTGCGGGCGTAGCCCGGCTTGACCGAGACGATGTCGGCCTCGCTGCCCAGGCCTTCAATTTTGGTTTTGAGAATCACTTCGACGGGCATAGATGTAGGGGGTCAGGGGTTTTCCCGCCCAGCAATGATGCGGTAATGGCGGGTTGGGCAGTCTGCCAAAGGCGCTGGGGCAGTCAATGGGATTTTTGATGGGGGAGTGGAGACGAGCGAGGAGAGAATGACGGACAGGGAATTAGCGACGGTCATGGACCGCCGCTATAATGATACTTACGCCACCACTTTGGCTTCAGACTTGGCGGCGGGTTTGGCTTTTTTGAGGTAGGGCAGAGTCTTCTCGATCGTAGCGGCGACACTGATGCCGTACTTGGCGCGCAGGGCGTCGGGCTTGCCGTGTTCGATGAAGGCATCAGGCCAGCCGATGCGCACGACAGGTGTTTGGATGCCGCGACTGGAGAGATCTTCCAGTACCGCGCTGCCAAAACCGCCGGGCAAAACGTGGTCTTCCATGGTGACGACGACATCCGCGCTGCGGGCGAAAAATCCGATGGTCTGGCTGTCGAGCGGCTTGACCGAGCGGGGGTTGATGACCGCCGTGGAGAAGCCTCGCGCTTCGAGGTCTTTCGCGATTTCCAACGCCATGGGCAGGAGCGCGCCGAGACCAAGGATGACGACCTGGGTGCCGTGCTTGACCACTTCGGCCTTGCCGATAGGGATCAGTTCCGGCTTGGCCTTGATCGCAACGCCGGGGCCCGTGCCGCGCGGATAGCGGATGGCGATGGGGCCGTCGTGATGAAGCGCGGTGAAGAGCATGTCGGCCAGTTCGTCTTCGTTGCTGGCATCAAGGTGCACCAAGTTCGGAACGCAACGCAGATAACTGATATCGAAGAGACCGTGGTGCGTGGGACCGTCGTCGCCGGAAAGACCGCCGCGGTCCATGCAAAACACGACATTAAGATTTTGCAGGCAGACGTCGTGGACGATCTGGTCGAAGGCGCGTTGCAGGAAGGTGGAGTAGATGGCGCAGAACGGCTTGTAGCCTTTGGTGGCCAGTCCGGCGGCGAACAGGACGGCGTGTTCCTCGGCGATGCCGACGTCGAAATATTTGTCCGGATGTTTTGGCTGGAAAATATCGAGCGCGGTGCCGTTCGGCATGGCGCCGGTGATGGCGACGACCTTCGAGTTCATGTCGGCCAGCTTGACCAGCGTTTCGGCGAAGACCTGCGAATAGGTCTTCGGGCCGGACGACGCGGTTTCCACGCCCTTTTCGGGATCGTAGGTGTTCGGGCCGACGCCGTGATATTTCTTCTGCTTGGAAATGCCGATGTCGAAGCCTTTGCTCTTCTTCGTGAGGATGTGCAGGAGCACCGGATGATCGTGGTGCTTGGCGAAATCGAGTGTGTGGATCAGGTTCGGCAGGTCGTGGCCGTCGATTGGGCCGTAATAGGAGAGACCCATTTCCTCGAAAATGAGGTTCGGGCGATGGCCGGTGGAGAGCAGGCCCTTGACCGCCCCTTCCGCCTTGAGCGCGAGTGCCTTGCCCGTTTCGCCGGTGAAACGTTCCACCAGCTTTTCCATGCTGCGATGGAGGTTCTCGTAACGGGGGTCGGTGACGATGCCGGTGAGGTATTTCGCGATGGCCCCGACATTCTTATCGATGGACCATTCGTTATCGTTGAGGATGACGATGAGCCGCTTGGTGTGGGAGGAAATGTTATTGAGCGCCTCGTAGGTGATGCCGCAAGTGAAGGCCGCATCGCCGCAGAGTGCGATAACGTGCTCGTCGCCGCCGCGCAGATCACGCGCCGTCGCCATGCCAAGCGCGGCAGAAAGGGCCGTGCCCGCATGTCCGGCCCCGTAGCAATCGTGCTCGCTCTCGGTGCGGAGCATGAACCCGTTGAGGCCGTCGGGTTGGCGGATGGTGTTAAAACGGTCGCGACGACCGGTGAGGAGCTTGTGGACGTAAGCCTGATGGCTGACATCGAAGATAAAGTTGTCTTTGGGCGTATTGAAAACGGTGTGGAGCGCGATGGTCAGCTCGACCACGCCGAGATTGGGGCCGAGATGGCCGCCCGTTTTGGCGAGGACGGAGATAAGCTCCTCCCGGATTTCCTGCGCCAGGGTGGGGAGTTGCTCCAAAGAGAGCTTTTTAACGTCTGCCGGTGAGTTGATTGAATCGAGAAGTCTGGCCATAAGTGGGAGGTCTAGTTAGCGGCTTAAGCCCCCCCGAGGCAAGGATTTATTGCGCGATAATGTTTAGAGTATTTCAAAATAGCGTACACATATAAACATAACGATCGGGTGGCCTGGACGTGCGTAGCGCGCAGGCGGTTACCAGAAGATTCCGCTTAAGCATGGTAGAGAGGTCAAGTGCCATCCCACTTGCCGAGATAGGTTGCACCTCTGATCTTTTATCTTTTCTATGCTTTTCCCACTTTTTGGGTTAGGATAACACTCATGGCAAGAATGATCATTGACCTGGAACAAGAGACAGATGGTCGCTGGCTGGCCGAAATTGACATTCTCTCCGGAGCACTGGCCTATGGCGCAACGCGGGAAGAAGCGGCCCGGCGGGTGGAAGCGCTGGCTTTACGGATTCTGGCCGACCGTCTGGAGAACGGTGAAGAAGTACCGGTCTTAGACGAAACCTTTGCTCTGGCGTGAGCACATGGGGATCATGCAAGGCGCGGCAGGTTTTACGCGCGCTTATGCATCTCGGTTGGGTAATCAAACGCCAGTCGGGATCGCATCGAACGCTGGGACGGCCTGGCTGGCCGGATTACACCTTTGCGTTCCATGATGGGGAAGAAATCGGCCCCAAAATGATGGCGCGTATCGCAAAAAAGACCGGATTAACGCCGCACGATCTTTGATTCGCGCAACTCGGCTTGCCGAGATAGGTTGAACCTGTAACGTCTCTTTGGCGTCCAAGACTCAACGAAACCCTTACTTTTTTTGTTCGCATGAAACGACTTTTTTTTATAGGCGGAAGCTTCCTGGCCGCGATGCTCCCATCCGCGGCGCAAACCTCCTCCAACGATGCCATCTCGCAAATGGGCAAGTCCACCACGCTCCTCAGCATGGTGGCCTCTGCCGGTTGGGTGATGATTCCGCTGGCCCTGGCGTCCATTATCACGCTGACCTTGATCATCTACTGCTTCTTTACCTTGACGGAGAAGAGCATCACCACGCCGGAGTTGCTCGACCGCATGGAACCCTTCTTTGAAAATGAAGACCTCGACGGACTCGCCGCTTACGTCGAAGTTCGTCCCCAGGCGACAGCCCGGATCGTGGACCGCACGCTGCAATTCATCGAACGTCACCCCGACGCGGGCGCCGAATCGATTGAGACTGTGGCGGAAACGGAAGGCAACCGGATTGCGGCGTCGTTAAACCAGCGCGTGCTTTTCATCATGGACGTAGGCGTGCTCTCGCCCCTGCTCGGGCTTTTCGGTACGGTCGTGGGCATTCTCAATTCATTTGGCCACATCGCCCAGGAAGCCAGTCCGATGCGTACCATGCTCCTGGCCGGGGGCGTCTCCCAGGCGCTTGTCTCGACGGCGGCGGGCCTGATCGTAGGCATCACGGCCATGGCGTTCTATTCCTACTTCCGAGGCCGGGTTGGACACTTGATTTCCATCCTGGAATCGGAAGCCACGCTGTTGACGCAGGAGTTGATCCTCCTGAGTCAACGCCACCGGCCAACCAAAATCAAATAAGCCTCCGCTTTACGGGCCATGAACCTGCGCCGCCGCATCAACCAGGAACCGATTCAGTTCCAACTCGCGCCCATGATCGATGTGATCATGTTCCTGCTCTGTTTCTTTCTGCTGACCTGGAACCTCGCCCGTTACGAACAGGATCTCGAAGTAAAAGTGCCGACGGCCAAGAACGGAAAAGAACCCGCGCGCCTGCCGGGAGAAATCATCATCAACCTGCGGCAGGACGGCACGGTTGAACTGGAACGGGCCACGCTTTCCCTGGCCCAACTCCAGCAGAAACTCACCGACATCTCGGTGGTTTATCCTGACCAAGCGGTGATTTTACGCGGCGCGGAAAATGTGGCCTACAAGCATGTGGTGGAAGTCCTTGATGCCTGTCGCGCCGCGAAACTGACCAATATCGCCTTTGCCACGAACCGCCCGGAGAAGGAGGGCGCAGCGCAGTAATCAAAAAGCCACCGAACTGTCATCCTGAGCGGAGTCGAAGGATCAGCCACCGGAAAGTACTCGAAGATCACTGGAAGCTGATCCTTCGACAAGCTCAGGATGACGGCCCTTTTAAAGTGTAAGTTTATGGACCGATTTCGTACCTTTCCCATTCTCTTCGCAATCGTCCTGTTAATGGCCCTACCCGTCATGGCGGATATCGGCGACGATAAGCCCGCTACTCCGTCAACCAATGCCGCGCCGGGTGGGCTGGTCGTTACGACGCCAGCGGCGGCGCGGTTCGATACCGCGATGGGCTTTTTCAACGCGGGGCAATACGTCGATGCGGTCAAGGCGCTGTCCGATTTCGTGCGCGATTTCCCGCAAGACCGGCGTCGCGAGGAGGCGTTTTATCGGCTGGCTGAATCGTACCGAAACCTGGGCCACACCGACGATGCCTTGGCCGCTTATACTTTCCAGGTACAGACTTATCCGGACGGGCCGTTGCGGATCAGCGGTGAGTTGCGGCGGGGGGCGATCCTTTTCGACGCGGGCAAATTTACCGACGCAACCGTTCCGTTGCAATTCGTCGCGGATAAGGGCAGCGGTGAATTGCAGGAAACGGCGAAGTATCTGTTGGGTCGTTCCTTTCTCGCCACGCAAAAGGAAGCCGATGGTCGTGCATTATTGCAGGGACTGATTGATCAGCAACCTCCGGGAAAATTGGCCGGGGCTTCCGCTCAAGCGTTGGCCGAGTTGGACGATACACAGGCCCATTATCCCGAGGCGGTGGCACTGTGGCAAAAGGCGATAGACCTTTCTGTTGATCCGGTGGAGAAGGCGACGGCGGCAGCGCGGGGCGGTTGGTCGGCGCTTGGGGCGAATCAATTGCCCGATGCCGAAAAACTTTTTCAAAGCGCGCGTCAACTCGTACCCGATGGTGATGCACGCAAGGTCGCGAATACGGGCCTACTACGTGTGCTTTTCCAACAAAAAAGGTTCACCGATTGGCTCGCCATCTATGCGCCGGAAAAGGATAAGTTGCTCGACAGCGCCCGATCCGAGATTCTTTACGATCTGGGTCATGTCCAATTTTCACTCAAGAACTGGCCGGAAGCGGTCGCGGCCTTCAATCAATACCTGAAGGACTTCGGCACGCAGGATTCGGCGGTGACGGCCGCTTACGAACGTTTTCTGGCTGTCACCCAAATCGACCGGACGAACACGATCGATGAAGCTGTTGCCTACCTGAAAGCGTGGCCGCAATCGCCCTATCGTGCGCGGGTGCAACTGCTCCAGGCGCAGGAATTATCGCATATCAAAAAATTTGCCGACGCGCTGCCGCTTTGGGAAAGCCTCGCCAACGAGACGGGCGATGTCTCTTGGCCGCATCAGGATATTTTACTGGAACTGGCCCGCACCTACGACGAGCTGGCCAATTATCCAAAGGCCGCGACGGCCTACCAAGCTTACCTCGACGATCTTGCTGCTCATCCGAGCGACAATCCGGAGACCCAGGCGAAGCGAGTCCTGCACGCCCAGGCGCGCGTGGCCGTTTGCCTGCAAAATGCCGATCAATTGCTGGCCGCGACGGAAGCATGGAAGACGGTGCAGGCACTGGCGCCCGATAAATCGCCGGAGCAGCAGATGGCGCTCGAATCGCTCGGCCTGATTTATGCGCGGGGAGGGCCTTTGCAGGAACCGCTCATGGTGCAAACTTTTCGCGCGTTGCTGGACAAATTCCCCCAAAGCAAACTGCGCGCGCTGGCTGCCTTTTCGGTGGGTGATTCGCTTTTCAAGAACCGGGATTACGCGGGGGCGGAGCCTTTTTTTCTCAAGGCGCGCGATTGGGATGAAGACGCCTGGATGCAACCGGCAACGCAACGGCTGGTCCTTGGCGCTTATGGAATGAAGGATGCCGGGAAGGCCACTTCATACTTGAAGCAATACGATACGCTTCCGCTCCCGGTTGATCCGCAGGCGCAGAACGCGGCCCGTTTGCCTGCCGCCGTTTATTACTGGCTGGCCGAAACCGCGCGTAAGGCAGGCGATTGGGACGGTGCCGCGATTCTTTATACGCGGGTGACACAGCACCCCGATCCGGGCGATTTGCTCGCGGGCGCGTGGTGGCAACTGGGCGAAGCGCAAAGCCAGTTTAGGGAATGGCCGATTGCGGTGGCCAGTTACGAGAAGTATCGCGAACTGAAGCCCGGGGAAAAGAACGCGACGATTGTGCTGCTCGCCCTGGGTCGCGCGGAACTCGGCGCGAAAAACACCGATACGGCTACTGCCCTCGGCAACCAGACGCTTCTGCAGGAACCAGAAGGCCCCAACAGCGCCGCCGCGCGCATGCTTTTGGGCGAAACGGCGTTCGCGACGCTAAATTATGCCGAAGCGGCGCGGATGTTCGCCACGCTGGCCGTTCTTTTTGACGATCCCAAAATCACGCCGCAAGCGATGTCCCGTGCTGCCGATGCGTTCGAGAAGGCGGGCGATGTGAATTCAGCGGCGGAGTGGCGGCAAAAGCTGAAGGATAAATACCCGCAATTTCAGCCTTCATCTTATCTTTAGGAGGCTTGCTTCATAAAAGCTGTCATATTGCGGCAGTTGCCATGAAATATTGCTCAAATTTAACCTGGAAATAGGTCAAAATCTCTTGATTCCCAGCTACTTGAAGCGAATCTAAATTTGAACCTCAGAAAAATTGAAGGTTAATCACGTTTAGTAAGTCCAAATCCCAACTATGAAAATTATGTCTCTTCGAACAGCTGCGCTGGCTTGCGTAGCTTTCGTCTTCTTGTCCATTGCCAACCAGGCCTCTGCTGCTGCCTTTATCACCTTTCATGTCGGTGGTCCGCCTCCCCAAGAGCGCCACGATTATGATCGCTGGGGCAACCCCGGTTACGGAGCGGTCTGGGTTGCCGGTCACAATGAATGGGACCATGGACACTGGGTGTGGATTGGTGGTTACTATGAATACCCTCCGCATCATGGTGCCACTTGGGTCCCCGGCCATTACAGTGAGCGGACCGGTGAATGGCGTCCCGGTCATTGGGAAGACTAAGCTACAGCCTGAGGTTAGTTAAGTTTTGCCAGCGCGTTGTTTTATCCGACGCGCTGGCCGACGCAGGATGAAAATGGGCTTGATCACAAGATTGACCCACCCTTGCACCTGCGTGATAATTGCGAGATGTCAGTCGAATCTCCTGCACCCGTGAAATCGTCCCCTGCACCGAAACCAGCCCCGGTGGAGGTGCCCCAACGCACGGAAATTCAGTCTCTTTATGATCGGTACGTCGTTCCGACGGTCAATCGGGGCCTGACTCTGACCCATGGCAAAGGTCGGCACGTCTGGGACGATCAGGGCAAGCGGTATCTCGATCTCGGCGGAGGCGTCGCGGTCAGCAGTCTGGGCCATGGCCATTCAGCGATCCGGGAAACGTTGACCCGGCAAGCCGATGTCCTCATCCACAGTTCCAATCTCTACTACAACGAAGGGCAGGGGCGGTTGGCCCAGCGGATCGTGCAATTGACCGGTCCCGGCAAGGTCTTTTTCTGCAATAGCGGGGCCGAAGCCAACGAGGCGCTGATTAAACTGGCGCGGAAATTCGGCCACGATTCGGGGCGGTACGAAATTATCACCACGCTCAATTCCTTTCATGGCCGGACCATGGCGACGCTTTCGGCCACAGGACAGGATAAGATCAAGCACGGCTTTGAGCCCTTGCTTCCCGGTTTTACCCACGTTCCCTTCAACGATCTGGCTGCGGTCGAGGCCGCCATTACGCCGAAGACCATCGCCGTCCAGGTTGAAGGCATCCAGGGCGAGGGGGGTGTTTTTGTGGCCTCGCCCGAATATCTTCTCGGTCTGCGGAAATTGACGCAAAAGCACAACTTGCTGCTGCTTTGGGACGGCGTGCAGTGCGGTTATTTCCGGACGGGCCGGTGGCAAAGTTACCAACGGATTCTCGAGGGAGTACCCGGCGGCGAAGATTTCCTACCCGATGCCATCGCCATGGCCAAGTCGCTGGGCGGTGGCTATCCGATTGGCGCCACTTGGATCCGGGAGCCGTACCAGAACGTCTTCGGGCCGGGCAGTCACGGTACAACTTACGGTGGATCGCCCATGGCCTGTGCCGTGGCGTTGACCATCCTCGATGTGGTCGAGCGGGAAAAACTCGCCGACAACATTCGTGACCGGGGCGAGCAACTCAAGCAGGGTCTGCAAGCTCTGGTCGGCACAAAGGGTATCCAGGAAGTACGCGGCTTTGGCGGACTCATTGGTCTGGTCACGGCCGAGGAACCGGCTCCCGTGGTAACACGGCTGGCCCAGGCGGGACTTATTCTCATTCCTGCCGCCAATCATACGGTGCGCTTTCTGCCGCCGCTGAACGTGACTTCGGAAGAAATCACCGAGGCGCTGAGGATTGTGGAAAAGGCGTTGTAGGCGACAGTCTATTACGATCTAGCCGCCCTAGTATTCGCTTTATCGGCCTAATTATTAGGCAACCGATAGCTCGGTTGCATGTGTGCGTGTGAGGGTTGACGTGGAGCAGGTCTGCTTTCCACCTGCACATCGCATGTTGGACAATGTAGATAACGAGTGGTGCTTGTTTTTTGAGTTAAAATAGATCTTTTGCGTTGCTGAAAACAGTGCGCACACGCCCAATGACTAGGCTCATTTAAACCATTGCTTGCACCCTTTTGTGCATCAAATTCCATGACATAAATATGGGTACCAGGCTGCGGTAAAATCATGCTGTAACATGCGGCCTTCTTGGCCCAATCCTCTGTTTCAGAAAGCTTATTTTCGAGTTCAAAGCATCTTTTTTGCAATGTTGCTTCCACTTTATAATGTAGAGTCGCCTTGGACTGGAGTTCGAGTGTCATTTGTTGTGCGGTCAGTAAGGCTGACTGAACCTCAGTAATATGAGCATCTATCTCTGGCTTTTTTAGAACTTTTACTAGTTCCTTAAGGGCATCAAATGAGATGCGTAACGCAGTGAATGCTGAAGCTGAATCAGCCACGAATTAAGCTAAGCGTATTTGAAGATTTGGCTCAAGGAACTTCGATCCTGAAAGCACACGTGCTGCGATTTGGGAACAAGGGATACGTCGAAGATGCTCCGGTCACCTCCTGTTGCCTTCGGCAACCCGGACAACAAGTAGTCCGGGCCACCCAAGGCAATAACAAACATCTGGTCTCTGGCCCTTTTGCCCGCTGTTACGGCATTCGCGCCGGGCAGAGGGCAAGAAGGCCTTCGACAAATTCTTCGGCATTTATTTCGCTGTCGACGATTTATAAATCTGGTCGAAGACTCCGCCGTCGGCGAAGAAGTCTTTCTGCACTTTGCTCCATTCGCCGAAGGCATCGGCTACGGTGAAAAGCTTGATCGTCGGGAACTGGCTCGCGTACTTCGTCAGCGCATCGGCTGTCCGTGGACGGTAATAATTACGGGCAATCACGTCCTGGCCTTCGGGCGAGTAGAGATATTTCAAATAAGCTTCGGCCACAGCACGGGTGCCATGCTTGTCCACGTTCGCATCGACTACGGCGACGGGCGGCTCGGCGAGGATGCTCTGGCTCGGATAAACGATCTCAAATTTTCCGGATGTGAGCTTGTTCGTGCTCAGGAGCGCCTCGTTTTCCCAGGCAATGAGGACATCGCCCTGACCCCGTTCCACGAACGTCACGGTCGAGCCGCGCGCGCCGGTATCGAGCACCTTCACATTGCCGTAAAGGGCTTTCACGAAATCGGTGGCTTTCGCCTTATCGTGGCCTGAAACGTTGAGTTCATAGCCGAAAGCCGCCAAGAAATTCCAGCGGGCGCCCCCGGAGGTTTTGGGATTGGGCGTCACGACTTCGATGCCGGGCTTAACCAAGTCGGACCAATCCTTGATTCCCTTGGGATTGCCTTTGCGCACCAGGAAAACAATCGTCGAGGTGTAAGGCGAGCTGTTGTCGGCGTACTTGGTCACCCATTTTGGATCAATCGTATGCGCATTATTCACAATGGCATCGATATCGGGTGGAAGACCGAGAGTAACGACATCGGCTGCTAGTCCGTCGATGACCGCGCGGGCCTGTTTGCCCGAACCGCCGTGGGATTGATGGGCGACGACGTCATCACCGGTTTGCTTTTTCCAGTAATCAGCGAAGACCTTGTTGTAGTCTTCGTATAATTCCCGGGTGGGGTCGTAGGAGACATTGAGCAGGTCGATTTGTTTGGCCGAGGCAAGCGTGATGCTAAAGCCCAGAACAATGAGAGTAAGGAAAGAGGTTAAGGTTTTCATATTGTCTATAATTTCAATAGGAATAATTAAAATATTGGTTTGTGTCAAGGCTCTGCTTAACTTTATCACGTCTTATTCCTTTGCAACTTGCTCTTTAATAGGCACTTTCAATACAATAAAAATAATTACATTTTCAAATTTATGCCTTCCACCACATTAATCCAAACGACGCTTCTTCTCATCGCTTCCAACGTTTTCATGACCTGCGCCTGGTACGGTCATCTCAGGTATCTCCACGCCAAATCGCTTTGGATCGTGATTCTCATCGCATGGGGAATCGCCTTCTTTGAGTACTGTTTTCAAGTACCAGCCAATCGGATCGGCTTCAAGGTACTTGACGGGTATCAGCTCAAAATTCTCCAGGAAATCATCACGCTGCTGGTTTTCGTCTTCTTTGCCAAGTGGGTTCTGGGCGAGGACCTGAAGTGGAATTACATGGTAAGCTTTGCGTTTCTGGCTGGTGCGGCCTGGTTTGCCTTTGCCTATAAGAATACGTAGAGGCTGTCCGAAGTGAGTATTGACCCGCGTGGGCAGACGATATCTTGATTGTTTTGGAACTGTCTTATTGCCTATACTGGTCTCTCGATAGTTCTTTCGGTCTTGAACCAACAAGATGAAGGGCGGGATCCATGAACTACTTTCTAATGCTGGTCATTTTGGCGGTTTGTGGCGGTGCCTATTATGAATATACGGCACAGCAGGAGATTATCCTCACGGACCAGCAGCAAATCAGTGATCTCACCAACAAAACGACCAGCCTCCAGTCAGAAAATAAAAAACTGACCGATGATCAGACCCAGATCATCGAGAACTTGGCGGATGCGCAGAAGAAGGTGGCTAATCTAACCGAGCAACTTAAGAACGCCGCCAAAACAGGGGTAGTCGCGCCAGTTTCCGCAAATCCGGCGCCGCCTGTAACTTACGCGTCTCTTCCCGGGATTCCCACCCCAAATAACTTGGGAACCATCATCACGCAAGATGGAAGGGCTTTTCAAAATTGCCAGTTATTGGCTGTGGAAGCCGACGGGATCACCTTCAACCACACCTTGGGTATAACCAAAGTTTTGTTTCCCTTTCTCCCTCATGATTTGCAAAAGCGATTCGGATACGACTTCCAGAAAGACGTCGCACAGACGAAGGCGGAAGTCCAGTATCAGGAGGAGAAAAGAAAAGCCGCTGCTGCCGTTTCTGCTGACGGAAAGTAGACTCTTTCCGAAAACGGAAAGAGCATCGGGTTAATCCCAGAAATTAACGCCGCCCGCCACCCGTGGCCAGGATCACGACTCCCGCGACGATGCACCCCACACCAACGAGGGGGGAAATGGGAATCGTGTGAGTTTCATCATGTTGAATTTCAATCGGACCAAGCTGCGCATCCTTTTCCGTCTTCGTATAACTAAACTGTTGGTAAACCAGGGCCAAAATGCCAACCACCACGAGAATAATCGCCAGAAGTTTCATGTTCATAAAATCCCTTTAGGTTTGAAGTTAAGCTCATCCATTTTCCAAGACTATGCCGCTTGGGGGTGAGGAGAGAAGTTCTATCCGTCGGAAATTTGTCTGTTTAAAATGACGCCGACAGGATTAGGAGCTTGCTGAAAAAAGCCTTTTATTAAAAAAATGCTGTCATCCCGAGCTTGTCGAGGGACCTCTAACTATTTTTCCCAGAGGTAGGCAACGAGCAGAATAGTGAGAGATCCTTCGACAGGCTCAGGATGACGGCCTTTTTCAGCAAGCTCTTAGAGCTTATTTACGGTTGTGGCCGGGCAGACCCCAAAATGGTGACGCCAAAGCGCCGGACGTCATCCGCCCCAACAACAATGACGCTGCCTCGTCGGGCCAGTTCCGCTTTTTGATCGGGGGTTAATCTCTCATCGGCAAAAATAAAGGGCTTTTGCTGGAGCCATGGATCATTTCGAATGAGGTCCCACGAATACCAGACGTCCCTGGTCCGAACGATGACGAAATCACAGGGGCGACTTGCCAGATAATCCCACATCAGTGACATCGGACGCACCACAGTGCGCACTTCGTAGGCACGATAGGGAATTTGGAGAACAAGGCTAAAAACGACGCTGTAGACCACGGCGCGTACGATCAGCAGGCTCTCATATTTTTGAGTCAAGGCAATGGCGCCGCCAGTTGCGGCCAGAGCCATCAGACCGTAGGCCGATTGCATATAGCGAAACCCCCATCCGTGTCCCTGCATTTGCGGAAATCCTAGATAGAATAAAAAAGTGACCAGAGCGGCGAGGACAGAATCTTGAATGAGGGGCGGTTGTTTTGTCCAAGTCTTTGCCCCTATATAACAGAGAGGGATAAGTATGGGGGTCGTCCAGGCATAGAGAGTCATGGCATGATAGGAAGTCACCACCATGCTGATGAGAAAAGGAAAGCCCATGTTGGCCAATTCACCACCAGTCCCCGTTGGTGTAGGCCGGAGCAGAATCAAGATATGATACCACGCGTATAGTCCGGCCAGATACCAGCCCCCGAACCAGAGGGACTCCTTCCACTTAAACGTATAGATGAGCCGAAGGAGAAACGGCGCAGCGATGAGACAATGAACATGCGGCTGGTGAAGTCCAATCAGGAGCGCTCCCACGATTGGCGTAAAAAGAAAAAAGATTCGTTTCGGGTGCGTAAAAAGCCAGACCCAAAATAAGGTGCCACAGAGATGAGCAGTCCAGGCAAACTTGGTCATCGCCATCATTAAAAACTGTGGACTGCAGGCCAGGAGGAGAACCGCGATGCCAGCGGCGAGGGAGGCGCGTTCCGGAAAAGCGCGTCGCGCGAGAGCTGCGATTAAAAAAATGCTGATCGTTGCGAGGACGGGACTCGTGGCCCAGCCCAGGTCGAGAGAATCGAAAAAACTGTCGATGAAGGCAAAGCCGGGCAAAAAACCGGAAGCCCAGTAGCCATGGGTCGCGGTTCCATGGTAATTCTGATAACTCACCCTCATCGCATTCTCAAAGGCGATCCACTCGGGGGGCACTTCCGCCATGAGATGATGATGTTGAAGAATTTTGGCTTCAAATTCAGTGAGGGATTCATCGAGGCACAGATCGAAATTTTGATGAAAATAGAAACGCCCCAGGCAGGTGAAAAGGAGGACGGCAAAGGCGACAACTAAGGGCAGGCGGCGCGAGTCGAGCAGCCGTCGTGCATATTCGATTCCTTTGCCCAGCGGAGCCCGATACAAGCAGTAGGCCAAAAGGAAAGCGGTGCTGGTGTAGAGACTCAGGGGTTCAAAACGCCAAAAGGTATAAGCGTAAAAATTTGAGCCGTTGGAACTCGTGGGATCGGCGATTTTCAGATAGATGGAGTGACTGGCCAGCCACACCCCGAGAATGGCGAGGAGCAAACACAGAAGGCGAAAGGGAAATGGTGCCATGGGCTGCTGGAAATTATGCCTCCCCGGAGAAAAGCTTTCGGAATGGATCGAGCCTGTGGTTGTCGGATTGGCGCGACACAGGGGAGATATTCACCACAATGAGTAGATCGTGAATTTACAGCGATTCAAGCCATTCCTCGTTGGCGTCGCAGATCATGTTTGGAGCTTGGAAGAAGTGATCGCCCTCTTGGATTTTTGAGGTCAATCTGTAGGAATGAACTATCCCTCACTAGCGGCTATAGGCATCAGGCTAATCGCGATACATTGGCTTTTCGTTGGCTTCATCTCGGCTCTAAGGTTGCCTTCGCAAATTATTCTTTTTCACAGAAGCACACCTGATCTGTTCTCTTTTTTTACGGACATCCTCATATCAGTTTTCGAATTGGTCATTGGTGCGGCGCTGCTTAGCTTCAGCGTTCACCTCGGTAGATTAATTTCAAAAGGGCTAAATTAATTTCAACCGCAATTCAAATTGTGCCACTACCGATGAGCCGGAAAGCTTGCCGAGCATTAATTCTATCCTTTAGAGTCGAATCCCCACAGTCTTGTTTATGCCCAATTCGAATTCGATCCCAGAGATCAGCGTGGTCATGATCACCATGAACGAAGAAGGGGCGGTGGCCTTGGTTGTCGAGGAGATCAAAAAATTCTCACCCGAGGCGGAAATTTTGATCGTCGATTCGAGTAAGGACAAAACAGCTGAAATCGCCAGTTCCTTAGGGGTGCGGGTGATCAAGCAATTCCCTCCGCGGGGCTATGGTCGCGCGATGGAGTTGGCCTTGCGGTCCGCAGCAGGGAAAGTAATCGTTACCCTTGATTGCGATAACACGTACCCGGCGGAAATCATTCCGGAACTGGCCAAAGAAGTCCTCGTGAATCATCAGGACCTGGTCGATGCTTCCCGCCTGAAATCAAAGCCACAAACGATGCCCTGGATCAATTACCTGGCCAATGCAGGGTTCGCCTTGATTGCCTCCCTCCTCTTTTTGAGGCGCTTGACGGACCTTCATAGCGGCATGCGGGCTTATCGCAAAAGTATGATTGAAGAATTGAAATTCGATGCCAGTGGCCCAGCGTTGCCGGTGGATCTTCTGCTCATCCCCATCAAGCTTGGTTACAAAGTCGGGAACCGTTTTATCGAATATCGCGAGCGCGTCGGCCAATCGACCATGCAGCCGCTACCCAGCGCCTGGTGGACGTTGAAGCGCATTCTGCGTACGCGATTTACCAGCGGGGATGGTTCGGAAAGGGTAAATTCATGAGATCACTTATCGTAGGGGGAGCTGGCTTTGTCGGTTCGCATCTGGCCATTAAATTGCTGAAGGAAGACGATCACTCCATTGTCATCTATGACAATTTTAGTTCGGGCACGGATCGTCATCTTGAATCCATTCGCGGACACAAAAGACTTGAGGTCATCAAGAATGATGTCAAAGAGTTGGCGGAACTAACAAAAGCGGCGGCAGGTGCCGACGTCATCTATCACTTCGCCTCAAATCCCGATATTAGCAAAGCGATCACGCAACCGGACATCGATTTTTGGGAGGGAACCTACCTGACCAACAACGTGGTTGAGGCGGCGCGCAAGAGCAATGTTAAACAAATTATCTACGCATCGGGCAGCGGTGTTTATGGAGATACCGGCGAGCTGGTCGTGGATGAAAATTATTCACCGCTGCGGCCTATTTCCACCTATGGAGCGAGCAAGTTGGCCGGGGAGGCTCTTCTTTGTTCCTATTGTGAAATGTTTGATCTCCGGTGCTCGGCATTTCGCTTCGCCAATGTCGTCGGTCCCAAGCAAACGCATGGCGTGGGCTATGATTTTATTCGCAAGTTGCGCGAAAATCCCCAGGAACTCTCCATTTTAGGCGATGGCTCACAGAGTAAATCGTATATATATATCGATGATGTTTTGCTTGCTTTAGAAACTTCTTTGAAAAGCAAGCTGGCCGGTTTCTCGGTGTTCAATGTTGCGACCGTGGATGCTATTTCGGTGCGAGAAATCGCCGATATTGTGTGCGCCCAAATGAAGTTGTCTGGCGTCGAATACCGTTTTGCCGGAGGCAAGCGCGGATGGAAGGGAGACGTGCCGGTCGTGAGGCTCTCGTCGGAAGCCATCCGCAAGCTTGGCTGGAAACCGCAACGGACCAGCTTCGAAGCCATTCAAGCCTCCGTGCAGGCGATGCTATCGCAGGCCAAATAGCCCGATTCATTGATGAGCACACCTCTTCCGTACGGCATTTTGGGGGCTGGTCCAGCCGGGCTGACGCTCGCTCATTTTTTGCGAGAGAAAGCTGAGGTGCTGGAAGCCAACTCGACGCCGGGTGGCCACGCCGCCTCGTTTCAATTGGATGGATTCACTTTCGATTACGGCCCCCACATCATGTTTTCCAAATACAAGGACATCCTTGGATTCATGATCGAATCGCTCGATGGAAATGTGCATGAGTGTCGGCGAAATAATAAAATTTCATTCAAGGGCCGACTGACCAAATATCCTTTTGAGAACGGCTTGAGCGAACTCCCCATGGAGGACAACTTTGCCTGCGCGCAGGGTTTTTTCATCAATCCATATAAGGATCAATATCCCAACCCCAAAAATCTGAGAGAATGGTTGTTGGCCCGATTTGGAGCCGGTATTTGCGAACGCTATCTTTTCCCCTACAACGAAAAGGTATGGAACATCCCGGTGGAAGATCTTTCCATGCTCTGGGCCGATCGAATTCCGAATCCGGCACCGGAAGATATTCTGAAATCGGCGATGGGCATACCCACGGAGGGCTATCTTCATCAACTCTACTATAACTATCCCCGCACCGGTGGATATCAGGCTCTTTCGGAGTGCTGGAATCGAGGAGTTGATGTCATCTATAATTTTGAAGCCAAGCAAATCACGAAGAAAGACGGGTTGTTTTATGTCAGCAACGGGACGACCACCCGCTCCTACAAACAACTGATTTCCACGCTTCCGGTGCAGAGGCTCGCCAAGATGACCAATCTTGAGATACCTGCCCAGGTGCAGCAGGCCATCGACGACCTTATCGTTCACCCGATGTGGATTATTTCGCTGGGCATTCGTGGCGTGGATGCGGAGAAAATGACCGCTGTTTATTTTCCGGAAGCGGAATACCTGGTCAATCGCATCAGTTTTCCGGCCACCTTCTCGCCGCATAATGCCCCAGAAGGGTGTTATAGCATTCAGGCGGAAATTACATGCCGACCTAATTCCGAAACGTGGTCGATGAGCGAAGCCGCGATTCTTCAACATGTGATCGATGGCATGATCCAGCGAAATATTATCCGTTCGCGCGAGGATATCGTTTGTCAAAATGTTTGCCGCAAAACTTATTCCTATGTGGTCTATGATCACGCGTACGAAAAAAACACCGCAGTGATTCGTGAATGGTTCTCGGCGCAGAATCTTCACCTGGCAGGGAGATTCGGCTTTTTTGAGTACGCAAATGTCGATGGTATCATCTGGCGGAATTTGCAACTGGCGGAAAAGCTCAACGGCCATCCCGTCAAACTAGTAGGCAAGCAGATCCAAAAATGAGGGCGGCTGGTCTGGTCTCTGGGCTTGAACAACAAAAAAGGCAAAGCCGACTCCTTGGGCTGGCTAATCACGCCAAATACCGATAGCCTTCCGTTATGCTCCTGGCCCGATCTCCTCTTCGCATCTCGCTTGGCGGTGGCGGGACGGATTTGCCCTCCTATTATCGTAAGCACGGGGGATTTCTTATTGCCGCGGCCATTAATAAGTACGTCTATATTGCCTTGCAACGCACCTATGTGCCGGAATTGATCATCAGATATTCCAAGTACGAAAATGTAGCTCATGCCGGAGAGGTCCAGCATCCGATCATTCGTGAAGCCCTGACCATGCTGGGGCATGATGGTCGTTTTCTTGAAATCACTTCCATGGCTGACATTGCTTCCGGCACGGGATTGGGTTCGTCAGGAAGTTTTGGCACCGCGCTCCTCAAAGCCCTCCACGCTTGGAAACATCATCTGACTCCCGCCGAGCAAATCGCAGCCCAAGCATGTGAGATTGAAATCGAACGACTCAAGGAACCGGTCGGCAAGCAGGACCAATATATATCGGCCTTGGGCGGCATAACGTGCTTTGAATTTTTACCCGACGATACCGTGAAAGCGTGGCCCTTGGATATCAGTCAGGACACCCGGGAAGAATTGGAGGACAACCTCATGCTCTTTTTTACCGGCTATTCCAGGTCGGCCTCCGTCATCCTCAAGGAACAGGACCAAAAGAGCAAAGAGGGTGATGCTGATATGTTTCAGAACCTGCATTTCATCAAAGAGCTGGGCCTGCGCAGCAAAAAAGCATTGGAAACCGGCGCCGTGGAAGAATTCGGACGGATCATGAACGAGCACTGGCAATGGAAACGAAAGAGGAGCGCCGGGATGAGCAACGCCGTCATCGATGAGCTTTACGACATCGCGCTTTCATCCGGCGCGGTTGGCGGTAAGTTGATCGGGGCTGGCGGCGGCGGGTTTCTTTTATTTTATGCCTCGGACAAGCCCAAGTTATTGCGGGCCATGCGGGCCAAAGGTCTGAGCGAAGTGCGCTTTCGCTTCGATTCCCATGGGGCTTCCATTGTCTTTCGTGATTAAAATCAATAATCAATTTAGCTCACAGGATTTTTGAGGATGAGCGCCGTTGTCGAACCAATGCCTTTGGCCATTCTGGCCGGAGGTTTGGCCACGCGATTGCATCCCATTACCCAAACCATTCCCAAGGCGCTGGTGCCGGTCGCCGGAGAGCCGTTCCTCGCGCATCAACTCAGACTCCTGGCGCGGCATGGCCTGCGCAATATCGTCTTGTGCGTCGGTCATTTGGGCGGACAAATCGAGGCGCAATTTGGTCCGGGTGGGGATTATGGCGTTGAACTCCGCTATTCTTACGATGGCCCGCAATTGCGGGGCACGGCTGGGGCTTTGCGCCAAGCGTTGCCTTTGCTGGGAGAAAGCTTTCTCGTGCTTTATGGAGACTCCTACCTGGACATTGATTATGGCGCGGTCGTGCGAAGTTTTCGCGAAAACAACGCGCGTGCGCTCATGACCGTGATCGAAAATTCCCATGGAACGGAACCCAGCAATGTCTGGTTCGAAGATCGGCTCATCCGGGCTTACAACAAAAAGCATCCGCAACCGCAGATGCGGCACATCGATTACGGCCTTTCCGTCTACCGGGCGGATGCCGTGGCGGTGTATGAGGGGGCCGATCTTTCTGATTTGCAAAGCACGCTGGCCGAGCGCGGTTTGCTGGCCGGTTTTGAAGTGACCACTCCCTATCATGAAATCGGCTCCCACAGCGGCCTGAAGGCGCTGGAGAATTATTTGGAGCAGCGCAAATCTCGACTTTAGTGGGGAAGCTGCTTTCATTTATTTACCAAGGGCGACGCCAACTCTTTTTGCTAACTCCGTCCGCCTGACGCAACGGCCCCATATGAATCCCATCGACCAATACCTGCAAGAAGTATGCGAAATCAGTCAGAAGCTCGACCGCGCCAAACTGGAAAATCTCGTCGAGCACCTGGTTCGTTTGCGGGACCGACAGGGCCGGCTTTTTCTCCTCGGCGTCGGGGGTAGTGCGGCCAATGCCTCCCATGCCGTTAACGATTTCCGTAAAATCGCGGGGATTGAATGTTATGCGCCCACCGACAATGTCTCCGAATTGACGGCCAGGACCAACGACGAAGGCTGGCCCACGGTTTTTTCCGCCTGGCTGGAAGTCAGCCATCTCTCGGAACGCGACGCCCTCTTCATCCTTTCGGTGGGCGGTGGCAACCTGGAAAAAAACATCAGCCCGAATCTGGTGGCTGCGGTCAAGCTGGCCAAATCACGCGGAGCCGCCGTACTGGGCATCGTTGGTCGGGACGGCGGTTACACGGCCCAGGCGGGCGATGCGGTCGTCATCGTGCCCACAGTCCACGCCGATCGAGTCACTCCCCATGCCGAAGCTTTCCAGGCCGTCGTCTGGCACCTTCTCGTTTCCCACCCGAAAATAGGCCAAAATCAAACCAAGTGGGAAAGCGCTGTCGCACCCAAACCATGAAGCGGGCCGTTTTCCTCGATCGCGATGGCGTGCTCAACCAGCCCGTCGTCCGTTCAGGAAAACCTTATCCGCCAGAAACGCTGGCGGAATTTAAAATCTATCCCGAAGTTCCGGAAGCCTGCACCCTCTTGCGCGACGCGGGCTTCCTGCTCGTTGTGGTGACGAACCAACCCGACGTGGGACGCGGCACGCAATCGATTCAAGTGGTCGAAGCCATGCACGCCAAGCTACAGCAATCCATCCCGCTGGATCGGATTGAAGTGTGCGCCGCCGCGAATGGCACCGCTCCCGAGGCCCGTCGTCGAAAACCGGCCCCTGGCATGGTCCTCGATGCCGCCACCGCCCTGGAGGTTGATCTCGCCCGCAGTTATCTCGTCGGCGACCGCTGGCGCGATATCGATTGCGGTTATGCCGCGGGTTGCACCACAATTTTCATCGATCGCAACTACGTGGAAAAATTACATTTACCGCCCCATCATCGCGTTGCCAATTTGCTGGAAGCAGCCAAACTTATCTTATCGCTTGAACCGCCTGCTTAACCTGCCTGGACCCCATTCCTTATGAAAACATTGGCCGATCTCCCCATCAAAATCTTCGCCGACGGAGCCGACAAGGAAGGCATGCTCAAACTTTATCGCGACCCCTTGATCAAGGGCATGACCACCAATCCCACCCTCATGCGCAAAGTGGGCATCACCGACTACGAGAAATTCGCCCGTGAAATCCTTGAAGTGGTGAAAACCAAGCCGATCTCCTTTGAAGTTTTCTCCGACGATTTTGACGACATGCACCGTCAGGCCCTGAAAATCAGCAAGTGGCAGGAAAACGTCTACGTCAAAATCCCGATCACCAACACCAAAGGGGAAAGCGCTCTTCCCCTGGTGGGCAAACTGGCCAAAGAAGGCGTCCGTCTCAACATCACCGCCATCCTGACCCTGGAACAGACGGAAGGCGTGGCCAAACATCTCCAGCCCGATGTTCCTGCCGTTGTCTCCGTTTTCGCCGGACGCGCGGCCGACACGGGGATCGACCCCATGCCGCTGATGAAGCAAAGCCTGAAACTCCTTCGTCACTTGCCGCAGGCGGAACTTCTCTGGGCCAGCGTCCGCGAAGTGCTCAATATTTTTCAAGCAGCCGAAAGTGGCGCGCATATTGTCACCGTCACCCACGATGTCCTCGCCAAGGCGCAAAAAATGGTGGGCATGAACCTCGCCACGCTTTCGCTCGATACCGTGAAGATGTTTTACGACGATGCCCGGGCCGCCGGTTTTACGCTGTAGGATTCTGGCTTTGGCAAGCCTGTTCCGGACAAGTTCCTTGGCGGAATTTAGATTACTATGAAAACCGTCGTCTGCTTCGGGGCGAGTCTGACTGCCGGTACGGTCAGTTTTGATTATCTGGAACTGCTACGCGTGCGACCGACGCTAGCGGATTTCCATTTCATCAATCACGGTGTCAATGGCGACCTGGCTTGGAATGGCCTCCAGCGGTTGGACCAGGTCATCGCGGAACGGCCCGACTTCGTCACGATTCTCATCGGCACCAACGACGTCAACGCCATCTTGAGCGATCGTAATCGTGTCCGCTATCTCTCCTTCAACCATCTGCCGGTGGACCCGACGCTCCCCTGGTACGAGGAAAACCTGCGCCTGATCGTGATCCGGCTGAAACAAGAAACCACCGCTCGCCTGGCGCTTCTATCCCTGGCCGTGATCGGGGAAGATCTCGATCATGAAGCCAATCGCCAGGTTGAGCGCTACAACGAGGTTGTCCGTCGGGTGGCCCAGGATGAAAAAATCGCCTATCTCCCGCTCCACGAACGGATGGTGGCTTACCTGCTGGAACATGAAGCCGACCGGGCCCAGCTTCCACCCCGACTGGAATATCGGGATGGCCTGACTAATGTTGGCAATGCCGTGGCCCTCCACGCTACCGGCCTTTCCTGGGATGAAGTTTCACACCGGAATGGTCTTCTTCTGACCACGGACTGCCTTCACCTTAACGGTGTCGGGGCGGGGATGATCGCCAGCCTCATAGAAGCTTGGTTGAACGAGAGGCATGATCTCTGAAGGCGGTAACTCGACATCTTTCCGCAGGCGGCTCAACTTGATCAGGCATAGCGTCGAGATAATCGAGGAAACGAGACACGCCCCCGTCGTGAAGAATAAAAGCAGCAGGGTGATCCGGTGGTGGGCCAGGGTGGTTCGGTCGAATTCGGTGTAAATGGGGCCATTCCAATCGGCCAAGGTAGATCGCTTCCATTTGTTTTTGGCGGTGCAGACGTAGAGATAATTGGAGTCCCAGGAGATTTGTCCGGGTTGCCCGCTTGCCGTGGCGGAATCTGGCGGTTCCGATGGAATCACAATGCCATTGCCATTGATGATCAGCGGATAGTCACGACCGCTGCCGGTATTACGAAAGACAAAATCGCCGGGAAATTGGACATAGCCTTTTCCGGCAAGGTTCGAATCACTGAAACTGGCATTGGCGTAACCCATCGTTACTTTTTGCTGACCGTCTGCATCCAGGACCAGGATGCCGGGCGCGCTGGCCTCATCCAAATCCTGGAAAGTGACCGTTCCCCGCAATTGCCCATCGGTTAAAAACTTGGCGGCAAGATTGGAACCGGGCAGCGGGGTGAATGTAGTCGTGCCGCCGACTCCGGAAACATTGACCACTCGCCTGGCCAAACTTGCCGTCGTGTTGACGATGGCAAAATCGTCGGGCGACTCCGTTTTGTTCGACATTTCAATGTAACCAAGGTTAGCCCAAAAACCGCTGCCTGGATTTCCCACACCGATGGCACTCCTTTCCACGTTGGTATCATCGCGGAAGGTAATGGCGGAAACATCGCCGGGGGACCTGTTCTGAAAAGCCGCCACATTGCCGCCTACGCAATCGGCGGAAATGACGAACTCGGGCATCCCTTTGGAATACTGGGAGGGTGAAGCGGTGAAGGTGGCCTGTGCTTCGGTCAGGACAGGCAGAGGATTTTCTGCTCTATGGGTTCCCGGCACCTCGGAAGCGAGCAGGACGGAAAAGCACAATCCAAATGCAAGAATCGCAAGAATACTTCGCATAAAATGAGACAAAACTACTGGGGAAGATTCGGCAGGTCGGGCGACGGACTTTATGAAAATACAAAGAACTCAAAAATTACGGACAACGCCAACGGAAGTAATATCTACCTAAGAGCAATTTGAATCACAAGTAAAAAGCGAGCTAATGGCTCGCTTTCGTCTCTCTGAAAGTTGGCAAACTAAAGTTGGTGAAGGACAAAACGTTAGTTGCTCTCGGTAAGAACATTCATCGACTTCGGGTCGCCGGAGCGACGACCCAGGAACAGCTTGCAGAAAAAGCCAATCTAAGTCGGCGCTATATTCAGGAAATTGAAGCTGGTGAAAAAGGACCGACTATTCCAACTCTGGTGCGCTTGCGGATTGCCTTGAAGGTTTCTTGGGAAGATATTTTCCGCGGTGTATAAGGTGTTTCGTGTCAGAGGTTCTCGCTCCCAAGTGAAACTTGGGAGTGTTTCCTGCACCTGCGAAATTTCATTTCGCACCGACTTCCGTTGATTGACGGATTGTTTTTTCGCAGGCGTCTTAAAATGTACCGCTACCGAAGTTGGCGTTACCGATTACGTTTGGAACTTGGAAGAGATAATCACACTGTTAGATTGATGTAGCTGATGCGGATAAAACGCTTTTACCTCTTATTTTTTGGTTTCTTGGCAGCACTCTATGCTGGTTTTTGCCTCTGCATTGCCATTGCCTACCCTGACATCGTTAATGTGGGGATTGTGATCGTTTGGGTGTTTGTGGCCATATTTCTTTATAAATGGGCTAAATAAAAATAGAGGCAGCCAGTTTCAAATTGTATTATTACCGACCAACCGGGGAACTTGACAGAATCGCCCGCCTCCGCAAACTTCGCATCTTCCCGTCACTCTTATGATTCATCATCTCATGCTCCTGACCACCAAACCGGAAGTGATCCCCTCCAAGCTCGAGGAGATCATGGTGGAAATCCGCATTCGACTTCTTAAGATCCCGGAAGTTAACAACTTACGCGTGGGTAAGAGGGTCGACACCACGAACAATCCCAATACCTTTTTCTTCTCCTTTGATGTGGAAAACATGGACAAGCTCGCCTTCATTCAGGAGAACGCCGTCTACATTCAGTTTGATCGGCAAATCCTGGGGCCCTTTGTCGCTTCCTTCAAAGTTTTGGATTATGAGATGGAACCGGGTAAGGATGTCCGTTACTCATAAAACACAAAAAGAGTTGTAAGATGTTGCGGTAATGGGGAATGCCTTAATAAATCCGATAAAATAGTTATTTACAAGAAGGCTTCCTTTGGGTTAGGTTGCCCGTTGAAACTCGAAAAGGAGACATTCGACATGAAACTTACCCTTGTTGCTGGCGCAATCGCTCTCGCCACGCTTTCCCTCCCTGCCTTGGCTGGAGAGGATAGCAAGCAGTTGTTAATTACGCCCACGCTTCGTTCGGATTCCAATTCCGGTCCTTATGTGGCTGCTTATGGTGGCGTCAACTGGTCCACTGATTTCGGCAACGAAAAGACCACCAGCAGCACCGCCGGGGTAACGACGGACATTACTCCCGATACGATTCACTCCGATATCGGCGGGGTGGGCGGCGTCAAGGTCGGCTACAACTTTGCCTCCTATCCGTTCAACGAATCCCTGAGTCTTCAACCCGCTGTGGAAGGAGAAGCCCTTTACATCGGTTCCCGCAGTTCCGCTCATCTCAATGGCGGCGGGGATGATCTCACCCTTTCGTATAATTCCGCTGCCTGGTTTGCCAACGGCCTCATCCGCTTCGTCATCGTCAATACCCGCATCACTCCCTATCTGGGCATTGGTATCGGGGGAGAGTACATCTCGACCCATGGCGATGACTCCAGCGTCACCGGAGGCAAGATCACGGGCTTCGACGCCAGTACGGTTGATTTTGCGTTTCAAGGCCTCGCTGGCTTTGACTTTGCCATCGTCCCTCATTGGAGCCTCTTCACCGAGTACAAGTTCATCGATGCGATTGATACCAAATTGAAGTACACCAACGTCGGTGCGAGTGGCACGGATGTGACCTTCAAGCCGGACCAGTTTGCCCAGCAGATCGCGACGGTTGGTTTGAAGTACAATTTCTAATTCGCTCTTAAAATAGTTTTGCCAACCCCGGACGAGGTCTCCCTCCTCCGGGGTTTTCTTTGAGCTGACGATTGGGTAAAAAACAGTATTGTCGCGCAAGCTTGGGCGGTGTAGTCAGGCCAAGTGGAGGTAACTATTTTTTTGAAAATAGTTAAAAATAATCCTTGTACAATTGTATAAATAGCGTACATCAGATTCCACTATGGCTGCAAAATCCGAAACAAAAGCTGAATCCAAGAGTGAACCCAAGGCCGATAAAACCGAGAAGGTAGTCGACAAGACCAACGCGGTGCGGGACAAAAATCTGGAATTGGCCCTGCAAGCTATCGCCAAGGAATACGGCGACGGTTCGATCATGCGGTTGGGTGATGAGCATTCGAAGCTAAGCGTGGAGGTGATCCCCACTGGCTCCATCGCCATTGACACCGCGCTCGGCGTGGGGGGCTTTCCCCGTGGGCGCATTATCGAGATTTTCGGCCCCGAATCATCCGGCAAAACGACCCTGACCCTGACCGTCATCGCCCAGGCCCAACGCCTCGGGGGCGTGGCGGCATTCATCGACGTGGAACACGCGCTCGACCCAGTCTATGCCCGCAAACTTGGCGTGAACATGAACGAACTGCTCGTCTCCCAGCCCAATTCGGGCGAAGAGGCTCTGACGATTGCCGAGACGCTGATCAAGTCGAACGCGGTTGATGTCGTGGTGCTCGATTCCGTCGCGGCCCTCATCACCAAAGCGGAGCTCGAAGGTCAGATGGGTGACGTGACCATGGGGGCGCAGGCGCGTTTGATGAGCCAAGCCATGCGCAAGCTGACCTCTTTTATCAGCAAATCGAAAACCTGCGCCATTTTCACCAACCAGATTCGCGAAAAAATCGGTGTGATGTTCGGCAATCCGGAGACGACGCCGGGTGGCAAGGCACTCAAGTTTTATTCCTCGGTCCGTATCGACATCCGACGCATTGCGGCCATCAAGACGCCGGACGGCACGGTTCTCGGTAATCGGACCAGGGTGAAGATTGTTAAGAACAAGGTCGCGCCGCCGTTCCGCGAAGCCGAGTTCGATATCATGTACAACGAGGGCATTTCGAGGGAAGGTTCGCTGCTCGACCTGGCGGTGGAGCTGAGTGTCGTCGATAAAAAAGGTGCCTGGCTCTACTTCGAAGGTGTGCAAGTGGCCCAGGGACGGGATGCGGCCAAGGAAGAATTGAAACGGAACCGGGAACTTTACGGCAAAATCGAAACGGCGACGAAAAAGAAACTCGCCAATGGGTTGGCACCGGAAAGCATCGGTTCAAGCGCCGCCGCGTAGAGGCTGTCCAGTCGTTGGCCTTTTGGAAAATTTCCCGTAGGGTGGAAGCGCGTATGAGCCTTGTCCGTTCCCAGGAACTTTTTGCCGAGGCGCTTGGCTACCTGCCCGGTGGCGTTAACTCGCCCGTGCGCGCTTTTCGGGCGGTGGGCGGCACTCCCTTCTTTGCCCGGAAGGCTTACGGTTCGCGGGTGGAAGATGTCGACGGTAACGTCTACATCGATTACGTCTGCACCTGGGGGCCTTCCATTTTAGGGCACGCTCATCCTGAAGTTATTTCCGCAATCAAAGCGGCGGCTGATCGCGGCACCAGCTTCGGAATTCCAAACGAACTCGAAGTCGAATTGGCGCGCAAAATTTGTACGTGGGTGCCCTCGGTGCAAAAAGTGCGCATGACCAACAGCGGCACTGAAGCAACGATGAGCGCGATCCGACTCGCCCGGGGTTTCACGCGCCGGGACAAGATCATCAAGTTCGAGGGTTGCTACCACGGGCATGTCGATTCCCTGCTGGTGAAAGCCGGTTCGGGAGCACTCACGCTTGGTCAGCCCGACAGCGCCGGTATTCCCGAGGCGTTGGCAAAACTAACGATTGCGCTGCCGTTTAATGATGTGGATGCCTTGCGGCTCGCCTTTGAGCAGAACCAGGGAGAAATCGCGGCTGTGATTGTGGAACCGATTCCGGCCAATGCGGGTCTGATCCCTCCTCTCCCCGGTTTTTTGGAAACGATGCGAGAACTTTGCACCGCCCACGGTGCCGTACTGATTTTTGACGAGGTGATGACTGGATTTCGACTGGCCCGGGGCGGCGCTCAAGAACTGCTCGGCCTTCGCCCCGATCTCTCCTGTTTCGGCAAGGTCATCGGCGGGGGGCTACCCGTCGGGGCCTTTGGAGGACGCACCGAGATCATGGATTGCCTCGCACCGCTTGGTCCGGTTTACCAGGCGGGCACTCTTTCTGGAAATCCGCTGGTGATGGCGGCTGGTCTAACTCAACTCAGGGTCCTGGAAGAACAGTCGGTCTTTGCAAAACTGGAAAAACTGGGGGCACAACTGGAGACGGAAACACGTGCCGCCCTCAAATCAGCAAGCCTCGATTATTCCTTTTATCGTTATGGCTCGATGTTCTGTCTTTTTTTCACTGGACGCCCTGTCCGGCAACTAAGCGATGCAAAAACGTCCGACCTGGAACGTTTCGCGCGTTTTTTCCATGCGCTGCTATCCCGGGGAATTTATCTCGCGCCTTCGCAGTTTGAAACGGGATTCATCAGCGCCGCACATACCGAGCAGGACATTGAAAAAACGAGTCGCGCCATGAGTGAAGCACTGCGGGCGTTTTAGTCGAAGCGATTGGAACAGTTTATTCGTTCAGCGAAGCGGACGTTTTCTTCCAGTCGGTTTTGAGGGCAACGGCAAGCTCCTCCATCCCGGCGAGGCTGATGCCGAGGTGGCGCACCAAACCGTCGTTGAGGCTGTAGACCCAGCCATGCACGGCGAGCGGCTGTTTTCGCTCCCATGCGTTTTGGACGATGGTGGTCTCCGCCGCATGGATGACCTGATCGATGACGTTAAGTTCGCATAACCGGTCGAGGCGCGAGGAGTCGTCGTGAAAGCAGGCGAGGTGCTCGGTGTATTTCGTCTGGACGTCCTGAACATGACGCAGCCAATTATCGATCAGGCCCAATTTTTGGGTGCCCATGGCCGCGCGCACACCACCGCAGCCGTAATGCCCAACCACAATGATGTGTTGAACACGCAAAACATCGACGGCGTATTGCATGACGGAAAGACAATTGAGGTCGCTGTGAACGACGATGTTGGCGACGTTACGGTGGACAAAAATCTCGCCCGGGAGCAGCCCGCAGATTTCATTGGCGGGCACGCGGCTGTCGGAGCAACCGATCCAGAGATAGGCGGGGGCCTGTTGACGCGAAAGGGTGGGAAAAAAGTTGGGGTCGCGCCGGCGAATTTCTTCCGACCATTCGCGGTTTTTTTTGAAGAGAGGATCGAGTGGGTGCATAATTGAACTGGCGGTGAGAATGCCAGTGCGACTGAAAAAGATAAACCGAAATGAGGAGCCGCCTAGCTAAAGTAGAGGATAACCGCCGGGGCTAAAATTCCGAGGAGGAGGGTGAAAAATATTAGCCAAGGTCTTTTCATGCTTCGGAAGGCCAGCACCAAGCCGAGAAGGATGGAGATGACCAGGGCCACGGCCATGGCGGCCACCAGAAATTTGAAAACTTCGGACCCGTGCTGGCTTGCGCCCTGACGCGGATAATAATCGTCGGTGTGGATGGTGGCGAATTTACCCATAAGGTTGTTGAAATACCCCTTGTCTCTCGTGTCATCCGTCACAAAGGTCTGCCAGCAGCCCGTAATAATGAACAAGAGCAGCAGCGGTGAAAAAAAGACACCGAGAAAAGTGTGCGTTCTCCGCAACCATTGAAGCCATTTTGTGCGCATGGATGAGTTTATTGTGGAATTAAATAATCGAACAGAAGGCGATTTTTGCCCGATTCCGCCTGACCTTGCAGCCAGCTTGGGTGCAACTCCCGGGCGGGACGGGCCCAGAGTTCCTGATGCAGCCAGAAAACGGTTTCCGCATCCCAGAGCAAACGTAATTTTTCCTTGGGGTTGAGCGCCTGCGGGCCTCCCCGGAGAAGACGTTCGCGAAGTTTAGTAAATGAGGGAGAGGGCATATCGTCGTTGCTGGAAGAGCGTTGCCGGACCATGGAAAGGTGGACGGCTTGCACGTAGGGACAAAGCAGGGCCTGAATCCAGAGTGGAGACGACGGCGGGCTGGACGATTCGGTTTCTTCGAGGTCTTTGAGTTCCGGTGGCAGTTTAGATTCTTCCGGGGAGACGAACAACCCCCACGATTTCAAGGTCATGCCAAAATGACTCCAACTGGTCACCCAGGCCAGCAGCGGGGCGAGAATCCATCCGATAAAAATAGGCATGAGCCACAGACACTCGCTGCCCAAGTAGAAAAAGGTCAACCACTGGGCGAACAAGCCCAGGCCACTGAGCCATCCATAGAGGGTCAGGCAATGAGAGAGAGTCAGGCCGGTATCAGTCCGATTTTGCGTGGTCCATTTGATTTGCAGGCCCAAGAGCGTCATCAATACGAACAGGGTGTGAAAAATCATCAACACCGGAGCCAGTAATATCGACAGGACATTTTCCAACACGGTGCTGAGGAGGAGCCGGAAAAATCCGCCGTATTGCCGGGCCCGGGGCAGGACGGTCAGGAAACCGAGGATGCGGGGGGTGAAGAGCAGCACCAAAGTGCTAACGAACAAAGTCATGGCGTGAGAAACGGTCGCGGCACCCAAATCTTCCGGGTCGGCCGAGAGGGTCAGAAACCTGAGCCGGTCATAGGCGCCGATGGAACCTGCCACAAGAAAAGCCAGCCAAAGCGGCGAGCAGAGATAAGCCATAAGACCGATCCAGATCTGCAGGCGATTGCCCATCTCGATGTGGCGGCCGAAGAGAAACCAGAAATGTTGAAGATTGCCCGCACACCATCGGCGATCCCGCTTCAGCATGTCGCTCAGGTTGGGCGGGCCTTCCTCAAAACTACCAGGTTCGTCGTAGGCGATCCAGACCTCGTAACCCGCGCGACGCATGAGGGCGGCTTCCACGGTGTCGTGGCTGAGAACATGACGTTTGCCGGGGTTGGGCACGGGCAGGAACGGTAAATCGCAGTGTTCGATAAACGGTGCGACCCGAATAATGGCGTTGTGTCCCCAATAGGAGCCCGACGACATTTGCGCCATGCTGCAACCCCGGGAAAAGAGACCGCCGTAAACGTGGCTGGAGAATTGGAGGACGCGCCGAAAAAGAGAGCGGCCCAGTACCATGTGAGGCTGGGTCTGCAGAATGCCGACTTCGGGATTGGCTTCCATCGCGCGGACCAGCCGGACGAGGGTCGGTCCAATCATGATGCTGTCGGCGTCGAGCACGATCATGTAGCGGTAGCGCTTGCCCCAACGGCGGCAAAAGTCGGCCACATTGCCGCTCTTGCCATTGAGGGGATGACGACGCTTGCGGTAGAAAATTTTGCCGAAAGCGTTGAGCTTTTGGCAGAGGAACATCCAGGCGCATTCTTCCTCGATCCAGTGATCCGCGTCATTGGAATCGCTGCAAACATAGAAATCGAAGTGCTCGATTTGTCCGGTCTTTTCGAGACTGCGCCACATATTGGCAATGGCCTGGCTGACCCGGGCCACCTCCTCGTTAAAAACCGGAATGACGATGGCGGTTGCCGCCAGGGGGATGGAGGCCTCCCGATTACGCCAGGGTCGGCGCATGACATGAAATGGATCGCCTCCCCGAAGCCAATCGATAAAGCCGAAGAGGGCCAGAACGAAGCCAATGGCAATCTGGCTGAAGAGGAGGGGAAAGAGGACGAGGACGAGGTAATCCCATCCGGACATTTTCTGGCCGGAGTAGCTGTTGACCATGAGGGCAAAGCCGCTGACGGTCAGGAAAATCGATGCTCCGGCAAAGACGGTCCGGCGGGCCAGCGCAACGCTTTCAAAATAAGGAGGAGCACTCATAAAAAATTAGAGAGACAGGCGTACAATACGCCGTAGACACCGGCCCAAAAGAGGATCGCGAGCAGGGCCGATTTCAAATCGAATCGGTGCCAGGTCTGCCGGGCCAGACCGAGCATGGGTCCGTAGTCGAAATGACGCGAGGTCATGCTGGATATATTGAGATCGGGGCCGGTAACGAGCAAAGTCTGCCGCAGCGATTGCCGCAAATCTTCCGGCAAGGGCGAGGCCAGAAAGGAAGTGGGCGAGGTCAGGAACATTCGGCTGAGAAGCAGGGCAATGTAGCCGCGGGCGAGAATCTCCGACGAAGAGCGATCCGCTTCGACCAGATTGGTAGCCAGCCAGTTGGAGACAAGCTTTTGTGCCTGTTCCATAGTCAACGTGGTGGGATTAAGAGAGCTGTCCTTACGGTGAAGTTGCTGGGCTTGATCGAGAAGATGCAGGGCCAACCGCGAAACCTGAACGTGATCACCCAAGGCAAAGGCGTCCAGAAAATGGACCAGGCGTTCGTAAGCCTCGTTCCAGGCTTTTTGATTTTCAGATGAAACTGGAGGCTGGTCTATTGATGCCATGTGTAGGTCCAGGTTTCGGTGAGAGGTTTCCCCTGGCGCATCAATCGACAGAGGATATCGGTGGGAACGTTGTGCTTGGCCGGGAAGATGGTGAAAGTGACGCGCCAGGAATTATCATAATTGTTTTTTTCCACTTTCTTTTCGCGGAGATAAGTTTCCGGTGGAAGGCAGGTCAGGTCCAAATCGGGTGGCTGGTTTGCCGGGAGATTTTCAATGCCGTCACCGACAAAATCGACCATGAACTGCACGGAAACGGTGTCTTTCGGCGGGCCTGGGACAGGTGCGGGTGGTCCCATCAAGCCTGGTTTGGATGCGACAGCAGCTGCCGCCGCCTGGGGTGGAACGAGCGGCGGTGGCGGCGCGGGAGAATTGACCAACGTCTGTTTGCTGTAGGCCAGCGGGGGACGCGTGGCGTCGTTCATATAAAAATCGATGGTGTAGCTGATGTCGAGACGGTCTCCAGCCTTGACGGGTTGATCGGGATGCCAAAAGAGGACGACATTGTCGGTGTCCGTGTTGTTCGTGGGGAGTTGGGTGAGTTGAAAAGCGCCTTTGCCCCAATTACCTTGCGGCTTGACCCAGGCGCTTGGGCGCACGTTGTATTTGGTATTGAGGTCCTGGTAATGTTGAAAATCCCGATCACGCTGAACCAAGCCGAAGCCCTTGGGATTTTCATCCGGGAAGGAATAAATCTGAAGATCTTTGGTTTGTTGCAGAGAACGCCAGACCCACTCTCCGGTACTTTTTTCCATCAGGAGGCCATCCGAATCATGGATTTCCGGATGAACGTTATCGCCGAAGTGGTCTTTGGCGTTCTCGCCGAAAAGATACATGCTGGAGAATGGAGCAAGACCGAGTTGTTCCACCGATTGACGAAAATAAAGGACCGCATGCACTTCGACCGAGGTCACCGCGCCCGGAGTGACCTTGAATTCGTAGGCACCCGCGACGCTGGGGCCGTCGAGCAGGGCATCGAGAGTAATCTCGGTGGCGTTGGGTGTCGGTTCCTGCAACCACCACTCGCAAAAATCGGGAATTTCTTCTTTCTTCCCTTCGACTTTCGTTTCAAGGGCGAGTCCACGCGCGGTGAGGCCATAAACCTGGTCTTTGGCCAGGACGCGAAAGTAGTTCGCACCCAGAACAGAAAAGAAGCCGTCGAGTGAGTCGGGTTTGTTGATCGGATAGCGCAAATAAAATCCGGCGTAACCGAGTTTACCCGGGAGCGGAGGATCAAACTTAAGGCCGGAAAAGCGGAATTGATCCGGAGAATAGACGAGAGGGTGCGCCCCTTTCCGATCCACGGCATTCACCGGCGGCGCATAAGGAAACATTTTGCTGACGTGATAAAAATCGACCTGGAAGGGAAGCCCCTTTTTTCGCCACAAGCGGTAGGTGTCGTTCCAAAAAATTCCATACTCCTGCTCCGGCGTGAGATTTTTCAACTGGGGCAGCAGAGCGTTGGGCAGGGGAACATACTTTGTCCCGGCCCGTTGTTTTGCCAACTCCTCCACCACGGCAAAGGTAAAGCGGGGTTTGTGGCCGGAGCGAAACGTCAGCACGAGCAGGAAGGCGGTGACGAAGGCCAGGATGAGGTGAAGTCGCATGGTTTTTTAAGACAAGATCATCTATTTTGACCGGCTCGAGACGACAGGCTTTTTAATAGAGATGAAGAAAACTAGACAGGTTATTCCGTTACTTCAAATTGCGCGCCTTCACCGGCTTTGGAACTTCCACCCACCCAGACTTGGTATTCGGTCGGTTCGATGACTCGTATCATATCCAAGTTGTAGTAGGAAAGTTCCCTGAAACCGAGGGTGAACTCGATGCGTTTGGACTGGCCCGGATTGAGGGCCACGCGTTGAAATCCCTTTAATTCTCGCACCGGCTCTTCGACGCTTCCGCCCGTATTGCGAATGTAGAGCTGGGCGATTTCCACGCCTGGCATGGTGCCGATATTTTTCACCTCGACGCTGACACGGATTTCTGCCGGTGGTGAAAAAAAGCGACCCTTTAGCGGATGCGTCAGGGCGTCGGAAGAAATGGTGGACTGGCTGAGTTCCGTTTTTGAATAACTGAAATGAGTGTAGGAAAGGCCATAGCCAAAGGGAAAAAGAGGCGCATTGGTTTCGTCAATGTAGCGTGAAAAATATTTGTCTTCACCGGTGGGTGGATGGGTCAGATCGACATCATCGGCAGGGCGGCCGGTGGGAAGTTGATTGTAAAAGAGCGGTTCCTGTCCGACGGCGCGAGGAAAGGTGGCGGTTAGTTTGGCGCTCGGATTCACCTCGCCAAAAAGGATGTTGGCCACCGCCGGTCCGGCTTCGATGCCCGGATACCACGCTTCCAGAATCGCCGGGACATGGGCCGCCGCCCATTTGATCGCGAGAGGGCGTCCGTCGAAAAGGACAAGTACGGTCGGTTTGCCCAAACTTGTGATGTTTTCCAATAGGTCTTCCTGGTTACCGGGCAGATCGAGGCGCGTGAGGGAGGACGATTCTCCCGTCATGCTGGAAGCCGCTTCACCCAGGGCAAGAATGACCACGTCGGCTTTTTCCGCCGCGGCCACGGCTTCGGCAAAGCCTTTATCGGAATCGGTCAGGATGTCGGTGCCCTGTGCGTAGAGCAGTTTTGTTTTGGCTGCATCGCATCGGTTTTGTAACGCAGCCCGTAAAGTGACAACATCTTTAGAATTACCCGCCGCCGGCCACGAGCCGAGCATGTCGGCGGGGGAATCAGCCAGTGGTCCAATCAGCGCGATAGTCGGTGTTGTTTTGGCGAGCGGCAGCACGGGCCGAAGATAAGGAACGGTGGGGCTGTTTTTGAGCAGGACAATGGTCTCTTCCGCCGCTTTGCGGGCCAGTTCGCGTTTGCTGGGAGTGGCGACGTAAGGGCTCTTGGTTTCATCCGCGTAAGGATGGTCAAACAGTCCCAGGGCAAATTTCACGCGTAGGACACGTCTCACCGCTTCATCGATGACCGATTCCGGCAGTTGCTTGGAGCGGACCAGGGTGGCGAGGCGGGTGCGGTAGAGATCGCTCATCATGTCCATATCGACGCCGGCGGTAAGGGCTTTGCGGGCGGCAATTGCGCCCGTGTTGGCCACACCGTGGTTGATCAATTCGTGCACTGCTCCGTAGTCGCTGACGACGGGGCCGTCAAAATTCCATTCATGACGCAGGATTTTGGTCAGCGTGAATGGATCGGCCGTTGCCGGAACGCCGTTGAGCGGGTTGAATGCGCTCATCACGGTGGCGGCGCCTGCTTCGATCGCCGCATGATAAGGCGGGAGATAAACCTGTCGCAGAGTCAACTCGGACATATCAACGGTGTTATATTCGCGCCCGGCGTTCGGCGCGCCATAGGCGGCGAAATGTTTCACGCAGGCGGCAACCGCGTCCGGTTTGCCCAGATCGTTGCCCTGATAGCCTTCGACATAGGCCCGGGCCATAACGGAACCAAGCCAGGTGTCTTCACCCGCGCCTTCCGTGATGCGTCCCCAGCGTGCGTCCCGCGCAATATCGACCATGGGGGAGAAGACCCACCGGATGCCGTCGTCGGATGTTTCTTCCGCCGCGATGCGGGAGATTTGCCGCACCAGGTCGGGATCAAAGCTCGAAGCCAGAGCCAGGGGCACGGGAAAAATCGTTCGTTCCCCGTGGATCACGTCATAGCCGAAGAGGAGCGGAATATGGAGCGGACTTTTTTCCACGGCAATGTGTTGATAATGATTGGTCTGCTTGGCGCCGATCACATTGAACAACGAGCCGACCTGGCCCTTGGTGATCAATTCATCGTAATCACCCGTTCCCGATCCCGGTCCGGTTTTGGCTCCGCCGGTATATTGGGTCAATTGACCGACTTTGTCGTCGAGCGACATTTTCGCTAGCAGGCTTTCTACGCGGCCGTTTAATTTCTTGTCGGCCAACTGAGCGTTCGACGGCTGGACATGGACGGGAGCGAGTGGGTTCTCCGATGTTCCCGGGCTGACCAACCACGGCGATAACGTCAAACCCAGGGCGCTAAGCATCAGCAAGAGTACGCAGCCGGTGGCCATGATGATCTCGCGATGAGGAAGACGGATCAGGATAACGCGATTGGGGTTGGACATTTTGAGAGATGGTTTTGAGTACGGCGGGCTTTCTTTTTAATATAATCAGTCTATTGACTGAGCCTATGGTAGATTTTCTTTTTTCGAATAAAGTGGGTCCGATGGGATTTCTGGGGCGGGTTATTCTTGGATTGGTTATTTTTCTTGGCGGGGCAGATTTTGTTCATATTCAGAGCGCGAAACGTCACATGCCTTCGACGAGTGCCATTGTCGTCGTGACCATTTTCGGTTTGATTGCAATGGGAGGACTTTTTTATCTGGTGCGTTTCGGAGTTATGGCGAGGTTGCGTTCCACGGGATTGTCGTCGTGGTTTACTCTTCTTATTTTAATACCTCCAATCAATGTTCTCTTCCTGTTTTTTTTATTTTTTTGTCCAATAAAGGCTTTTGCCAAAAAGAAGAGCCGGCGGTAATTTTTCATCATGAACTCGCGCCATCTCCGGCGTTTCTGTTTTTGCCTCTGTCTGTTGACTGGCGTGGCCGGTTGGGCTTGGGCGGGAGATCCTTTCACCATTTCCGCCCCAGCTTTTGCGCAGGGCAAACCGATTCCGCCTCAATACACGCGCCCGGGCCGGAATATTTCGCCGGAATTGCAGATCGCCCACGTTCCGGCGGCAGCGCATTCCCTCGTCCTCATTTGCGACGACCCGGATACTCCCCATGGTTTGTGGACCCACTGGCTGGTTTGGAATTTGCCCGCCACTACGGCCTCCCTACCCGAAGAGAAATTACCGCCGGAAGCGCGATTGGGAAATAATAGTTTCCATGATGCGCGTTACGACGGCCCCCAGCCTCCTCCGGGAACCGGCGTCCATCGTTACTTCTTTCGTCTCTATGCCCTCGACACGACTCTCACGCTGCCGACGGGATCGGATCGCGCCGCCCTGCTCGCTGCGATGGACGGCCATATCGTAGGCATCACGGAAACCTTTGGCACTTATCCGCCTGGTAACTAAGGCTCCATGGAATCCGTCTCGAAAGCACCGGTATCAGCCGCCCCGGCTGATACCTACTGGCTGACGCGCTTCGTTATTTTGCGTTGGTTCGGGTTTGTCTACCTGATTGCGTTTTATGTCGCCGCGCGACAATTGGTGCCACTGGTGGGCGCAAACGGCCTGACTCCTGCGCCGTTATTTTTGAGCCGGGTGCACGATCACTTCGGTTCGACCTGGGCGGGCTTCGAAGCTCTGCCGATGCTGTTTTGGTTTCATTACTCGGACTTCTCCCTGCAAGTGGTGGCCTGGCTTGGGGTGGTTCTCTCCTGTCTCGTGCTGGCGGGCTATGCCAATGCGCTGATGCTGGCGGTGATGTGGGTACTCTATATGTCGATCGTCCATATCGGGCAGGACTGGTACGGCTACGGGTGGGAAATCCAAATGTTGGAAACCGGATTCCTGGCCATCTTTCTCTGTCCGCTCCTGGATGCCCGGCCTTTTCCACTCCGACCTCCTCCTCTGTCGGTCATCTTCCTTTTTCGCTGGCTCATTGTTCGTATCATGCTCGGCTCGGCCCTGATTAAGTTGCGCGGCGACTCTTGTTGGACTGACCTGACCGCACTCTATTATCACTTCGAGACCCAGCCGATTCCAAATCCGTTTAGCCGCTGGTTTCACTTTCTCCCTCATCCGCTATTGCAGTTCGGCGTGATCTGGACCTTCGTGGTGGAGTTGGTCGCTCCCTTTTTCGCTTTTGGGCCGCGCTGGGGACGGTACATCGCAGGCGGTCTGATCATCTCTTTTCAATTCACGCTGATTGTTTCCGGTAATCTTTCCTTCTTCAATTGGCTGACCATCCTCCCGGCACTGGCCTGTTTCGATGACCGGTTCTGGCGCGCGATTTTCCCCAATTACCTGGTTAGTTGCGCGACCGAAGCAAGGCTGGCGGCCAAGCCGAGCCGGGCAATGACCGGTGTGACGTGGGCAGTTACCGGTCTGATCGCCTTACTGAGCATCCAGCCCGTGCTCAATCTTCTCTCTCCTGAGCAAAGGATGAACACTTCGTTCGACCCATTGGAACTGGTCAACACCTACGGCGCTTTCGGAACCGTTGGGCGGGACCGTCCCGTGATTGTTTTCGAGGGAAGCAACAGTTCCGATCCTGATACCGCGACCGACTGGAAGGAATATCCCTATGTCGGTTCGCCCTGGGACCCCAAACAACGTCCACCTTTCATTGCGCCCTACCAGCCACATCTCGACTGGCAACTCTGGTTTGCCGCGATGGCCACTTACCGGGAATATCCGTGGACGTTGAATCTTGTCTGGAAATTGCTCCACAACGATCCTGCGACCATGAGCCTTTTTGCGGGCAATCCTTTTCCCGATCATCCGCCCCACTTCGTGCGCGCCGTTTATTACAAATATCACTTCGCCCAACCGGGTAATCCCGAACACGTTTACTGGACACGCGAACGCCTTGGTTTGTGGCTCCCGCCTCTTTCCGCCGATAATCAGGATTTCATAGGTGACTTGCGCGAGGAGGGGTGGGTCCCGTAGGAGCTTGTTGAAAAGACCTTTATTTTTTAAAAGACGGTCATCTCGATACTCAGCTCAACTCTTCCTCGACCACGGGATTGCGCAGGATGCCGATGCCTTCGATTTCGATTTCGACCACGTCGCCGGGTTTGAGATAGAGCGGCGGTTTGCGGCCCATGCCGACGCCTTCGGGGGTGCCGGTCAAAATCAACGTGTTGGGTTCGAGCGTGGTGCTGCCGCTGAGGAATTCGATGATTTGGGCGACATCGAAGATCATGTCCCGCGTGTTGCTCTGCTGGACGGTCACACCGTTAAGCCGGGTGGTGATGGCGAGGTTGTTCGGATTTTTGATGCTCTCCGGTGTGACGTAAGCGGGGCCGAGTGGGCAAAAGGTGTCGAACGTCTTGGCCCGGCACCATTGCGAGCCGCCCCAAAGCTTCTGCCAGTCCCGGGCGCTGACATCGTTGGCGATGGTGTAGCCCATGACATAATTGAGTGCTTGTTCACGCGAGACATTCTTGCAGGCGCAGCCAATGATGACGCCTAATTCGGCCTCGAAATCGACCTGATCGCTGCGCAAATGGCGTGGCAGAACGATGGGCTTTTCGGGGTCTTGAACGGCAGTGGGGCTTTTAAGAAAAACGACCGGGTGTTCCGGAATTTTTGCGCCGGTTTCCTCGGCATGTTTCCGGTAGTTGAGCCCGATACAATAAATGGTTTTGGGTTCGATCGGGGCCAGAAATGCTTCAATTTCGATTCGTTCATTGGTGATTTTGACTTGGCCCAGGGAAATATCGCCGCTGAGACCGGAAAAGTCTTTTCCATTGTCCGAGGTTGCCATGCGGGTTTGATGCGCCCGATCACGTACGCGATATATTTTCATTGTCACATTTTCTAAATGAAAACGCCTTATGCCGCGAGCAGAATGGAACATCTCTCGACATATATATTTGGATTTTTACCAATTTAATTTTCAGGACAGGTCCTAAACAATTACAACTTTGATTAAATAGTAAAATCTCAGCTCAAATGTGGTTCCAAATTTGCTCCCGTTACATGACATCTTAGGAAATGGACCACACTTATGCCTATCGTTGGTAACCTTTCGGAGTTTCCGCTGCCTGAAGTTTTGCTTTTGATTGGAACTCGTACGGGGCGTTTGCGTTTATTGGACGTGCCGGAGTTCGGTATCATGGATATCGATTTTTCCAACGCAGAGGCTCAGGCCATGCATATTGGTCAGACGACTTTTACCGAGGTGAAGGACATGATTGCCAAGCTCAGCACGGTGATGCAGAGGCAGGCGGGGATGTTTGAATTTCAACTTCAGCCCGTGGCTTCTATTATTCGGGAGCATCCACTTATGATCAATGAACTGGTCATGACCTTGGTCTGCTATGTCGATGAGCAAATGGCGGAGCAGCAAGCTTCGGCTTCCATCGGGCATCGATTTATTGTCATGGAACCGCAGCCTGAGATTTGGATTGAGCCAAAGCTGAACACTTTTTTTCACAAGGCCCGGCAATTTTTGACCGCCCCCGGCATTCATTTACCCGATCTGGCCCGGCATTTAGGAATGGACCTCGCTATGGTTAACAACCATTTAACTCATTTACGGTTGTTAGGTTTGGTCAGGGCCATTAATGAAGAGGAAGCGGTGGAAATCGCAGAAAGGCAGGCGCAGGAAAACATTTCCAACACGAGCAACAAATTTTTGCGCGCTTCGCAGTGGTCAGCGGGCTCCACGACCTCGGCGGTAGCCTGCCGAGGATAAAAAAGAAATAAGGTTCGGTTCCCATCGTTCCCAAATAAATTTGAGACGAGGACGATTCGTGAATAGCGCCTACCACTTTTTACGTTTTAAGTTTAAGCAGCAAATTTCATTCAACGATATGACCTGGGTCGTTATTGCAAGTAACTTCTACTTAGAGCAATCTTTTGCCCACTGGAAGCCATTGCCATCAACTCAGGATGCCAAATGAAAAACACCGCATCCCTTCGTCACCTCGCCGCGTATAAACTCTGGCATGTCCTTGCCTTAGTCTCTCTTGCGGCCTTGTCCTTCAACCAGTCCGCATCGGCGACGACCGATACTTGGACTACGGGTACGGGTACGGCCAACTGGAGCGTGGGTGGAAACTGGACGGGCGGTAACACACCCCCACTGGCCAATGATTTGCTTATTTTCGATACCACGACGGGTGTGACCACGTTGAATAATGATTTTACTGGCGGCACTGCCTTTGGCGGCATCACGTTTAACAGCGGCGCCAGTTCCTATACCTTGGGCGGTAATTCCATCGTACTCAATGCTCCGATCGATAATGGTCTTGGAGCTGGAACGGTGATCGGGGGAGGCATTGTTGACAATTCAACCAGTAGCGAGACCATTAGCCTTCCCATCACCTTCGCTCAGGGCCTCCACAGCATTACCAACACCGTCTCCGGCACGACGTTGGATTTAAGCGGTGCGATTACCCGTAGCGCGGGGGCGACAATGTTATTCAGCGGCTCAGGCACCATTAATACCACTGGATCGGGGCTGGCCAATACCAATAACATTCTGGGTGGCTGGGCCATCATCGGCAACGATTTTGCTTCCGTAGATGGAAGTGGAAATATCGTTGCGGGACCTCAAGGTGGTTACACTACCATTTCCACCGGTGCGATTACGAGCGCCGCCACCAGCAACGTGAAATACACCAACAGTGGTACCCTCGGAAACCTTACGGCTGCTAACGGTACGACCATTAATTCCCTGCTGGTCGATGCGCAAAATATAGGCGGCAATCGTACTCTCACGATTACCGGCACGATGATGCTCGGAGCGAATGGTGGCCTCTACCGGGGCCAATCTGGAGGGACGGAACGCTCGTTTACGGTTAACGGCGGTACCCTCACGACCGTTTCCGGTGGTGGTGAAATTACTCTGAGCAGCGCGAGTATTGCAAATACCAAAGGTTTTGGAGGTGGTACGGGTTTTCTCAGCGTAGACAACGAGTTGACGATTAACTCTGTCATTGCGGATAACGGGGGGGCGGTCAGAGTGAACACGCAAGGATACATGCTCCTCAGCGGCAACAACACCTTCACGGGCGGTCTTTTCATCGATCAAGGCCGCGTTCAGGCGACCGGTGCCAACTCCTTGGGTGGTGGCTCAGTTACAGTCAATCCTGGCGGACAAGTTTACACGACTACCGTCGGTACCGATGCGCATAATATCAGTCTTAGTGGGACGGGTACTTCGGAGCAAGATAATAGCGCCCCTTTCCCTACCGGGCCCGGAGCAATCCGGTTTGGTGCAGCTACCATTATGTCGGGGACAATGACTCTGTTGGGTGATACTCGCATTACGAGCAGTACTACTGCTGGTGCTGAAATGACCGGGCAAATTACCGGTAACGGAAACCTTGAACTGGCGAGTTGGGGTGTCGCCGGTACATTGCAATTGGATAACGTCGGTACTGCGAACAATTGGAACGGCAACCTGGAGGTCAGTTCGTTTGGCCCCACTCGGAACATGACCGTCACACTGCTTGCCGGTAACCAGATTCCCAGCGCCAGTAGCGTCACGATCAACGCAGCGAGTACGAGTACATCCACGCTGGATTTGGATGGCACGAGCCAAACCATCAACGGTCTGATCTCCAGCGGCGCAACACTGACCAATGACATTGTGACGAGCACTACTACCGGTGCTGTGTTGACTCTTGGCTCTGGCAATGCGACGGCGAACTACGGTGGACTCATTACCGGCGCAGGTTTCAGCGTCATCAAGACCGG
>Ga0206954_1015_pt1 | contig 52294 bp, 70 predicted proteins | sample Alteio_BWOrgHeat_37_FD_153250 | JGI IMG/M metagenome (GOLD analysis project Ga0206954, IMG submission 153250) | Enriched cells from forest soil in Barre Woods Harvard Forest LTER site, Petersham, Massachusetts, United States -... | ecosystem: Environmental > Terrestrial > Soil > Temperate forest >...
AAGAAAAAAATGCCCTAGAGCAGTTACGTAAAGGCAATTTCAGAAATGCATCTGGAAATCTTGGATTAGACCAAGATTTGCCATATGATGCAAGTGTTACAATTTTTCTCATGGTAAACCTTGATAAAATTTTGGAGCATTTTGGAAATCGAGGATATAGAATCGCCCAGCTTGACGCCGCAATAACTGGAGGCAAGATGTATCTTGCATCATATGCACTAGGCCTTGGTGCAACGGGGCTCACATTTTATGACGACATTGTATCCAATTTCTTTTCTCCCCATGCAGAGAACAAGGAAGCCATGTTTTTAATAGCAATAGGAAAAAAAGAAAAACCTACTTAGAGTCATACTTCATTTTAAAAAATAACCAATTTTTTTCCTCTGATTCAAAGTGTACAAGACAGTATTTTCCTTTCAACCTAGCGCCATGTATGTTGATTACAATTTTTTTGTCATTGTTTTCTATAATCTCAAAAGTTCCCTTGTCCCAAGTTTTGACCTGACCTGCACCATAATTTCCCTCGGGAATTTGTCCTTCAAACATGGCATATTCTATGGGATGATCATCAACTGATATTGCCAAGCGTCTTTCTCCAATTTTTTGAGGCGGCTCTTTTGGCAAGGCCCAGCTCTTCAGCGAATTGCCAATCTCAAATCTCAGATCCCAGTGAAGCTTGGAGGCGTGGTGTTCTTGGATTACATAGACAGGCCTGTCCAGGTAAGAATTGTCATATTGTTTGATTACATCATTGCAAAAGGATTCAGACGGCTCGTCTTCCACGGTACAGTATAGCGATTGTTGTATTAGAAGAATTCTGAATGCTTATATTTTTACCATCTAGTTCAAGATGAGTATGCATTCCAAGACAAGGTACATCATACTTGCCTTGCTGATTTTGATACCATCGATTGTAAACTTGGGAGTGCCAATATACAACAGAGACTCGCCAGAATTATTCGGGCTGCCATTTTTCTATTGGTTCCAAACGTTTTGGCTTGTAGCATGTACCGGATTTTATCTTGGATATTCTAAACTAATGGAGAAAAAACATGATTAGTTCAGACATGCTCATCGTATTTGTTTCATTGTTTATCGTATTCATCGGATTAGGATTTTATGGCAAGTATTGGAGAAGAGGTGACCTAAATCACGTACACGAGTGGTCTTTGGCAGGAAGAAAACTTGGAACAACACTAGTTTTTTTCCTCATCGGGGCAGACCTGTACACTGCATACAGTTTTGTTGCAATCCCATCAGGAGTCTTTGCAAAAGGTTCACTGTACTTTTTTGCAATTCCATACGTCATGCTAACTTTTGCAGTAGCACTTGTTGCAATGCCTAGACTCTGGACACTTGCAAAAGAAAAAGGATACATCACAGCATCAGATTTTGTCAAGGACAGGTTTGGCAGCAGAACACTTGCAATCATGATTGCAGTAACAGGAATTGTTGCAGAGTTGCCATACATTGCATTACAGATAGTTGGCATGCAAGCAGTGCTTACAGTAATGCTTGCGGGATATGCAAATGCGCAACTAGTTCAAGAGATTTCACTTCTTGTCGCTTTTGTAATTCTGGCTGCTTTTACATACACAAGTGGTCTGCGTGGTGCAACCCTGACTGCAATCTTCAAGGATATACTAGTGTGGATAACGGTAATTGCAATCATTGTGATAGTACCAATTACCATAGGAGGATTTGGAAATGCGTTCAAGGCGGCAAGCAGTAGCTATGTCACACTGCCAGAAGATCTAGTTCCAGCATATGCTACACTCATTCTTGGAAGTGCACTTGCATTGTATCTTTACCCGCATGCAATAAGCGGTGTTCTCAGTGCCCAGAGTGCACAAAAACTTCGTACCAGTACTGCATTGTTGCCCCTCTATGGCATAGGATTGGCAGTACTTGCACTCATGGGAGTACTGGTCTATGCAGTTCCAGGGGCAATGAATTTCTTGTCCGGCTTTCCTGCAAGTTCGCGTGGAATACTAGTTGTCCCTTCATTGATCCTATACTCCTTGCCAAGTTGGTTCTCAGGGGTAGCCTTGCTTGGAGTCTTTGTCGGAGGCCTAGTGCCTGCAGCAATCATGGCAATGGCCCAGGCAAACCTTTTGACTAGAAATATCATCAAGGAAATAAAACCAAATCTCTCAGACAAGTCAGAGATTAGAATAACAAAGGCAGCATCAACTGTCTTCAAGTTTGTAGCTTTAGGTTTTGTGTTTTCAGTTCCTGCAACTTATGCAATTTCATTACAGTTGCTTGGAGGAATATTGATTGCACAGATTTTGCCTGCAGTATTTTGCGGGTTGTATGTAAAATCACTAAGAAAGGTGCCGCTGATAATAGGCCTTTTTGTTGGAATAATTTCCGGAATACTAATGGTAGAGTTTACAAACAGTTTTGGTCAGTTGACATCATCTCTTCTGAAAACAGCTTTTGGTCCAATATACATTGCAGTCATAGCACTTGGAATCAATCTTGTAATATCATTTGGAGGAAGCCTGATACAGAAAAAAATGGATTCCAAAAAAGAAACAGCGCAATAAACTGGTTATAAAAATTTAGAAAATGGTTTTACGATTACTCGTATTCCATCAGTTTCTTTTCTTCTAATAATGTATGAAGATTGTGGACTGCACGATAAACTTCGGCTTCTTTCTTTGTTCCAGTGCACACTAGTTTTCCAGATGCAAAGATAAGAACCACTGAACGTGGGTCAAGCATTCTATGTATCAGACCTGGAAATTGTTCAGGTTCATACATACTTCTTGGAAGACTGCGTGCAGCTTTTTCCAAGTGAACTTTACCGCCAAGGCTAACAGAAGCTACGATGTTTTGAATTGTAATTTCTGGATTTTTCTTTATCTTTATCTTGCCTTTTCGGAGCCTTTGCACTACTGTATTTACAGCGTTTACTGCTGCTTCTTCGGATTTTGAGCCAGTACAAACCATTTTACCTGAGCTGAAGATCAGTGTCGCAGTTTTTGGAGATTTTAATCTAAAAACCAGACCTGGGAACTGTTCAGGATGGTATTCAACGTCTGGGAATTCTTTTGTAATTGCTACAAGATCAATTTTTTGGTCTACTGAAGCAGAGGCAACCACATTTACGATGTCGACAATCGGTTTTGTTTGCGGCATTTAAATAGGTTATAAATGGTACCATATATAACCAATTACATAACTCCCATGACTGGAAAGGTAAAAGATCTTACAGTGAGGTTTCAAGACAAGAATAATTCGATCTAAGAATTGATCGTCATATCATGCATCTAGATAATTTTCAAAATAGGTTCAAGTTATCAAGACAACATGTTTACTACAAACTCGGTCTATAATTATGATATGATGAATACCAAGTACATGGCAATACCTGCAATGCTTTTTTTGATTTTTGGATTAGGCAATGCTTTTGCATTAACAGAATATCAGCCTGTAATATTTGTGGGAAACATGTCACAGATCTATTCTCAGATGCCAGCATTTCATGGATATACCCAAGAATTTCTTGCAAGTACTACCATCACGCAAATATGTAACGATGCAAGCCAGGATGGAGTCAAGCTAGACTATTGCAAGTAATCAAAGATTTTGCAAGATGTCAAAACTAGATCAAGTATAAAATATCTCCCAAGAAAAACGTCTCATGTAATTTTCATGGTATATATTTTGGCAAAAAATCATTCAATATCAAATGCGTTCTAATTCTCATGGAAAATCCAGCGACGATGAACAAGGTTCAGAGATCTCCAAAATAAAAAATGAAATGGATACCGCGGACAAGATATTTTACAAGGAACTCTCAAGCAAGTACTTTATTTTGGATAAATTTAGCACTGAGCAATTAAAAGACATGTGCCAGAATCTTCTGGGAAGAGGTCCAGACATTGAGCATTATGAAGACAAGGTCACAAGAAAGACAAGGGAGTTGCCCCAGTACAAGGAAGACTATATTCATTTTATCATAGAAGAGTTTCGATTCTCTAAGATCAAAGAATATGCGCTAGAAAAACACATAGTTACCAGCCAGTTTTTTGAGAAATAACAGGCACAAAACTAGTTGTTTTGGATGGATAAATCAAGAAATTTTGTTTTTGTTACAAACCCGTCAGATGCACTGATTCCAACGGTATAATTCCCAGGAGTGACTTTATCGCCATTTACAAGCAGTTGAACGGTACCATCATGGGAGACATCCACACCATTAGAAGAGAATTTGACTTCCAAGTTGCCAAGCTCAGCAGTGGACGTAATTGAGCTAGAGGCGTTCAGATAGAGTTTGCCAGAGAGATTAGCATCGCCCTTGATTTCCAAGTCAACAACACCAGTCTTGCCATGCTCTAGTGTGATTTGTGTAGTATTGAGATTGATTTCAAAAGGAATTGTTGTGTGACCGTTTATCATTCCAACTTTATCAGTATTCCATTCTGAGAACCAAAGAATTTTTTCATCATGCGGGTCTTGTGAAATGTTCAGAGGGTATGTAAGATAGCCATCTTTTGGCAACGATGGGACATTATATTCTGTCAGGGTTTTATTGGTCAAGTCAAAACGTCCAATCTTATTTCCCTGGTGTTCATTGAACCACAAAACTTTAGGATCGTGTGCTCCACGAATCCAGAAAGGAAGTGTAATGGTGTGAAAACCATTTTGAGCTGTGGGATATCGTATAACCTTCCCACTACTAATATCATAACTAGTGAGAAAGCTTGTACCATGTTCAGTTAGCCACAGAGTGTTGTTGTACACCAACAAATCAGTCGGAGTTGAAAACAATGTAATGTTATCTTTTGGAATACTCTGAATTATCGAGATGCCCTTTACAGAGTTATTTTCTTGATTTATTTTATACTGGAGAATATTTTGAGAGCCTACACCAGCTATCCATATGGAATCATTTTGAAGAAATATTCCTGCAGGATTTGTATGAGAGCCTACATCAAAAGCAGATATTTTGTAGATATCATTTTGTGATTTTTCTATGACACCTGCAGTGTCTCCACGCAGTGTGGTAAACCAGATTTTACCATCATTTCCTGCCTTCATCTGAAATGGCGCCCCAGTCTCTGACAGATACGAATCAAAAGTACTGCTTGCTGGATCAAACCTCCAAATCGATGTTGTTCCAAGCGAAGAGAGCCATATTTTTCCATCACTATCTTGTACGATTGCCCAAACCATTGTAGAGTTACCCGCATTTCCAAGCGTTGTCCCACTCTTGATCTCATAGTTTTTCACCTGTCCACTTGATGGATCAACAGAGTAAAGCGTAGCGTTCTTTGAGGCAACCCAAACCAATCCAGCATTATCCACAACTAGACCATTTGGAGCAGAACCAGCAGGCATCAAGTATTCTTTCACATATGGATCTTCTTTTCCAGATACTAGATTAAGTGACAATTCTTGTTTTTGAAAACTCTGATCAATGTATACAGATATGATTACTGCAATGGCAACTATTCCAATTATCACAATTTTTTTTGATGTCAATTTATCCTAGATTCAATTGCCAAGTCTGTATTATTAGTCTCTCTTTGAAACCACAGGTTACATAACATTTCCATGTTTTGATTTGGAAAATACAGGCAACATAATATATCAAAACACCCTAATTGTTTTGTGAAGAAGCGGTTCTATCTCTTTTTGCCAATTTATTTGAGTTTCTTTGTAGGGCTTGGAGTATACGAAATTTTACACCCTCCTTTTAGCACAGACTCGGCAAGGATTGGAGATTACGAGGTCAAGGTGGAAACCACCCCTCCAGTCCCAGAAGTAGGAAAGGACACAATAGTTCATTTCATAGTTTTGGACCAAAATGGAAACCCTGTTGACAATTTTAGAATGGGTGTTCAGATTTATTATAATGACAACATGGTAAGCTCATTTCCCCCTGCAGACCATGACTTGGGAAAATGGGATTTGGATTACACATTCAAGGAACCTGGAAATCACGTGATCAGAGTTGATCTGGTTGATTTCAAAAATGGTGGAATGTTATCATACACATTCAACATGGGCGTACTTAATTTCTACATGAATCTGTTTACGTATCTAGTAATAGCAGGACTTGCAGGTGCAGGCGGCATCCTAATTGCCATAATCATATTTCAGAAAAAACTCTGGCCCAAGAAAAGTAAAACATAGGGCGTGGTCCTTTCGTGCAGGGATGCTTGGAGATTACCTCCTCTGGAATCATCGCCATTGCGTGAATTCTCTTTAAACTCCCGCCGGACCACGCATCGTCAAGCCATCTGATGTGACTCTACGATCACAGTTATATTATAATTTCAAATTATTTAAGAATTTATGTGAAAAATTTATCTATAAAATCATTACATAAAATACTTGCAGAAATATAGAGTTTTCTAGTAATTATCACATTTCCGGTACATCTCTGAATAACCCTCATGTCATCACATCAACCCTTGGATAGTCAAAAGATAATTCACTCAAGCATGTTCCAGAATCTTGAATATCGAAACAGTCCAACCCATCCAGATATGAAAGAAATAATGGACAAGGCAAACAGTAGATACATCTCTCTTTTGCGATGTGCAAGATCAAGATTCAGAAAAATAAATGCCCCCAGTCCTATCAGACCAAAAAAAAGCACCAGTCTTCCAAGTCGCTTGAAATTCAATTATGGATACATTCCCCAGTAGGATATAAAACAGATCTGGCTTTTACTAGTTTCATAAAATAATTCCATGTATCAAAAACTGTAAGACTAGACAATTCCGCACTTTTCATAATATTGCTGGTGATAGTTTTCTGCCTTGTAAAATTCTGTTGCTGGTACCACCTCAGTTACAATTTTTCTGCCATATTTTCCTGACTTTTCGACATTTTCTAAGGATTGTTTTGCCTCTTTTTCCTGCTCGGATGTATGGTAAAAAACGGCTGACCTGTACTGGGTTCCAACATCTGGTCCCTGTCTGTTTAGTGTTGTCGGGTCGTGGTTATTCCAAAAGATATCAAGAACTTCACCATATGAGATTTTTGCCGGATCATATTCCACTTGTACAACTTCGGCATGCCCAGTAGTATCAGTGCAGACATCCTCATAGGTGGGGTTTTTTGTCTTTCCTCCCATGTAACCAACACTTGTTGATGTTATCCCTTTTTTTCTAAAAACATGTTCTATACACCAAAAACATCCTGCGCCAAAGGTAGCTTTCATAAATTACATTTCACCTTCACTGGAATTAAATCCTATCTAGAAAGCAGATAAAGTGATTTTGAAGTATCTTGGTCAGATGCTTTTCCACCAGCCCAGAGACACAAGGTTGTCTTGTCTAGAGTCTGGCCAACAGAATCACCTTGTACTGACATTATACCATTTGAAACAAGATATTTCATGCTAGAAGATAGTTGGCTGTCAGAAATGTTACCATTGCACCAAAATCCTACCATCTTTTTTGTCCATGATGGAACATGGATTTGAGATGCAATCACGTTTACCACAAATGTCTTTACCACAGAATTTTCATTTTGATCTTTAGCTGCGCAAGTTACTGTTGTTGTTCCCATCATGAAAAAAGAACCAGATGGAGGGTCACATGCTGGAGCCTGCAAGCCAGATAATGGGGACGAGTTTGTATAGTTGACATTTGTCCCAACTGAATTTGTAGCATAAAAAACAAGGGGTAATGGAACCGTACGCGGTACACTAGAGCTAAAACTAGAACTTGTACTGCCATAAGAGCCGCCCCCAACGGTCACAAACACACTTGATGGCATAGAATTGTCATTGAATCTAAATTCAAGTGTAGAGCCCATCTCTATTGGAAATCCATCAACAGATTTTGGTATCTTGACATTTACCTCAAATGTGCTTGTGTCAGGCCCAGTCTCCCTCAATGTATATGGATTTACTTGAAAGGCGCTGTCTGCAAGCGTGGTTTGAACTCCACCCATGTGAAATTCAATCATATCAAGTGGAATATCATCAGGTTTCATGGAATCCAGATTATAGTTTGGGGCATAGATACTTAGTTTGAAATATTGACCGATTCGAACGTTTGGCGCAGAACTCTCAACAGGACTTGATGGAGCACCCGTAAGAACTCTCGAGTCCGTAACATCAGTTGGATTTCCAGAATAATCTGCCCTCTGATGATACGTCATGAGAACAACATCCCCATTTTGTAATGGCTTTCCATTAACAGAGTCTGGCAATGTAAGTTCAAGTTGGAAGACTCCAGTGTCTATTCCAGTCTCCACCATTTCTCCAGGACCAGATATAGATACACCGTTTATTGTAAAATCAACTAGTCCTGATGTGGATATTGTCATCACTGCTCTGTGATCAGTGGATAAATTAGAATCTGTTACATAAAAAGTCAATACAGTACCAGGTGTTGCAGGTTCTGCATAACAAAGAGACAATGGAAGCAAAAGCAGTATGACAGACAATCCTGTTATGGAGGATACATTCATGGTTTGGTTTTTCCAGACGTGGCCTTGATTTGACTTGATGCGGCATCAGAGTTTTTTATCAAAGTTTTTAAAACATTTCTTGTAGAAGAAATTTCATCTTCAGATACTCCATTGTAGATTATTTTTCGTAGTTGAAGAATTATCATGATTATAGAATCAACGGTTGATTCAGATTTTTTTGTAAGAAATATCCTATTGTTTCTTCGGTCTTGCGAGTCTGCCTTTCTTTCAACTAGGCCTGCTTGCTCCATTTTATCTATCACTGGTACAAGTGTACTTCCGTCAAGATTAATTTTTTCGGCAATCTCCTTTTGGCTCAGGCCATCCACCATGTTGAGTACCAAGATAACCTTCCATTGCGCAGGAGTCAATCCCAGTTGTTTTTTCATCTCAATTTCTGCCAGACGTTCTTGTGATTTTGCCGCAAGTGCAATCAATGCACCCACGCTCTCACTTAGATCCAGTTTACGCATGATATAGGTTGTATTCACTTGTATACAAATGATTGGTATACCAATAGTTATATACCAACAGGTGAATTATCAGACCATGTTTGCAACATGGACAACAAGGCTTCCTTTGTTGAGCATAATGGCCATTTCCAGTATTGCATATCTTGGCACATACAGCCCAGCATTTGCCTTGACATCACCAGACCAAATTGGAAACCAAACCATAACAGGCAATGATCTAAAAAACAACCCCATGGTTGCAAAGATCCTAAGCGAGATAGAATACTCTAAAAAACAGATAGCAGATCTGCAAAAAAATCAAAAAGACCAAGAGGAGAACCAGAAACTTATTGCACGGCAAAGATTGATCGCAAAACAATTAGAGGAACAAGCATACCAGATACTCCAAACTCAAACAGCCCAGAATAGCTCAGACAATGCATATAGCAGATTTCTTGATTCCATTCCAGCTAATGATACAAAAAGTGTATTTCAGGATGAATTTGCATTTACAAAACACAGAGTAGATGCAGGGCATGCTGCCATGCAAAAAGTACTGGCAAATGGTGGCACCTGGGAGCAAGCAATGCAGGAATTCTCAAAATATGCGGCAATAAGGTATACCGAGATGATATCAGTGAATCAAGCACTCAATGACAAATACATCCACCACCAATACAACTCAACTCTGACTTCACCAATACCATTTGATCAAAACGGCAAAGTTCCAGATGACTACATCAAAATTCCAGCAACAGTATCAAGCCATGCAAGGACATAACAAAATATCTTTATTTGGAATTCTTTTCATTTCCCTAACAGTAATCACAGTCTTTTCACTTGTACCATCATCTTATGCCGACAAGATGATTACGCTAAAAAAAGTATCGGATGTCAGCGAAGAATCATTACTCAGTACAATATCAAACGTATCAGAATACCCCAAGATATTTCCCGACAATGTAAAAAATGTCAAAATATTAGATAACAACACAAAACTTGTTGAGATGAATGCTGGAATAAATGGCATGTTTTTTGACACACAGTCAATATGTAAGACAGATGCATCTGGAAACTATGTAGTTGAGGTAGTTTCAGGCGACCTCAAGGGAACCACCATGACTACTAAACTAGAAAAAACATGGGGCTTTCATGGCAAAAAAGACGGAGCAACCATTGTAGATATCGCGTTGGATGTGAAAACGTCAGGATTTCTTTCATGGATGATTAATTTTATTCCAGACAGTTCAGTGTCAGATGCGCTAGGATATGGTTTTGACAAATTTGTCCAGCACATACAAATGCAATGACTTGGCTTTGTCTTAGCCTTTTTTGATAAATTTTGGTTTTATCTTTGTATTATTTTTTAAAAGTTCCAGTGCAATTGTTTTATTATTTAATGCCAAGTCAAATTTTTTGTCAATTTTCAGAGCGGCGTTAAAACATTTTATTGCATCTTTTAGTAAACCAATCTCTCCTAGTGAAAGTCCCTTGTATGCTATTGCCATTGCATATTTTGGCTGGATCTTCAATGCTTTATCATAGCAATCTATTGCATCATGAAATTTTCCAAGTGTGTGCAATGCAGCACCCTTGTTTACAAGAGCATCAATGTTGTTCTGTTCAACTTTTAGGGCCTCATCATAACACTTTATCGCCTTTGCGTGTTTTTCAAGCGTTTGTAGTGTAACACCCTTGTTTATCAGTGCAGTGATATTTTTTGAATCCTTGAATAATACTAGATCATAATATTCTAGTGCTAGAGTGTATTTTCCTTCTTCACACAATTCGTATGCTTCGTCTAGCAACGATGAATTTCGCATCATCATGAATTAAAATCTGTAGATATTATTCTTTTAGAAGGTATCATCAATGCTAGAAGATCAATCTAGCATTCGATCGGGTGCAAGTACACATAACAAAAAAACATCCATCATCCCTTGTCTCATGGCATATCACATGAGTTGTGTATAATGTACAATTTCTCGACCAATAAATTAAAAAAACCTAATTCACAACAGTCTTTAACAGCAATTTGATGCGAAAGACTAATGCATACGATAATCTTTGACTTTGACGGTACAATAGCAGACACAATGTCAGTGGTTATAAAAATTGCAAACAAGTTTGCAGACCATTATGGATACAAGAAAATTCCACTCAGCGATTTACCAAAACTACGAGAAAAAAAGCCAAGTGCAGTGTTGAGGCATCTAGGGATTTCAATATTCAAGCTTCCAATCGTTGCAAGAAAGATAAGATTTGAGATGAACAAGGAAATCATCAATCTAAAGACAGTAGTTGACCTAAAAGATACTCTAGTATACCTCAAAGAAAACGGATGTGTCCTTGGGATACTTACTACAAACTCCAGAGAGAATGTGGTGCAATTTTTAAAGAAAAATGATTTGGAATTATTTGATTTTGTGTATTCTGGCAGAGCAGTCTTTGGCAAGAGCAGATTATTAAAAAAGATGATGAAAGAAAAAACCATTCCGCACAAAGATCCAATTTACGTAGGCGATGAAATAAGAGATGTTGAAGCGGCCAAGAAAGCAGGAATTAGAGTGATAGGTGTGGCATGGGGATACAACACCAAAAACGCGTTGTTAAAATTTCATCCCGATCATGTCATAGAAGAACCAGAAGAGCTCAAAGGTATAATTTTAGAATCTTGAAAATTAAACATCTAGCTTAGTTGTCATAATCTTAGCTGAACAATAAGTATATCAGTGCGTGTATTAGGTCATGAGTATCTTGCCCAAGAATTTGAGATCTGTCATTATGTTGACATTATTTTTTACAGCATCAGGTATTGGAGTAGCATATGCTCAAGATAGTTCTTCCATTGCTAGCCAGTTTTACAGCCCTGAGACAGATGCGCTAAAGACATTTGCAACTGAAATTGCAACTTCTGCACCAAAAATAATTGCAGCCGCAGTCTTGTTGATAATAGGCCTAGTAGTAGGAAAGCTTGTAGCACGTGCGGTAGAAAAAACAGCAAAAAAAATTCTAACCAAGGCAAGCCTACATGGCATTTCAGAATCCATGGTTGTTGAAGAAGCAGTTGGAAAGATTGATTCTGCACATTTGATTGCGGCAACAGTCAAGTGGTTTGTCTATTTGTTTTTCATAGTGGCTGCAATAAACGAATTACAGCTCCAGCAACTTACAACAGCCCTTACATCACTATGGCTCTGGATACCCAATTTGCTTGCATTTGTGATGATTGTAATAATTGGTTCCATCATAGCAAACTATGTCATCAAGTGGGTAAACCATGAACTTGTCACCCACAACTATGGCGGAAGCAGGTACATTGGACTTGGAGTCAAGATAATCATATACAGCATAGTTTTTGCAGTAGGCCTCACTCAAATCGGCATCGGACAGACAATCATACCAACTCTTGTCTCAGCGTTTTCATGGAGTATTGCAGCTGCAATAGGTGCAGCAATAGCAATCGGTTTAGGATTTACATTAAAGGACCTACTACCAACTGCAATAGCAGGAACATCAGGACATCGTGCGATATACAAAGTAGGCCAAGTAATAAAAATTGGCGACATAACAGGCACCATAACCTCATCAGAGATGTTTCACATCATAGTAACCAATGAAAAAAATGAAAGTGTAGTAATTCCCACCAAGGAACTTATGAACAAGTCAGTTACCATACTACATTCAGATTCCAAGAAGAACTAACTTTTCAAGCTAGTTTGAAATAACGCATCAAGAAGATTACATTGTCATGAGTTCTGACGTAACAGAGGAAGAAAAGAAAGCATTGACACCAGAGTCAGGATTTGACTTGTGTGGAATTGATTATTTTGAGTCACTTGGAAGAAGGCTTTACTTTATTGCGCATTATGAAAAATATCAAGACGCATTACAGGCAAAAAAAGATAGAGATAGACCAGACGAGTATTTGATTTTGTACAAGGGTTCGCAGTGATATGATTCTAGTACAGATGTTAAATTTCTAGACAGTTCACTTGGTTTTTGAATTTTGTTTTTCATCTGAAATACCTTTGAAGATTCTCACAGCTTCAAGGTGTGAGCAATTTGCCTTCAAACCCTTTCCGTGATGAAATTTGTAGAAATTTTTGAATCCTTCACAGTCACAGCTATCCGATGTTACCATGTATGACTTGGAAGGATCGCTTGATGATTTTACTTGAAACAGGTCGCTATCAATCATGACCACTCCATTTTTTGCCAAGGCTTTGGCCTTTTTGATAGTATTAGCGCTCATGACTTGTAAAATATCACTCAATTAAATAATCCTTAAGTTTTTTTAAACATAATCGAGTAACATGTTCAAAGAGCCAGAAGACCCAGAATCTGAGATAATCAGGCAAATGTTTGACGAAATAATGAAGATGATCCGTGAAAAACAGATCAAACTAGAATCCATCGTTCAGAGAACCATAGAACATGGAGCAATGAAACAGGAAACATTTGACCGGATATACAGAATGCTCACAGACTATGGTAAAAGCAAACAGTGGATATCAACATAAAAAAACCAGAATTATCCATTTTTTGGATTTTAATGCAAGTCCAAAAACAGAATCTGGAAATATTTACCATATTGTTTCATATCTTGAATTAATTTCACCAAAATAAAAAAAATTGGAGAGGCATCTTTGGTAGGACCTCTCCAAGAAAGTGCTTTGATGGGCCAAAATGCTGACTAAGAGACACATATTATGTGAATTACACGTTGACCTAACTTTCAACATCATATGCTCACAAGCCAATATAGAATTCTCTCAATAAACGAGCTTAGTTTTCATAACATTAGCTTATGAAATGACAGAAATTTTTCTAAAATAATTTTTATTGTATCTATAATTTTACGTTTAGGTTTTTTATTTTTTGAATTATTTCATCGTGTTCTGAATCAGGTTCGGTTGAGAGTATCAAGAGTCCATCATCAAGAAACAGAGTGATGAGTTTTACCTTTTCTTTTGATGTGATCATCCAGTTGGTCTTGCCTAGTGCTTCATTGAACATTTCATCCCAGGATGCCTTGACAGAGGCCTGGTAATGCACCATATTGCTTAGTTCTTCATCAAGCAAGGGTGCGGCATTTGCTTTTCTTGCAAACGTGATTAATTTCCGGTCTTTTATCCTGCCAACAAAACGAATGGTACTATCAAGATTTAGGATCTGGTTGTATGGATCTGCTTGTTTTATCCTCTGTGCCAATTGTTGTGTAATTACCCCCAAAGGAAATTTAACTCTATCCAAGATACAAACAGAACATGGTAAATGACATGACTATATTACATGAGATAATAGCAAAACACCAGATCAGCAAAGAGTCGGCATCCTTGATGGTACAGGCATTTACCAGAATAGATGCAATAGATGAGGCCAAGACTTTCAGATATGAGCCGCTAGAGGAATTTGAGAATAAAATACCACACCTAAACGGCCTAAAGGAGAAAGCAACCAAGTCGTTTAGACCATTTGCAGACAAGTATGATACATCTCTTTGCGCGGCCATGGGAGTTCCCATGATGGATGCAATGAAAAGATCAAGGCAGACTGGAAATTATGAGGTATTTCATGAATTATTTGGGTTGACAAATGCAAAGGCCAAGAGGTTTGGCCTTGCTGCACTATATTCATCAATCCAGGGCCAGAAAAACAAGGTCCTAGGTGTATACAATATCGTATTTGACAGAGATTCTCCTTGGACGTACAGAAATGAAGCAGAACACATGGAAGAGTATGCAAGATATCATTTCAACAGCTACATGATAAATCATGTAGAATGTACAGAATCAAACCCATTTGAACCGGTAATGGAACTATACGAATTTGGTGCAGCAGATTTTATTTTCATGCAGACAGAACAAGATGAAATTACAAAAGAAAGACTTGCAACATTTCATACTGTTAACATTGCAGACAAGGGAAATGTCATTGCAGTCCACATGACAGGAGATGAAAAATTATTTTATTACAGAAGATGGGGTGAGCCATATTTTGCAATCAATGCAATCAAAGGACAAGTAAAATTAAAAGTAACAGGAATCGCAGATCAAAGATTTCTTGCAGACTGAGTTTTAGCTTAGCCTGTCAAGATCTTTTTTCCAGATCCTAACACCATCAACGAATGTCTGTTCGGGTTCTTCAAATACAGTATGCCACTTGCCATCATGTGGAAAGAGCTTGTCCATTTCTTTGATTTTATCATTTGTTGGAAATCTGTTGGTCAGTGCACCCCATTTCATGTTTGGAAATTTTGGCATTATTTCGTTAATGTCCTTCATGATACCATATCATACCAAACCAAGTCATAAAACACTATGCATTTGTTTGCAGTGACTAGTTTTTGGCATCCCTAGTCAATTAATTCCCAAGTGCTGTATGCATACCATGACAACAATAGTCGGAATCAAGACAAAAGACGGAGTTGTGCTAGGATCAGATAGAAGAGCAAGCAAGGGCTTTTTCATCGGATCAAAAATAGTACAAAAAATTGCAAAGATAGATGATACACTAGCTGTTGCAATTGCAGGACAACTCTCAGACGCAGAATACATCATCAAGTTGGCAAAGGCAGAACGAAGACTCATGGAATTAAGAAGAGGATTTCCTCTTACCATAAAAGAAGCCACGAGACTGATTGCAAACATTGCCTACTCAGGCCTTAGAAACTACCAGCCCTATTACGTAGAGCTGCTGGTCGCAGGAGTAGACAGGGAAGGCGCACATGTTTTTGCAGCAGACATGAGTGGAGCAATCACAGAAGAAGATTTTGCATCATCTGGATCTGGCTCGCCTATTGCATATGGAGTGCTTGAGAGCTTGTACAACAAGGAGGTAACAAACAGCCAGGCAAGCGAGATTGCATCACGTGCAGTGTCAGCTGCAATGGAAAGAGATCCAGGTTCTGGAAACGGCATAAACATTCTTGCCATACCAAACTTGCAAAAGGAGGTCGTTGCATAAATGTCCGAATCTCAAAACAGTAGATTTCCGTTCTATGGCCCACAAGGAAGACTAGTTCTAGTGGACAGTGCACTGGAAGCCGTAAGCAGGGGAGCTACAACCATTGGAATCAAGACGCCAAACTTTGCAATGATTGCAAGCCAGATAAAACCAACACATCCACTGATGGAACCATCTGAGAAGATATTTCCAATTGACTTTCACATTGGTGCAACAGGCGCAGGATACATTGGAGATATTTTGCAACTAATTGACACGTTGCGCCTCGAGTCACAAAAACATCGACTGACATATGAGACCCCAATAGATGTGGATTCATTGGCAAAACACCTCAGCAGTTTTCTCCACAACTTTACGTCATATGCAGTAAGGCCACAGGCTGCATCGATGATAATTGTAGGTGAAGATCAGACTGGAGTCCAGTTGTATCAAGTAGACCCAAGTGGAACTTTCTTTAGGGGATCGGGTTTTGCAATAGGTCAAGCATCAGATGCTGCACTTGAAGTTCTCACAAGAGAGTACAACAAGGACATGCAACTTGATCAGGCAATCGAGCTTGGAAGAAAGGTAATAGAAAAAGCACTTGGTGAAAAACCCATAGTCGAAACAGGCATAATTGAACCTGGTAAGGCATTTCGTAAAATACGCACAGAAAATGCCTAATTTTTCCAGGACAACTATACTTTTTTTATTATCATTTGTTGATTGAAAAACCAGAATGCCATAGCAAGTGTATCAATTGATCTTCAGAGGTTAGGGACTAGATTTCCGTAGAATCTGACTTTTTTGATGATTCCGAGTCTTCAAAATCCAATACCATGCTTTTGAGTGCCATCTTTACTCCTTTTAGAATTCTCAGGCCATGTTGTTTTGAAATTCCACTTGTGACCATGTAATTATTACACATTCATCGCATAAAAGTCTGATCTAGCTTTCCATAGTTTTAAAAAAATCAACTATTTCTTTAACATCGGCAAGCTCTGCCAAATATGATTTGATTTGTGATATGATTGAATGATATTCTTCTTTGTATACATCTTTGAGTACGGTTTTTAGATATTCTGGGTGTTCATAACAATCTGAAATCTTACAATTGTACAGTGAGCCAAGTTTTGCTATCACCAAGTGGTAATTTGCATTGCCCCTTCTCATCAATACTAGCTCCACATAAGAGATCAAGGCCAATATGTACGGTTCAGAGGGAGGATCCAATACCAGTCCTTAGCTCGTTATTTTATAATATTTCGTATCATAAAATTTCAAATCAATGTTACCAAAATTAGCCAAGATCAGTTATACAGACCAAAAGAACTGTATCTGTTTTTTCCTTCAGTTCTTCCCTGTCCCTCTTTGAGCAGTTTAGTTATCTGTTCTAGTATCCTGTGAGCGTTTATGGTAGCCTCTGACTTGTCTTTAGCCCCTACAGCATCACTTTCCACAACTGCATATCTAGAGACTAGTTTTAGATTTACGTGATACTTGTCGTTGCTTGTCCACTGTAATACATATCCCCCATCGCCTTCAACAATACCTATCCAGCGAAGTGTGCCAAACCATTTTCCTAGTAATTTGTTTACCACATCTTCAACTTTGACAGTGGTAGGGATGTATAGCTGAATTATCTGCTCAAACTGGGCATATTGTGATGAAATCGCCTTGGATAGATTCTCAAGATCAATTCTAGATTTTTTAACAAGTACAGAGTCCAGATTCTTTGTAAGTTTATAGCCATACTCAGTCTTTTTTACCAATCCTGCATTTTCTAATCTATGCAAAGATCTTGCCAAGCTTTGCTGGTGAATTCCCAACTTTCGCACAAGACCATTAAATGTATACTGGTTGTCACTAACGTCACCATCTTGGTGTAGTATTGACAAGACTTTCTTGTCGTTTGTCTGAAAGTCATCAAGGGATACATTAGAGGTAGCATCAATTATGATCTGAACCAGTTTGTCATCCACCTTGACTTCTTTTTCGTTTGCTGGTTTTTCCTCTTTTTCATGTGAGTTTTTTGTATCCATCTTTCTTACTTCCAATAGTCTCTTTACTTATTTAAAACTAGTTTAGCTGTTATCACTTGAGAGTCTAACGCGGGTTGATTGATAGACTTTATCAAATTGCCTGCTTTTTCCAATATTTGGGAATGACGCAAGGCAAACATGTTTTTTCGTGATTTTGTATTTCTTGAATTTAATCGTAGTTTATTATTACAACACGGGCAACGTATTCCTATAGATAGCGAGTCCACAAATATTCCGCATATCGAGCAAGGCCTCTGCCCTGCTGCAAATCTATATCCTCCCAATGGTTTTTTTGCCGCAAATCTGTAGCAAATTCCTTTGCACTTCAAATTTTATTCTCCTGTGTTATCAATTACACACCACTCTAAATAAAATAGACTAGGATTAGCAAAACCCAGTCACAGGTATTTTTATGCGAAACTAAAAATAAATACCAGTTCGGGCAGACAGAAACGAGTTACCAAGTATGGTGGAAATTTGGCCATTTATTGCAATATCCATCCCAACAATGATCTTTCTTGGCATGCGTCATGCTCTAGATGTTGACCACATAACTGCAATAGATAATCTAGTACGATTGCATAATGCAATAAAAAAATCCAGATGGGTAGGAACTGGATTCAGTGCAGGGCACATGATCTCAGTCGTGGCAGAGATGGTTTTCATAATTTACGTAATTGGGAGCATAACTAGTGCCGGCAATCTTGCATTTTGGGGAGGGGTCATAGGTGCAATAGCGCTAGGGGTCATAGGTGTAGTCAACATCTATGCAATGAAAAAGTGGGGCAAGAGTGGCTCTGCAATACTTGCCAGTAAAATTTTGAACAAGACAGGAGTCTTGGGTCCAGTAGGTTCTGCTCTAGTCACGGGATTGGTATTTGGTTTAGGGTTTGATACTGCAACCCAGATTTCTGCAATCACGTTATCTGTAGTTGCATCTGCAACTTCGGGGGTCCAGACTGCACTCATCTTGGCAGGCTTTTTTGCAATAGGAATGATTCCAATTGATACATTTGACAGTGTCATATTGCGTTCAGCATTTTCAAAAATACTTTACACCAAAGGCTTTCGATACATGTCATATGCACTAAGTGGAACTGCGTTGGTTATTGCATCGGTTGCATCTTATGAGATACTGACAAATTCAGAAATACTACCAAAGCTAACAGGTCCTGTTTTAGCAATAAGTATAGTTTCATCATCTTTTGTATATACATTCATCACTAGAAAAAAAAGTCCAAAAAATGAGATCACTAAAACAGACTAGGGTTACATAATAAATTGAAAATACCTAAACTAGTTTTGCTGTCTGTTGCGTGTAATTGCAATTACTGCAATCACAATTCCGGCAATTCCAATACCAATTCCAGTCATGCTTATCATGTATAGTTTATCAGTTGTATCTTTTACTTGTTGGAATGATTGTACAACATTTGAGACACTTTTAGATGCAGCATCTGCATTATTTTTTGCATCCTCAATGTCACTTGTTAGTTGATTTACCAAAGTACCTAGTTGCCCCACATTTGCAGTAGCATCTTGTGATGAACCAGTAGATGGTGGAAAGTTCAAAGTGTCAACACTTGCAACATCGTCCAGCGGTATTTCATCATCAACTGCTTGGCCTTCTACAGTACCTGAGAATACAAGACTGTAAGTGCCAACTTTTGTTGGAATCAATACTGCATGATATTGACCATCAACTGTATTGCTTGGAAGAAAATCAAGAGGTTTTGTTACACTGCCATACTTGATAGATATCTGCAAGTCTTTGAGGGCATTAATCACTGGCTTGGCAGCATCGCCGCTTCCTTTCTTTATTGTCACCTGGGCGGCATTAACTAATCCAGTATACACCGGTTCGTTATCCCAGCCCACCTGAACCAAGTAGTTGCCATAAACTTTGGTGATGTGTGCTTCTGCGGGTTTTACACCAAGCGGAGATACAAATACAATTGTTGCAACAAGTGCTAGAAATACTGCAGTAACAAGAAATTGTTTTGTTTTAGTCATGTGATTAACGTCTAGAATCCTAGGTGTGATTTGAATCTAGTTGCTGCCACGACACCTGCAATAGAGATTATGCTCAAGAGTGCAGGTAATGGGAATTCTGGTACAGCAGATTGTCCATGTGCGTCCGCACCCTGAATATTATAAGCCATTATTAGCATCGGATGAATTCCCACGTGAACATCCATCATGATTGTATTAACATCTGCCTTGTTAGTTAGATCTTGGACTAGTTTTGCCAAGCCAGCAGATATCTTGGAATTGTCTGCAACACTAGGATTCTTGGATACCACATCGCTGAACATTTGTTGTGCAGCAGTTGCAAGTGAGACAGAATTTTCATATGCATTTGCATCAACTATAGTGCTTGGTGACATGTTTGACATGCTGCTACCATTCATGTTCATTTGAGACATGTCATTCAAGTCTACAGTAGAGTTCAATGCTGTGCCATATTTCTCCAAAGATTCTTTTAGTACAAATGTAACTGCTAATGCTTGAACAGTAGAGTTGTCTAGCTTGTCCTTATCAACTCGAACTGGAACAGATTCATCAAGATAACCACCAAGTTTTGCAACATCGTCATTTACCTTGCTTTGATTTCCTGCACTTGCATCACTCAAAGTAGCATTAATTGTGGTTGGAATCTCTTGTTGCAACAGGGTGTTTCGCTCTCCCATTTCTCTAGTATCATTAGAATTCCAATATTCACCTAGTGCATCAGAATAGTAACCAATTACATCCTTTTCCCCAACATGCTTGGCGACGTTGGTAACTTCTGTTTTTATTTCAGACACTTTGGCTAGCCATGAAGCACTTTCATCTCCACCGAAATTGTGGGCATATGCAGGATGAGTATAGATTAAACCTGATGCGATGACTCCTACAAGTAATAATGCAGCGAACTTCTTATTCACGATAACTCATTCATGATATCTTATTTAAAAGTCTTATAGTACAACAATCGAATAAAAATTGTATTTTAAAAAATTAGATCACAAGTTATAATATTTTTCTATTCGACGTTTGTACCACAAATGGAGCAAGAGCAATATAGTAAATCACAGATTTGTAATACATATCAAATGATCAAAATAGATAATAAAAATAAATTATTTGCAGTCATGATCATCGTAGCAATTGCATCCATCATAATAATTCCAAATATTCCCAATTCTTATGCACATGCGTTTGTAACAAAAAGTGATCCAGAAGCTTCACAATCACTTGTAACTCCACCATCCAAAGTAGATGTTTACTTTAGTGATCCCGTAGACATAAGATACAGCGAGATAAAAGTCTTGGATTCCGACGGTAAGCAGATTCAAGAAAATGATCAGCATTACATTAGTGGAGATCAATCATCGTTAAGCGTATCACTTCCACCAAATCTCCCAAATGGAATATACACAATATCAACAAAAGTGCTTGACCAGACAGATGGTCATGTCACAGAAGATGCATTTGCGTTTGGTGTTGGACAAGACGTTCCAAAAAGTATTGCAAATAATCTAGCATCAAGTAATTATCAAGAGGTTTCAATACCAGAAGCAGTAGCAAGATTTCCATCCCTTCTAGGCCAAGTCATGGTGGCAGGCATTGCGTCATCATCGCTGTGGTTATGGGGTCCAATATCCAGAATACCCAGGTTCAAGGATTCCATATCACAAACTAGAATCAAGATAGATAATTCCATGGCAAAAATGGCAGTGATAGGGTCAATCATTATTTTGGCGTCAGGTTTTGCCATGATAATTGTACAAGCTTTCTCCATAAATGCCGGAATACTTGATGCAATTTCTACCAAGTTTGGAAACATGTGGGTACTAAGAATGGTTACAGCATCAATGCTGTTTGGTTTATCATTTGCAATATATCAAAAAACAAAAAAGACTCCAGCCATAATTCCAAGAGTCCATACAGCAGCTTTGCTTGGTGTAAGCTTTTCGGTATTACTGACTACAAGTCTAATAAGTCATGGCGCAGCTACTGGCCAGATAATTCCATTGTTACTTGATTTTTGTCATAATGTATTTGCATCATTATGGATTGGAGGAATAATTTATCTTGCATTTGTTGTGATGCCTCAGATAAAACAGATCACAGATTCTAATCTCAACCTTTCTGCAATATCACTTCTCATTCCAAGATTCTCAATACTTGTTGTTACAGTTCTTGGTGCAGTTGTTATTACAGGTCCATTTTTGTTGTATGTTCTAGAAAATAATCTAGCATTAACTTTGGCATCATTTTATGGCAAAGTCCTAATAATCAAACTCTCACTTGCTGCTGCCATGATAGCATTTGGCGGATATCATCAAGTGTTTGTCAGCAGTAAGGCATATTCTATAATTTCAAAAGGAGCCACAAAAAATACTGCAATAGTACAAAACACAACAACAAATGCAAAACAAATTCTTTCCAGATTTGATACAAGCATAAAGATAGAAGCATTTATCGGCATTGCATTGATTGCATCTGTTGCAGTACTAGTTGATTCAGGTTTGCCATCAAGCGAATTTCAAAACCAGTTGCAGTCATTACAAAACAAAGTGTTTGCACTGACCACAGATGGCAATTCTAACGTACAAGGACTATCGCAAACAGGATTTATTGAAAATGGAAGCAGAATAATACTATCCATGAGCCCATTTGCGACTGGAAGTAATGATTTTACCATATCATTTTTGGACGCGAACAAGAATCCAATAGACATGAAGTCAGCCCAGCTCAAACTTACCCAAACCGATAGTGGGATAGGACCAATCACGATTGATACAAACAAGACAGATACTGGAACATTTACCACCAATACAGATTTCGGATTTCCAGGCCACTGGACCGTAAGAGTTGAAGGCGTACAAAATAAAGAAAATTCCCTAAATCTAGTATATTCTTACGACATGTTTGTAAAACCAAAACTGAACAGTATTCAAGTAGACATTAAAGAATACAAGACTCCAGGAAATAGCAGTGCCCCAAGATATCCAGTTTATGACAGTAGCAGGAACAAGATATGGTTTGGGGATACCACTATCAACAGTGGCAAGATACTTGACTTTGATCTAGGTACAGACAAATACACGGTACATAAAATTGACGGATTAAACAGTGCAGTATATTCAGCTCTAGACTCTCATGACACTTTATGGTATATTGACTATACGCGAAAAATTCTAGGACATTACAACCCTGATGACAATTCAAGTAAGGAATATCCAATTCCAAGTAAAGATTTTCTTACAAGCATGACAATTGATAACAATGATACCGTTTGGATCACCTCTACAAACTTGAACACATTTGCAGCAGAGGTATTGAAATTTAACATCAATACAACAAAGTTTGATTCTATAAAGTTACCAGACAAGTCTGACCCGTTGGGAATTACAATTGATAACGCCGCAGGCAAGATATGGATAGCAGAAGGAATTGGAAAGATATCCAGTCTGGATATTTCAGACAACAAAGTAACAGAGTTTTCTCCATCTGGAAATTACACCATGAAAGGTCCTACAGCCATAATTGTAGATCCCCAGACAGAAAAGGTATACATTTCAGAACATGAGGGACAGGCAATCTCAGTCTTTGATCCGTTGCTCAAGACATTTAATAAAATACAACTTGATCCAAGCCCAAGTAATCTTCCATACGGAATGGCCTTTGACGAATATCACAACCTCTGGGTTGCACAACACACTATTGACAAAATTTCAATAATAGATCCAAGAACTGGCGATGTAGTAGAGAAGAATATTCCTTCATCTAATACGTGGATACAATGGTTAACGTCAGATTCACAAGGAAACATCATAATGGCAGAAGAAAGAGCAAATGCACTTGCCATAGCAACCATATCAGCAGGACAGCCACAAAGCAATCAAGCAGATATTTCACCAGTAATTCCAAAATTCGGCTTTGATTATGCCCAGGTTGTAGCACCATCCATTACAGGATTATTGGTTGTAGTGGCTTTCATCTATTGCAAGGGTACAATAGATCTTAGAAAGGCAACAAACCAAGTAAAAAAAACATTCTAACTTAATTGGTTATGCATGAAATAATAGAACAATATTTTGTCATATCCAGAATAAAAAAATCAACTCATGTCTTTGCTGCATGGGCGCACTTGCCACACAGCAAAGAACTTGAGCAGGATGAAGTCGAAACGATGCTGTACATATCATACAATCATGTTACAAAATAAGCAAAGTGGTACATTCCCCGAATATACCATTCACTGTCATACAATATGAAAAACAAATCTTGTTCGAGAGTTGTACCAGTTCGTTTAAATTTAATTTTGGACCATCATATCCCATGTCAAAGTATGACAGCATCATAGAAAACAGGTCTAATTTGCTGACTTTGATCATGTTTACAGTCATAGGAGTCCTGGCAATACCAGTAATTTTGCCCCATATCTTTCACAAGTTCCAGATCTTTCACATACTGATCCATCTCAGCGGAATTAGCCTGGCAGTTTTCTTGAGCATAATATCAGCAATTGCATACGCAAGGGTCAGAACCAAGAGATTGTTTTTCACAATGCTTGCATTTTCGCTCTTTGTCATAGCTGAAGCACTATCTCTCGTAGATGCAACATGGCAGTACACATATTATTTAGGACCATTCCCAGCAGAAGAGATTGCACATTTCTTTGAATTGTCAACACTTGGAATGTTCGCACTTAGCGTATTTAGGAAAGATTGACCATGGATAGAATTACAGAAATTATCAGCATCATTGAAAAAAATCCAGGAATAAAGTTCAGGGAAATAATGAGGGAGACCGGGCTAAAAAATGGAGTCCTGAGCTATCACACAAAAAAGCTAGAGGAAATCGGAAGTGTAAAGATAGATAGAAAATCAGGAGAGACTAGATTCTATCCACTTTTTGTCACTGAAGAAGAATCAATATTGATAACAAGTCTTAGACGAGATACACAAAGATACATTCTATTATCACTACTAGAAGGTAAACCACTTGCATTCAATGAAATAGTTAAAAAAGTAAAAAAAGCACCTTCTACGGTCTCTACTTTTCTTGCAAATCTTGTAGAAAATGAAATAGTGGAAATAAAAATAATTGAACTAAAGAAAGTCTATTTTTTGAAAAATGTAGACATGGTTCGTGAGATTATTGAAAAATACAATCCAGTACTACTTGAAAGAACAGCATACAATTTTGCAGACACATTCTCAAGCCTATAACAATAATCACACTGACCTCTCAGACTGGTGTTGTTACATACAGAAAATTGCATCTGCATGAATGCGATCAGGTGAAAACCTGCCTACTATTTATTTAGAGTTACAAGACAAGACCATATGAATTGAAAAGGATTACAATTTTACTTATACTCTCATGCATGATATTTCCAAGTTTTATTTTCTTGTCAGCATATGGAGATGGTCTTGCAAGCGAGATACTTCCGCCGGAAGTAATTGGAAACAAGAACGTTACACTGTCAATCAATTCCTCCCCGTTTTTGATTGACAACACACATGTTGGTACTCAAATAAACTTCATTTTACAAGATGCATCTAACCAAGAACCATTCCAAGATGTAACACTTGCTGTCTCTGCTTTCAAAAATGACCAAGCACTATTCGGTCATGTATTCATGAGTGATAGTGGCAATTTCTTGTTTGACGTGGCACCAGACAATTCTTCAAGCAAGATTGCAATTAACGAAGAGGGTGGACCATTCGCAGGTCTCTTGGGTCATGGCGGAAGTTACCAGATAAAGGGGCCAGTCTTTGCATCAGGTGGACTGTACAAGTTCAAGATAGAAGTTCTCACAGTTGGCTCTTATGATAACCAAGTCAGTAAATCATACAATGCTGCAATATCAATTCCTGAGACCAATAATTATACCATAAATGACAAAGAAGACGGAAAGCAGACAGTGACAGTCATTGCATATTATGACCAAATCAAAAATTTCCAGTACAATTCAGACAACAAGACAATGACTTTTTCAATGCCGTTTAACTGGAGTCCGGATAACCTAAAACAAGTATCAGTCGTACACCAGGAACTCAAGATACCAAGACCATTTACAAACTTCATAGTTACAAAATATGATGCATTTGTGAACGGAGTAAAATTAGAAGACAGATCTGTAAGCATAGATGATTATTCTTCAGACGAATACAGGATTGTACATTTGATATTATACAAGCAGGAGGCAAACACCATAGCAGCTCAACAACACAATGCCAAATCCGAGATGGATTTTGCATTATCACCAAGTAATGAGACAGCATTTCCAATAACACAGTATACAAGAAATGCCCAGTACAAGGTCAGCCTCAGTTGGGATCCGCCAAAAATTCTCGCAGGCCAGACAACAAGATTTAGTTTCCAAATTCTTGATCCATATCTAGTAAACAAGACAGTGGACTCGATAGACTATGATTTTTCCATAATCGCTGGAAAAAATGGCCTGATGTTCCACAAGAGTGGTACAACCAGTAACAATGGCGATCCAAATACAATCGATGTCAAGTTCCCAGACAACTATACTGGGCCCATCACAATTGGGTTTGAGAACCTAAATGGAAACAGTTTTTCAGACTCTGAAATTTCAGGTGTTGTCTCAAAGCCCCACATAGTGCCAGAGTTTCCCGCAGGACCACTGGTTGTAATTGCAGCCATGTTTTCTGTCATAATCATATTTCCAAGATTTTCAAGAACATGAAGATAAAACGTGGCATAGGAATTTTGTTAGCAGGTGTAGTCATGTTCCTAGCAGGACATTTTCTGGCACAACTTGTCTTAGACTTGATTCCAACAATCAATCCCGCCAATTCAAGTGCTATTGCAGATGCAAATTATCACATGCTATCAATTAGCAACCAGTTGTCAATTATTAGCCAATTTGGGATTATAGTAATGGTGATTGGTGGAATTATTTTCTTTGTAGACAAGAGAAAGCCAAGAATTCAGGATTAAGATTAGCTGCCCTTTATTCCATGTCCTACAAGTACGGAATAGCATCCAAGGCCACATTCTTCACATAATGGTTTCATAGATGAGTTCTCCGCACTTCCAATACAGCATGGTTTTTTTTCTCTGCCCATATGGTCAACTGACATAATTGCCCAAGTAGGACAGTCCACCGGCGTAGTACCTTTTCCTCCCCAGTTTTTCTTCATCAGTTCAAGCTGGCTGTCAGGGTTTATGATGTAATCATCGTCAAACTTTTCTTTCATTGCAATGATATCATCAACTACTTGGGTCCTCTCAGGACCAAATGGCAAAAAGAGCGGATCATTTTTCATAAACGGAGTGTGAAATTGAAATCCAATTTTATTTGTATAGTCATGCCATTCTTCTGCCACACTTTGTACGGTCTTGTAGTTTTGTGAGTTTATCGTCATTGTAATCCACATGTCTTTCCAGGCTTGTTCTCCATTATTATTTACATAATCAAGCACATTCTTTCTAGTCTTGTCATAAGATCCTGGACCGCGGATTTTATCATGAACCTCTTTTGTGCCATCTATTGAAATCCAGTAAAAGTAAAGATTTTTTATTTTTTTCAGTGGAAAAGTTCCATTTGATACGATACAGATTCTTTTTGGAAACTGTTTTACAAACAGATCAATGACATCAGGTCTTAGAGTCGGCTCACCCCCAACAAGGGTAATGATGAACACGTGTTTTTTCTTGAATTTTTCATCAATTACTTTTTGCCATTGCTCAACTGAGAGTTCCTCGTTTTCTTTTCTGTTTAGCCACCAGTAGCAGTGAGTGCAATGCAGATTACAGACGTTAATTATATCAGCAGAGCCATACAATGGGCTCTTGCGGTGTAGCAGCTTATAGCCTGCATACTTGCCAAATAAATGAAAATAGCAAGGCATCTCTTGGATTAGTTGTACAGCTCCCCTGCCCATTACTTCCATGATACAATAATAACGCGTTACAGGTTAAAAGACGTTTTTTAGTAATTTTACAATAGCAGCGGCTGATATCTGAACCATTTTGTATCTAGTGACTTTAATTAGCACACATTAGCGTTGTAGTGCATCGCACCTTTGACATCAGGCGTATCCTTTTTGATATAGTTTCACGTATCTCCTCTACGTCAAGGCACTCTAATTTTACTATGACATCATAGTTGCCAAATACACCTGACACTTCCTTTACAGAGTCTATTGATTTCACACCTTCTACAATTGTCCCCTCCGCACCCATTTCACAGTTTATCATGACATATGCGGTCTCCAATGGTAACATTTCGCGTTCATAATATATGAAATTTTTGGATACATCAATTCATTATATCATTCATCCAGTACAATCGATCACAAAATACGGTACAGGTGTTACAAAAATTGCATACCCAGTACAAACAACAGTTTTACTGTTCCAGTATCAGCGGATTTTAAAAAAATGAAAAAGAAATGTAAAACTACTTGTCCCCAATTAGGAAGATTACACTTACAGTAGTTGTTACATCTTGGTTTGACGTAAAGACAGGTGTAGATTTGTCAGCCATTCCCATTGTTGCTCCATAGTACATTGGAACAGGTTGTGGCATGTTAAACTCTGACAAGCTTACCATTTTTACGCCGATTATCTTCTGGCCCAGTGGATCAATTCCTTTTTCTGCCCTTGATTGTGCGTTCAAGACTGCTTTGCTCAACAGATCATCTTGCATGCTTTGCTGTTTGTCAGGAGAGAGTGAGAACGAGATGTTATCCACCCTATTTGCTCCCGCACCAACTGCAGAGTCGATAATATTTCCTGCAAGCGATAGTTGGGTTGTCTTGACATACAAGGTGTTTGAAGCCCTATAGCCTGCTAGAACCGACTTGTGTATCCCACTAGTTGGATCAGGCATAGAGTCATTGTATATAGGATAAATCGAGAATCCGGCGGTGCTTATCTCGTCTTTTGTTATCCCAATGTTTTGAACAGCAGTTACCACATCATTCATCATTTGAGAGTTTGAGCTGATTGCATCTTTGGCAGTCTTTGCTTCAGTGTCAACTCCAAACTGGACAGTAACCAAGTCTGGTGCTACAGATGAGGATGCCGAACCCGTAACTGATACGGTTCTCTCTCGTGATGCAGGTATGACAGGCGCTTGTTGTCCATAGGCCCCTTGTTGAGAAATCTCCAGGCTTGCAAACACTGCAGTTGAAACAATCAATATTGCAGCAATTGTTGCCAGCACTGTTTTTTTCTGGGTTGTCATGAAATATTATAACACGAATATAGTTAATAGGCTTTGATTAAATTTCATTTTAACTTAATTTTTTTTAAAAATTTGGATTATAATACGAAATATCATGTATTTTTTATCAAAATTCCGCCAGAGTATAATTTTACATTATTTTTTTATTTTTCGAAATTTTGCAAATACACGAATTCCAAAAAACACTGTAAAAAATGCAGCAGCTGCACCAGCTAGTGCAATTGCAATAATCATTGGATCTGAAGATACCACAGATGGTTCAGGAGCTATTGGCGCATGCATTGTTGCAGCAAATGGAGTAATGGAGCCATTACTTCTCAAAGACTCGGATGCATGCGGCATACTCTTGAGTGCCACATCTTGAGCAGGTGTTACCTGGTTTGCAATCTGGTTTTGTTCCATCAGGTAAATCACAGGGCCCACTATAACAAATGCCGCAACACTTGCAAGGTAATGACGCAATTGAAGAAAGATCGCTTCTTTTTTTGATTTTGAAACATTGTTTTCAGTAGGATGTCCAGGAGGCACTATAACAAATGCAGTTTTTACAGGACCATAATACTTCATCTGTTTATTTTTGGAGCTTAGTTCAATTTTTTCTACTTTTATCAACCCCACACCAAGTAAGCGGTTGATGTGCCAGTTGACAAGAGGCAATGAAATGTTTAGCGATTTCGCAAGCTCGTTTGTGCTTGACACTCCTTGTGATATTTTGCCAAATATTGCCCTACCAGTGTCATTTGCCAATTCTTCTCCAATGATCTTTATCCGTTCATCTTCTGTGCTTATTACTTCAATGTGCTCTTGAGCCTTGACAAAAAAATCAGAGTTATCGGCGTCATCTGACATGTACAATAAATCAGGGTTAGAACATATAATTGAACAGCATTTCTACAATCATGCGCAAGTCTTATTTTCTTGCCAGGTAGTTTTCTTCATAATTTTAGGTATGTAAGATTGTTCTATAATGCCAAAGTGGAATCAACTACCCTGCGATTGTTCCGGCCTCTTTTCATATTACATCCACAAAGTAATGACAACTTGAGTGAAATAGATAACAGATTGGAAAAAGTAGTTACCCTTGCCATAGTGAGCACACTAATGAAGGTAAACAAGAATACGCTAGAAGATGTCCAGTCAAAGTTGCACCAAGAGTATAGGTGTGGCATACAAGACTGTGTGGCACACCCAGAATACCTAGACAAGGTCCTCAAAGACCAATTTGGCACTGCATACCATGAGATCGTGCTAGACGTAAACATGTACTTGATAGATTTGCTTGAAGCCAATAACAGAAGTTTTAACCTAAATTAAGCAACCAGTGTTTTGTACACCCTTTGGAGTTTTCCGAATCACTCCATGATTGTTCCATGTGACTTACAATCATTTCACAACCTCGTTAATTGATGCTCATAGACAATGTAAAAATGCCTGTCATCGCATTTTGAGATATCAGCATGATGCCTTTTTTCCTTGACATTTGGGGATGCATTCCGGAGATTTCCAAGAATTGCACAGACATGACCAATGCATCGTCTACATATCTTGGAGTCGTAATGGGTGTCATAATAGGAGGTGTAGTTAGCTGGTGGATCTACAACAGACAAAAACGCACATCAGAGCAGCAAGATAAGATTCTTGGCAGAATAGTAGATTTGGAAAAAAATCACAGCGATATTTTAAAGAAACTTGCAGATTTTGACGACAAGCATGAATCATCATTTGATGCAATACAAGAACTTGACAGAAAGATAGACATTCTTCTAAAGAAAGATCAAGATTCCAAGTAACGATACCATCACTTGTTTGAAAATGTCCACTTGTCTTCCTTGTTCATCTTCAATATCTGCTCAGGCGGTATGTCTTTGTGGTCAATGCCAATGTGATTAGTATATTCTACAAGACTGGCAAATTTCTTGCCGCATACAGGACAATTTTTTTCAAATCCGCCCATGAAGTAGTAGATACAAATTTTATATTTTAAGATATTCTAGGTTTTCATCTCATCAAAGCTTGCCATATTCTTCTTCGTCAGAGTATGCCCTTTCTGCATGCTCTTCAATGTCAAGCCCTGCTTCTTCTACTTCAGGACTAACACGTATCGGAACCAAGGCCTTGATTATCTTGAGAATCAACCATGTTCCTCCAAATCCCATCAGTACTGCAATTCCCACACCTGTTGCCTGTGCCCCAAGTTGTCCGGGATTTCCATACAGCCATCCGTTGATTCCAAGGTGGTTTACTGCAGAGTTTGCAAATACACCTACAAGAAGCGAGCCAATGATTCCAGAAACTCCATGGACTGCGCCAATGTCAAGTGCATCATCTATCTTTAGTTTCTCTTTTAGTATTGGCACCATAAGTGATGATGCAAATCCTACAATGATTCCAATCACTACGGCAAATTCTACTGCAACATATCCTGAAGCTGCAGTGATACCTGCAAGACCTGCAACGGCTCCATTGATTGCAGCAATCACACTAGATTTCCTGGTGCGTATCCAAAATATTACAACCCAGATAAGACATGATACCGCAGACGCCATTTGCGTGTTGACAATTGTTAGGCCAGAAAGAGAACCTGCAGAATATGCACTTCCAGCATTAAAGCCAAACCATCCAAGCCATAAAAGCGACGAGCCAAGAACAGCAAGCGGAATATTATGTGGAACCATTATTCCAGGACCAAACCCAAGCCTTCTGCCAAGAACTAGAGCAGCTGCTATACCCCCAACACCCGTTGTTGCGTGGATAATCATTCCACCTGCAAAGTCAACGACTCCAAGCTTGTGCAGCCACCCATCGCCCCAAATCCAGTGCACCAAGGGATAATAGATCAATGCACTCCATGCCACGATAAACAACACATATGCGCTAAACTTCATCCTCTCTGCAACTGCGCCAGTAAGTATCAAAGGAGTAATTACTGCAAACATCATCTGGAACATTGCAAACGATACACCAGGTACTGTCGGGGCATAATGCAGTCCCTCATGTTGAGAGACACCCTTTAGGAATCTCCAATCCATGTTTCCAGTTATTCCCTCACCTGTGTCAGGACCAAAGGTAAGGCTAAATCCAAATGTAAACCACATTACACTAAGCAATGCAAGACCAAAGAAGATCTGCATAAAGACAGAGACTGCATTTTTCTGTCTTAAAAGACCAGCCTCGAACATACCTAGTGCAGGTATCATGAGCAGCACCAAGCTAGATGCTATCATAAGCCAGGCAGTGTCGCCTGTATTTATCGGAACGGGCAAGATGAAATTAGGTCATAATATTGTATTATTAATCATTTTCTCAAAAAGCCTAACAGAGGAATAGATCGGTTACACTAAGAACGAGGTGCCATGTGAAATATTTTCTGAGGCTCTATCTTCAAGAGAATTCTTTTTTCCCCAGGTGCTGCAAACGGATACTTGTCTACACCCAGATATTTTTTTGCCATCTTGTCTATGTGTGCATCAGCACCATCAGTTGTCTGCTCAATTACTTGTCCCTGGATTGTCACCATGTTGTAGGGATTGTTCCTGTCAACTAGAGAAATTGCAACTCTAGGATCTCTTGAAACATTTCTTTGCTTTACCCTGCCTTGCGCAGTATTTACAATAATTATTCCATCAACTAGATCAATCCATGTAGGAGTTATCTGCGGAGAATTATTGTTCATCAATGTAGCAACAAATGCCAAATTCTTGTCTTCAATTAATTTTGCAACTTCGGGAGATATCGTATCAGTCATAGGGATTTGGCCTTGATTCCAAACTTGCCATCCATTACAATCTCTGACAAGGGTTTTCTAGTGTTCGGAGTTTCACGAGCTTGGAGTTCTGGGGACAGTTTGTCTTTTGGACCTCTTTTGCCAATTGCAACCATTGCCATCACTTCAAAATCATCAGGAACGCCAAGAGTGGTTTTTGCCTTGACATAATCAAATCCAGCCATTGCATGAGTAACTAGTCCTTGCGATACTGCTTGTATGGCAAGGTTTTCCCATGCGGCACCGGTATCAAACTGGTGAGTAAGTGACGGCTGGTTGTTATTCTCAAAATTCTTTCTTGATACGATAACTACCAGTGCAGAGGCATCAGCACACCACTGCTTGTTAAAATCAATTAGTAGATTGAAAAGATCATTCCAGTTTTGTGAATCCCTCTTGGCATAGATGAATCTCCATGGCTGGCTGTTAGAAGATGATGGAGCCCACCTTGCAGACTCGAAAAGAGAAAACAAGTCCTTGTCACTTATTTCAGATGACACAAATGATCTTGGAGACCATCTGCTTACTATAACAGGATTAATTTCAAATGTCATGTTTCTGGCCTTTTGCACTTCGGGATCTATCACGAATAATTTTTACACTTTTAGTTATTTAACATTAATGGTTTTTCATACCAAATACATGATAAAAATTCCATCTTATCTTTTCATGGAATCGATGCGAGAAAAAATTGGCCCCATGTATTTGCTAGATGCAACAACAGCACATGCCACACCAACACCAAGAAGGATTCCACCAACTACATCAAGTGGATAGTGGGCACCGACATAGATTCTCGAATATGCAACAAGTGCAGCTTCGATTGCAAGAATTATTGATAAAATAATCTGCTTGCTCCTGTGAAATCTCAAAAGAAGTATAGTAGCACCAGCTGAAACAATTACTGCATGACCTGATGGAAATGATGGATCGGTATCCTTTGGCATCAACAGGTTGTCACTTGAAACCGGAACTGGTCGCGGTCTATCAATCTCATCTTTTAGTATTGTTCCAAGAGGAATCAAGACCAGAAAAGTAATAGTAAGAAGTACGGCAGCCTTGCGACCATCTTTTCTGCCAATGATGAAAAGTAGTGCAGTGACTCCAATCCATACTGCCTCTCTTCCATATTTAGACAGGTCAACCATTATTTTGCTAATGGTTTTGCCCCCAGGGTGGTTCATTGCCACAAATGTAGAATGGTCCCACTCTGAGACAGAAGTATTATCAACAACTAGTAAAGCCAAGACTGCAAATCCTGCAAATAAAATTGTAGATGTTATGGCATATTTCATCACAACCAAATGAAAAACTGCCTCATTATAAAATAAGCTTTATCGCATCATTTCAGACAGTCATAGTGTATTTGCTCTTCGCTTTCTTTGTGACATGTCTTACAGTAAAATTGGTATGGCTTGCTGCAGATTAGACATTTCTTTAGTGCCTCAAGTTCATATCCACAGTGTCTGCATGTATCAGCGCGCATTTCATGTCAGATATGACATCATCATATTTATCAATTATACAAAAATTCCAAGGGGTAGAATGCAGTAGGACAAGCTAATTTTTTGCCATACAGCGTAATAATAGAAGAATCATCTAAGAAACTTAGCTTAACAATAATAAAACAAGCTGATGATATTTTATCAGTCAGACTTGGGTAACTAACATCATGACAGATAACAAACCCACAGTGTGGACAGCAGAGGTACGTGCTCCGTTCAAAAAAGTAATAGCATTTGACGTCCTGTTTTTGGGACTAGGTGCAGTAATTGGAGCAGGAATAATCACAGCAGTCCTATTTCATTAGGACTGTTTTTTTAATTTAGGAAAAATATTTTATAATTTACCAAGTCTTGCTGTAAAAAATTTATTCCACGCGATGATGCAACACTAGCTGATCATAGTATCTTACAGACTTGACATTGACAAATTCAAGCATTCCATATTTTGATAGTTCCCTACCAAACCCACTATGTTTTACACCACCAAACGGAACTCTTGGATCAGATATTACCACATTATTTACAGTAACCATGCCAGATTCTACTAGCCTAGATAGTTTCTCTGCCTTGTCAAGATTCTGGGTCCATATGCTTGCACCAAGCCCATATTGAGACGAGTTTGCAAGCCTAATTGCCTCATTTTCATCCTCGACTATAGTCACTGGAGCCACAGGACCGAAGACTTCCTCAGTTGCCACCATCATGTCTGGTGTGATACCATCCAAAACGGTTGGTGCGTAAAAATAGCCCTTGTCTTTGAGTCGCTTGCCTCCAGTAAGAACTCTTGCGCCCTTGGCTACAGCATCTTGTACCATCCCTTCTATCCTATGCAAACCTTCAGCATTTACCAGCGGACCAATGTCGGTTGTGTCAGACATTGGGTCTCCCACGTTTAGTTTCTCTACTTTTTGTACAAATTTTTCAATGAATTCCTTTGCAAGGTTTTTTACCACAAAAAATCGCTTTGACGCAATACAGCTCTGGCCACAATTGATGAATCGTCCCTTTACTGCACCAGTTGATGCCTTTTCAACATCAGCATCAGAGCATACGATGAATGGATCGCTTCCACCAAGTTCTAGTACACATTTTTTGATTTGCGATGTTGCACGCTGTGCAACTTTGGCACCAACTAGATTACTTCCAGTAAAAGTTACTGCGTTAACATCAGAATCAATTAATTTTTCAGCCATGCTAGAGTCACTAACAAGTGATTGAAATACGCCTTCAGGAAATCCAGTCTTTAAGAATAATTTTTCCATTTCAATTCCACACTGCATTGTAACGCTTGCAGGTTTTAGTACTATGGTATTTCCTGCCATAAGCGATGGGGCTGCAAACCTTAATGCCTGCCAGTATGGAAAGTTCCACGGCATGATACTTGCAATTATTCCAATTGGTTCAAACGCAACAAAACTTTTTCTTGCATCCGTATTGATTATTTCAGGAGTTAGAAAAGTTTCACCATTGTCACCGTAAAATTCCATGGCCCATGCACATTTTTCAACTTCGGCCAATGATTCCTTGAGTGGTTTTCCCATCTCACGTGTGGCAACTTTTGCCAGAGATTCTTTGTCCTTTCGAAGATTTTCAGACAAGAGATGTAAAAACATGGCCCTGTTTTTAGCGTCAACTTTCCACTTGGAAAAAGCCTCTCGTGATTTGGCTACCTTACTTTTTAGATCTGCTTCAGTGATATTTTGGTATTCAGCAATGACTTCTTCAGTGGCAGGATTGATTGTCTTAATAGACATCTGATATGATTCCTGTCAATACGGTTATATACCTTTGGCTGGTTACCATTACCAATGAATGGTAACTATGACCAACCTGACCCAACAGCCATCTTCAGAGAATGGATCCAGCGAAGCGGTAAAGCACAGATGGACTTTATGAGAACATTTGGCGACATGATGAACCGCACAAACCAATCAAATCCACTTGATACATTAAAGGAAATGGCAGACAAGACCACAAAGACCCAAACAGATTTCGTGCAAAATTTTGCAGAGAGTGGATCAAAGGCCATGTACAACTGGTTCAATCTTGCACAAAACTTGCCCCAATTTTCATCATGGGGTGCATTCAAGACATCAGTTGGAAGCAATGGCAGAATATCCATACCCGAAGCAGAAAGAGAGGCAATCGGAATCAAGGAAAATGATCTGGTCCAAGTGATTGTAGTTCCAATCCATAAAAGTAATTCACGACAGGAGGTGAAAAAATGAGCAAGACAGAAGCAAAAGAGGCATATGCAGTATACAAGCAGAATGTGAATCGCTATTTTGAAGAAGCAGAAAAGAATGTCACACAATACATCCAGGCAGTCTCAAATCTACAGCAAGAATTTGCAACAGCATACAAAAATGCAGTAGAGACAGCAATCGAATTCCAGCAGGAATCAGCAACAAAGAGTGGCTTTAACGCAAACCTTCCACCAACTTATCTCAAGGCAATCAATGATGCAACAGACGAGATAGTAAAAACTAGTTCTGTACAAAACAAGGCAGTACTAGCAGCAATGGAAGCAGCAAGACAAAACATCAAGACATTCAATGACAACCTAAAGGCATTCACAACTATGGACGCAAACATACTGCAATCATGGTTCTCAGCATGGACACCAAGCAAGAACTAGATTAAATCTTCACTTTTTTTTATTTTTCAGATCTTTCAGTAAGCCATTGTGCAAATTCAGGAAGGACCTTTTTCTGTGAAAATGAGCTTGCTATCATACCCACATGCCCAGTCGGGTATATTTTGAGCATCTTATCCTGACTTGATACGGCATAGTGGATTGGCATGCTGCATTCAGGTGAGACCAAATGATCTCCTACTGCTACCTGGGTTAAAAGTGGCATGGCAATGTTTTTCAGAGATACCTGCCTTCCGCCCACGTACATGTTGTTGTTGATTAACAGATTCTCCTGGTAGACGTCTTTTATCCACTGCCTGTATAGCTCACCAGGTATTGGGGGCGTGTCTGAGACCCACTTTTCCACGCGGATAAAGTTTTCAACGTATTCTTTGTCATGAATATTTTTAAAGAAATTAAGATATTTTTCAAACCCCTGCTCAAATGGCTTTAAAATTGAAAATACATAGTACATCAGCTCAGGCGGCATGTTGCCAAGTGTATCTACCAACTTGTCAACGTCCATATGCTTTGCCAAGTTTGACACTACAGTGCTATCCCTTCTCCCATCAATTACTGGCGCAGTAAGAACCAGATTTTTTATCTTCTCAGAGTGGAGTGCAGAATATACTGTTGACAAAGTACCACCTGTGCAATATCCTTGCAGAGATATTTTCTCAGACGATGATTCTTTTCTTACAAAGTCTACACAGTTGTCCATGTATCCATTCACATAATCGTCAAACCCTTCATGTCTGTTTATTTGAGTCGGTGTCCCCCAGTCAATCAGGTACACATCAATTCCCTGGGTTAGCAAATGTCGCACCCAACTCTTTTTTGGATGTATATCTAAAATGTGAAATCTGTTTATCAATGCATATGCAATAACAAGCGGTGTCTTGATCTGTTTTTCAACCAACGGACTAAAGTGTAACAGTCGAACCTTTCCTTCAGAGTAGACAACTTCATGTGGAGTCACCTCAAGGTCTATCTCTTCAAGAGATTTTGCCAAGTTTGGTGCATCAAAGATGTTCTTGTTTAGTTTGATAAATTCTGCCATTAAGCGTGGGTCTATCTTGAGTTCATTTGCCATATGTCAAGTTCCTTCCTTGTTTGCTATTTTTTCAAGTTTGGCAACTCTTTTTCGCAAAGAGTGTAGTTCTTTGTACACTTCGTCCATCTCCTTCTTTGTCGGCATATTTGCACTCTCAAGAAATGTGGATGCCATGTTGTTCCAATGCTTGGCAACCTCTAGCTCACTTGTCACAAGTTTGCCAAAATTTTCTGCAAAGTCGGCAGAATCAAATAATCTTGTAAAGTAATTTTCATAGATATCAATCCAGATACGCTTTGATGCTTCCATGTGTTCAGTATCATTTGGAAGCTCTGGTACTTTTCTAGAATATTCCTTCTGGGCCTCATTCCAGGTATCAGTGAGTTGCTTGTAGTAAGTAGAAAGCCGTGTGTTAAATTCTGTCATGTCTTCGTTCATCTCAATTGTCTCTGTGCTGATATTTTTGGCGTTGATTGCAAATTTTCTAAACGGCCCAGTAGCAGCAAGAGACTGTTGTCTGTTTGACATTAGGTACAGCAAGTCAGTCCAGAAAAGAGAGTTGTGTTTGTAATTTGCCAATGATTTTTTCATATCTTGTGGGAGTGACATGGGAAGTAGAATAAAGTAGATTTGTATACATATAGAGATTACGCGTTAGCAATTATTGTTACAACAAATTGTTAAAAGGACGCACTGCCATACCAAGTATACCAGTGTCAAGTGCCAAATCCCAAGAAAAAACTGTTGAGGATACACATTCCGTATCAATGTGTGATGTTATGAGGAACAATACAAATGAGGTCATAATGAGAATAGAGGGCCTGTTGCCATCATACATCGAAAGTTTTGCAGACTTGCAGGCAGAAGGCTTGCGGATAACACGAGACTTTTTTGGGACGTGCTATATTGCAGAAAAAGAGATACTTGACAAAATGGGAGTTGACCAAAAAGCAATAGAGACATTTGACAGGTATTCCAAGATAATAACAAAGGCCGCAGTATCTGAGATAGACATGATGAGCAGCTTTCAGAGGACATGGACAGAAAATATGATATCATCAATGAAATCATATGATGATTACGTCAAGGCCATGCTATCGTCATATGCCAAGGTCCTAGAGTACACTTCAGCTCTGATTCCAAAGAGAACTTGATCTACCGATCTTTTTTGGTGAACAAGGCTTTACTGATATTGTCATAACTAGTATCGCTAAAAACTTATTTTGTTTGCAAAACTTTCAGATTCACAGATGAAGGAGAAATTTATCACTGTAAACAAAAGTAACATAAGATATTTAGAAGAAGGTCAGTCTGATCGCAACATCATCCTCCTTCATGGACTAGGTGGATATGCCGAAAGATGGATAAGTCTAATCCCTCACCTGAGCAAGAAATACCACATCTTTGCACCAGATCTAATCGGGTATGGCCAAAGCGACAAACCCTCAGTTGATTACACTCTAGAATTTTTCACAAAATTTGTTTTTGATTTTATTGAGGCACTTGGAATAAAAAAGACATTCATGATCGGCACATCACTTGGTGGACAGATAGCTGTCGAGTGTACAGCAACCCAAGGCCCAATAATTGAAAAAACAGTCCTCATCTCACCTGCTGGAATAATGAGAAAGTCAACTCCTACACTTGATGCATATACCATGGCAGCGCTTTATCCCAACCAAGAGTCTGTAAAAAATGCATACCAGATGATGATAGGTCCAGACAAGCAAGTCTCAGACATATCAATTGAGAGATTCATCACCAACATGTCAAGGCCTAATGCAAAGATGGTGTTCCTGTCAACTCTATTGGGGCTAAAAAATGCTCCAGACATTTTTGAGAAACTCGAAAGGATCAATGTCCCCACGATGATAATCTGGGGTAAAGAAGACAAGCTGATACCTTTTGAATATTCAAAGCAGTTTGTCTCATCAATTAAAAACTGCCAGTTTATGCCAATGGAAGGATGTGGGCATTCACCATATGTAGAGGACCCAGAAAAGCTTGCAGAGATAATCATGAAGTTTTTCTCAAAATAATTGTATTGCCATTTTACAAGACAGATTTACAAAACATCAAGATGCGTCATAGTTTAAAATTGCAAGGCCTGGCAGTACAATCATGAAAGGCACCAATGAAGGCAGAACAAGCCTTGCTGCAAATCACAGGCTATTGCTTGTTTGTCTTTTTGCACTTGGCATAATTGGCACAACATACTATTACATGGATTCAAGAAAGGAGCCATACCAGATACAGTGGATTACAATATCCATATCATGGTACGCTACAATCGGTTTTAGTCTAGTCAAGGTTTTTGGCAAGGCAAGAATTGGATATATAGTTGCAGGAATATTATTCTGGACAACATTTGCATTTTGGATGCTTGACAATTGGTATACAGTATTTCATGGAACAATACTTGCAGCCAAGCCAGACTATACCATGACAGTACGAAATTTCATAGGAGTAGGCATTGCATCACTTGGCATATTATCATCCCATAATGCGTTTAACAAGACAAAAAATAAAACAACCTAGATGCAACATGCCAGAATTCTGGGAATCATAGAAAACATCATAACTATACAATACAAATTCTATATTACAAATGCATGCAAAAAACAGAGATGATGCCGATGAGGAAAATGTGCTTGTCCTCCAAGGCGGTGGTTCTCTTGGAGCCTACGAGTGCGGAGTGTACAAGGCAATTGACAAGCTAAAGATAAGAATAGACGTTGTTGCCGGCACCTCGATTGGAGGAATCAATTCAGCAATAATTTCTGCAAGCAAAAGTGGAAACCCCGCAAAAGACTTGGAAGAGTTTTGGCTTGCGTTGGCGCAGACTTCAGCATCACCTTTTCTTACGGAACCCATGAGGATGGTCTCATCGTCCATCTATTCTGCAATGTGGGGAAACTCTAATGCATTTTTGCCCCTTTGGCTTAAACCGTCTTTTGGATTTTTTTACAACTCTCCATATCTTTATGATATTTCACCAATGAAGGCAACGCTTGAAAAATTTGTAGATTATACAAAGCTAAAAGATCCTACAAGGCCACGGCTCATAATAACTGCTACAGATATCCAAAATGGGAGACCTTCCATATTTGACAGCAAGTATGACAACTTTACATCAGACCATGTCTTGGCAAGTGCCGGATATCCATTCTATGGAATTGCGTGGACCAAGGTCAGTAACAGATACCTGTGGGATGGGACTTTGCTTAGTAACACTCCCCTAAGAGAGGTAATTGATGCGTCACCCATACGAGATAAGCGAGTCATAATTGCAAACCTATTTCCCAACACCCAGGAAGAGTTGCCCCACAACATGATGGAGTCATGGCACAGGGCAAGAGACATCATGCATGCAGACAAGACAGACCAGGCAGTGAGAATGTCAAAAATAATCTCAAGATACCTAGTCATCATAAATAAAATGCATGACCTCTTAGAATCTTCTCCACTTGATGATGCTGGTAAGAAAAAACTTGCAGAGATAGAGCCTGAATTTAACAAGCTTGCATGCCAGAGGGGTGCCATAATAAAAGAGATAACAAGAGTCGAGAGAAAAGAGGAATCGCATTATCTTTTCGAAGATGCAGACTTTTCAATTGGTACCATAAAAAAACTGATAAAGTCAGGCGAGCAGGACGCAACAAGGTCCCTTGAAAACTTTGGAAAAAACTAAAAAGAGAAGAGTTGGGTCAATCAGTGTTTGTGGTTTATGATTTGCTGTAGCTGGTGAATCACATCAGCTGCTGCCTTGATGTTGTTCCAAACGTCACTTGATTGAGTTCCCTGATACTTGTTAGAGCCCACCTGGCTTAATGCAGTCTGTGCGTTGTTCAGATCAGTCTGTGCCTGGCTTGCCAATGTTTGGTATGTAGCAGTGCTATTTTTTGTAGCAAGAACATTTAGCTTTGCCTGGTTTACCTGAATTGCAGTTGCTGCAGCAAAGTGAAAGTTGTCAGCAGTCTTGCAGCCATTATACAGACAGAAACTGTCTAGTGCTGCCTTGAGCTGTGTGCTGTTTTGTGCATTTTGTACTGCAAGCTCAAATGCTTGAACTTGAGCAGTTGCATTGCCTATCACCTTGTTTATTCCAGTGGTATCTACACCGTGTTTTGTCAATTTGTTTGTCATGTTCTGAACACGAGCCAAGTCATGGTTGTACATTTCTGTCTTGAGATTTGCTCTTTGCTGTTTTGCGACAAAGAGGCAACTATTTTCAGTAGACCTTAGTTGGCGTGCATCAGATTTTAATGTGGCATATACTGTTTTGCTGTGCACTGTTTTTAGTATGCCATGGGCATCAAGATTTGCTGTCCTTGAATCAGCGTTGTATGCCTTGACATCAGTCCTAAACTGTGACACATTGCTGGCATTTACATCAGACTTTAAGGTGGCAAAGTCAGTACTTGTTTTTGTCATATCAGTACTCAGTGTTGCTGTAGTTGTAGAATTGTTTATTGCAGTTACAACATCACCAAGATATCCTTCAAGGTATGCGTTAGTACATGTCAGAGATGCAAATTGCACCTGTAACTGTTGTGTTGCATACTGGGACTTGGCACCAGAGTCTGCAAATGCTGCAGACGGTAAAACCATCATTGCACATGCAATCAATGCAGTGTATTGAAGTCTAGTTTGCATGCAAAATATCTGGTCATGAGTTTATAATAGATTGCGTATCAATGTGACTTAACAAGGTTAACCAATGTGTCTTCAGACAGCATTTCAAAAGATATAAGGTCAAGAAAATATAAACGACATCATGGTTGACAAGAAAAAAGACTCGGAAGAATTTCCAGACGAGTCTGAAGAAAACGATGACGAATCAGATGAATTCTTAGATGACGAATTTGAAGAAGGGGATTTGGAAAAATCCTGATTTTAAAATATTTTGATTTCCAAAAATGACAATCACTAAATAGCAAGACATGGTTAAATGATACATGAGTGACATCAAGTACAATTCCCAGATTGAAAAAATTGCTTCAGCAATACTTGAAGACAAGACATCTTTGGATGAGCAAGACGAAAACAAATTGAAAAAATACATAGACTTGGCAAAAAGGCAATTTAATTTGCAAGACGAGCCTGCAGCACAGATTGTAAACGAGGCATTTTTGTATCTAAAGCTCAAGGGCGCAGACTCTGCAGACCCCCTCCAGCATGGAGACCAGTTCGGTGCAGGATTTAGCTAAAATATAGAAATTATATTGCCTAGGTGAACCTGAGCCTAGTTTTTGCAGACACCGCAACTATAGATATGATTGCAACAACTAGAACAATTGAAGCCAGCGCGCCAAATTCTGGAACCACCTGTGTTCCAATCACTTCTACCTGTGTTGTATCCTGAGGAATTCCAACTGTTATGGTCCTGTCAGTACTAGTCTTGTTTTCTGCAAAGTCAGTGTCCGCACCATCCACTAGAACAAAAAAGTTGTCATCGTTTGCGCCGTCTTTTGCATCAATAAGAGATCGTGGTAATGTCAAAGTAAGATTTCCATCAGTAGAGGACTGTAATGATACTATAAGAGATGTATCTTGTGGGTTAATTGTCATATCAGTAATGGTTCCACCAGTGATATCATATCCCACCTGAAATGATTGGCCGCTCTGTGCATCCTGGATTGTATATTGGGCTGTTTGTGCAAAGACTGGTGCCACACCAATTGAGAATGCAATGGATATCATGATAACATACAAGCCCCAGCGCATGGATTCTTTTTTGCACTGTATTATTTGACCTTTGCTAGTGATGGATACAGTTTAGAAAATTGAAAATAGAGGCATTGTATGAGAACCACCTGACAAGTTTGCTTTTGATAAAACATCATACTATATTTTTGAGTTTATTACTGGTGTTGTTTTCTGCCACAGGGTATGACAGCTATGCAATGGCTGCCATTAATGGTAATCAGCATACCATCACAGTACAGTATGCAAATGGTACTGCACCTGCATATGTGATTTTTCCAGATAACAACCAGACATATGTCATCTCTCAGAGACATTCCTGGTCAGAGGATTCGCTTTCAAGATACAACCTCCAGTCGTATACCATCGACAATGGCCCAATTGTTCCAATCGCCAGAGAGTCTAGCGGAAATTTTACATTAGACGTATCATCAGATGCAAACCATGTTGTTGTCTTTTTTGCAAAACCACAATTTGAGGTTACAATACACGGCATAGACAATGCAACATTTGTACCATCATCTCCCACTCAAGATAATTGGTTTGATGATTCCACAGATATACAATTCATGGTACCATATGTCATATCATCAGACAAGCAAGATACTAGACTGCAACTTGATGGTTGGTCACTTGACAATTCTGACATTAATGTAATCTCAAAACAAGAGTCGGGTTCTTTCCAGTCTGGAACAATACACATGTCAAGCATGCATACAGTTGACCTAGAGTACAAGGTACAATATTACATCAAAGTCATTTCCAGTTTTGGGCGGGCACTTGGTACAGGATGGTACAATTCCGGTACAATAGTAGATGCTTCAGTCATTCCAGGAAATGACATCATTGAGAATCATGTATTTTTGGGATGGCAAGGCTCTACAATAGGAAATCAAAACCAAATGTCTGCTGAAACATTGGCAGACTCGCCAAAGGTTTTGGTTGCAAACTGGTCTGTAGACTACACCAACATCTCAATGGGCATCATAGGTGTGATTGCAGTTTTGGTTTTGCTTGTAATTTACCAAAAGAGGAAAATGCCTCCCAAGATGTGATCTTGTCAAGAGCGAGAACTTAAAGCCACCAGTTTCAATTACCAACATGTTGCTACAGAACCAGGATCCAGTAGCCTTACGTGAAGAAATTCAAAAAATCATGGTAGATAATGGTTTCAAAAGAGAGTGCTACACCAAGATTCTAGATTATACTGTAAACCTGTTCGAGTCAAAGGGACTGGGTATTGATTACTATGGATATCACAATATCATTCACGAGCTTGAAGTGACCTATGTCACACTTCTTGCGGCCCAATGGGAGAGCACCCATGGTATGCTCAAGCCAGAGGATTTTCCGTATCTTTTTGTTGCGGCGCTATTTCATGACTATGACCCTCAAAAAAAGGTGGACAAGCCACACGAAGAAGACGCAGTAAAATTTGTCGTCACAGATGAAAAACTAGATTCGCTTTTGAGAGATGCAAATATTGATAAAAATTTGATTGCTGCATTAATCCACAGAACCACATATCCTTGGAGTGGAGAGATAAAAGAGACAACAGAGAAAAAAATTGAGGACTGTCTTGATTCATCAGAGATTGCAAAAGACGACCAAGAAAAAAGAGAGCATTTCAAAAAGATGGGATGGTTCCTTTCGGTTACAGACAGGATTGCAGGATATACGCTTGGCGATTTTGCAAAAGCATTAGAGATGGCACAAAAAAATGCGCATGCGTTGGCATGGCATCCATATTATATCGTAAGAAGGTCTGTTGCATATTTTGAAGACTTGCTCAATAACGATGCAGAAATGTATCAAAGCGTATTGCAAGCCCTGCCAAAAGACATGAGAAAACATTTCACTGACAATGTCTTGTCTTTTATGAAACTGCGTGAGCAAGAAATACAGATCGAGGGCTCACTTGTCTATGATAATACGAAATTTTTTGCAGTAATAGAATCAATGGCAAACAGGCAAGTGCCAGAATTCATAGAAACGTTGTCAGAGATTCACAAGCAGTTGCCAAAGCCACTCCAATTCAAAAAAGATTCTTTTCTAGAATCAGTTACAGCAAAAGACACCATACTGAACACATTAAGGCTTGGAAGCGACAATGGTCCAATCATTGGTTTTACAAAGGGCGGACCACTAGAGGCATACAAGCTAAGACCAGAGATAAACGATGTAAACTATGGACTCAAAAATACAGCATTCATGGAGCCGCTTGCAATTAGAATGGGTTACTGGGGCCAAAGGGGAGGAAGAGAGATGAGATTATTGTTTAACATGCAGGTGCAGTCAAAAGGGTACAAGTATCTCACAAGTTTTGCACTACGAGATGTAATTGCAAGCAGAATAAAGAGAAATGAGCAGATTGAATTTGTCAGGCAGTTTGACCCAGAGCGCTGGGACTATTATCGCGTAGAACTATAATATACAATCTAGGTTTTTACCGAAATTTTTCTTGATGCAATAAACTTTGCAAGATGTATTGCACCAATAAATGGCCATGCGGATACCAGTACCACAAATGAAAGCCATACTGCCCCACTATAATTGAGATAGTTTGCAGCCAGGTTTAGTGGAAATACATATGATATCATACCATCTGAAAGGCCAGACAAAGCTGGCTGGATGTATGTCTGCAAGGCATTCCACCCTACAAATATGGTAACAAAAAACAAGACTGCTTTTCTTCCAACATACTTTTCAAATCCCTTTTTTTCCAATTTCTTAATTTTTTCATCTAGTTGTCTTACTTCATCATGCAGTTTTTCCATTGCAAGTTCTGCATTTTTCTGGTAAGACTCTGGGTCTTTGGGTCCAAGATATAGAGGAATCATTATTTGCAGATATTTTTGATCAGAATCTGGGAGAGGTCTTCCTTTTTGCAAAAGATCTAAAAGATACTCTAGCCTTCCTTGGTCACCTTTTCCAAGTATGATAATTTGCTGGATTGCACCAATTAGATCTTCTGACAACAGATGATCAAAAATTTGCCCAGATAAAAGCGATTAGAGTCTTAGATCTGGGCCATTCCCACAATGGCTCTTGGAAAGACATCTTTGCGCTGCTCTTCTGCCTTGAGATATTCTTCATATCCACCAATTGGCTGCAAGGATTTTGCGTCCATTATTTTATACTTTGAAATCTTTGCACGGCAAAACAAGTCTTCAAGAGAATCTTTTGAGAACCATTTGGAGTAGACGCCCTTTGATGTTCGAAGTATTGCATTTTCCACATCCTGCTTTGAGCCAACTATCTCCCCTACAGTTCTTTTGACTTCTCGGCCATAGAATTTTTTGAGTCCAAAATCTTTGAAGAGTTTTCTGTTAAAGACAGACACAATAATTGTACCATGGGGTGACGCAAGATTTTTCATTGACTTTAGCATCTGTACCTGTAGTTCGGTATTTTCCTGGTTTCCCAGTGTCTGAAAAGTGCATACAATTACCTTGTGGGTGGAATCTAGCATTTTTTTATTTAGGTTAAAGTTTTGCGCAACACCTGTCACTGGAAATATTCTCTTGTTGAGAAACTGGCCCAGGCCATATTTTTTGAGAAGTTTGGTAGAGTGTAAAATCATCTCCTCAGAATAGTCTATTCCTATTACATATCGCAGATTCTTTTCATATATCTCATCATACTGGTACAGCCTGCTGGTTTCAGGGTTTTTTTTGAGATCCTTGCACGAGTTGGCACCAATCTTTGAGCCAAGAAGCAGCAGGTACCTGCCAGGTCCAGAACCTGCATCAACAAAAGTCACTTGCTTTTTTTTCAGAATACCATCAAGATAGTTTGTGATAAATATCTCTTCGAATCTTTCATAGGACCTTGCAGACCATGCAGCCTCTGTCGGATGTACTACATTTCTAAAGTACTGCCTTGCCATGTACTTGCTTGCAATTATTCCCCGGATTAGGTCATGATCATTTTTCGATATTATTCCCACATGCAGTTTTTCTTTTATGGTTCTTGCAAGCATTCCTTTTGTGCAAATTTCATTTTTTATGTTTGGTGCAAGCAAGTTCAGATAGCCATTTTTGAATACATAGCCAGCCTGGCAATTGGTACAGATTACGTTTTCTTTTTTTGATTTTATTATACCAAACTGCAATTCATGGTCACAGACAGAGCAATTTGCAATTATATCAAGACTGGACAAGATTTACTTGTCAGGCTGGGTGCCATCATATGCATCTTCACTGCTTTTCTTTTTTGCAGTCTTTTGTTTTAGCGAGCCCTCATCTTTTAGGTAAATGTCATAGGTACGATACACCTGTCGTATTGTCTTCAAGTATGATTCAAAGTCAGGAAGTTTTATTGGCTCGTAAAAATAATTCATGTGAACTTTGGTCAGGTTGTTCTTTGATATTCCTACGCCTTCAAGAACATGAATTGGCTTGCTGTCAACAGAGTGCACCCATCCAAGTGACCTGACTTTTTCCACCATCTCTTCGAAATGGCTAGTCTCATTTGTTACTATACGCAAAATAAAGTCATAGTTTTGGCCCTCTCCTTGTACCACGTCAATTGTTGTGACAATGCCATACTCTCTGCTGATTTCAACTAGATTATTGTACATCTCAGAGTATGGAATGACTCGTCTTTCAAAGAGAGGATTTTGTGTTTTAATAAAAGTATACCATTGGTTGTCAAACAGTTTGCTTGGATCAACTAGGATCCATTTTATCTTGTCATCTCGCTTGCTGTCTGCTCCATCGTTGTGTTCTAGTATTACGCCCTTTTTTACCAGGTCTTCGATTCTGCCCTTGACATTGTCTCTTGACAAGACATAGCCATGTTTTTCAAGTTCCTTGCTTGCAGTATCAGGCGTAGCGCCACTTTGTAAAACCTGCAATATCAGTACATCAAGCGGGCTGATGTTGTTCTTTGTAAGGTTCTTCATAGGGATTGCACCCTCTTGGTTGTCTGTTCCTCTGCCTACCATGATGACAAAGTCTCATAGTATTATTAAAAACATTTACTACATTTTTGTCGCAAAAATGTTAAAATGGCAATATGTCAGGCATGGCCATTTGGAGCCGTTCCAGAAACAGGTCCACATTTGTGCGGCAAAATGTGTTCTAATTGATTTATAATTTCTCTGACAAGTAATGCCATGACAGCAATACCAGCAGTCGAAAAAACAGAGACAGCAAAATGCAGTGCATGTGCTCGTGAATGTGCAAAACTGTGCACTAGATGTGGAAAAAACTTTTGTAACAAGCATCTGCTTGTACACGCCGAAAAATGCAGCGGATACAAGTCAATCATACAAAAAATACTTCACGATGACATGACTGAGATTGTAAAGCAGATCATGGAGACAATGCTAAAAACGATATGACCAATATCAAATCCCCTGAAGAGTCCGTGAGACCCGGACGAAACAATATTGTCGGGAGAAAACTAGGAGGTGAAACATAGAGAATGAATGGAACCAAAATACAGCTAGTTCTTGCAATTAGTGCAGGATCACTGCTAATCAGTGCAAGTTACGGCGGTTTTGCATGGGCGGATAATGGCCAGAATTCTTTAGGTGGCATAAACATCAAGGCAAGCGATGCAATAAAGAACGACCCAGCTGCAATGAAGATACTATACAACATAGAACTCTTCAAGCAACAATATGCAGCTCAACAGGCAAAGCAAGACTTGCAGGACCAGCAACAAAAGTTGATTGATGAGCAACGTAAACTTGCAAGTGAATATTTGCAAGCAGACTTGGCAAAGACAGGCAATCAAAACGACATGAGCAATCCAACAAACGCATATGCAGGCTTTGTAAGCAAAGTCGACAGCTCAGCACAAGGAGTATTCCTCGATGAGTTTGCATACATGCAGGCAAAAGTTGCACAGGGAAAACTTGCAATGGATAAAGTATTGCAAAATGGCGGCTCACGCGACCAAGCACTAAATGCATACTATAACGGAGCTGCAACCCAAAAGACAGAATTGGTAAGTGTCAACAAGGCAATCAACGTAAAATATCACCTTGCAGACTCAACAGTCCAAGATCTGTTCAACAAGGATGGGAACTTTAAAAAGTACTCGGCATCATAACCCAACTTTTTATTAATTTATTTTTATTTTTCAAGACAGGTGAAAACCTGTCTATAAAATTTTAGAGATAGTATCCTTTAGTTCTGTTGCTGCCTTTCTGCCTTTGCTGCTGGCATTCAAGCTTACATGCTCTGCCAAGTCAAGTATCATTATCTCCATGGTACTATCAAGAGCCGCTCTGACTGCAGTTATCTGCTGAACAATCTCTGGGTATCCTTTTCCCTCATCTATCATCTTTGTAATGCCTTTTACATGACCCTCTATTCTTGCCAATCTTTTTTTCACTTCAGGGAGTTTGTGATGAGTCATGCGTTATGTTTTTGCATCAAGTGATATTTATCTAGTCGGATGGTTTATCCAACATGTCTATTCTCACCTCACAACAAGGACATAGATTCCAATAGCCATGATGACAAATCCCACCATTGAATCATTATATTTTTCCGGAATTTTTGCCAGAGTTTTTACCAATCCCTTTGTACCAAGCTGAACCAAAAGCAAGAGTGTGAGAATTGACGCAGTAGCAAATATCACTGATAGTTCAATTGCAAAGTAAAACCCAGCGGATATTGCAGAGAGATAAATTGGAATTATGCTAGGGTCTGGAGAGAGTGCAGCCCCCAGGACTGCAAAATATCCTATTTTTGAGGCAAGTTTACCAGATTTCTTTTCTTCATGTTCGTGTTCATGTTCATGTGTGTGATCATGTTCATGTGGTTTTTTTCTTACTAGAGTAATAATTCCAACAATTAATCCTCCACCTACCATGATTACCCCTATTGCAGTATCAAGATAGTATGAAATCAAGTGAGAAAAAACAAGCCCAACTAGCACAACAGCAAGACCCATAACAATGGAAAGACCCACATGGCCAATCGCAGTCATAAAAGATATTCCAAAGAGCTTTTTTGTAGTCCATTTTTTGTTTCTTGCAAGAACGCAGAGTGTAAGCCAATGATCAGGGGCAGACATGTGCAATATGCCAACCAGTGCCGCTCCTATCATGTATGCAAAGAGATTTGCCACAAAATTCCCCCATACTTGGTGAAAATTAGTTCCTAAAAAGCATATCCTCCCCCCCTGGATAGGGTACTAGTGAGATCTATCATCGTACGTGTAACACAAATACAGATACTCTAAAAATTAAGAATCTTGTTTTCTATCCATGTGCCATGCCGTCAAGCATTATCTTTCGCAATACTTTCTTGCCGCTCTTGACAATTATGGCTGGATTTTGGTTTTCATATTCTGTAGGAATTATCACAGATGAGACACTTCCTTCATAGATGTGTCTTGGCTTGTCAATGTTAGTGTCAGTCCAGACACATGCATCTTTTCCACAGATTATGGTACAGTCTTCAATTGTCTCTCCACTGTTTCGTATTCTGATTTGTGATGCAGTGACAGAGTGGACACGCTCCATTGTAAAATGATACTCTTTTGCTATCTTTCTTGCCACCTTGGTTCTGACAAACCAGGTAGTGATACCAACAACACCAGACGCCACAACCGAAGTGATTACACCGTTGACAAGCGTGCTATCTACAGGCTGTGGCTTGTTTTGCACGGGTGGTGGTTGGCTGGAATTTACAACAGGTGTTGGCGGTGGTACATTTCCAGTGTCCTGTATAGTGTGGAGGCTCTGGTATCTTACAATACTGGATAAAGCATTGTTTATTGTAGATGGTGTCTGGCTTATGTTGGATAGAATGGTCCTCGGGTCTTTTATGATGACAAGTTGCTGGTAATCATTTTGTGTCAAGATAACATCTGCTAGCAAACTTCCATCAGGTGCTGTAAGATCAAACTTGACATTGTTTACAACTGTGGGGACATTAGATGGAGGTGTATTTGTGGGAGGCGATGTTGTTGTTTGGTTTGGTTTTTGCACAGGCGGTGCGATAAATGCAAGAGTTGTTGCAGATGCTTCATTTGAGGGGTTGCTTTGTGTGCCAGGGTATACTGCAAAGACTCGATACGTATAGGTTGTTGCAGGGGATAGTCCGTTTATAGAATATTTTGTGGTTCCATTTCCAGTGTTCTCATCAATTACGGTATAATCCCCAGGTGCATTTTTTATCTCGACTTTGTATCCCACTAGATTTTGGCCATACTGCTGGATTGGTGGAAGCCATGTAAGATTAATTTGTGTCATGGAGATAGGTTTTGCAATAAGAGGGGCAGGAACAGCGTCATCGCTTAGGTGATTGTTCTGGTATGACAGTAAATGATCAAGGCTGTTGTTTATTGGGAATACAGTGGGCACTGCATCAAGCATTATGCTCCTAGGATCTTTTTTGTACTGTAGCGCAAGATAATCACTTTGGGTAAATATCACACCAGTCAGAACAGTTCCATCGGATGGAATAAAATCAAATTGTACATTTGTAGTTGGAGACGATACAGGTGGACTTACGGTCTGGACAGATGTGGAAGACGGAATGGCAGCTGCAACAT